>ENA-UOIY01000126-UOIY01000126.1-human-gut-metagenome-genome-assembly--contig:-P114-NODE-126-length-124429-cov-45.213019_pt1 | contig 124429 bp, 132 predicted proteins | sample MGYA00242335_ERZ723882 | MGnify/ENA metagenome assembly ERZ723882 | reverse complement strand
CGAGACACTTGTCAAGGCCATGGACTTTTATAACAAACACTTGGCGCGGCAGCGCCAGGACCGCGACGCCCGCTGAAAGGAGATTTTACTATGAAAATCGTATATGACAAGAAATATCTGGCGGCATTGAAAAGAAGGCAGGAGCTTGACCAGATGATCGAAAAGTTTTCGGACGACGGATGCCTCCTTGTTGAGGATCTGTTCCAGGATTATTTGGCCGACTACGATTCCTGCAACTTTGAGCGCAGCTACGCCAAGCTTGCGGTCACCTTCTATGACGAGTTTGGGAATGAGCTCACCTTTAGGCTCTCCAAGAAGGAGACCCAGTATGTGGTCAAGACAATAACCAAAAAGCTCGACAGCATGACCGTTGACGACGGAGGAGGTGGTTTCGGTGACGAAGACTGAGCTGCAGACCATGTATGAGGTGATGTTCACGGATTACCCCGACATTGTGAACGTTGCCCAGGTCCAGTCCATGCTGAAAATCAGCCGCCATCTGGCCTACGAGCTGATTGGCGACGGGTATATCCCCGGCATGAAAATCGGAAACGCCTACCGCATTCCGAAAATCAACGTGATCCGCTACGCTCTCTCGGCGGGCAATCCCCAGCCGGCAGCGTGACACGGATTTGAACTGAAACGACACATTGGACGGGCATCTGAGTAGGCCGTATAATGGTTACGGTCCGAAAGGGTGCCCGTTCATACGCTGTCAGCAAAAGGAGGTATGGATGAATGATAGCGGGACACCTGCAAATCAAAAACGACTACTATTATATGGTCCTGAGCTATTTGGACGCCAACGGCAAACGGAAGCAGCCGTGGTTTCCAACGGGACTGCCAATTAAGAACAACAAAAAGCGCGCGGAGAAAATGCTGCTGGAGCTGCGTCAGACCTATGTTCCCCCTGCCGAGCACAAGTCAAACGGAGAGCTGTCTGCCGATATGCTCTTTGCCGACTTTATGGAGCTTTGGCTGGAGGTCGTTCGCAATTCGATTGAGAAGACGACCTTTTCCTCTTACACCCAGATGGTAAAGGGAAAAATCGCACCGTACTTTCGGAAAACCGGCGTCAAGCTGGGCGAGCTTCAAGCCAGGCATATTCAGAGCTTCTATCTGTACGAGCTGAAAACCGTGTCTGCCAGCACGGTCATCCACGAGCACGCCAATATTCACAAGGCTCTGAAATATGCCGTCAAGATGGACCTCATTCCGTACAACCCCGCCGACAAGGTGGAGCGTCCGAAGAAGCAGAAGTATATCGCGGATTACTACCGTCTGGAGGAGCTGGAGCAGCTCTTTGAGGCGACAAAGGATCACCCCTATTCTCTGCTGATCCAGATCACCGCGTTCTACGGGCTCCGGCGCAGCGAGGCTCTGGGCCTGAGATGGGACGCCATCGACTTTGAGCGCAATACCATCACCATCAGACACATCGTAACAAATGCCAAGATAGACGGCAAGTATGAGATCGTCCGCGAGGATCGCGCCAAGACGAAATCCAGTCTGCGCTCTCTTCCTCTGGTCGACAATATCCGGGAGAAGCTGCTGGCCTTGAAGGAGCAGCAGAAGGAAAACAAGAGGATCTGCGGCAACTGCTACAACCGGGAATACGACGGCTATGTGTTCGTGGATGTAATGGGGAACATTTTTAATCCCCGGAATCTCAGCAGCAATTTCAGCAAGCTGCTGGAATTGAAAGGTCTGCGGCATATCCGCTTCCACGATCTCCGGCACAGCTGCGCCTCGCTGCTGCTTGCCAACGACGTGCCCATGAAGCAAATCCAGGAATGGCTGGGCCACAGCGACATCAGCACCACGGCGAACATCTACAGTCATCTGGATTATAAGTCCAAACTTACGTCTGCAAACGTTATGGACAACGTTCTGACCTTGCCGGAAACCGAGGCCGTCGGATGGCAGACATGACTTCTTGCCGAAAATCATGTGCAGCAATGGCAGATTAGCAAAAAGAAAAGCCCAGTCATATGGGCGCAAAGCCTTGATATGACTGGGTTTTTCGCTGGCGGAGGGCGTGGGATTCGAACCCACGGACGGTTTTTGGCCGTCAAACGATTTCGAGTCGTTCTCGTTATGACCTCTTCGATAGCCCTCCGTATATCTCAACTGTTTTCCGTGCGCTGAGAAAATGCAAGAAAAACACGCAAGAACAATATGAAATTTTGAAATTCGATCCGGCGAAAACCCTTATAAATCAAGGGCTTTCAGCGGAGAAAACGGCCAGAGCCAACGCGCATTTCGAGTCAGCCCCGTTATGGCCGTTTCGATACCGCTCTGCATTTCATTCGCTTTGCGGCGGTTTTGGCCGGAAAGCTTATTTATTATAGCAGGTTTTTACACAAAAATCAAGCAGAGATTTTGAATTTCCGACGAAAATATCGTGCGGACCGTGCATGGCAGGAAAACGCCGCACTTGCCGCGCATCCGGCCGAAAAGCCCCCGGAATCATGTGCAGCTCATTTCTTCCCGGTTCGGGGCGCGATGCGGACGCGCAGGGCAGCGGTCGCACGTCTCTTATGACGGGCACAGCGTGCGTTTTCAAAGAGCGCGTGCCCGCTTCCCTGCGCATCCGCTTGAGCGAAGCGCTTGCAAAAGCGGGGCGGGCGTTTTTTCTTTCCGAAAGCTCCCGAGATCCGCGCCCCGATCCGCAGGCAACGGCCGGCGGGATTCCCGTTCCGGTTATTGAAATTGCCCGGAAGCCGGAAACGCCGAAAGCGGAAAGACCGATCGTCTGCGACCGTACAGGCAATTGTTCCGGGCGTTTGGCAAAGCAGCTCGCGCGTGGCGGGGCGCGCCCTCCCCGATCGTCCGGAAAAACGGCGGCGCGCGGGGCTTGTCGAAATATGGCTTTACAAATTCTGCGCGCTGTGGTATACTTGAGCTTAATGACCGTCTGCGGCACGGGGCTGTCTCCCTGCCGGACGAACGCAAAGGGGACGCAAAATGCTCGCGAAAATTTTCTCCTGCATTTCTAAGGTGATCGGCAAGATCGGCAGCTTTCTGGGCGCCTGCTGCACCTATTTTTCACTTTATACGCTGGTCGGTCTGTTCGGTACGCGCCGCTTTCCCAAGGCGAAGCAATATCACAAGCTGGCTATCGTCGTGGCTGCCAGAAATGAAGCCACAGTCATCGGCAATCTGATGGAGAGCATCCGCCGGCAGGACTACCCGGCCGACTGCGTGAGCGTGTTCGTCGTGGCAGACAACTGCACGGACGACACCGCCCGCCTTGCGCGCGAGCACGGCGCGGTCTGCTACGAGCGCTTCGACCCGGAGCACCGCACGAAGGGCTACGCCCTGCAATTCCTGTTTGAGCAGATCCGCCGTGATTACGGCATCGACGCCTTTGAGGCCTACATTCTTTTCGACGCGGATAATCTGCTCAAGGGCGACTTCCTGAGCCGGATGAACGAGGCCTTTGACGCGGGCGAAAAAATCGTCACGTCTTACCGCAACACCAAAAATTTCGACGACAACTGGATCTCCGCGTCCTACGCGCTGCACTGGCTGCGCACGGTACGTCTGGAGCATCGCGCGCGCTCCCTGTTCGGGCTGGCCACGCGCATTCAGGGCACGGGCTTTCTCTTTGCCAATGAGCTGGTGCGCGACGGCTGGAAATGGACGAGTCTGACCGAGGATCGCGCCTTCTCCGCCGACGCCGTCGTTCAGGGCTACTGCATCTCCTACTGCAACGCCGCGCAGTTCTATGACGAGCAGCCGGTCAGCCTGAGGATCGCGCTGCGGCAGCGTCTGCGCTGGGCAAAGGGACATTTGCAGGCCTTCACGGAGACGGGCTGGCCGCTCTTCAAGCACATTTTCATGTCTCACGACGTGACGGTCGCGTTCATGTCCTTTGATATGCTCTGCATCGTCGCGCCGCGTGCGCTCATCAGCATTTTCCACCGCATTCTGCGGCTGATCTTCCCGACGGTCCTGTGGCTGGCAGTCGGGCGTCCCTTCGGCGCGGTCGGCTGGGCTGCAATCTCCATCCTCAAGGCCATCGGCAAGCGCTATCTGGAGAACATGGTCGCCGCGACCTATGTGTTCGTCTCCGAGCGCCGGCGCATCAAGCCCATGCCGCTATGGAAAAAGGGCTGGTTCGTGCTGACCTTCCCGCTGTTCGACATCATCGGCCGCTTCTCGACCTTCGTCGCGCTGTTACGCCACGTCGACTGGAAGCCCATCCCCCACAACTCCGAGATCACGATCGACGATATTCGGCAGGGATAAAGTTTACAAACCGTATACATTTCAATATTTACAAGCCATTTTGGATATGCTATAATAATGCGTACCGATCTGAAAATACCACAGGAGGTGAAGCCCTTGGCGAAAGAGAGCAAAGCGTCGGATGCCCCGCAGGAGCAGCCGAAGAAAAAGAAGAAAAAGCACGGGTTTCTGCGTTTTCTCGCGGTTTTTCTGACCGTAGTTCTGTTCTTGGAAGGCTGCTATTGCTTCGTTGTCTTCACGGATATTTCCGTCATACGGAATCTCCGCGAGAAATACATTGAAACCGCTCTGAGCACGATGTCGCACCAGTGGCTCGCGAAGGCGATCTTCCCTGCCTACATGGTCGACGAGGTGCAGGCGCGGATGTACTACCAGCAAATGGCGCAGGCCGGGCACAAGAGCGAACGCCCGACGGTCGAGACGAGCGTGAACGAGAACGGCGAGACGATCTATCTCGACCCGACCGACACGACCGATCCCACCGACACGGCCGAGCAGTCCGACCCGCTGAGCATCACGGACGAGGAATCGTTCTACTCCGTGTTCTGGGAGCTGAGCCGCACCTCGTTTGAGGATTACTGCAATTCCCACCCCGCCGTGCTGAAGGACGGCTGGGAGAACATCTATATCAACCGCGCCGGCATCGAGGACACAGGCACGGACATTTACACCACGATGGGCGAGCAGGTGCTCGCGATCGACGCGAAGAACCGCATCCTGCTCCTGCGTGTGCGTGACACGGGCTACATCGGCGTGCTCGCCGTGGCAAAGGATCCGACGCAGCTGCGCTGCTGCGCGTCCTCCGGCATCGGTGACTACGGCGAGGATCTCGACGTGATCGTCCGCAACAACGACGGCCTGCTCGGCATCACCGCCAGCGGCTTCTATGACCCGAACGGCGGCGGCACCGGCGGCGAGATCGCGGGCTATACCATGTGTGACGGCAAGGAGTACGGCCCGCACTACGACCCCTCGACGGGCTATAAGCGCATTGAGCTGACGCGCGACAACAAAATGTATATCACCGACACCTCCGACGCCGTTCAGGCAGACGTGACCGACGCGGTCGAGTTCTCCCCGGCGCTCATCATCGACGGTGAACTGATGGTCGGCGGCTTCTACGGCGACTGGAGCGGCATCAACCCCCGTGCCTGCATCGGCCAAAGCGAGAGCGGCGAAATTCTGATGCTCGTCATCGAGGGTCGCCAGACGACCCGCTCGATCGGCGCCGACGTCGAGACCTGCGCCAATATTCTCAAGCGCCATAACGGCTACACCGCCATGAACATGGACGGCGGCACGAGCGCCGTCATGTGGTACAACGGTGAATATGTGACCAAGTGCTCCAACCGCAACCTGCATTCGCGCTATCTGCCGAACGCCTGGGTCTACGGCTACGACAGCTGATCCCGCGCCGCACAAAACGAAAAGAGCAGCCACTGCGCTTGCGCGGCGGCTGCTGTTTTCTTCGTGTCAAAGCTCTTGCGAAGCAAGCTTTCACTCTAAAAACATTTCAATTTTGTGTCATTGCGAGGCCGCATCGCGGCCGTGGCAATCTTAAAGTTGTAGGTATTGCATCCCGTGGCGAAGCACGGGAACAGGAAACAACCAGATCCCGAAATTTTAGTCTGTCCCGCAGGGACACCACATCGGAGCTTCCTCAGAAGCGCCATTTCACGCGGGCATTCGCCCGCATTTCACATGCGAAGCATATTTCACACGATCGAAGATCGTATTTCACTGCGCAGCCTTGCCGCGTCAGAGCTGCGGCTTTTCCGTCCCGTGCCGCTCCTCCGGGAGCGGCGCGCCGTATTTTTTCAGCAAATCCTCGATTGCCTCGTCGAGCAGACGGCTTTTGGGGACGCGCGTCGTGCGGGAGAGCGCGTCAAACAGCGGCACAAGCTCATTTTTCAGCGATGAGGTAAAACGCGTGCGGTATTTCAGATAAGGTTCTGCCATAAGTGCCTCCGTGTTTCCAAGGAAGCCGGGTGCTGTCAGGCCGCAGCGCAGCTTGCTTCCCTAAAGTCTTTTATTTATTGTATCGGAAAACAATCGCAGACACAACTGGTTGCAAATAAGCACTATATAGTGTATAGTATAGGAAAAGAGTCGGATTTTGTCGGCAAAGCAGGCGGCTCAAGCAGTAAGGAGGCATCCATGAACGAAAAAAAAGAACGCATGATCCTGCTCGCCTCGCAGCTTTATACGCTCGGCTACGCGGTCGAGGACGCGCGCGCGGAGCTGCAGCGCCTGAGCCAGTCGGACGATACGGCCGCGCTTGAGGACGCCATCCGGCGTTTTCAGGCCGCCTCGGAGCGCTGGAGCGCGATGGAGGAGGAATATCTCGCTCTGCGCGACGCCTGACTTGGAGGAACGCGGCCGCTTGATCGTTCGGAGCTACCATGACCTGCAGCCGTTCTGTGTCCGGCACGATAAAAGACACGAGCCGCGGCGGGAGCGTTCCCGGCGCGGCTCGCGTTGTTCAGGCGGTTTCCGCTTCTTTCGGTCGGCTTTCCTCCGAAGGCGGTTCTTCCTCCTTTGCCTGCTCCGCCTCGTAGACCGCGCGGACGGCGCGGCGGCTGCGCCAGACGGTCAGCAGGCAGACAGCCATGGAAAACGCGCCGCAGAGCGTCACGCACAGGCGATAGTCCAGCACCTCGCCCAGCGCCCCGACGGCCAGCGACAGCACCGCGCCCACCGCCGTATAGAGCATCCCCTCAAACGCGTTGACGCGGCTGCGCAGGTGCTCGGGCAGATAGCACTGCACGGCGGCCTGCCGCATGGTCGCGCTGTTCGTGCCGATGAAGCCGCACAGCAGCCGGTTGACCAGCATCAGCGGATACGGCAGCCAGAGCAGGCACATGTCCATGCTCTCATAGGCCATATAGGCGCCGAAGGCAAAGCCGTATTTTTTCTTCGGCGGGATCTCCGTGCGGTACTGCACCGCGCCGCCGAGCGTCCGGCCGAAAAACTCCGCCACGGAGAACAGGGAATACATCAGCGCGGTCATGCCCGGAAAGGTGCGGAAAAAAGCGACCAGAATCGGCGCATAGCCGTTCGCGACGCCGTTCGTCACAGCCATATAGCTGTAGATCGCCCGCAGGCCGCGCTCCCTGCGCAGAAACTGCGCCGTCTCGCGAATATCCGCCCACCACTGCCGCAGACCGGTTTGCTCGGCGCGCTTCGGCTGCTCGACCAGGCGGATGCGGCTCTCCGTGAGCGCCGCCAGCAGCGACAGCGCGCCCTGCGCCATCAGCAGCACCGGAACGCCCAGCGTGTCGAGCAGGACGGCCGAAAGCGGCATCATCACGACCTTCAGGATCGGATAGAGCATGGACGAGACGGCGTAGCCCTTCTGCTCCCGTCCCTTCGGGATCAGCATCGGGAAAATGCTGTTATACGCCAGCTCGTCGAAGCTGCTCAGGCACGCCAGCACGATCGACACGCAGAGATAGCCAATGTAAGAGAACGAGCCGACCAGCAGATAAACGCCAAGCGCGGCATAGATCACGCCGTTGAGCGCATCGCCCGCGACCAGAAACGGCTTGCGCGGCAGATGATCCATGCGCGGCGCGAAGATCAGCGGCACGAGGAACGCCGGCACGAGCTGGATCACCACGATCAGAGCCGAGGCCAGCGTGCTGCCCGTCTCGTCGAACACCAGAAACGACAGGGCGAAGCCCCCTGCAATGCCGCCCATTGCGCCCATCAGCGTTGCGGCCATCAAAAGCGTAAAATTCCGATTCCAAAGCTTCATTCGATTCACCTCGTCTTTATTATAAACTCCCGTTAAGGAAAAGGAAAGCCGGTATATTCGAGAAAATTTTCTCAAATATACCGGCTTATCCGCCATTTATCCGAATCGTGCAAGAAAATCATCCGTTGTCCTCGGCAAGCAGGGCGTAGGCCTCCTTATACTGCCGGTGCGCCAGCAGCCATTCCAGCACCCACGGCCGGTGGAACAAGACGTAGCCGCTGGGCAACTCCTTGCGGAAGCGCGCGAAGGACTCCAGCAGCAGCTTGCCGTAGGCCTCGCTGCGCAGATAGTCCGGATGCTCCACGCGCAGCCGCACGAGCGCCAGCATTCGCTCGGAAAGCTCCGTCGGCGGATAGTCCGACTGCATCCCCGCCGCACGGTCGAGCGCCGCCAGGGCGCCGGCCGGATCGCCGAGCTTCTCGCGGCAAATGGCCAGCTTGTGCAGCTCCATCACGCCCGGCTGCTCAAACGCCGCGAAGAATTTCTCCGCACGCGCATAATCCCCGCATTCGACCCAGCTCGAGGCTTCATTATATTCCATTGCGGCAAGATCCCGCGCTGCGCCCAGCGCCTGCGCCAGCCGCCGCGCCACGGCATAGTGCCGCTCCATCTGCTCGAATTTCAGCAGGTTGCAATAGCAGTTGCCGCTGAACAGCTTCGCTTGCAGCATCAGGCGCGGACGCCCCTCCTCGGCCGCGCTGCGGTACGCCTGCTCCAGAGCAGGCAGGGCGTCGTAATACGCGCCGCGCTCATAGGCATCGATGCCGACCTGCATCCGGAAGAATGCGTTCGGCAGCAGCTCCGCCGCCGCCATGTCCTTTCCCTTCAGCAGAAGGTACATCGCCCGCTGCCGCGCGTCGAAGCAATCGACCCACGCCGGGTCGAGGTCGGAGGCGTCCCGGCGCCGCAGGGCGTCGAGCACAAGCGCGTCGGCCGCCCACGGGCTGCTTTGCAGCCGCCCGAGCAGGGGCGCGAAGGCCTCCCAGTCGCGCTCGCCCGAAAATACGCGCTCATACTGCGCCTCGATCGCCGCGCCAAGCGCGGGATCGTCGTCATACGGCGGCAGCTCTAGCCGCTCAAGCAGCATACTCAGCACCTCGGGAGAGGCGTCGGCCTTCCCCTGCTCGAGCTTCGAGAGCCACGAGACCGCGCAGATGCCCCGGCACAGCCCCTCCTGACTCCAGTCGCGGCGCATCCGCTCCTGCCGCAGGCGAAAGCCCAGCACCCGCGCGGCGTTGTTTTCTTTCATCCGCAAGCACCTCTTTTCTGCTTCCAGTATACCGCATTGCCGCTCATTTGGCAAGAACTGATGTTTTTAAGGGAACCTCTGATTAAATCGCAAGAGCGGTCAGCGAGGGATTTCGTTTCCAAATTGAGGTTTGGAAATCGCAGGAATACTTTGTGTATTTCAAGATTTTCAAACCGATAAGCTGGGGCAAAAGACCCGCTGAGCGCCGCAGCCGATTTATTCAGAGGTTTCTAAGCTCTGCGACTTGCAGAAACCGACGAAATATGATAGTATAAATCAAATGGAATCCAAATTTCCGAAAGGTGTGAAAAAACATGTCTGAACCCCAAGCAAAAAAACGAATGCTCTCCGGCATCAAGCCGTCCGGCGACCTGACCCTCGGCTCCTATCTGGGCGCCATCCGCAACTGGAAGGATCGCGCGGACGAATTTGACTGCTTTTATTTTCTCGCCGATCTGCACACGATCACCGTGCGTCAGGATCCCGCCGACCTGCGCCGGCGCTCGCTCGAGCAGCTCGCGCAGTATATCGCCTGCGGCCTTGACCCGGAAAAGAACGTCCTGTTCTTCCAGAGCCATGTGCACCAGCACGCCGAGCTGGGCTGGGTGCTCAACTGCTATGCGATGTTCGGCGAGCTGAGCCGCATGACGCAGTTCAAGGACAAGAGCGCGAAAAACGCCGAGAACATCAACGGTGGCCTGTTCACCTATCCCTCGCTGATGGCGGCTGACATTCTGCTCTATCAGGCGGATTTCGTCCCGGTCGGCGAGGATCAGAAGCAGCACGTCGAGCTGACGCGCGACATTGCCCGCCGCTTCAACGGCATCTACGGCGACGTGTTCAAGCTGCCCGAGCCGTATGTTCCCAAGGTCGGCGCGCGCATCATGAGCCTCGCCAATCCGGAGGCCAAGATGTCAAAATCTGAAAACGAGGACGCCGGTCGCATCACGCTGATGGACTCGCCGGAGCAGATCATGCGCGTGTTCAAGCGCGCCATCACCGACTGCGACGCCGAGGTGCGCTTCGACCCGGAGCACAAGAAAGGCATTTCCAACCTGATGACGATCTATTCCGCGTCCACCGGCAAGACCTTCCCCGAGATCGAGGCGGAATTTGCCGGGCGCGGCTACGGCGATTTCAAGAAGACCGTGGGCGAGGCCGTCGTGGAGCTGCTGCGCCCGATCCGCGAGGAGGCCACGCGCATTCTCGCCGACAAGGCATATTTGCAGACCGTCATGCGCGACGGCGCAGAAAAAGCTTCTTATGTTGCAGAAAAGACCCTGCGCAAGGTCTATAAAAAGGTCGGCTTTGTTGCAAAATAACCGAGCGGTGCGCCGCTTCCGAAGGAAAGAGGAGGATAGCCTGTGATTCTCGACCCGAAAATGATCCTGCGCATCGCGCTGACGCTGGCGGTCGCCGCCGGAATTTCCTGCGCGCTGACGCCGGTCATCAAAGTTCTGGCCCGCAAGGTCGGCGCGATGGACGTCCCCAAGGACGGCCGCCGGATGCACCATGTGCCCATCCCACGCCTCGGCGGTCTGGCGATTTTTATCTCGTTCATGGTCAGCGTGCTGATCTTTTGCCGCGACATCCCGCATCAGGTACAGGGCGTCCTGCTCGGCGCGACGATCATCGTCGTTCTGGGCGTGCTGGACGACATCATGACGCTGCACGCCCTGCCGAAATTCGGCGTGCAGATCGTTGCGGCGGTCGTCGTCACGCTCTACGGCTGCCGCATCGAGCACATCGGCGGCTGGCAGCTTCCGGTCTGGCTGTCCTATGCCGTGACGGTAATCTGGATCGTCGCGATCACCAACGCCGTGAACTTCATCGACGGGCTGGACGGTCTTGCCTCCGGCATCTCGGCGATCTCCGCCGGGACAATGCTGGTCGTGGCGCTGCTGCTGCCCGCGAGCGACCCGACCGCGCAGGTCTGCGTGCTGCTGCTGGCGGCGATCGTCGGCGGCTGCCTCGGCTTCATTCCCTATAATTTCAATCCCGCGACCATCTTCATGGGCGACACCGGCTCGACCTTCCTCGGCTTCATTCTGGCGAGCATCTCGGTCTACGGTCTGTTCAAGACCTACGCCGTGATCTCGTTTGCCGTGCCGTTTCTGGTGCTGGGTCTGCCGATCTTCGACCTCTGCTTCGCCGTCATCCGCCGTCTGGCGCACGGGCAAAGCCCGATGCACGCCGACCGCGGCCATGTGCATCATCGCCTGATCGACATGGGCTTCTCGCAGAAGCAGGCCGTTGCGATCTCCTATCTGATCTCCGCCCTGCTGGGTCTGGCAGCCGTCGTGCTGACCGATCGCGGCGAGGTGCAGGCGCTGATCTTCCTCGGCACGCTTCTTGCCGTCGGCGCGATCGGCGTGCGCGTGATCTTTGGCGGGAAAAAGCAGGAAAAGGATGAGACGGAAAGTCCTGAAGCTTCTGAGGCAGAGGCCGCACCGGAGCAGCCCGACAAAACCGAAACGGAGGCGCCCGATGGAAAAGCGTAAAATCATGTCGATCTTCGGCACGCGGCCGGAGGCGATCAAAATGGCGCCGCTCGTGCAGGAGCTGACGCGCCGCGAGGGCCTGGAGAGCCTCTGCTGCCTGACCGGGCAGCACCGGCAGATGCTCGACTCCGTGATGGACACCTTCGGCCTGCGCGGAGATTTCGACCTGAACATCATGCAGCAGCAGCAGACGCTCTCGTCGATCACGACGCGCACGCTGCTCGGCATGGAGGAAATTTTTGAAGCCGTGCAGCCCGACCTGATCCTTGTGCACGGCGACACCTCGACGACCTTCGCCGGCGCGCTGGCCGCGTTTTATCACAAGATCCCGGTCGGCCATGTGGAGGCCGGTCTGCGCACCTATGACAAATACTCCCCCTTCCCCGAGGAGATGAACCGCACGCTCGTCGGCGACATTGCCGCGCTGCACTTCTCCCCGACCGCCGCCAACGCGGAAAATCTGCGCCGTGAGGCCGTTCAGGGAAAGATCTTCATCACCGGCAACACCGTCATCGATGCAATGGCCACGACCGTCCGGCCGGATTTCCGCTTCCGCACGGAGGCGCTGAACACGCTGGACTTCGCGCACCGCCGCGTGATCGCCCTGACCTGCCACCGCCGCGAGAATTACGGCAAGCCGATGCACGACATTTTCCGCGCCGTGCGCGAGGTCGTGCTGACGCATCCGGACGTCGAGGTCGTCTACCCCGTGCACCTCAGCCCCGCCGTGCGCGCCTGCGCGCGCGAGGAGCTGGGCGGCGTCGAGCGCGTCCACCTGATCGAGCCGCTGGACGTGCAGGAGATGCACAACCTCATGGCGCGCTGCTGCTTCGTCATGACGGATTCCGGCGGCTTGCAGGAGGAGGCGCCCGCGCTCGGCAAGCCGGTGCTCGTGCTGCGCCGCGAGACGGAGCGCCCCGAGGCCGTCAAGGCCGGAACGGTGCGTCTGGCCGGCGTGGAGCACGACGAGGTGCTCGCGCAGGCGACCGCGCTGCTTGAGCAGCCGGAGGTCTACGCCACCATGGCGCACGCCGTCAATCCCTATGGCGACGGGCAGGCCTGCCGCCGCATTGCCGACGCGATCGAATGGCACTTCGGCCTGCGCGGGCAGCCGCCGAAGGATTTCACGCCGGAGGCTCTGTAAATCGTACACAAAACATAAAAACCGTGCGAAAAGCTTCGTAACCGGAGTTTGATTCGAGCAGAAAACACTTCCAAGAAAACCAAACCCACCGGCCGTGCCGGTGGGTTTTTCTGCTGCCATGCGGAAGGAAAAATTGCCCGTTCGCCTCTGCCGTGCTTCGTTCCGGGATGCCGTTTCGCCCCGTTAAAGATTGCCGCGTTACATGCGTAGCATCTTTCGCTTGCCCGAAGAGCAGCTTTCACCATAAAAAATCCCACCCGGCCGGGCGGCACGGGTGGGATTGCAGGTTTTTTGATCGGTCAGCCCTTCGGCTCCTCGGTCGTTTCGGTCTCCTCGGAGACGGCTTCCGTCGGGTCGGATTCCTCGATGGTCGTCTCGGTGGCCTCGGTGGCAGTGCTGTCGGAGGCGTGCTCCGCGGCATAGCTCACCATATCGAAGATGCGGATCTGCGTGAAGTCGAAGCGCACCGGGTACTGCTCGCGCAGCTCGGTCATTCTCTCGGTCAGCTTGGTCTGCACCAGCTGATCGCGGACGGTCTCCATCCACGCCTTGGTCTCGGTCTGGCCGACGAAATACATGATGTGGTAGCCGAAATCCGTCTTGACAATGCCGGAATCGCCGGGCTGGCGGCTCTGATCGAAGCACCAGTCGTTGAATTCCGTGACCATCTGGCCGGGCTTGACGTCCTCATAGAGGCCGCCGTTCTGGTTCGAGCCGCCGTCGGCGGAGTTCTCCTCGGCCATGGCGGCAAAGGCATCCTCGGTCGGGTCGCTCTGCCATGCCTCATAAAGCTCGTTGGCCTTCTCCTCGGCAGCAGCCCACTGCTCCTCGGTCCAGTCGCCGGTGGTCGTGTCCTTTTCGCCCTCGGGCTGGATCAGGACGTGGCGGACGGAGACGTTGTTGACCTTCAGCACGCCGTCGTCCTGATAGCTCGCGGCGTTGGCGTCATACTCGGCCTCAACATCCGCATCGGTGATCGTCGCGCCGATCTCCTCGCGCAGGGTCGCGGAATAATCATAGGAGGTGTAGTACAGGCGCATATAGTCCTGATACGTCTTCGCGTCGACACCGCCGCCGAAGTTCGCCTGCAGATAGGCGTCGGCCGTGTCATAGCCGTTGTTCTTTGCCTCCTGGATGAATTCGCCGTTCTCGTCGGTGATGGAGGCGATCATCTGCTCATTTTCCTCGCTGAGCTGATAGCCGTTGGCGGCCGCAGCCTGCGCAAGCGCATAGCTGTCGGCAAGGTTTTCCGTAGCGCTCTCGAGCATGTACTGCTCCCAGGTGCGGTTCTCTGCGAGGGAATTCTGCTTGTTGAGCGGCGTGGCAGTGTCCAGCCCGAGCTGGGAGGCATAGCTGCCGTAGGAGTTCATGAAGCTGTAGAATTCCATCCAGAAGCTGAATTGCAGAAAGCGGTTCGTATAAACCGGCTCGTCCTTGTCGTTCACGGCGATCACGGCGTTCATCACATCGTCATCGGGCGAGGCCGTCTTCACGGAATAGTCGCTCAGCGCCGTCACGTCGTTCTCACCGTAGTTGGTCTGCGGTGCAGCCTCCGTCGTGGTCTCCTCCGGGGCCTTGGCGCAGCCTGCGAAAAGCATCAGCACCGCAAGCAGCAGCGCCGCAAATTGCTTTGTTTTCATATTGCTTTGGTTCCTTTCTTACTTAACGAATTAGATTCATTTTATCACACTGTCCCGAAAAATGCAAGAACAGCGCGGAAGAAACCAGAAGATTCTTCCGCGCTGTGATTCCGATGCGCTTACATGAACCGTTTCATGCTCTCGCTGGCCTTCGCCGGGTCTTCCGAAACGACGACCGTGAAGGACATTTGGTTGGCCTCGCCGAAGGACTCGCACCATTGGACAAAGTCCTCGACGTCGGCGACCGTGGCATCCGGAACGAGCTTATAGAAGCTGTCGATAAAGACATGACTGATGTCAAAATTGCCGGCATGAAGGCCGCTGATAAAGCCCTTTAAGAGCGGCAGCGTCTTCATTTCGTATTCCTGATAGTCGATCAGGCGCACGCGAATATCCAGATCAAAGCGCAGCTTCGTGCCCTTTTCGATGCAGACCACGCTGCCGGCTTCGTTTTTCACTGCTTCGTTGATGTCATGGATCAGTTGTTTGGTTTTGCCGGAGCCCTTCAGCCCCATAATGAGCTTGACCATAGGTAATCCCTCCTGTTCTGTCTTGATTGTATCAGATTTTCCACAAAAATGCAACCATGGATTGTTGTGGAAAGTCACGATTTTTTTTGGAATAACCTATTCCTTTTTATGGCCAAATGTGCTATGATAAGAGGTAGACGCCGCCGGGAACGCCCGACGCGAAAACATGAATATCATAAAGGAGAGAACACAAAGATGAAGCACATCAAACGCTCTGTGTCGTTGCTTCTGCTCGTTGCCCTGCTGACAGCGCTGTTTGCAGGCGTAACGTTTCAGGCTTCGGCAAAGAACACCAACAAGCGCGACACACTCTGCACGAGCCTGAGCACAAAGGCAAAGGCTTATTACACCGGCGCTTACACCTATGACAAAATGTCCGCCTTGCCCGGTGGCAACACCGACTGCGTCGCCTCGATGGACAGCGCGCTCTATAAGAGCCTGCAATCGCTGATGTCCTCGACGCAGACGGACTCCGTCAGCTATAAGTCGCTGACTAGGTACTGGCCGACGACCGACAACAACATTCTGTTTTACGCCGATCAGACCGGCTCGGGCTACAACCGCGAGCACGTCTGGCCGAAGAGCCGCGCCTCCTTCTATCAGAAAAATGGCGGCTGCGATCTGCACCACCTGCGCCCGGCCGACCAGACGCTCAACTCCACCCGCAAGAACTACACCATGGGCTATGTCAACGGCGTGATCAACGGCTGCTCCACCGCCAATTACGGCGGCCGCACCGTCCTGTGGTACTCCGCAGGCAACGATCTCGTTGAGGTGCGCGACAATGTCAAGGGCGACGTCGCCCGCATCCTGCTCTATGTCTACTGCCGCTGGGGTCAGCCGAACCTGTATCAGAATGTCAAGGCGGAGAATCTGCCCGCCTTCGATCCCGACGACAAGGACAACAACGGCAAAAAGGTCATCGAGAGCCTTGACACCCTGCTCAAGTGGTGCAAGAGCGACCCGGTCGACACGTGGGAAATGTCTCGTAACGACGAAACGCAGACCATTCAGGGCAACCGCAACGTCTTCATCGACTACCCGGAGTATGCATGGCTGGTTTTCGGTCAGGATATTCCGAATGATATGAAGACCCCGTCCGGCGAGGCTGCGCACGCCGCACCCGCCTGCGACCACGTCTGGGACGCGGGCAAGGTCACGACCGAGCCGACCTGCACGGAGGCGGGCGTCAAGACCTACACCTGCTCGAAGTGCGGCAACACCAAGACCGAGGAGCTTCCGGCTCTGGGTCATATCGACGAAAATAAGGACGAGCTCTGCGACCGCTGCGGCGCGAAGCTGGGCGAGGATCCGAAGCCGACCGGCAACAAGTACGTCAAGGCCGCTTCTCTGAAGGACGGCGACGAGGTCGTGCTCTACAACCCGGAGCAGGGCAAGGCGCTCTCCGAGGAGATCGTTGCGACCTATTATAAGGTTGGCACGGCGGTCACCCCGACCGACGGCGTGCTCGAGACCTCGGACACCGCCATCGTCTGGACGGTCGCGGCCGACGGGACGGGCTTCAACCTCATCAACGACGAGGGCAAGAAGCTGTCCATCGAGGGCACGTTCAGCAGCATCCCCTACGACAAGGAAAATGACGCCTGGACGGTTCAGACGGCTGCCACGGCCGGCTGCGTCTACGTCGTGAACGAGAACGGCAAGTACATCAGCTGGTCGAGCAAGGGCAACTTTGCGGCCTACACCTTTGACGCCACCAAGGAAGCCGACTATGCCCTTGAGCTTTATGTCAAGACCGCTGATGCGCCCCATGTCCACACCTGGGACGAGGGCAAGGTCACGACCGAGCCGACCTGCACGAAGGCGGGCGTGAAGACCTACACCTGCACGGTCTGCAAGGAAACCAAGACTGAGGCCATTGCGGCGCTCGGCCACAAGTGGGACGACGGCAAGGTCACGACCGAGCCGACCTGCACGAAGGCGGGCGTGAAGACCTACACCTGCACGGTCTGCAAAGAAACCAAGACCGAGGCCGTCGCGGCGCTCGGCCACGTTGACGCGGACAAGGACAACAAGTGCGACCGCTGCGGCGAAAAGCTCGGCGAGGATCCGACTCCGACCGAGGACGCCTGCACGCCGTTCACCGACATCGACCAGAGCGCTTGGTATCATGACGGCGTGCATTACATGATCGAAAACGGCATGATGAACGGCGTCGGCAACGGCATGTTTGAGCCGAACGGCAGCGTGACGCGCGCGATGCTCGTGACGATCCTCTACCGTCAGGCCGGTTCGCCGAGCGTCGAGGGCAAGACGAACCCGTTTATCGACGTCAAGCCCAACAAATATTACACCGACGCCGTGATCTGGGCCTTCCACAACGGCATCGTCAACGGCACGACGCCGACGACCTTCGAGCCGGAAGAGCCTGTCACCCGCGAGCAGATTGCGACGATCCTCTACCGTCAGGCCGGCAGCCCCGCCGTTACCGAGACGGATCTGAGCCACTTCCTTGACGCATCCGACGTCAGCAGCTACGCGGCCAACGCCGTGCGCTGGGCGGTCTCCGAGGGCGTCATCAAGGGCTCGAAGATTGGTACGGTAGCGGATGTCTATGCAACGGTTATGGACGAACTGTCTTCCGGGGACGCTACTGGATTTGAAGATGTCGACGGAGATGGACTCAAAGAGATGATCGTGCAGGCAAGCGTCGATGGCACACGTTATTTGATGCTGTTTGATATTTGCGGCGATGAACTGAAGTGTGTGTCGATTGCGCAGCAAGCCGATGGAATTTCTGCATTCTACAGTCTGTCCTACACGGGAGTGCTGTATTGCACACTGCTGAACTATAACGAAGGCTTTGAGATTTATCGCCTCGATCGGTCGTCTGACGACAGCTACCAGCCGACATTGGTTGCATCCTATATCTCCTACGGCGCCTATTGTGAGGAGGAATATCAGCAAGCCATTGCTTCGCTTGGACTGTATAGGGAGAACAATATTAAACTGTATTACAACGACACAATCCCGTATGAGCTGTGCCAGAAGGAACTGATTGCGCTCTTCCCGAAGGATACCGCCACCCGCGCCGAGATCGCGACCATGCTCATGCGCTATCTGACCAAATAATCGTTCCTGCACCAAACGAGGATGCCGCGCCCGCGGCATCCTCGTTTTGCTGTATGAAGCGCAGGACTGGGCAATGATACAAAAATTTGGAGCGTTTTTATTTGGGAAACAGACGTTTTTCATTTTTTGCGGCTATTTTTTGCGTAGTGTCGCTGCGCCCTCGCAATGACACGAAAATGGTAGGTTTTTCGTAGAAAACCTACTATTTTTATTTCCAAAATGTTTGAAATCCGTCGCGGAGCGCTCTTGCGATTTAATCAGAGGTTCCTTTGCTTTTCCTGCGCTTGAAAAACAGCTCGTTGCAGGCGACGAGCAGCAGAAAGCCGCCGAAGCACTTGCGCAGAATACCGGCGTCGAGCCATGTGGCCAGCAGCGCGCCGCCCACGGCCGTCACGCAGCCCGCCAGCGCCGCCGGAACGGCCGTTTTCCAATCGACAAGGCGATTTTTCGCGTGCAGCACCACCGCGCAGAGCGCCGTCGGCAGAAAATAGAGCAGATTGATGCCCTGTGCCTCGGTCTGCGCGACGTCTCCGATGGCCGTGAGCCATACCATGAGCAGCGTTCCGCCGCCGACGCCGATGCCGGAAAGCGCGCCGCAGACCAATCCGACCAAGGCGTTCCACCAGTTCATCGCAGCAGCAGGCGCACGCCGCCCCAGACGAGGAAGAGCGCAAACACGACGCGCAGCAGCTTGGTGGGCAGTTTTTTGAGCACGGCGCCCGCAAGCACGCCCCCCGCAGCCCCGCCGACCAGATAGGGCACAGCCTGCGCAGCGAACGCGCCTCCGCGCAGCAGATAGACCGCGGCCGAGACGGCCGACAGCGGCAGAATGATCGTCACCGAGGTCGCAAAGCGCTTCTGCGCGCTCAGCTCCGTCGTGCGCTCCAGCAGCGGCAGGACGAGCATACCGCCGCCCGCACCGAAGAAGCCGTTGACGATGCCGGCCGCAGCGCCGGTCAGAATAGGCGCAAGCCGTTTTTTCATGCTGCGATCTCCCCCCTTTTAGGGAAGCTCTGATTCAATCGCAAGAGTGGTCAGCGAGGGATTTTGTTCCAGATTGAGGTTTGGAAATCGCAGGAATCCTTTACGTATTTCAAGATTTTCAAACCGATAAGCTGGGGCAAAAGACCCGCTGAGCGCCGCAGCTGATTGATTCAGAGGTTCCTAAGGTTTAGCCTTTCCCCGTTTTGCGCCGTCTATGCGTTCATATTTTCCGCCGCGCCCGAATAAGCTGTTCCAACGATACTGAAAACGAGGTGGAGAAATGGAGCAATCCGCAAATCAGGTCACGTTGATCGGCTGCCCGGTCAGCGCGCCGCAGTTTTCCCACAGCAATCACGGACGGCACTTCTATTCCTTCTGGCTGGAGGTCGCGCGCCTCTCCGGCACGATCGACCGTCTGCCGATCCTGGCGTCGGAGACGCTTTTGGAGCAGACGGAGCTGGGCGACGGCGAGGCCATGCGCGTCACGGGGCAGATCCGTTCGTTCAACAACCATCGTCCGAACGAGCGGCGGCTCGTGATCTCGGTTCTGGCCGAAACGCTCGAGCTGACGGACGAGCCGCAGGATAACCGCGTGACCCTGCTGGGCACGGTCTGCCGCCCGCCGGTCTACCGGCGCACGCCCTTGGGTCGCGAGATCTGCGACGTCATGCTGGCGGTCAACCGCGCCTACCGTCGCTCGGACTATCTGCCCTGCATCCTCTGGGGGCAGAACGCGCAGGCCGCGCAGGCCTACCCCGTCGGCATGACGCTGCTGCTGACCGGCCGGATGCAGAGTCGGGATTATCTCAAGCGTCTGCCCGACCGCACGGAGCAGCGCACCGCCTTTGAGATCTCGGCGATCAGCGCCGAGCCGGTCGAATAAAGCCGTCGAAAACGACAAAAACAGTTGCGAAAGCAGCAAATCTGTGTTATACTGGCAGATACCATAACGAAACTACATAAGAAAGAAGAGAGCACATGAAAAAACCAACGCTTGTCGTCATGGCGGCCGGAATGGGCAGCCGCTTCGGCGGACTGAAGCAGATCACCCCCGTTGACGGCGACGGCAACAGTCTTCTGCATTATTCCATCTATGACGCAATGACGGCCGGCTTCGGCAAGGTCGTTTTCATCATCAAGCACGCCATCGACGCGGAATTCCGGGAGCTGACCCGCCGTGTGGAGCGTCATATTGAAACCGCCTATGTCTATCAGGAGAACGACATCCTGCCGGAGGGCTTCTCCGCCCCGGAGGGACGCGTGAAGCCGTGGGGCACGGGTCACGCCGTGCTCTGCGCCAAGGACGAGCTGGACGGCCCGTTCGCCGTCATCAACTCCGACGACTATTACGGCCGCGGCGCCTACACCGCGCTGGCCGATTTCTGGAAGCAGCCGCGCACGGAGCATGAGTTCTGCATGGTCGGCTACCGGCTGCGCAACGCCATGACCGACAGCGGCTATGTCGCGCGCGGCGTATGCGACGTGCAGGACGGCTTCCTCACCGGGATCACCGAGCGCACCCACATTGAAAAGCGCGGCGACGACGCAGAATTCGCGCTGGACGGCAAAACGTGGCAGCCACTTCCCGGAGACACCGTCGTCTCGATGAACTGCTGGGGCTTCAGCACGCTGCTGCTCGACGAGCTGGAGGCGCGCTTCCCTGCGTTCCTGCGCACGATGCCCGATCCGCTCAAGAGCGAGTTCTTCCTGCCGACCGTGGCCGACGCGGCCATTCACGACGGTCTGGCAAGCGTGCGGATGCTGCACACGGACGAGCACTGGTACGGCGTGACCTACCGCGAGGATCTCGGGCTTGTGCAGCAGGCGCTGGCCAAAAAGCACGCCGAGGGGCTCTACCCGGAGCACCTGTTTGACTGAGACACAAAAACTGCGCACAGGAGGCAGCGGTCATGATTGAAAATCTGAATAAGCATGCGTTCGCGTCCTTTGGCCGTCTGCTGCGCGACAGCCAGCCCGGACGCGGCTTCCCACAGGACGACGGCTGGCGCATCTCGGTACGCTCGTGCTGTGCAGCCGACGCCGTCTATCAGCACTGCACGCGGGAGGTCTACCTCGATTTTGAATCGGGCATGACCGTCCTCGCCGTGCGCACGCCGCAGGAGCAGCACTGCTTCTATCTGGATAAGCCGGTCTGCCTGCTGCCGGGCGTGGAATTTGCGGTCTTTCCCTATCAGGAGGAGTGCGCCGTGCGCATGGCGCTTCCGGCGGGCGCCGCGCTCGTCGACGGCGAGCCGTTCCGGAGCGACGCTGAGCTGCGTCTGACCGACCGCGTAAAGCTCGGCGAGGTCTACACGCTGTTTTACCGCGAGGAGGAGAGCGGCTTTCTCTTCAAGGGCGAGACGCACCCGATGTACGAGCTGACCTATGTCGACCGCGGACACCTGCACTGCGTCGTTGAGGGAAACGGCTATGAGCTCCGACAGGGGCAGCTCATGCTCTTCGCGCCGAACCAGTTTCACATGCAGTACACCGATCTGGACATCACGGCGCGCTTTTTGACCATTGCCTTTGATCTGGAGAGCGAGCTGGAGCTGCGTCTGGCCGACCGGGTCTTCGAGCTCAGCTCCCGCGAGGCCGATTTTCTGCGCGCGCTGCTGCGCGAGCTCGAGATCAACGACCCGCTCAGCGGCGACATGATCCGCTGCCAGCTCCGTCTGCTGCTGCTCTGCCTGCTGCGCGACAACGGCCGCCGCAGGAAGAAGCTGAAAACGCCCGTCGCCCAGCGCAACGAGAACCTGATCGTCAGCCGCACGCTGCAATACATCGCCACGCACGTTTATGACAAGATGAGCGTCGAGAGCGTCGCGCGCGAGGCCGGCGTCAGCACCTCGCATCTGACGGCGCTCTTCCACCGCCAGATGGACATCTCCCCCGGCGAATACATCCGCCGCGTCAAGCTCGAGGAGAGCAAGAATCTCATACGCGAGGGTCGGCTGAATTTCTCGCAGATCGCGGCGGCGCTCAACTATTCCACGATCCACCATTTTTCGCGGCAATTCAAGGACAACTTCGGCGTCTCCCCGTCGGAATACGCCAAGAGCATCCGAACGGAATAAGAAAAAAAATCCTCCGGCGCGTTTGTACCGCGCCGGAGGATTTTTTTGATGCTCAGGAATCCAGAATGCCGTATTTTTCGGCATAATGCGTATAGTCATTGGTAAATTCGCCGCTGCCGGCCTTTTTCACCGAGTTGAGATAGCGGTGCGTGCCGAAGCTGCCCACGCTCGTCTCGATCAGCGCCACGGCGATGTTGGAGCAGTGGTCGCCGACGCGCTCGAAATTCGTCAACAGATCCGACCAGACAAAGCCGGACTGAATCGTGCATCTCCCCTGCTGCAGGCGCTCGACATGGTCGCTCTTGGCATTGGAGGCCATGACGTCGATGACCTGCTCGAGCGGCTCGACGTGGTGCGCCATTTCGCAGTTATCGGTCGTGAAGGAATCGACCGTCAGCGCCAGAATTTCCTTGAGCGCGTCGCACAGCTCATAGAGCTGCGCCTCTGCCGGCTCGGAGAACACGATGTGCTTGTCGCGAATCTCCTGCGCCGTGCGGAGCAGATTGACCGCATGGTCGCCCAGGCGCTCAAAATCGCCGATGGAATGCAGCATTTTCGAGACCTCGCGCGAATCGCGCTCGGACATGGAATGCGACGAGAGCTTGACCAGGAACGTACCGAGCTGATCCTCATAATGATCCAGCTCGTCCTCCAGCTCGAGCACGGCAGCCGCCTTTTTCTCGGAATAATCGCGCACCAGCTCCAGCGAGGTCAGGATCGTCTCGCGTGCCATAAGCGCCATCTTATTAGTCATGGTGTTGGCCTCGTTGACGGCGATGGACGGTGTGGAGAGCAGGCGCTCATCCAGGAAGACGAACAGGCTGTCCTGCTTTTTCTTCGCCGGGCGCACGATCAGATTGGCAACCGTGCAGAGCTGCTTATGGAACGGGGCGAGAATGCCGGTGTTGACGACGTTGAAGATCGTGTGGATGAGCGCCACGCCGACCATGGTCACCGGCGCATCCATAAAGCCGAAGCGGATGATCGCCGCCGCACCATAGAACAGACCCATGCAGACGACCGTGCCGACGATCTTGATCGTCACATGGACGACCGCGACCTTCTTGGCCTCCTTCGTGACGCCGATGGAGGAGATCAGGGCGGTCATGCAGGTGCCGATGTTCGCGCCGAGCACCAACGGGATGGCCATGGTATAGGAGATCTGGCCGGTGAGCGCCAGATTCTGCACGATGCTGATCGTCGCGGCGGAGCTTTGGATCACGCCGGTGAAGATCGTCGAGGCAATCAGGGCGATGAACGGGTTTCGGAACGCCGTCAGCAGCGAGCGGAAGCCCTCGGAATCCTTCAGCTCCTCAACGGAGCTGCCCATCAGGGTCATGCCGTACATCAGAATGGCGAAGCCGACGAGCACCTTGCCGATGTCCTGCCGCCGCGTGCGCTTGGACATCATGATGAGCACGACGCCGATCATTGCGACCACCGGGGCAAAGTTTTCCGGCTTGAGCAGGTCGAGCACGCCGCCGCCCTCCACACCGGAGAGGCTCAGGATCCAGTTCGTCACCGTCGTGCCGAGGTTGGAGCCCATGATAAAGTTGATGGTCTGCGGGAATTGCATCAGACCCGAGTTGACCAGACCGACGAGCATGACCGTCATCGCCGAGGAGGACTGGATCGCAATTGTGATACCCGCGCCGAGCAGCGTGCTTGAGAAGGGATTGGAGGAGACCTTTTTCAGAGAGCTTTCCAGCGAACCGCCGGCGACCTTGCCGAGGCCGCCGGACATCACATTCATACCGTAAAGGAAAAAGGCCAGACCGCCGATGAGCATGAGGATGCTGAATACAACCGTCATAGCAATACTCCGTTTTATTTTCTTTTCCTGTATTCGGAAGCAGATTTTATTGAAATCCCAATCTTCCCTTTTTATACTATATTTCAGTTTTCCCCAAAAGTCAAGAAAATCCCGCAGCGTTTGCGGCATATTTTTCGTTTTTTCGACACGGTGCCAGACCGTGCTGGGAAAAGCGGCCGAACGGGCGGAGAAAATTATGCTGCGCTTCGTTCCGGGATGCCGTTTCGTTCCGTTTCAGATTGCCGTGTTGGGCGCAAAAATGCGCGCCTGCGGAACTTGCATCCGCAGGCGCGTCTGTGATTTTCAGAACGGTTTCATTCCCGCACGTCGGTCTGACGGTGCTTCAGCCCTCCAGCGTCGCCATGACGGCGGCGCAGCGCGGGCAGAGGCCATCGGCGTTGGCGCGGGTGGAGTGCATCCAGCAACGCGGGCACTTCACGCCGTCGGCGTTGCGCACCTCGATGTGCAGGCCGGGGAAGCGCTCGCCTCTGCCGACAACGCTGTCCTCACGCGGCTTCTCGTCGAGCGCGACGTCCGAGACGATGAACAGCTCGGCCAGATTCAGCCCCTTGACCGCCTCAACGGCGGCGCGGGCGGCCTCGTCCTCGGCCGTGAGCACGACGTGCGCCTCGAGCGCCTTGCCGATGCGCTTGTCCGCGCGGGCGGCCTCGAGCACACTGTTGACGTCGCCGCGCAGAGCAATGAGGGTGTCCCATTTGGCCATGGCCTCGTCGGGCAGGGCGTAGGCCGTGTAGGGCTTGACCATCTCGTTGAGCACGACGTTGCGGGCGTCGTCCCCGGCGCGGTGCGGCATGGCCTGCCAGATCTCGTCGCAGGTGAAGGCCAAGATCGGCGCGTACATTCTCGCCATGGCGTCAAGGATGAGCCAAAGCGCGGTCTGGGCGCTGCGCCGCTTGAGGCCGTTGCGCTCCTCGCAATAAAGACGGTCCTTGAGGATGTCCAGATAGAAGCTCGACAGCTCCACAACGCAGAAATCGTTGATCGCGTGGGTCAAAACATGGAACTCGTAGTTGTCATAGGCGCGGAAGCCCGTCTCGATGAGGGCGTTGAGCTTCGTGACCGCCCAGCGATCCAGCTCAAGCATCTCCTCCGGGGCGACCAGCTCGTCGGCATTGAAGCCGTCGAGGTTGCCGAGGCAGTAGCGCGCAGTGTTGCGGAATTTCAGGTAGCTCTGCGAGAGCTGCTTGAAGATCTCCTTCGAGCAGCGGACGTCCGCGCGGTAATCCGCCGACGCCGCCCACAGGCGGACGATGTCCGCGCCGAAATCGCGGATCAGCTCGGCCGGGTCGACGCCGTTGCCGAGGGACTTGTGCATGGCCTTGCCCTCGCCGTCGACCGTCCAGCCGTGCGTCAGACACTTTTGGAACGGAGCCCCCGCACCGAGCGCGCCGACGCTCGTCAGCAGGCTCGACTGGAACCAGCCGCGGTACTGGTCGGCGCCCTCGAGATACATGGTCGCCGGCCACTGCTCGGGATGCTCGCGGCGCAGGGAGGCGATGTGCGTCGAGCCGGAGTCGAACCAGCCGTCGAGGGTGTCGCTCTCCTTTTCAAAGGACGCACCGCCGCAGTGCGGGCAGCGCAGCCCGTCGGGGATCAGGTCGGCAGCCTCGTGGGCAAACCAATAGTTCGAGCCGTGCTCGTCAAAGAGCTTGGAGATATGCGCGATCGTCTCATCGGTGCAGACGGGCTTGCCGCAATCCTTGCAGTAGAACACCGGAATCGGCAGACCCCAGCGGCGCTGACGGGAGATGCACCAGTCGGCGCGGTCGCGGATCATGGCGACCATGCGCTCCTTGCCCCACGCGGGCAGCCACTGCACGTTGTCGCAGGCGGCGACGGCCTCGTCCTTGAAGCGCTCGACGGAGCAGAACCACTGCGGTGTGGCGCGGAAGATGATCGGGCTCTTGCAGCGCCAGCAGTGCGGATAGCTGTGGACGATCTCCTCGGAGGCCAGCAGCATCCCGGAGGCCTTCATATCCGCGAGGATGACGGGGTTGGATTCCTCGGTCTTCATGCCGGCGTATTTGCCGGCGTAGTCGGTGTGGCGGCCGCGGTCGTCGACCGGAACGACCAGCTCCATGCCGTAGCGGCGGCAGGTCTGATAGTCGTCGGCGCCGAAGCCCGGCGCGGTGTGGACGCAGCCGGTGCCGGAGTCCATCGTGACGTACTCGGCGTTGAGCAGGCGCGAGGTCTTGTCCAGGAACGGGTGCTTGGCCAGCATATTTTCAAAGAAGCTGCCCGGATGCGTCTCAACGATCTCATAATGCGCGATCCCGGCGACCTGCATAACCTTCTCGGCCAGCGCCTCGGCGACGATATACAGCTCGCCGTTGTCGGCCTTGACGATGGCGTAGCTCTCGCGCGGGTGCAGCGAAATGCCCATGTTGCCGGGAAGCGTCCAGATCGTGGTCGTCCAGATCACGAAGAAGAGCTTGCTGTGGTCGAGGTGGGGCAGCTTGCCCAGATCGTCCTGCATCGGGAACTTGACGTAAACGGTCGTGCAGGGGTCGTCCTGATATTCGATCTCGGCCTCGGCAAGCGCCGTCTCGTCCTTCGGGCACCAGTAGACGGGCTTGAGCCCCTTATAGATGTAGCCCTTGCGGTACATCTCGCCGAACACCTTGACCTCCTCGGCCTCGAAGTGTCTGTCCATCGTGCGGTAGGGATGCGCCCAGTCGCCCATCACGCCCAGACGGCGGAAGCCGGCCATCTGGCGCTGAATGAAGTCCTCGGCGAAGCTTTCGCAGGCTGAGCGGAACTCCGTGACGGGCATGGTCTTGTGGTTGAGCTTGTTTTTCTTGATGATGGCCGACTCGATCGGCATTCCGTGGTTATCCCAGCCGGGGGTATAGGGCGTGTAATAGCCGCGCATGGCATAGGAGCGGACGATAAAGTCCTTGAGGGTCTTGTTCAGCGCGTGACCCATGTGGATGTCGCCGTTCGAGAACGGAGGGCCGTCGTGCAGGATGAAGGCGGGCTTGCCCTCGTTCTTCTTCAGCAGCAGGCTGTAGACATCGATCTTGTTCCAATGCTCCAGCATCGGCGGCTCCCGGGTGGGCAGACCGGCACGCATGGGGAAATCGGTTTTCGGGGTGATGATGGTGTTTTTGTAATCCATAAGATCCTCCACATAGCTAAAAATTGAAAAAGCACGCTCCGTCTCCTTCAAGAGACAGGGCGTGCGCTCTGCGGTACCACTCTTGTTCCCCGCTCGGCGGGGCACTCGAAACGCGTTAACGGGCGTGAACCGTCGCGCCCTACTGCTCCTTCGGGCGGAAGCTCGGGAGGGATGCCCTTTCGTCTGCGCCGCTGCCTTGCACCAACCGGCAGCTCTCTGAACGGCGTCGGGGACGAAGGACGTGTCTCCGTCTTCGCTGTTTGCTTATTTCTGCGTTTTTTTGGGGCCGGGCTTGTAATTCTTGCCGAATTTCAGCCCCTCGAATTTTTTCGGCGTCCCGGCGGCGTGCTCCGGCTGCGTCTCGGCTGCGTTCGCCGGGACGGCCTGCTCGATCTGCGCGCCAATCTGCTCGATCAGGGCGTCGGCCTTCTCCTCCGTGGAGGGGGGCGTCGGATTTTTGTCGAAATCAAAGGCCTCGCGGGTCTCGGCGGGCTTCGGCTCGGGGGCGGCCGCCTTCGGCAGCTCCTTCTCCTTGCGCAGCTCGTCGATCAGCTCAAGCTGACGGCGAATGCGGCGCTCCATCCCGTCGAGGAACTGCGCTGTGGCCTGCTTGGCGACCTCAAGGCGCTCCTGCTCCGCGCCGAGGCGCTGATCCGTGTTATGCGCCTTGCTCTGGGCGGTCTCCTCGGCCTCGTGCAGCAGTCTGGCGCACTTTTTCTCTGTCTCGGCGAGCATCTGCTCCGAGGTCTTCTGCGCCGCAAGCAGCGCGCTCTGCATGGACGATTCCTGCTTGCGGTATTCCTCGAGCTTTTCCACAAGAATGCGCATCTTGCTCTTGAGCACGGAGTTTTCTTTATAAAGCGCGATATAATCCTCCGTCAGCAGGTCGAAGAATTCGTTCACGGAATCCACGTCGTAGCCGCCGAAGAGCGCGCGCTCAAAGCTGACCTCTTGAATTTGCTGCGGGGTAATCAAAATGCTTCAGCTCCATTCTGTCTGTAAATTTCGGGGATCAATAATATTTCGCGTTGTTCTCCAGATCCTCGACCAGATCGCCCTGGATCTCCACGTTGTAGGGCGCGACGAGATATGTAGAAATGGCGATTTTTTTGATCTTTCCGTCGAGCGCATAGGCGCAGCCGGAGAGGAAGTCCACCAGCCGGCGGGCGACGTCCTTGTTCGTCGACTCGAGGTTGAGGACAATCGCGCGCTTATCGCGCAGGTTATCGGCGATCTCGGAGACCTGATCGAAGCGCTCGGGTCTGACCAGAATGACCTGGATCTGCGCGCCGTTGTTAAGGTTCACGACGCGCGCGCCGCCGGTGCGGGGCATCTCGTTCGTGACCGAGCTGCGCGAGGAGGAAAAGCTGCTGACCGGATTGCGCCGGGGAGCGGGATCGGGCGCGGCCGCGGGCTCGTCGTCCTCAAACGGCTCGTCGTCATAATCGTCGTAATCATCCTCCGGCTCGGAATACGGGTGCGTGAGCTTGCGGAATTCATCTAAAAGTCCCATTGTGGGTCAACCTCCGTTGTGTTTTCGATATAGTTGGAAATGGAAGCCGAGCCGAATCGTCAAGGCTTCTTGGAATAATCTCGTGCGCCGAAGATCGCGGTGCCAACGCGGATCATCGTACTGCCGCAGGCGATGGCGTCCTCAAAATCGTCGGTCATCCCCATCGACAAAATTTCCATGCTAATATTATGCTTATTTTTTGCCGCTATGTCAACAGATAATCTTTGAATTTTCTCAAAAAATCTGCAATTATCGCCTTTTTTTTCGGAAATCGGCGGGATCGCCATCAATCCGCGCACCTGGCAATGCGGAAATGCTTCCAATTTGTCCAAAATTTCGTCCATCGCGTCCGGGTCGAAGCCGGACTTGCTCTCCTCATGGCCGACGTTGACCTCGAGCAGAATGTCCTGAACGAGCCCCTGTCGGGCGGCCTCCTTCTCGATGCAGGCCAGCAGCTCCATGCGGTCGACCGACTGGATCAGCGCGACCTTGCCGACCACCTGTCTGACCTTGTTCGTCTGCAAATGGCCGATGAAATGCACCGGCACGCCGTCGTAGGCGTGCTCGCCGAGCTTCTGCGTCAGCTCCTGCACGCGGTTCTCGCCGCAGAGGTCGACCCCCGCCGCCACCGCCTCGCGCACACGCGCAGCATCATTCATCTTCGTCGCGGCGCAGAGCAGAACCTCCCGCGGCTCGCGTCCGGCGGCTCGAGCCGCCGCGTCCATTTTTTCGCGGATCATCGCAACATTTTCCCGAATCGTCATTCTTGCAGCACCTTCCCGTCTGTAATTTCTTTTGAGGTGAGGATCAGCTCGTCCTCCGGCCAGAGGTTGTCCACGCTGTCGCGCTCCCACGCGACGAGGAAGCTGTCGTCCTGCTCAAAGAGCACCTCGACCGGCTTCCACTGCGCGCGGGCGCCCTCGAGCACATAGACGCCCGTCTCGCCGTTTTCGACATAAAGTGCCTTTTTCGGCACACGCAGACCCTCGTAGGTCTGAAATATCAGCTCCGCATACTGCTTGCGCAGCGCGGTCACTTCCTGTAAATACTGACTGCTCGACAGGACAAGCACGCGCATGCCGTTCTCCTCTGCGCCGACGCGCCGCACCTGCATCCGCAGCTCGCGCACGCCGGACAGGCGCACCGTCAGCTGGTCGCCCTCGGCGCACTGCGCGGCGCGCTCAGCCGGAAGCGCCGCGACAAAATACCACGTCTGTCCGAGGCAGAGCTTGCCGTATTGCTCCGGCAGGCCGCCCACGCTGAGCGCGGACAGGCGCTCCAGCTCCCCGGCCGTCAGCCCGTCGAGCCGCTCGGGCGTCAGCAGACTCTCATAGCCGTCAACATGGGCGGAAAAATAGCCCGCCTGCGGCGCCAGCAGCGCCTCGTTCAGCGCGGGCTGGGTCTGCTCGAGGGCGGCGGCCTGCTGCGCCAGCTCCTCGGCCCGCTGCCGCAGTGCCTCGCCCTCCCCGGCCGCACACCGCCGCAGGATCAGCGGCGAGAGCGCTGCGCCGCTCGCGCTCACGGCGTCGGCATCGCCCGCAGCCACGCCGCGCGAGAGCGCGACCAGCGTCTCGGAGATCTGCCGGTCAAGGTGTTTTCGTCCGGCCGCGTCGGTCTGCCCGGCCAGCGCGAGCTGCTCGCTCTGCCATTGCAGACGCGCCTGCTCCTCGCGGGACTGCCGCTCAGCCTCGGTGCGGTAGCCCGCAGCCACGAGCTGTCCCCCGCCGACCCATTCGCCCTCGGCGCACTCGGCTACCACGAGCGGAGACCGCGCCGTGAGCGCAAGCTCCTGACGCACCACAAAGCCGGAGACGGAGACCCCGTCGCCAGCTTCGCAGTAGAGCGCCGGCTCAAGCGAATAGCTGCTGCCCGCATTCAGGAGCACAGAAAACAGCACATACGCCGCAATGACCAGCGCCAACGATATGGAGATGATTCGAAGATAAAAATCGCCCTGCTTTTTCATAACCGAAACAGTCCTTTTTACCTCCGCAGGGCGTCCGGCCGGACGCGTCAGTCGAGCCGGACAGGCTGCAGGGGAACGAGCGTCGAGATCGCGTGCTTGTAGATCATCTGCTGCTTGCCCTCTGAGCTGAGCATGACGATGAAGCTGTCAAAGCCGGTCACGACGCCCTTCATCTGAAATCCGTTCATCAAAAACATGGTGACCGGCGTATGCTCACGGCGCAGCTCGTTGAGCATGAGATCCTGTAAGTTTTCTGCGTTTGCCATTATAAGTACCTCTTTTCATATATTCGGGATACTTATATTTTATACGCTATACCTTGTCGCTTGCTGTCGCAACGCGTCGCGCCTGCGAGAATATTTCGTCAAACGGCGCGCCCGCGTCGAGCCATTGCACGGCGGTGTTGCGGCGAAACCACGTCCGCTGCCGCTTGGCATACTGCCGCGTGCGCAGGCTGATCTCGTCGGCCGCGCGGGCAAGCGCCTCGGGCGGAAGCGCGCGGCCGTTCTTGAGAAACGGCAGCAGCTCCTTATAGCCGATGGCCTGCATGGCCGTCGCGTCCGCCGGAACGCCCGCGTCGAGCAGGCTCAGAAGCTCCTGCCACAGACCGTTTTGCAGCATCTGCGCCGTGCGGCGCTCGATGCGGCGGAAAAACGCAGCGCGGTCGGCGTCCTCCAGCCCGATCCAGACCGGGTCGTATTTCGGAGGGATCGCCCGCGTCTCGAGATTATGCTGGGTGATGGTCTTGCCGGTCTCCTCATAGACCTCGAGCGCCCGGATAACGCGCTTGCGGTTCTCCGGCTGGATGCTTGCCGCCGCCTGCGGGTCGACCTGACGCAAACGCTCCATGAGCGGCTCGATGCCCTGCTCCTCTGCAAGCCTCGTCAGCGCCTCGCGCCGTCCCGTCGCGGGAAACGGTGCAAACTGTCGCCCGGCGACGAGCGAATCGACGTAAAGCCCCGTTCCGCCGACGAGGATCACGGGCTTGCCCCGGTGCAGAATGTCCTGCACGATCGGGTCGGCGTCACGCACATAGCGGCCGACGGAATAGCACTCGCGCGGGTCGAGGAAGCCGATCATATGATGCTTCACGCCCCGCATCTCCTCCTGCGTCGGCGCGGCCGTCCCGACGGTCATGCCGCGGTAGACCTGCATGGAGTCGAACGATACGACCTCGCCGCCGAGCGCCTCGGCCAAAGCGACAGACAGGCGGGTCTTTCCGGTGGCAGTCGAGCCGACGATGCAAACGACCATGGCTCAGCTCCTCCTGAACTGCCGCTCGAGCTGAGCGGCGGTCATGACCGCGCAGATTGGCCGCCCGTGCGGGCAGTATTTCAGATCGTCGCGCGCAAGCACCTGCCGCACGAGCGCGGCGCGCTCGGCCTCCTCGGTGTGCCAGCCGCCCTTGATGGCGGCCTTGCAGGCGATCGTGTGCAGCATATTGTCGCGCAGGGTCTTGGGGTCGGTCTGTTTTCCGGCCAGAAGGTCGCTCGCCAGCGCGCCCAGCGTCGCAGCGGCGTCCTCCGGCGCAAGGTCGGCCGGGATCTGCCCGACGGCCAGCGTACCGTCGCCGTAGTCCGAGATGCCGTAGCCGCACTGCTCGAGCAGCGCGGTATTCTCCAGCAGGACGGCCGCCTCCTCGCGATCGGCGTGATAGAGCACCGGCGTGAGCAGCAGCTGCGAGAGGATCGGCTCCTGCCGGGCGCGGAATTTTTCAAACAAAATGCGCTCGTGCGCGGCGTGCTTGTCGATGAGCAGAAGCTGCCTGCCCTGCTCGACGAGGATATAGGTATCGAGCACCTCGCCGACGATGCGGTAGGGCTGCTCGGATCCCTCCGTCAGGTCGACGGGCTGCTCCGGCTCCTGCGCGGCCTTTTCTTGCGCGGCCTTTTCCTGCGCGGGCAGCTCCTGCGCGGCAGCCTGCGGCGGCAGCACCGGGCCCTCCGGCTCCTCCAGATCGCAGAGCACGTCCACGGGCCGAACCGTCCGCTGCACAGGTGGGACGGGCGCGGCAGGGCGCGGCTCAAAAGGCGGCACGTCCGGCTTCTTTTCGACCGGCTTCGGGCGCTCCGGGGCGCTCGGACGCGGCGCAGGACGCACGGTCTGCGCAAATTCGCGGAACTCCCCTGCTGTCATCGTGCGGAAAAATTCGGGATTTCTCGCCGTCTGCACCGCCGTCGGCGAGGCGACGACCGGCGCGCTGCGGCTCGGCTCGGACGGCAGCTGCGCCTTGCCGAATTGCATATCCACGCGCCCGGAGGCACGGTCGAGCGCCCCCTGCACGCCGTAGCGCACGCAGTCAAACACGTCATGCTCCCGCAGGAACTTGACCTCGATCTTCGCCGGGTGGACGTTCACATCCACCAGATGCTCCGGCAACCGCAGCTCCAGCACGCAGTAGGGATAGCGCCCGACCATCAGCCGGTTGCTGTAGGCCTCCTCGAGCGCGGCGGTCATCGTCTTCGAGCGCACCAGCCGCCCGTTGACGAAAAAGATCTGCTGCATCCGGTTGCCGCGCGTGGCCGTCGGGCGCGAGACATAGCCCGAGAGCGTGAAGCGCTCCCATTTGCTCTCCACGGCGACCATCTCGCGGGCGCTCTGCCGCCCCAAAACGGCGTAAAGCGCGCTCTCGAGCTGCCCGTCGCCGGGGGTCTGGAGCTGCTCGGCGCCCTCGCGCAGCACGCGGAAGGCGATCTCGGGATGCGCCAGCGCCAGCTTCTGCACGGCGGCCAGAACGGCCGCGCCCTCGACGGTGTCGCGCTTCATGAATTTCAGGCGTGCGGGGGTGTTATAGAACAGATCGCGGACGATGATCGTCGTGCCCACGGGACACCCGGCCTCGCCGCGCTCGGTCACGACGCCGCCGTCAAGATGCAGCGACGTGCCGAAATCGTTTTCGCGTCGGCGCGTGAGCAGATCGACGCGCGAAACGGCGGAGATCGCCGCCAGCGCCTCGCCGCGGAAGCCCAGCGTGCGGATCGCCTCGAGATCCTGCGCCGTGCGCAGCTTGCTTGTGGCGTGGCGCAGGAAGGCCGTCTCGGCGTCCTCGGCGCTCATGCCGCAGCCGTCGTCCGTGACGCGCAGGAAGGTCATGCCGCCGTTTTGCAGCTCGACCGTGACGTGCTTCGCCCCGGCATCGATCGCGTTCTCGACCAGCTCCTTGGCGGCGCTGGCAGGACGTTCGACCACCTCGCCGGCAGCGATCATGTCGGCGACCTGCTGCGGCAGCTTTTGAATGATTGCCATTGTTTTCTCCTATTTCATCATAAACGGGTCGCAGGCGCGCTCGGCCGCGATCGTCGTCTCCGGACCGTGACCGGGGAAAACGCGCGTCTGCGGCGGCAGCGCGGCCAGACGGCGCAGAGAGGTACGGAGCGCCGGCTCACTGCCGCCGGGGAAATCCGCCCGCCCCCAAGAGCCTCCGGCAAAGATCGTGTCGCCGGAGAACAGCGCGTCGCAGCAGAGCAGGCTGACCGAGCCTGCCGAATGCCCCGGCGTTTCGAGCACGCGGAAGCGCAGTGCGCCGACCGCAAGCTCGTCGCCCTCGTGCAGCGCACGCGTCTGCGGCAGCGGCCCGCCGGTCAGCCGCGCAGGGAGCGCCCGGTCTGCCTCATGCAGATACACCGGGCAATGGTAGCGCTCCGCGAGCGCAGCAGCCGCGCCGACGTGGTCAAAATGGCCGTGCGTGAGCAGGATGCAGCGCGGCGTCAGGCCGCCGCTCTGCAAAAGGCCGAGCAGCCTGTCCGCCTCGTCTCCCGGGTCGATCACGGCCGTCTCGCCGTTTTCGTCGGAGACAAAATAACAATTTTCCTGAAGCATTCCGACCGGAATTTTCCGGATTTTCATCTGAATCTCACATCCAATCGTCCGTATCGAGCGGGATTGTGACCGGTCCGTCGTTGCAGGACTCCACCTGCATATCCGCGCCGAATTCGCCGTGCCGCGGCTCGAAGCCACGGGCGCGGCAGTCGTCTAAGAAGCGCTCATAGAGCGCGTCTGCAAGCTCCGGCGCGGCCGCGCCGAAGAAGCTCGGGCGTTTGCCCTTTTTGCAGTCGGCGAAGAGCGTGAACTGGCTCACCACGAGCACCTGCCCGCCGACGTCGGCAAGGGAACGGTTCATTTTCCCGTTTTCGTCGCAGAAAATGCGCAGTCCGAGCGCCTTTTCCGCCAATTTATCGCACAGCGCGGGCGTATCGGTCGGCGCGACGCCCAGCAGGATCAGCAGTCCCTGCCCGATCGCGCCGTTGACGCGCCCGTCGATCGTCACGGAGGCGTGCTTCACACGCATCACGACCGCGCGCATCAGTCCTGCCCCCTGCGCACGTCCGTAACGCCCGGGATCGCGCGGATCTTCGTGCGGATGCTCTCCAGCTCCTGCACGTTTTTGACCTCAAAGGTCGCGACGGTGCGCGCCTTCCCGGCGGGCATTTCGCGCGCGGAGATCTCCGAGACCTTGACCTTGGCGGTCGACAGCGCGGTGGCGATGTCCATCCAAAGCCCGCTGCGATCCTCCGAGTCGATCTCGAAGGTCGTGGAAAACGGCTTGTCCTCGGCGGTGTTCCAGTGCACCTGCACCCAGCGCCCCTTCTGCTTGGGGTCGTTGGCGCCGGCGGCGTTGCGGCAGTCCTTGCGGTGGACGGACACGCCGTAGCCCCGCGTGATAAAGCCGATGATGTCGTCTCCGGGGACGGGCGTGCAGCAGCGCGAGAACTTGATCATGCAGGAATCAATATCCTCGACCGTCACGCCGGAATCCTTATGGCGGCTCTTGACCGTCTCGGCCTGCTTGGGCGGCTCCTTGGCCGCCGTCTGACGGCTGGCGCGCGTCAGCTCGTCGCGCACGCGGCCGAAGGCCTTGGCCGCCGTCAGGCCGCCATAGCCGATGGCGGCATACATATCGTCCAGCGAGTCGAAGGCCAGCTTGCGCAGCAGCGTCGGCAGCAGCTCCGGAGCCTGCACGAGCGCCGGGTTCACGCCCCCGCGCCGCAGCTCGCCCTCGAAGCTGGCCTTGCCGTGCGCGACGTTCTCCTCGCGCTTTTCCTTTTTGAACCACTGCTTGATCTTTGTGCGCGCCTGGTTGGAGTTGCAGATGTTCAGCCAATCGCGGCTCGGCCCCTTGGCGGTCTTGGAGGTCAGGATCTCAACGATGTCGCCGTTTCTGAGCGGCTGATCGAAGCTGGCGATCCGGTTGTTGACCTTCGCGCCGACCATGGCGTTGCCGACGCCGGAATGGATGGCATAGGCAAAGTCGATCGGCGTCGAGCCGGAGGGCAGGCTCATGACCTTGCCCTTCGGCGTGAAGACGAAGACCTCGTCGTCGAACATATCGACCTTGAGCGAGTGGATGTAATCCTCGGCGTCGTTTTCCTCCTGCTGGGATTCCAGCAGACGGCGCACCCATTCAAACTCCTTCTCGTCGCCTCCGGCCACGCCCTGCTTGTATTTCCAGTGGGCGGCGATGCCGTATTCCGCCGTCTCGTGCATCTCCCACGTGCGGATCTGCACCTCGAAGGGGATGCCCTGATGGCCGATGACGGTCGTGTGGAGCGACTGATACATATTCGGCTTCGGCGTGGAGATATAGTCCTTGAAGCGCCCCGGAACCAGATTGAACAGGTCATGGATGTGGCCGAGAACGTTATAGCAGTCCGGGATCGAATCGACGATCACGCGAAAGGCATACATATCATAAAGCTCGTCGATCGTCTTGTTCTGCGCCTTCATCTTGCGGTAGATGGAATAGACGTGCTTGATGCGGCCGTAGATCGTGCCGTGGATGCCCACGGAGGACAGCCGCGTCGTGATGGTCGTCTGGATCTCCTTCATGAAGCGGTCGGCCTCGGCCTGATGGGCGTCGAGATAGGTCATGATGTCGTTATAGCCCACGGGGTCGAGGTATTTCAGGCTGGTGTCCTCCAGCTCCCATTTGATCTTCTGCATACCGAGACGGTGCGCCAGCGGGGCGTAGATATCCATCGTCTCGCGCGATTTGGAGATCTGCTTGGCCGGGGTCTGGTATTCCATTGTGCGCGTGTTGTGCAGCCGGTCGCAGATCTTGATGAGCACCACGCGGATGTCCTTGCTCATGGCCATGAACATCTTGCGCAGATTCTCCATCTGCTGCTCCTCGAGCGTGGAATATTCGACGCGCGTCAGCTTCGTGACGCCCTCGACCAGCGCCGCGACCGTCTGACCGAACTGCCGGGCGATCTCGTCATAGGTCGAGTCGGTGTCCTCGATGCAGTCGTGCAGGATCGCGCCCAGGATCGCGTCGGTGTCCAGCCCGGTCTCCGCAACGATCTCCGCGACGGCCAGCGGATGGATGATATACGGCGAGCCGTCCTTGCGGAGCTGCCCGTCGTGCTTGGCGCGCGCATAGTCCACCGCGCGGTTGATGATCGCAAGATCGGCCTGCGGGCAGTGCTGCGCAATGGTCTTCATCATGCTGTTATAATGATCCTGAAAGGTCTCCATATTTCAGCTCTCTCCCTTCAAAGCGCGGTAAAGCGCGCTGTTTTCGAGCGCGGAGCGGACGCTGCCGTCGGCCAGCGTGAGCGTGAGCATCGCGCCGTCGCGCCGGACGGTCAAAAGATGCAGCTCGGCCAGGATCGCCACGCAGGGCAGCGTGCGCTCCGGACTGTGGCGCGGGCTTGCCGTTGAAACGGCCAGACACAGCGCGCTGCGCTCGCAGTGCAGCGTTCGGCTGCGGTCGGCCGCGTGGCAGAGATAGCGCCAGACGTCGGCCACGTCGCTGCGCTGCGGCGCAAGCGCCGCGCGCTCCGCACCGGTCAGCCGTTCGCCCTCGCAATAGCGGTCGAACAGCCCCGCCGGGGCATAGCGCCGCAGGTCGAGCACGTTGAGCTGGACGCTGCGCACATTTCGAAATTCGTTGATCTGCGCGTGGAACGCGACGTCCACGCGGTCGCCGGGGTGCAGCCTCTGGGCAAGCGCACCGGCCGAAAAATAGATCGCCTGCAGACTGACGCCGTCGGCGCTGCGGAGCTGCAAGCGCAGATGCTTGCCGCCGCCGACGGTGCTGACGCGCTCGATGCCGGCGCCGCTCAGGCAGAGCACCGGCTTGGGGCAGCCCGCGCCGCACGGCTCGAGCCGGTCGAGCGCGGCGATCTCCGGCTCGGTCAGCAGCCGCGCCTGCACGGCACAGTCGATCTCGAGCGCGGGCTGTCCCGCGCCGGATTCCCGGTGCGCCTGCGCGCGGCGGCACATCTCCTGCCGAAACACGTCGATATTCTCGCGCGGGATGGTGAAGCCCGCGGCAAATTCATGCCCGCCGTAGCCCTCAAGCAGGGGCGCAAGCTCCTGAAGCGAGCGGAACAGATTAAAGCCGCCGTAGGAGCGCGAGGACGCCTTGCCGTGCTCGCCGTTCATGCAGATCAAAAAGGTCGGGCGGCAGAATTCCTCGCAAAGGCGCGAGGCGACAATGCCGATCACGCCCTGATGCCAGTTCTCCCCGGCCAGCACAATGGCGCTGTCGTCCGGGTGTTCCCGGCGCACCATGTCGCTGGCCTCGCGATAGATCTCGCTCTCCGTGGACTGCCGCTCGCGGTTCAGGCGGCAGAGCGTCTCTGCCAGCTCCTGCGCCTGCGCCGGGTCGTCCGAGAGGAAGAGCTGCACGGCAAGCTCGGCGTGCTCCATGCGCCCGGCGGCGTTGATGCGCGGCGCGAGCACATAGCCGATCGTGCCCGCCGTGATCGGCTGCCCGCTGCACGAGCAGGCCTCGATCAGCGCGCGCAGACCGAGCCGGTGCGGCCGCTGCAGATCCGCAAGCCCCATCACGACCAGCCGCCGGTTCTCTCCCCGCAGGGGCATGACGTCCGCGACCGTCCCAAGACAGACAAGGTCGCAGTAGCGCCGCGCAGCCGCGTCCTGATCGCCCTCGAGCGCGGCCGCCAGCTTGAAGGCGACGCCCACGCCGGAGAGATCGGTGTGCGGATAGGTGCGGTCGGGGCGGTGCGGGTCGACCACGGCGTCCGCCTGCGGCAGGGTCGGCTTGCACTCGTGGTGGTCGGTGATGACCAGCCGCACGCCCAGCTCGCGGCAGAGCTGCGCCTCCTCGAGCGCCGTGATGCCGCAGTCGACCGAGACGATCAGCCCCACGCCCTGCGCGGCAAGCTCCCGGATCGCCCCGGCATTGAGGCCGTAGCCCTCCTCAAGCCGTCCGGGGATATGATATGTGCAATCCGCGCCGCGCGAGCGCAGATAATCCGTCAGGAGGCAGGTCGCCGTGATGCCGTCGACGTCATAGTCGCCGAACACCGCAATGCGCGTGCCGTCGCGAAGCGCCTGCTCGATCGCGGCGACGGCGCGATCCATCTCCCTGAGCAGCAGCGGCTCCTCCAGCGGGCTGTCCGTCCGCAGGAGCGCCTCGGCCTGCTCGGCCGTCTCGCAGCCGCGCGCGCTGAGCACACGCGCCGTCAGCGCGCCATAGCCGCCGCGCTCCAGCGCCGCCACGGCCGCCGCATCCGGCTGTCCGATTTTCCAAGTTCCGTACTTCAAAGCAAAAGCCACATCCACATTCCATGGGACACCGCTGCAAATTCCGGTTCCCCCATTTTTTCTTTTTATTATATCAAAAAAAACGGCGCGGTACAATACCGCGCCGCCGGAAAATCGCAAATTCCGCGCATTTGTTTTGCCTTTTGTTTGTTTTAACACGATATTTATGTTTTCACAAGCATCTTTATCCGTTAAGTTCTTTCTTAAGGAAGCTCTGATTAAATTGCAAGAGCGGTCAGCGAGGGATTTTGTTCCAAATTGAGGTTTGGAAATCGCAGGAATCCTTTACGTATTTCAAGATTTTCAAACCGATAAGTTGGGACGAAAGACCCGCTGAGCGCCGCAGCCGATTTATTCAGAGGTTCCATAATAAAAACGTAAATAATTCGTAAATTTTGCCCGCAGTTGCTTGTAAATCCGTCCAAAATCGCTATAATGGGAATCAGGTGATGATTATGCTTCGACGCTTGTCCGAGTCCGTGCGCCGCTTCATGTACGGGCGTTACGGCTCCGACAATTTTAATTTATTTCTGTTGGGCGGCGCGGTCTGCCTGAGTCTGCTCAACAATCTGCTGTCGGTCTTTTTCCGCAGACGCGCGTTTTATTCGCTCGGCATCTGGCCGGCGCTCTCGCTGCTGGTCTATGCCATGCTCGGCTTCGCGATCTTCCGTCTGCTCTCGCGGAACATTTACCGCCGCCAGCGCGAAAACCGCGCCTTCAAGAATTTCTGGGCGCGCCTGACCGACCGCAAAAACCGCTATTTCCGCTGCCCGAGCTGCCGCCAGACGATGCGCGTCCCGCGCCACCGCGGCAAGATCAAGATCCGCTGCCCGAAATGCGGCACTCAGTTCACGCGCAAAACATAAGGGAACCTCTGAATAAATCGGCTGCGGCGCTCAGCGGGTCTTTTGCCCCAACTTGTCAGTTTGAAAATCTTGAAATACGTAAAGGATTCCTGCGATTTCCAAACCTCAATCTGGAACAAAATCCCTCGCTGACCACTCTTGCGATTGAATCAGAGGTTCCCTAAGATCAGATAGCAAAACGGTGGGCTTCCGATCGGAAGCCCACCGTTTTTTCCGGAAAATTCGCTCATCGGACAAGGTCAAAAACACCCGCGCGGTCAAGCAGCGTGAGCAGCCGCAGGCTGTCCTCGCCCAAGTCGAGCCGCAGACTCTCGCCCTCGCCGCACCAGCCGTCGAGCAGACCGCGCCGCGCCAGCTTTTCCAGCGTCGCGCGATAGGCCGGGCAGCGCACGTCCTTGAGCAGCTCATAGCGCTCCTCCGGCGCCTCCAGCCCGAAATACTCCGCGATGAGCGCGGCCTCCGCCTCGGCCAGCCGCCGCAGGTTCTCGTCCGAGCGCAGCCACGCCGCGATCCGCGGCTGCGTGTGGAAGCTGTGCTCCACGCGCAGCGCAAGCGTCCCCATCTGCGCCGCAAAGCGCATCACCGGGTCAAGCTCCGCGTCCCGCGCGGCGTTCCGGCGCACGAGGAATTGCGGAAGCTGCCGCGTGCCCATCACGTCGGCGACCACCTCGGAGAGCGCCTGCGCGAGCTGCTCGCCCCGATGATTGACGGGGTAGAGCACCGACACATAGTCCACGTTGTCGTTCCGCCCGCTGGCCACGGCGTTGCTGTGCAGGCTCAGCAGCAGTGCGCAGCCGCGCCCCATGCGCCCGCGCTCATAGTCCGACGGATCGTCCGTCACCCTGCCGCGCGTGCAGACGACCTCCGCACCGTAGCGCTCGAGCGCCCGCCGCAGGAAGCGCGCAAGCGCAAACATGCGCGTTCCCTCGCTGTAGGTCGGGTCGGCCGGGCTTGGATTGCTGCCAAAGGTATGTCCGGGGTCGATGCAGATTCTCATCCTCTTCCCCCGTTCCGCTCATACTGCGTGCCGAAATAGAACCCGATGATGACCGTGTAAACGGTCAGGAACTGCTGCCCGCTGACCGTGCCGAACAGGGTCAACAGGCTGAACACGAGCGTCGCCGTGAGCGTGACCAACGATTTGATCGTCAGCAGCCTTCCGACGCGCTCCTGCGCCGTCGGCTCAGACGACGCGCTGCTCAAGCTCGTCGATCCGGTGTCCGACGCTCTTGAGCTTTTCCTCGAGTACAGGGATGCGTTCTCCGAAGCCATTGTGCTTATCCACCTTTCGTTCCAATTGTTCCAGCCGATAATTTGTCAGCTTGGAGGAGGTGATAATGCCGCCAAAGCTGCCGATCAGCGTTCCCGCCAGCGACAGCAGCGCGATCAGAACCTCGCTGTTCATATTCTCACCCCCTCAACCATGGGGACGAAAAAGCGCCAAATTGCCGAAGAATGTGCAACAAGTGCCCATTCTGCGGAAAAAAATCGCTCAATTTTGAATTGTCACCACATATCCGTCGACGTTGTTGCCGCTGACGGTATAGGCGCGGTCGGTCGGCACGATCAGCCGCCCGGCCGGGCAGAAATACAGCTCATAGGATGCGCCGAGGCATTCGGTCGTGAGATGCGCGCCGTCAAAGGGATAGTGCCGCAGCAGGTCGGTGTATTCCTCGAGGCACAGGCCGCCGCTCACCATCAGATAGCTGTGCGGCAGACCGACATAGCGATAGTGCCACGATTCATAGCCGATCCCCGTGAGCGCGGTCTTGTCCTGCGGATAGCGCAGCACAAAGCCGTATTCCCACGCGTGGTCGGCCGCCCACTGATATTCCCCCGTGCCGGAAAAGCCGCCGCTCTCGTTCGTCTCGGGAAAATAGGTGTCCAGATCGAGCGCAAGCCCCGTGTGATGCTCGCTGTGACCGGGCAGCGCCAGATAGAGGTCGGCATAAGCCTGCCCGTTGTTGCTGACGGCCTTGTCATAGAGCTGCTGCTGTTCCTCCACCGAGCGGTGCCCCGCGACCACATTCAGAACCCAGATTCCGCTCTCGTCAAAGAAATCGTCGAGCCACGCGTTCAGCGCCTCGGTGACCTCCGGCCGCAGGCCGAGCTCCGTGCTGCGCACGCCGTAGTGGATCGACCGCAGGTCGTTGATCGAGACCGTTTCAACGCCGTCCGGGTCAAAGCCGAAGTCCCGGTTCACGAGCACGAGCGTTCCGTCAGACAGCGGCGGCAGGACATACTCCTCGCGGTAGCCCTCCGGGAGCGGCGCGGGCAGCGTCGTCTCCGTCGCGGGCTGCTCCGTCTCGACGGACTCCGTCTCCTGCATCGGCTCGGCCGGTCGCACCGACACTGCCATCTCGGTCGGCGGCCGGGTGGGCGCAGCCGTCTCCTGCGCCGCCCGCGCCTGCTTCGGCCGAAGGCGAAGCAGCGCCAGCAGCGCGCTGGTCACCGCCAGCACGAGCAGGCCGTAACCTGCCAGCCGCCGGAGCAGCCCGCGTTTTTCTTTTGTAACCATACGCTTCCTCCGTAAAAAAGCACAGCTCGAGCACCCCGTGGCACGCGGTGTTCGAGCTGAAGGCATTCATTCTATATCGTTATTTATCTGCTCAGAATGTACCAGATCAGAACGACCACGCCGAGGCCGATGCGATACCAGCCGAAGGCGGTGAAATCGTGCTTCTTGATGTAATTCATCAGGAACTTGATCGCCGCGATTGACACGGCGAAGGCCACGGCCATCGCCACGAGGAGCACGGCAAACTGCGTCCCGGTGAAATGGAAGCCGAATTTGACCAGCTTGAGCAGCGACGCGCCGAACATGACCGGGATTGCGAGGAAGAAGGTGTATTCCGCAGCCGTCTCGCGCGAGGCGCCGATCAGGATGCCGCCGAGAATGGTCGCGCCGGAGCGAGAGGTGCCCGGCACGAGCGCGAGAACCTGAAACACGCCGATGAGCGCGGCGTCCTTCCATGTGACCGCCGCAACGGAGGTCACGCGCGGCTTGCGCGAGCGGTTATAGCGCTCGACAAACAGGAAGCCCACGCCGTAGAGGATGAGCATCGCGGCGACCACGACGCCGTTATACAGATGCGCGTCCATCCAGTCGTCCAGCGGCAGGCCGATGAGGATTGCAGGCAGGCAGGAGACGGCGATTTTCAGCCACATGATGATCTTGTCCATGTAGCAATAATGGTCGCAGAAGCCTTGCAGACCGCCGACAAGGGCGTTGTCACTTTGCGCGGCGAACCACGAATGGCGCGGCTCGCGTCTGCGGTGGAACGGCCAGAATTTTCCGAAATAGAGCACCACGACCGCCAGGATCGCGCCGAATTGGATCACGACCATGAACATGTTCATGAAGCTCTCGGTCAGAACGGGATGGTTCGGAGTCTTCCAGAAGCTGTCGACCAGGATCATGTGGCCGGTGCTGCTGATGGGCAGCCACTCGGTGATGCCCTCGACGATGCCGAGGAAAACGACCTTCAGCCAGTCCAAAAATGCCATAATATGTAGTCAGTTCCTTTCTGCCGGGGTTATAATTCGCGCAGTGCGTCGACCAGCGCGGTCTTCACGTTGGTTTTCGCATCCTTGAGCTTGACGACGCGCGCCGGTGTCCCGGCGACCACGGCGTTCTCCGGCACGTCCTGCGTCACGACCGCCCCGGCCGCAACGACCGCGCCGTTGCCGACATGGACGCCCTCGAGCACGACGGCGTTCGCGCCGACGACCACATCGTCGCCGATCACGACCGGCTGCGCGCTGGGCGGCTCGATCACGCCCGCGAGCACGGCGCCCGCCGCAATATGGCAGCGCTTTCCGACGGTCGCGCGGCCGCCGAGCACGGCGCCCATGTCGATCATGCTGCCCTCGCCCACGACTGCGCCGATGTTCAGGATCGCGCCCATCATGACCACGGCGTTGTCGCCGACCGTCACGCCCTCTCGAAGGATCGCGCCCGGCTCGATGCGCGCGTGCAACGTCTTGAGGTCAAGCATCGGCAGTGCGGAGTTGCGCGCCTCATTTTCGACATGCAGCGCGGCAATGCGCTCGCGGTTGGCCTCGAGCTGGGAACGCAGGACCTCCCAGTCTCCGTAAAGGATATGCAGGCCGCTTCCGCCGCAGAAGTCCTCCACGCCGGAAAAGGTGCACGGCGCCTTCACCGTCAGCGTCACGCGCACCGGCGTTTTCTTCTCCGCCGTGCGGATCTTTTCAATTATTTCGTATGCGTCCATGGCAGTTACCTCACCGTGCGCTTGCGCTGGATCATCTCGCGCCAGTCCAGGTCGCCGCGCTGCAGGCCGAGGATGAGCATCTCGGCCGAGGCCAGATTGGTTGCAACGGGGACGTTATAGGTGTCGCAGAGGTGCAGCGTCTGCACGATCTGCTGATCCTCCCAAGGGTCGATGTTGTTCGGGTCGGCAAACATAATGACCATATCGATCTCATTATAGGCGATGCGGGCGTCGACCTGCTGGCGGCCGCCCTGATTGTGCGACAGGAACAGCGTGATGGGCAGACCCGTCGCCTCGGAGACCAGTCGGCCGGTCGTCGCGGTCGCCGAGAGGCTGTGCTTGGCAAGAATGCTCTTATAGGCCGTGCAGAACTGAACCATCAGCTCTTTTTTCTTGTCATGTGCCATCAAAGTTATATTCATTCAGATCACCTCAAAATTTCATCAGCGGTATGGTCACGCCGCGCAGGCGGCGCGCGATCCGCAGGCAGGCCTCCGCAGCGCCCTCCGTTGCCGCGAGCACCAGCGGGCAGCCGCGCGCGGCCGCAAGCATCACCATCGGATCCTCGGGGACAAGCCCCAGCAGCGGCAGGCCGGCGCTGTCCATCATGTCGTCGACGGTCAGCTCCATTTTGCGGAACAGCTTCGGTGTGACGCGGTTGACGATCAGGGAGAGGTTTTCCTTCCCTGCGAGCGTGAGCTGATCGGCGGCCGCAGCCGCGTCGCGCATACTGGCGGGGTCGGGGGTGGAGACGACGAGGCAGCGGTCGGAAAAGGCCGTCGCGAGCTGAAAGCCCGTTCCCACGCCCGCCGGCGCGTCGATCAGGCAGAAGTCAAAGCGCTCGCGCGCCGTCTCGAGCAGCCTGCGGAACGCCTCGCGGTCAAGCCCCTCCTCGCGGAAGGGCGCGGTCAGCAGAAACAGATTGTCCAGCCGGGGATGCGCCGTCGCATCCGTGAGTTCGTAAAGCCCGTTCATCACGTCCGTGAACGTGAGAATGGACTGCTCGCTCATGCCGAGCGCGATGTCAAGATTTCGCAGACCGATGTCCGCGTCGATGCAGAGCACACGCTTGTCCTCTGCGGCCAGGCAGGATGCGATCCCCGCGCAGAGCGTCGTTTTTCCCGTTCCGCCCTTCCCGGAGACCACCGAAAGGATTTCGCCCATGCAGGCACCTCCCAGATTCGAAGGAAGCGCTGAGCCGATCCGCAAAAAACCGATCCGGCGATTCCTATAAGTTACACAATTTTATTATAGCCGATTTCTTCGGTGATTTCAACCAGTTTTTCTTCTAATTTCCGCCGCTTCCTCGGAAAAGCGCTGAAAAATCCCGTTTGGCGCACCGCACGGCGGCTCGTCGGCGTAAAATTCCGCTTGCCATTTGCGCCGTCAGCCGATATAATAAAAACGAAAATCCTGACAGGAAGGAGGGAAACCTGTGGCAAAAAAGGAAAAGAAGGGCTTTTTTCAGGAATTCCGCGAATTCGCGATGCAGGGCAGCCTGTTCGACATGGCCATCGGCGTGATCGTCGGCGGCATTTTCAAGGATCTCGTGACCTCGTTCACGGATAAGATCCTGATGCCGATCCTGTCGATCTTCACCGGGAGCATCGATTTCTCCGCTTGGAGGATCGAGCTGCCCTCCCTGTTCGGCGAAAAGCTGGCTGAGGACGGAACGGTCGTGAAGAATTACCTCGCGTTCGGCGATTTTCTCTCGTCGGTCATCAGCTTTCTGATCTTGGCCTTTGTGATCTTCCTGATGGTCAAGGGCGTCAACCGCGTGCGCGAGCTGGGCAGGAAGCAGGAGGCCGAAAAGCCCGCCGAGCCGCCCAAGCCCTCGAACGAGGAAGTGCTCCTGACGGAGATCCGCGATCTGCTCAAGGAGAAGCAGTAACGCAGACGCCAAACGGCGCTGGCGCAAGCTTTCAAACGGCTTACCCGCAAGGCTCGGCAGATTTTTGCCCGGCCTTGGGAACCTCTGATTCAATCGCAAGAGCGGTCAGCGAGGGATTTTATTCCAAATTGAGGTTTGGAAATCGCAGGAATCCTTTACGTATTTCAAGATTTTCAAACCAATAAGTTGGGGCAAAAGACCCGCTGAGCGCCGCAGCCGGTTTATTCAGAGGTTCCCTTGCTTTTTTGCGCGGAATTTGCTACAATTGGCCTCGTCGGGTCGGGTTTGACGCCGCACGAACCGTGCGGCATTCGGAAACAGGTGCAAGGCCTGTGCGGGACCACCGCCGTAAACGGAACCGCCGCAGCAAGCCGCGAAGCGCGGTCTGCTGCCGCAAAGCAGCGCAGCACGACGTCCGCCGCAGGACGCCGCAGCCATTGGGGCGCAAGCTCCGAGAAGGCGCCGCGCCGCCTCCGTGAGCCGGAAGACGGCCCACCGAGCGAAGCCGCCGTGTATCCGGCTGGCATTTTTGCCGCTTCGCTCCCCCGGCGAACAATCTATCATAAGGAGAAAGATACCATGAAGCAACATTTTTCGCGTTCCCTGATCTGTCTCATCCTTGTGCTCCTGCTTGCGGCGGCAGGATTGCAGGGCTGCGCCTCCAAGACCCCGGAGACCACCGCTCCGGCGACCACCACCGCAGCGTCCGAGACCGCTACGGTCTCTGCCGAGCCCTCCTCTCTTGCAGAGGAAACGCCCACCGAGCTGGGCGAGGGCGCCAAGAGCTTCACTTTTGAAGTCACTGACGTTGACGGCTCGACAAAGTATTACACCGTGCACACCGATGCCGAGACGGTCGGCGAGGCGCTCGTCGCGCTCGGTCTGATCGCCGGTGAGGACTCCGAATACGGTCTGTATGTCAAGACCGTCGACGGCGTCACGCTCGACTATGACACCGACGGCAAATACTGGGCGTTCTACGTCGACGGCGAATACGCCACGGCCGGCGTCGACAGCACCGCCGTCACCGACGGCGCGAGCTATGCCTTCCGCGCCGAATAAAAACCCCAAAGCCCGTCTTGACCTGCGCCACATGGCGATTTTCTCCATGCTCGGTGCGGTCATGTTCGCCTCCAAGCTCCTGCTGGAGCTGCTGCCGAACATCCACCTGCTCGGGATGTTCACCATGGCCTACACCGTGGTCTACCGCAGGCGCGCGCTCATCCCGATCTATGTCTATGTTCTGCTCAACGGCATCTTCTGCGGCTTTGCCGCGTGGTGGCTGCCCTATCTCTATCTCTGGGCGATCCTCTGGGGCGTGACGATGCTGCTGCCGCGCGGCCTCAGGCCGAGGCTGGCCGTCCCGATGTATATGGCCGTCTGCGGTCTGCACGGGCTGCTGTTCGGCACGCTCTATGCCCCGGCGCAGGCGCTGCTGTTCGGTCTGAGCTTCCGTCAGATGCTCGCATGGATCGTCGCAGGGCTGTCCTTCGACATCGTCCATGCCGTCGGCAATCTCGCCGCCGGGACGCTCGTCCTCCCGGTCGTGCGGATCCTGACCGTTTTAGAACGAAAAATCGCATAAAAAATCCCGTGTTTTCGGTTGAAAACACGGGATTTCGATTATTTCAGCAGCCTTCTCGCCAGCGCTTCGTTCTCCCCGGCCAGCTCGCGCAGCTGCCGGATGCGCTCGGCGTACCTGCCGTTCTCCGCAAGCGCCTCGTCGATCATGCGGCGCAGCGCGCCCGCCTCCAGCTCCGAAAGCGAGACATAGCGCTCCTGCCCGAGGTAGTCCAGAAACCCGCTGACCTTCGGGTCATAGACGATGCCGATCATCGGCACGCCCTGTCCAGCTGCGAAGATCAGCGTGTGCAGCCGCATGGAGATGACGAGCGCCATGCGGCGGATGAGCGCCAGCACCTCTGCCCCGTCCGTCCCGGCGTTCAGGCACAGATGCGGCACACTCAGGCACTCGGCCACCTGCCGGCAGGCCGCCGCGTCCCGTTGCGGCTCCATCGCATAGAGCACGGGCGTCAGACCGTATTCCCGGGCGGCGTACTCGGCGGCGGCCGCAAAGACGTCCAGCTTCTCCTCAAAGTCCTGCCACGGCCGCACGGCCAAAAGCAGATAGCGTCCGTCGCGCGTCAGGCCGCAGTGGCGCAGGTAGTTGTTCAGCTCGTTCGAGCTGGGCGGGTCGATCAGAAGCGCCGGGTCGGCGTTCAGATGCGTCTCCGGCCCCGTCACGCCCAACGCCTTCAGCGTCTCGAGCGAGTAGCGGTCGCGCACGGAGATCACGTCGGCGCAGCGCTCAAGCGTCCGGGCGGTGCGTCTGCGGTTGCGCGGCCGGTCGATCGGACCGATGCCGCAGCCGTAGAGCATCACGCGGCACCCGGCGTGCTTGGCCTGCCGGATGCTGAAGAGGTAATACAGCAGCGAGCGCGTGCTCGTCGCGTCCTGCATCAGCGTGCCGCCGCCGCTCAGATAGAGCTTGCTGCGGCGCAGACGGCGCGCGATGCGCAGAATGTTGAAGGTATAGACCGCGTCGACCTTGGCGCACAGGCGCGTCTCGTCCGGCTTGCGGCTCAGGGCGCAGATTGGAAGATCGGGGTCGATGCGGTGCAGCTGCTCGACAATTGCGTTCAGAATGGCGTTGTCGCCGCTGTTGCCCTTGCCGTAAGCGCCGCAGACGACCACGCCGTCGCGCGCCCGCTTCGGCCGCGCCGCGCGGCGCAGCACCGTCTCGTAGATCGTCCGCTGGTTGCGCAGCATGGCCTCCAGCGAGAAATCGCGCTTCGTTTTCTCATAGAGCGCGTCGCTCAGGCGGCGGCGCTTTCCGGCGTCCTGCGCAAGGTCGACCATGTGCGCGCTCAGCGCCTCCACGTCACCGGGCGTGAAGAGCAGGCCGGTCACGCCGTCCTCGATCAGGTCGGGCACGCCGCCGACCTCGCTGGCGATCGTCGCGCAGTGCATCCGCGCGCCCTCGGGCAGCGCATACGGGAAGCCCTCGGACACCGAGGTCAGCAGATTGATGTCCAGCGCGTTATAAAAGCTGTCGATGTCTTTCTCCCAGCCGAGGAAGCGGTAGCTGTCTCTGTCGCAAAGCGCCCCGGCCAGCGCGCGGATCTCGTCGGCCTGCTCGCCGTCGCCCGCGATCAGCAGCCGCATCTGCGGGCACTGCGCCTGTGCCTTGGCAAAGGCGCGCACAAGCGTGGTTATGTCCTTGACGGGGTTGATGCGCGCGGCGATGCCGCAGATCAGGCAGTCCGGCTCGATGCCGAGCCGGGCAAGATACTCCTGCCGCGTCTGCCTCGGCTCTGCGCCGGGGAAGGCAACGCCGTTATAGAGCGTGAAGACCCGCTGCGGATCAAAGCCCCGCGCGATCAGGAGCTGCGTCATGTTGGCAGACACGCCGATCCACGCGTCGAAGCGCGGCAGCGCGCAGCGGTTGAGCGTGCCGTAGGTCAGGTTCGCCAGCGGCCGCCCCATATAATCGAGCTTATAGTCGCTGTGGACGGTGGAGATCATCGGAATATCCGTCTTTCCGCGCAGCAGCATCCCCATCAGATTGGCGCGTGAGCCGTGGCAGTGCAGCACCTCGCAGCCGTCGGCGCGGATCATCTCGAGGATGCTCCTGCGCACGCGCAGCAGGTTGTTATCCTGCAAAACGGTCGTGGGAATGCCCATTTTTCGCGCGTCGGCGGCGAATTCGCCGTCCGTGAAGCAGACGAGACGCACGCTGTCGGCGGCCATCAGGCCCTGTACCAGTGACAGGACATGAGTCTTCGCGCCGCCGACGTCGCCGCCGGAGATCATGTGCATAATTTTCATCGTTTCATCCGCTCCTTTTTACAAGCGCGCCAGCGCTTGACTTTTTTCGCGTTTTCATATATTATAGTTGGAGTTTTCAGAAAAAGCAATCACTACTTTTTGGAGGTAATCATGAAACGCAAGCTGAATATCATTGACATTCTGATCCTGCTGGTTCTTGTGGCGGCGATCGCCTTTGCGGTCGTGAAGGTAGTCAGCCGCAGCGGCGCCGATGGCGTGGACGCGGCCGACGCGCTGAGCGAGCCGAACCTGCGCTTTGAAATGACCACGGATGAGCTTTCCAAGACGCTGGCCGACAGCATTCAGGCCGCGCTCACGGCCGGCAAGACCAAGGTGGGCAACGTGGAGGCCGAGGCCGGCCGCATCTACAACGGCGATAAGCTCATCGACGCCTGCGTGACGAAGGTGACCGCCGAGCCGGGCGAGACCGACGGTTCCTATGTTCTGCATATCACCGTTGAGGCCAAGGCCACGCCATCCTCCGGCCATTACAGCGTCGGCACGCAGGAGGTTCGCATCGGTAAGGAGCTTTATCTCAAGACGCTCGACGTTGAGATCATCACCACGGTCGACCGCATGGAGAAGCTCTCATGAATGAGCTGCTCACGACCAGTCTGGTCTGGCGCTTATGCGCCATGCTCGCGGGCTGGCTGAGGCGCAGTCCGCTCGGACGCGGGATGCGCGCGCTCGGGCGTCTCTGGCGCGAAAGTGCGACCTACCTGCTCTTTGCATGGCTGCTGAAGCGCCCCTGCGCCATCGAGTCCTCGGCCTACTGCGCCGCCTCGGAGCGCCGCAACGCCCGTCTTTCCGCTTGGGGACAGGCGCATCTGCTCCCGGCGTTGCGGCAGAGCCTGTTCGGCGGCCTCTGTCAGGCAATCGGCCGGGCATTCCGCGAGAGTCTGCTGCTCGGCCGGCTCTGCCAGAGCGGCTTCACGGCCGTGCTGCTGGCGATCGTCGCGGCCTATGCCCCGCTTGACTGGCTGCTGCGCGATGTGCTGCAGCTCAGTCTGCTCGGCTCGATCTGGGACGAGCTGCTGCTGCTCGTCGGCTTCGTCTGGGTGCTCTATCAGCGCGCGTCGGCGCAGAAGCCGCTGCGCAGCCGCGTCAGCGGCGCAGGGCTGGGCGTCGGGCTGTATCTGCTGATCGGCCTTGTCCTCCTCGTCTGGACGTGGAGCGCCCCGGTCTCCGTCAGCATCAGCGGCTTCCGCGCCTCGATGCAGTATCTGCTGCTGTTCTATCTCGTGATCGATCTGCTGCGCGACCGCGCCGACCTGCTGCTCATGACCAAGGTCATCGTGCTGCTCGGCACGCTCATCGCGCTCTACGGCGTGGCGCAGTATCTGCTCGGCGTCGAGATCCCGTCGAACTGGACGGATCAGGCCGAGACCGCCGTGCGCACGCGCGTGTTCAGCATCTTCAGCAATCCGAACATCCTCGGCGGCTATCTGGTGCTCGTCACGCCGATCACCGTCGGCATGGCCTACACGGTCGAGACCCCGGCGGAAAAGGTGTTTTACTGGCTCTGCGCCCTGTGCATGTGCCTGGCCTGCCTGTTCACCATGACGCGCGGCGCGTGGTTCGCGCTGGTCGTGGCCGCCGTCTGCTTCGCGCTGATCGTCGACCGCCGCCTGCTCCTGCTGATGCTCGTCGGCGGGATCGCGGCCTGCTTCCTGCCCTTCGTGCGCAGCCGCATCGGCTACCTGTTCACCGACTCGTTCATCGAGTCGAACAACCGCGGCGGCCGCGCCGCCCGCTGGGATCGCGCCTTCGGCTATCTCGACCGCGCCGACCGCTGGGCGCAGGGTCTGGGCTTTGGCCGTTACGGCGGTGCCGTGGCTATGCAGAACCCGATCAATTCCACATTTGAATACGCCTATGTGGACAACTATTACGTCAAGATCCTCGCAGAAAACGGCATCGTCGGCCTCTGCGGCTTCATCACCTCAATGCTCCTGCTGCTCTGGAACGGCGCGCGCGCTGCGGCGGCCGCCGTCCGCGCGAGGCTCCGGCCGCTGACGGCCGGGATGCTCTGCGGCCTGATCGGAATGCTTACGGCGAGCTTCTTCGAGAGCCTCTGGGAGGAGCCGTATCTGATGGCCATGTTCTTCTCGGTCGCCGCGATGATGATCTTCGCCGGACGCCCCGAGGCAGAGGCCTCCGCTCCCAACTGAAAAAAACAGCCGGACGCACGGGGCGTCCGGCTGTTTCGCTGCAAAATTTCCGGTTTGTCCCGGCCTTCGGTGAAAAAAAGATTGTATTCAAGGGAAAAATATAGTATAATGTACAGACTGAAATGGATATGGAGGCAATTGCACCATGAAAAAACCGATTGTTTTAGTAATTATGGACGGCGTCGGCAAGGGTGACGGCGGCAGCGGCGACGCAGTCGCGGTCGCGAACACCCCGACGCTCGATCATCTGCTTGCAACCTGCCCGCATACTTGGCTCAAGGCGCACGGGACGGCCGTCGGCCTGCCCACCGACGACGATATGGGCAACTCTGAGGTCGGCCACAACGCGCTGGGCTGCGGCCAGATCTACTCGCAGGGCGCCAAGCTCGTCAGCGAGTCGATCGAAAACGGCAAGCTTTTTGAATCCGCCACATGGAAGGCGCTGGTCGCCAACTGCGTCGGCACCGGCAAGGCCTTCCACTTCCTCGGCCTGCTGTCCGACGGCAACGTCCACAGCAACATCTCGCATCTGTTCGCCCTGCTGCGCCATGCGCACGCCGAGGGCGTCAAGCGCGCCTATTGCCACATTCTGCTCGACGGCCGCGACGTCCCGGCCACGAGCGCGCTGGACTACGTCCGACAGCTTGAGGACGTGCTGGCCGAGCTGCGCAAGGACGGCTGCGACTACCGCATCGCCTCCGGCGGCGGCAGAATGCAGATCACCATGGATCGCTACGAGGCCAACTGGAAGATGGTCGAGGACGGCTGGCGCACCCATGTGCAGGGGCTCGGCCGTCAGTTCCCGAGCGCCGAGGAGGCCATTGAGACCTACCGCAGGGAGCTGGGCTGCATCGATCAGGATCTGCCCGCCTTCGTCGTCGCCGAGAACGGCGAGCCGGTCGCGCGCATTGCCAACGGCGACTCCGTCGTGCTCTTCAACTTCCGCGGCGACCGCGCGCAGGAGATCTCCCTTGCCTTCGACCGCAAGGACTTCGACAAGTTCGACCGCGGCGACTACACCGGCGTGCTCTATGCCGGTATGCTGGAATACGACGGCGACCTCAAGATCCCGACGCGCTACCTCGTCGAGCCGCCCGTCATCCGCAACACCCTGACCGAGCTTTGCTGCGCCAACGGCATCCGCGAATACGCCCTGTCCGAGACGCAGAAATACGGCCACGTCACCTATTTCTGGAACGGCAACCGCTCCGGCAAGGTCGACGAAGCCCTCGAGACGTATGACGAGATCCCCTCGGACGTCATCCCCTTCGAGCAGGCGCCGGCGATGAAATCCGTCGAGATCGCCGACCACATGATCGCGGCGATGGAGAGCAGAAAATACGATTTCCTGCGCTGCAACTTCCCGAACGGCGACATGGTCGGCCACACCGGCGTGATGTCGGCGGTCGTGACGGCCATGGAGTGCGTCGACACTGGCGTGCGCCGTATTATCGAGGCGGCCGACCGTCTGGGCTACACGGTGCTCGTCACCGCCGACCACGGCAACGCCGACCAGATGACCGAAACCAAGAAGGGCAAGACCTCCGTGCGCACGGCGCACAGCCTGAACCCCGTTCCGTTCATCATCTATGATCCGGGTGTGCAGCACACCATCAAGGAGGGGCATTTCGGTCTGGCCAACGTCGCGCCGACCGTGGCGACCCTGCTGGGGCTGAAGGCGCCCGCCTGCTGGGAAGAGAGTATGCTCTGAGCCCCCGAACCACTTTGCTTTTAAGGAGGATTTTTCATGATTCGCCGCGAAAATGAGCTCGGCAGCATCGCTGTCGGCAACAATGTATTCACGAAAATCGCCGGGAACGCCGCCACGAACTGCTTCGGCGTCAAGGGCATGGCGATCCGTTCGGTCAAAGACGGGCTGGTGCACCTGCTCCGTCTGGAGTCCATGGGCAAGGGCGTCCATGTTGAGACCAACGAGGACGGCACGCTCTCCATCGAGCTGCACATCATGGTCGACCGTGGCGTGAACCTTTCCGCAGTCGGAGATTCCATCATCTCCGAGGTGCGTTATATGGTCTGCAAGCAGACCGACATTCAAGTCCGCAACGTCACGATCTACGTTGACTCGATGGTCATTGACTGAGAGGCAGGTGCACAAATTGACAGAGAAAATTCAAGGGGCGCAGCTCCGGAAAATGATTTGCGGAGCAGCGTCCGTTGTGGAGCAGCATAAGCAGCAGATCAACGAGCTGAACGTCTTCCCGGTGCCGGACGGCGACACCGGCACGAATATGAGCATGACGCTCAACGCCGCCGCCGCCGATCTGTGCAAGCTGCACGAGCCGACGCTCACGAAGGTCGCCGACGCCACCGCCTCGGCGATGCTGCGCGGCGCGCGCGGCAACTCCGGTGTCATTCTTTCGCTGCTGTTCCGTGGCTTCTCGCGCAGCCTCAAGGGGCAGGAGGAATGCGACGGCCGTCAGCTCGCCGCCGCGCTTCAGGCCGGCGTCGAGGCCGCGTATAAGGCCGTGATGAAGCCCGCCGAGGGCACGATCCTGACCGTCGCGCGCATTGCCGCCGAGCAGGCCGTCGAGGTCGATGAGCCGTGCTTCGAGACCGTTCTCACCGTCGCCATTGACGGCGCGACCGGGGCGCTGGCCGACACGGTCGAGCAGAACCCGGTTCTGAAAAAGGCCGGCGTGGTCGACGCAGGCGGCAAGGGCTGGCTCTACGTCCTGCAAACCATGCTCGATGTGGCGCAGGGCAAGGAGATCGCCGAGCCGACCGCCTCCTCCGAGGTCAAGGAGCAGGCGGATTTCAACGAATTCGACACCGGCGACATCACCTTCGCCTTCGACACCGTCTATATCGTCCGCAAGTTTGAGGAGGACGTCGACCTGACGCCCCTGCGCCGCTACCTTGACACGATCGGCGACAGCATCGTCATCGGCGAGGACGACGAGGCCTTCAAGGTGCATGTGCACACGAACATTCCCGGCGCGGCGCTGACCGAGTCGCAGAAATACGGCACGCTGGAGCTGGCCAAGATCGAGAACATGCAGATGCAGCATGACGATCTTGCCGCCGGGCGCGCCGCCCGCAGCACCGACGACCTCGAGCAGGAGCTGGAGAACGCCGAGCCGACCGTCGCCGCCCCCGAGAAGCACTACGGCATGGTCGCCGTCTGCGCAGGCGAGGGGCTGGCCAACGCCTTCCGCGAGCTGGGCGCCGACAACATCATCTCCGGCGGCCAGACGATGAACCCCTCCACGCAGGACATCCTCGAGAAGGTCAACGCAACGCCCGCCGAGGTGGTCTTTGTCTTCCCGAACAACAAAAACATCATTATGGCCGCCGAACAGGTGCAGCCGCTGACCGAGAAAAAGGTCGTCGTGATTCCGAGCAAGACCGTGCCGCAGGGCATTTCGGCCATGCTGGTCTTTGACCCCGACGCCGGTGAGGACAGCAACGCCGCCGCCATGCGCGAGGCCATGAAGAATGTCACGACCATGCAGCTGACCTACGCCGCGCGGGATTCCGATTTCGACGGCCACGACATCCACGCCGGAGAATATCTCGCGCTCAACGGCGGCGCGCTCTTCGGCAACGACACCGATATGGACGCCCTCCTGCGCCGTATGGCCGAAAACCTGAACGGCGCGGGCAAGGAATTCATCACGATCTTCTACGGCGCAGACACGAACGAGGAGCAGGCGCATAACGCTGCGGCGATCTTCTCGGCCGCCTGCCCGGACGCCGAGATCACGGTCATGAACGGCGGCCAGCCGGTCTATTACTTCCTGATCTCCGCCGAATAACACAACCAAAAATGCGGGACTGCCCGCCGAAAGGAATGACCGCCATGCGCACTGTGCTCATAACCGATGTTCGTTATCGCACGGCCATGGCGGTCATTCGTCCGTTAAAGCGCGCCGGATACCGCATCCTCGCCGTGCAGGCGTCGGCGGAGGCCCCGCTCGATCCGCCCGCCTTTGTCTGCCGCAGCGTGGACGAATGCGTCCGGCTGGACGGCTCGGTGCATGACGCCGCCTATGCCGACCGTCTGCTCGCCCTCTGCCGGGCGCAGACGGAGCACCCCGCGCTCTTCCCGATCGGTGCGGACACGCTGTCCGCCGTTGCGGCGCGCCGCGCGGAATTTCAGGCGGTCTGCGATCTTCTCGTCGCCGATCCCGAAATTCTGGATTCCGCGAACGATAAACGCGTCGTTGCGCGCGCCGCGCTGGCCTGCGGCGTTCCGGTCCCGCGGGAATTTGACGTTGCAAACGGCGAACGGCCGGTCTTCCCGGTGATTCTGAAGCCGCGCTGCGGCGAGAAGCTGGGTCTGCACGCCGAGCAGCGCTACGCCGTCGCGCGCAACGCGGCCGAATTCGACGCCGCCTGGGCGCGCATGTCCGCCCTCGACCCGCAATGCCTCGTGCAGGAGCTGGTAGAAGGCCCCGGCTGCGGCGTCTGCCTCGTGATGGATGCCGAGAGCCGCCCGGTCAGCGTCTTCTGCCACCGCCGCATCCGCGAATACCCGATCACAGGCGGGCCGTCTGCCTGCTGTGAGAGCCTGTATGACGAAAAAATGGTCGTGCAGGCCGTCTCCCTGCTGCAGGCGCTGCATTTTGTCGGCATTGCCATGGTCGAGTTCAAGGGCGGCCGCGTGCTCGAGATCAACCCGCGCGTCTGGGGCAGCTATCCCCTGACCGAGGCCGCCGGAAGCCGCTTTGCGGAGGATTACATCCGCGCCGCCTCCGGCACGGTCTTTGCGCAGCCCGACGCGGCCTATCGGCGCGGACAGCGGATGCGCTTCGTGCTCAACGACACGCTCAGCGTCCTCGCGCACCTGAAGAAGGGGCATCTGCGCGTCGCCGCGTCCGGCCTTGCCGACCTTTTTCGCGCAAAGGAGGCGCTGTTCCGCTTCCGCGACCAACGTCCCTTCTGGCGCTATCTGCACCAAACCCTTCGGAAAGGAACGCGCGCATGACCCAATTCAAGCTTGATCTGCATATTCACACGGAGCGCTCGCCCGACAGTCGCATGACGCTTACGCAGGCCGCCGCAGCCGCCAAGCAGCGCGGCGTCGACGCGCTGGCCGTCTGCGACCATAACCGCTGCGCCTCCGGGGACGTGTTCGCGCACCCCGTGCGCGACGGCGTGCTCCTGATCCCCGGCGTGGAGTACTCCACCGAGTGCGGCCACCTGCTCGGGCTTTTTTTGCAGCGTCCCTGCATCTGCCCGGGCGAGGAAACCGGGCGCGTCCGCTTTGACGACGCCGTTCGCGTCGTTCGCGAGGCCGGCGGGCTGTGCGTGCTGGCGCACCCCTTTGAGCTGACGCAGCGCAGCGAGGCCGAGATCGCCGCGCAGATCGCGGCGCTTTGCGACCGGCTCGACGGTCTTGAGACGCACAACTGCCGCGCGACGAAAAAGCGCCGCAATGCCAACCGTCTGGCAGAGGCCGGGGCCGTGCGGCACGGGCTGCTGCAAACCGCCGGGAGCGACGCGCACCAGCCCTCCGAGGTCGGCCGCGCATGGGTCGCCGTCTCCGCCGAGACGTGTACCGTCCCGGCTCTGCGCGCCGCGCTGTCCGCCCCGGACGGCTTTTCCTGCGCCAGATGCAAGCAGCTCGCCTTCGCGCGCAGCCGCCTGACCTACCTGAAAAAGAAAAAATCCGGCGTGAGCGCCTATCTGAAATGGCTGCCCTACGCCGCACTCTGCGTCCTGCGCAATCTGAGAGGTGGAACATGAGTACCTTCGTCCGCATCGGAAAAAAAGTGAAGCGCTTTGCCAAGCGCGTGCTCCTGCCCGAACCGGCCTACTGCGTCTCCTACACCCGCCGCATCGAGCGCGTGAAAACCGATGAGCGCGTCTGCGCCATGACCTTCGACGACGGCCCGATGGCACTCCCGGCGTCCCCGGATGCTTTCGGCGGCCGCGCCCTGACGGACGTCCTGCTCGACACGCTCGACGAATTCGGCGCCAAGGGCACCTTTGACGTCGTCGGCGATACGTCCGGCAACTACCCGGACATCTGCGGCGCGCTCGGCAGTCCGACGTGGGGCGGCACGGCCTACGACCACTACCCCTGCTTCGGGCAGGACGCCCACGGCGGTGCGCTGAACTGTCCCGAGCTACTTGAGCGCATCATTCGGGAGGGGCACCAGATCACGAACCACGGCTATCGCCATGCCCTGTTCGGCAAAAAGCCCTATGTCTACGGCAAGCGCCATGTGCTCGGCACGCTCGACGCCGTGGTCGACGATCTGACAAAGCTCGACCGTCTGCTGCAAAGCCACGGCTACCGCATGACGATGAGCCGCCCGCCGCACTACGTCGACCGCATCGACAAGCGCTTCACGTCCTACGACGCTTATGACCGCATGGGCTATCTCTATCTCGCGGCGAGCTTCGACGGCGCGGGCTGGCTCCCGTCCCACGCAGAGGATCCCGTCGCGGCCGAGCTTGACGAGATGGTCGCACCCGTGCAGAAAAAGCTCGCGGAGGATTCGAATTTCTTCTGCGGCCAGATCATTTTCCAGAAGGACGGCTACAACATGGCCAAGCGGACGCCCGTCGCGGCGGGTCTGCGCCGCCAGCTTGAGCTGCTGACGGACGCGGGATACCGCGTCGTGACCGTGCAGGAGCTGCTCGAGCGCCATTCGCCCTTTTCCGACGTCGGCCGGGACGACCCGGATTTCGACGCCTTTTGCGCGCTGCAAAAAACGCGCGCCGTGCTCTATTCCAACAACACGCTCCAGCCGGACAAGCCGATGACCGTTGGGGAGCTTGCGATGCTGCTCGCGCCGCGCAGTGCCGCCGTTGACGACCGGCTTGCGGCTCTGCAAGCCGGAAACCGCGCCTATCGCAGCCGCTACAGCGGCGCAATGGCATGGTGCATCCGAAACGGGCTGCTCCCGCAGGGCATTTCCGAGCGTGCAGGCGTCACGGCAGAGCTGCTTCGCCCCGCCGCTGACCGCTTCACGGAGCTGCCGACGGGCAGCGCGCCCCTCAGCCGCCGCGCCGTTCTGCGCGCCGCCCGGCCGTGACGGCAGCGCGGTGATCCCCGCGCAGGACGCTCTGCAATGCCGACCTGATACACGGAATATGCACCGCGCAGCCGCACGCTCCCGCACGCACAAGCATGACAAAGCGCCCCCTCCGGATGACCCGAAGGAGGCGCTTGTTCTGTCTTCTTTTATACCGAAGGCTACGGTTTCAATCCGGCATCCTTAGGGAACCTCTGAATCAATCAGAGCTTCCTTAGAAAATGCCCTGCTCCATCATAGCGGTCGCGACCTTCTTGAAGCCCGCGATGTTTGCACCGGCAACGAGGTCATAGCCAAGGCCGTATTCTGCGGCCGCCTCAGCCGACACACGGTGGATGTTCTCCATCATGCGGTGCAGCTGCGCGTCGACCTCCTCCTCCGTCCAGACCAGACGCTCGGAGTTCTGCGCCATTTCGAGCGCGGAAACACCGACGCCGCCGGCATTGACCGCCTTCGACGGCGCAACGATCATGTGCTTCTGTGCGCGCAGATAGTTCAGCGCGTCGTTCGTGGTCGGCATATTGGCGACCTCGATGTAATACTTCGCGCCGCAGGCCGCGATCTTCTCGGCGGATTCCATCTTGACGTCGTTCTGCATCGCGGACGGCATCACGATGTCGACCTGAACGCCCCACGGCTTCTCACCCGCGTGGAACTCGACGCCGAATTTGTCGGCGTAATCCTGCACACGGTTGCGGTTGGAGGCGCGCATCTCGACGAGATAGTTGATCTTTTCGTCGGTCGCGACGCCGTCGGGATCATAGACATAGCCGTCCGGACCGGACAGCGTGACGACCTTCGCACCGAGCGCGGTGGCCTTCTTGCAGATGCCCCAGGTAACGTTGCCGAAGCCCGCGCAGGCGATGGTCTTGCCCTCGAGCGTCTCGCCCTCGTGCTTGAGCACCTCGTTGAGGTAGTAAACCGCGCCGTAGCCGGTCGCCTCCGGACGGATCAGAGAGCCGCCGTAGGTCTGACCCTTGCCGGTCAGGACGCCGTTCTCCCACTTGCCCTTCAGGCGACGGTACTGGCCGAAGAGATAGCCGATCTCACGGCCGCCGACACCCATATCACCGGCCGGGACGTCGCAGTCCGGCCCGATGTAGCGATAGAGCGCCGTCATGAAGCTCTGGCAGAAACGCATGATCTCCGCGTCGGACTTGCCCGACGGGTCGAAGTCGGAGCCGCCCTTGCCGCCGCCGATGGGCAGACCGGTCAGGCTGTTCTTGAAGACCTGCTCAAAGCCAAGGAACTTGATGATGCCGGGATAGACGTTCTTCTGGAAGCGCAGGCCGCCCTTGTACGGGCCGATCGCGCCGTTGAACTGGCAGCGATAGCCGATGTTGGTGTGATAAGCGCCGTTGTCGTCCATCCAGACAACGCGGAAGGTGAACATACGCTCCGGCTCGACCATGCGGTTGAGCAGATCCGCCTTCTCGTATTCGGGATGCGCGTCGATCACGGGAGACAGCGAGGACAGAACCTCCTCGACGGTCTGTACGAACTCCGGCTCGCCGGAGTGCTTTGCCTTGACGTTTGCGATGACACTTTCGATATACGCGTTCATGGTTGTTCTCCTTGTCCTTTGTTTTGTAAAGGGTCGCTTCACGCGGCCCTTTTAAAAATCATTATTTCCCGAAGCTCTCGATGATGGAGACGATCTCCGAGCCGATGCGCTTCTGCGCCTCCTGCGTGGCAGCGCCGATGTGCGGCGTGCAGGAGACCATCGGGTGGCTGTAAAGTGCCTTGTTGGTGGCAGGCTCGGAGGCCCAGACGTCCAGACCGGCCGCGCGGACCTTGCCGCTCTCGAGGGCAGTCAGCAGCGCGTCCTCGTCGACGTTCGAGCCGCGCGAGGTGTTGATGATGCAGACGCCATCCTTCATCTTGGCGATGTTTTCGGCATTGATGAGCGCGCCGCCGTCGACGGCCGGGGCATGGACGGAGACAAAGTCCGACTTGGCCAGCAGCTCGTCCATCTCAACATACGGAATGCCGAGCTGCTCCTCGATGCCGGGGATGTGATAGATGTCGAACGCGATAACGGTCATGCCGATCGCCTTGGCCATGACGCCGAGGTGCTGGCCGATGCGGCCGAAGCCGACAATGCCGAGGGTCTTGCCCTGCAGCTCGATGCCCTTGCCGTAGGCCTTCTTCTCCCACTTGCCCTCGCGCATAGTCGCGCCGGCAACGGAGATGAAGCGTGCGCAGGAGAACATATGCGCCATGGCCAGCTCCGCAACGGACTGGGAGGAGGCCTTCGGCGTGTTTCTGACGGTGATGCCGCAGGATTCGGCATATTTCACGTCGATGTTGTCGACGCCGACGCCGCCGCGGATGATGAGCTTCAGCTTGCCCTCCTTGGCCTCGTCAATGTGGTTGGCGCGAACCTTCGTCTTGGAACGGACGACGACCGCGTCAAAGTCCTTCAGCGCAGCGCCGAGCTGATCCGGCTCATAAAACTGCTCCACGACCTCATGACCCTGCTCGCGCAGCGCAGCCATTGCGGTCTTATCCATGCCGTCGGTAACAAGAATACGCATAATGTCAAGCTCCTTTTCTCAATTATTTCGTGTGTTCGGCTTCAAACTTCTTCAGGCATTCCACAAGCGCCTCCACGCCCTCCTTGGGCATGGCGTTGTAGATCGACGCGCGCAGGCCGCCGACGGACTTGTGACCCTTGAGGTTCTCGAACCCAGCCGCCTTCGTGTAAGCGATGACCTCGGCGTCAAGCTCCTTGTCGCCGGTGACGAACGGGATGTTCATCAGGGAGCGATCCTGCGGCACGACCGTGCCATAGAACATCTTGGACTGGTCGAGGAAGTCATAGAAGACCTTCGCCTTGTCGACGTTGATGGCCTCCATCGCAGACAGACCGCCGAGCTTCTTGAGGTACTTGAAGACCTTGCCGCAGACGTAGATCGCCCAGCAGTTCGGCGTGTTGTACATCGAGCCTGCATCGGCATGGGTCTTGTATTGCAGATAAATGGGCAGATTGGTCAGATCGTCGCGGATGAGATCCTCGCGGATGATGACGATCGCAAGACCCGCCGGGCCGATGTTCTTCTGAACGCCGCCGTAGATTATGCCGTAATCGGTGACCTTGCAGGGCTTGGAGAGGAACATGGAGCTTTGGTCGGAGACGAGGACATGACCCTTCGTGTTGGGCAGCTTGTTCCACGTCACACCGTGGATCGTCTCGTTCTCGCAGATGTAAACATAATCGGTGTCCTCAGGAATGTCCAGATCGGAGCAATCGGGGATGTAGGTGTAGTTCTTGTCCTTGGAGGATGCGGCGACGATGACCTCGCCGACCTTCTTGGCCTCGGCAATCGCCTTCTTCGACCAAGCGCCGGTTTCGATGTAGACGGCCTTGCCGTTCTTCATCAGGTTCATCGGGATCATGGAGAACTGCAGCGTCGCGCCGCCCTGAATGAAGAGCACCTTGTAGTTATCTGGAATGCCCATCAGCTCGCGCAGGTCAGCCTCGGCCTCGTCGATGATCTGCTGGTAGACCTTCGAGCGGTGCGACATTTCCATGACGCACATGCCGGAGCCTCTGTAGTTCATCATTTCGTCGCGGACTTCCTCAAGGACTTCCTCCGGCATCGTCGCAGGACCGGCGGAGAAATTGTATGTTCTTCCGTATTTCATTTGGTACAGCCTCCTAAAATATTCGGGCTTTTGCCCGGCTCTGATTATAGTATATCCCAAGAAAATCCAACAGTCAACCGAAAAGCTAAATAATTTTGGGATTCCTTGAAAAATATTTTTCGCAGAATCCCAAAATTCGTCACATTGTACAATTGTGTCTTTTTGAAATTGTAGAAGCTGCCCAGCGTCACACGAGCTGCTGCTCGTTGATGATGAGCTTGAATTGCAGACCGAGCTTCTCGGCAGCCTTGCGGCAGAGGATCATGCGCTGCATGAAGATCTCGAAATAGTCCATGACCGAGCCGAAATGCATGTCGACCGACAGCTTCAGCTTGACCAACGTGCGATCCTCATTGATCTTGAGCTGCGACTTCGTGACGGAATAATTCACACGGTCGTGGATGTCGAAGGTCGTCGTATCCTGATTGCGGACACGGCTGCGTCGCACGTCGGCCTTGTCAGCAAGGATCAGCGCAGCAGCGATCGCGTTGACGGGCACGCCCGTACCCTCGTCGTGGTTGCCGATCGCCGTGACAATCGTCGCGACGTCCTCGGCCGGGAAGTGCATCCCGTTGAGGATCTGGAAGGCCATGACCGCGCCGGACTGCGAGTGCTCCACGCGGTTGACCAGATTGCCGATGTCGTGCAGATAGCCCGCGATCTTCGCAAGCTCGATCAGATGCGCGTCATAGCCCATGGTCGAGAGAATATAACCGGCCGTCTCGGCAACGTGGGTCACATGGGCAAAGCTGTGCTCGGTGTAGCCCAGCGCGCGCAGCGATTCGTCGGCGCGGCTGATATAGGCGCGGATGGTCGGATTTCTCTGAAGCTCTTCATAGGTCATAAGGGACTCCCCCTTTCCGGGCGAACAAAAGGACAGGGCGAAGAAACTCCACCCTGTCCGTTCTGTATCAAATTACTCGTTGATCTCGATAACAACGCCGGAACCGACGGTACGGCCACCCTCACGGATAGCGAAACGGAGGTTCTTCTCGATTGCGATCGGGGTGATCAGCTCGACGTCCATGTCGATGTTGTCGCCGGGCATGCACATCTCAACGCCTTCCGGCAGGGAGATGATACCGGTAACATCGGTGGTACGGAAATAGAACTGCGGACGATAGTTGTTGAAGAACGGGGTATGACGGCCGCCTTCTTCCTTGGTCAGAACGTAAACCTGACCCTTGAACTTCGTGTGCGGATGAATGGAGCCCGGCTTAGCCAGAACCTGACCACGCTCGATGGACTTCTTGTCAACGCCGCGGAGCAGAGCGCCGATATTGTCGCCGGCTTCTGCGAAGTCAAGCAGCTTGTGGAACATTTCGATGTCGGTGACGACGGTGGACTTCTTCTCGTCCATCAGGCCAACGATCTCGACCGGCTCGTTCTTCTTGATGACGCCACGCTCGACACGACCGGTGGCAACGGTGCCACGGCCGGAGATGGTGAAGACGTCTTCGACAGGCATCAGGAAAGGCAGGTCGTCGTTACGGGCCGGGGTCGGGATCCACTCGTCGACCGCGTCCATGAGCTCCTTGATGCAGGCGTACTCAGGGGCGTTCGGATCGGTGGACTCGGAAACCAGCGCGTTCAGAGCGGAACCGCGGATGATGGGGGTGTCGTCCCCGGGGAAGCCGTAGAAGTCGAGGGTCTCGCGGACTTCCATCTCGACGAGCTCAAGCAGCTCTTCGTCGTCGACCTGATCGCACTTGTTCAGGAAAACGAGGACGGAAGGAACGTTAACCTGGCGAGCCAGCAGCAGGTGCTCCTTGGTCTGAGCCATGGGGCCGTCGGAAGCGGCGATAACGAGGATCGCGCCGTCCATCTGCGCAGCGCCGGTGATCATGTTCTTGATATAGTCGGCGTGACCCGGGCAGTCAACGTGAGCATAGTGACGCTTTGCGGTCTCATACTCGACGTGAGCGGTGTTGATTGTGATACCACGAGCCTTCTCTTCCGGAGCCTTATCGATGTTGGCATAATCGGTGAAGGCAGCATCGCCGAAGAACGACAGGTACTTCGTGATGGCAGCGGTCAGAGTGGTCTTGCCATGGTCGATGTGACCAATGGTGCCGATGTTTACATGGGGCTTGGTTCTTTCAAACTTTTGCTTTGCCATTGAAAAAATCCTCCTGTTTGGTTTATGAGTGGTAATAATTCAGCTTTTCTTCACACTGCTATTACTATACACTAAAAAAGTGTAGTTGGCAAGTGCTTTTTTTGTCAAGAGCCGTGTTTTTCCACGATTTCCTGCTGAATGTTCTTCGGCAGTTCAATGTAGTGGCTCGGCTCCATGGAATATTGTCCGCGGCCCTGCGTGCGGCTTCTCAGATTCGTCGCATAGCCGAACATCTCCGAGAGCGGAACGTCGGCGTCGATCTGGTTTGCGCCGTTGCGGGGGATCATGCCGAGGATGTTTGCGCGGCGGGACATCAGGTCGCCCATGACATCGCCGTTGTATTCCTCCGGCACGACAACGCTGACCTTCATGATCGGCTCAAGGATCACGGGCTTGGCCTTGCGGCAGGCCTCCTTGAAGGCCATCGAACCGGCGATCTTAAACGCCATTTCAGAGGAGTCGACCTCGTGATAAGAGCCATCGTAGAGCGTGACCTTGACGTCGACGACCGGGAAACCGGCAAGAACGCCGGCGGTCATCGCGCCGCGGATACCCTGATCGACCGCAGGAATGTATTCCTTCGGGATCGCGCCGCCGACGACGGCGTTGATGAACTCGTAGCCCTTGCCGGATTCGTTCGGCTCGAGCTTGATCTTGACGTGGCCGTACTGACCCTTACCGCCGGACTGACGGGCGTACTTCATGTCGACGTCCGCCGTGCCGCGCACAGTCTCCTTATAGGCGACCTGCGGCGCGCCGACGTTGGCCTCGACCTTGAACTCACGCAGCAGGCGGTCGACGATGATCTCCAGATGGAGCTCGCCCATGCCCGCGATGATGGTCTGGCCGGTCTCGGTGTCGGTGTAGGTCTTGAAGGTCGGGTCTTCCTCGGCCAGCTTCATCAGGGCAATGCCCATCTTCTCCTGTCCCGCCTTGGTTTTCGGCTCAATGGCGACACGGATGACCGGCTCGGGGAATTCCATCGATTCGAGCACGATGGGGTTCTTTTCATCGCAGAAGGTATCGCCGGTGGTGGTGTTTTTGATACCGACCACGGCGGCAATGTCGCCGGAATAGACCGTTTCGACATCCTCGCGGTGATTTGCGTGCATCAGCATGATGCGGCCCATACGCTCGCGCGTGCCCTTGGTGGAGTTCAGGACGGTCGTGCCCTTGTTCACCGTACCGGAATAGACCCGGAAGAAGCACAGCTTGCCGACGTAGGGGTCGGTCGCGATCTTGAAGGCCAGTGCGGAGAAGGGAGCGGAATCGTCCGCCGGGCGGAATTCCTCCTCATCCGTCTTGGGGTTGACGCCGTGAATGCCCTTCTTGTCCAGAGGGGACGGCATATAATCCACGATCGCGTCCAAAAGCTCCTGCACGCCCTTGTTCTTATAGGACGTACCGCAGGTAACGGGAACCATCTGCACAGCGATGGTCGCCTTGCGGATCGCCGCCCGGATCTTCTCGACCGGGATCTCCTCGCCCGCGAGGTACAGCTCCATGATCTCGTCGTCCTGATCGGAAACGGCCTCAAGCAGCTTTTCGCGGTATTCTGCGGCCAGGTCGGCCATGTCCTCGGGGATCTCCTCCTCGCGGACGTCCTTGCCCAGCTCATCATAGAAGACGTTTGCCTTCATTTTGAGCAGGTCGATGACGCCCTTAAAGGTGGCCTCGGAGCCGATGGGAAGCTGGATGGGAACGGCGTTGCATTTGAGCCGATCGTGCATCATTTTGAGAACGTTGAAGAAATCCGCACCCATGATGTCCATCTTATTCACATAGACCATCCGCGGCACGTTGTATTTGTCGGCCTGTCTCCAGACGGTTTCGGTCTGCGGCTCAACGCCGCCCTTGGCGCAAAGTACCGTCACCGCGCCGTCGAGCACGCGCAGGGAGCGCTCGACCTCGACGGTGAAATCGACGTGACCCGGGGTATCGATGATGTTGATCCGGCAGTGGCGCCAGAAGCAGGTGGTAGCGGCGGACGTGATCGTGATGCCGCGCTCCTGCTCCTGCTCCATCCAGTCCATAACGGCGTTACCCTCGTGGGTCTCGCCCAGCTTATAGGTACGGCCCGTGTAGAACAGGATGCGCTCCGTGGTCGTGGTCTTACCGGCGTCGATATGCGCCATAATACCGATATTTCTTGTGTTCTCAAGACTATACTGTCTCGGCATTGTGGTACTCCTTTGTTTCTTTTACCAACGGAAATGAGAGAATGCCTTGTTGGCTTCTGCCATCTTGTGGGTGTCTTCGCGCTTCTTCACGGAAGCGCCGGTGTTGTTGCAGGCGTCCATGATCTCGCCGGCAAGGCGTTCCTTCATGGTCTTTTCGCTGCGCTTGCGGGAATAGGCCGTCAGCCAACGCAGGCCGAGGGTCTGGCGGCGTTCGGGGCGAACCTCCAGAGGAACCTGATAGGTCGCGCCGCCGACGCGGCGGGACTTGATCTCCAGGGAAGGCATGATATTTTCCATAGCCTGCTGGAAAGCTTCCAGACCGTTTTTGCCGGTCTTCTGCTCGACGATCTCGAATGCTTCATAGACAACTCTCTGTGCGACGCCCTTTTTACCGTCGAGCATCACACTGTTGACGAGCTTGGTAACCAGAGTGGATTTGTAGATCGGATCCGGAAGGACCTCTCTCTTGGGAACATTACCTCTTCTGGGCACTTTGCTTCCCTCCTTCATAAAAAAATGATTTCATAGGTACTTCGATAGGCCGAACCTATCGTTGTTGTGCCTGCCAGTAGTTTCCCATAAAGCATATATAAAAAACGCGTGGCAAGGCGGTGCCTTGCAATAAGGCGATGGAACTCGATTACTTCTTCTTGGCCTTCGGGCGCTTCTGACCGTACTTGGAACGGCTCTGCATACGACCCTGGACACCCTGCGTATCGAGCGTACCACGGATGATGTGGTAACGGACACCAGGCAGGTCCTTAACACGGCCACCGCGGATCAGAACGACGGAGTGCTCCTGCAGGTTGTGGCCGACACCGGGAATGTAGGCGGAAACCTCGTAGCCATTCGTCAGGCGGACACGGGCGATCTTACGAAGTGCGGAGTTCGGCTTCTTCGGGGTGGTGGTACGAACTGCGGTGCAGACGCCTCTCTTCTGGGGAGATGCGAGATCGGTAGCGCGGTTCTTCAGCGTGTTCAGACCCTTTTGCAGTGCCGGAGCCGTGGACTTGAAGGTCACCTGCTCTCTGCCCTTTCTGACCAACTGATTAAAAGTAGGCATGTTGTTCTCCTTTCTTATTGATTCGCGTTTATATTATCCTGAAATATTCTAAAATATTCCATTGGATACGAAATCAGTCGGAAGCCCCGCTCTCGGGACTCCGAATTGTGGCAGCGGCGGCTGCCGGGACCGGGATGCCGCAGGCGATCCCCAGCTTTTGCATCGTGGCGACATAGACGACCGTCACCTGCGCCTGCTCGCACTGCTCCAGCAGCGGCTCGGTCAGCATGGGGTCGGCGTCTCGCGCAACATAGACCGTCTGCACGCGCTGCGCCGTCAGCGCTTTGCGAAGCTGCTTGATCCCGACCACCCGCTCGGCGGTTTTTAGTTCATCAAGCACCGTTTTTCGTTCCTTTCAATCTATGCTCACACAATTTTGGATTATAGCAGAATTCACGAAATAAGTCAATGATTTTTGATGGTTTTGACAAAATAATTTGCAGCCTGTTCCGGAAAACAGGCTGCAAAAGCGGAAATTTGTCGGCCTTGAGCGGTCAGGACCCGAGCGTTGTCTCGTAAACCTGTCCGTTTTCCACCTTGAAAATGCGGTCGCAGCCCGCGATGGTCGTCAGCCGGTGCGCGACGATGATCATCGTCTTGCTGCTGCCGATGCGGTTGATTGCCTGCATCACGGCGGCCTCCGTCTCGTTGTCGAGTGAGCTGGTCGCCTCGTCGAAGAACAGGATCTCCGGGTCGCGATAGAGCGCGCGGGCGATGCCGATGCGCTGCCGCTGTCCGCCCGAAATGCGGATGCCGCGCTCGCCGACGACCGTGTCCAGCCCGTCGGCCAGACTGCGGACAAAATCGGCAAGCTGTGCGTCCTCCAGCGCGCGCCAGACCTGCCGGTCGTCGATCTCCGACGGATCAAGGCCGAGGGCGACGTTGCTGCGGATGGTGTCGTCGACCAGATAAATATTCTGTGGGATGTAGCCGATGTGCTTCTGCCACTGTGTATAGTCCTCATAGATGTCCAGCGCGCCGTAGCACACCGCCCCGCTGTCCGGTCTGAGCAGCCCGAGGATCAGGTCGACCAGCGTCGTCTTGCCCGCGCCGGTCACGCCGATGATGCCCACCGAGGTGCCGTGCCGAATCTGCAGGCTGACGTCGCGGAGCACCGGCTCGTCGCGGTTCGGATAGGTATAAGAGACGTGCCTGACGAGAATGTCCTGCGCGCATTCGTCCGCAACGGCGCGCCTCTCGCGCTTCTTCCGCTCGATCTCGGCCTGACGCTCCCGCTGCTCGCGCTCGGAGTCGGTCAGATCGGCATAGAGTGCCTCGAGCGACGGCAGATTATAGGTGATCGTGTTGATGTCGCCGTTGATCGAATTGGCGCGCGGCATCAGCCGCATGGCCGCCACGGCGAAGGCCGACAGCGACGGCACGATGTCCGCAAGCGCCTGATGGTTCGCAATGCGGAAGGCGACCACGCCCAGCACGCTGCAAATGCACAGGCTCTCGATCAGGATGCCGGGCAGCGACGCGATGATCTTATAGCGCTTGTTGAGCACGACGGCCTTCGCGCCCGCGTCCTGATAGACGTCGGCGAAGAATTCCTCGCGCCCCATGACCTTGACCTCCTTGATGCCGCCCATGGCCTGATGGATCGCCTTGTATTTTTTCGCATTGAGCTTGCGCGCCTCCGTGCCGGTCGCGCGGATCTTCTTGCGCACGGCGAGAAAATAGATCGCCGAGCAGAGCAGCAGCGCGGCCGAAATGGCCAGCGTCATCGTCGTGTCCACGGCGAAGAGATAGACGACGAGCACGAGGATGATGAGGCTGTCGGAGATCAGGTTGAAGATCGTCGAGATCACACTGAATGCGCCGCCGACATCCTGCGTGATGTTGCGCACGATTTCGGAGGTGTTGCGCTGCAAATGGAAGGTGTAGGGCTTGTTCATATAGCAGCGGATCATTTTCGCGCACATCCGCACCTCGTTATAGCTGACGAATTTCACGCTGAGCTGGATCATCAGCAGCTTATAGAGGTTTTTGAGCACATAGACCGCCATCAGCGCGAAGGTCAGGAGCAGCATGATCGACTCGTGCGAGCCGGAGTGCGTCAGACGGCGCAGCAGCTCGTACCACCATTGGCCGTCGAGCCGGTCGGGGGTGACGAGGATGTTCACAAAGGGCAGGATCAGCGAAACGCTGAGGAAATCCATCGCCGTCTGCACCAGCTGCATAAAAAACAGGCACAGAAACAGCAGCCGCTGCCTCCGCGGGAAAATATAGCGCAGCTCTCGCATCAGCTTCATGCGCGTTCCTCCGTTTCGTTTTTGTCGTTTCATATTATTATAGTATATCTGCCGCAAAAAGTAAAGGGCGGCGCCGCACAATTCGGCAGGCAGCTTCGGCGAAGCGCGTCGACGCAATTGCGCGGCGCCGTCAAATGGCTCTTGTAAAACTCCGTTCCATGCGGTATAATAAAGTAAAATCCCGCCGAAAGGAGCGCGCCCATGATCGCCGTATGGATCCTCCTGGGGATCGCCGCACTGCTTGCGCTGGCGCTGCTCCTGCCGCTGCGCACCAAGCTGCATTTCGACGCCGAGACCGGCCTGCACTACCGCGTGTATTACGCCTTTGTGCCGCTCTACGACAGCGACAGGCCCGCGCCGAAGCCTCAAAAGCGGCCGAAAACGCAGCCCGCCAAGGCCGGAAAGCCTGCAAAAAGGAAGCCCCGCTCCGACCGCGGTGCCGTCCGCTCCCTGCTGGAGCTTCTCGGTCTGGAGGATCTGCGCAGCATCGCGGCCGCAAAGCGCGCGCTCAGCGAGAAGGGTCTGCTCGGGCTGCTGAGCGACCTGAACGCCGCCGTCGGTTCGCTGCTCTCGGCCACCTTCGGAATGCTCCGCAAGGCGGTCTTCCGGCAGTTTTCCCTTCAGATCGTCGTCGGCGACGACGACGCGGCCGACGCCGCCATGCGCTACGGGCGCGTCTGCGCGGCGGTCTATCCCCTGCTGACCCTGCTCGGCAGGACGTTCCGCTTCCGTCAGCGCCGCGTCGATCTGCGCTGCGATTTCGACGCCGAGGAGACGGCCGTCCGTCTCGACGCCCTGATCCATCTCCGCCCGTGGTATCTGGTCTGTTACCTCTTCCGCCTGATCGGAAATTATTTGAAAAGGAGTGCCGCAAAGCATGAGTGAGCTGCTGAAGATTTTTGAATTTACCACCCGCGAGGTGCGCGACCTTGCGCGCGAGCAGTCCGTTGCAGACGCGCCCGTCACGGTCGACGGCGTGACGATCATCCCGATTTCCAGTGTCTCCTGCGGCTTCAGCTGCGGCGGCTCGGATCTCGCGGCCAAGAAGAAGGCCGACGGTCTGATGGCCGGTGCAGGCGCGAAGGTCAAGCGCACGCCGGAGACCTACCTCGCCGTGATCGACGGGCAGGTGCAGCTCCTCCAGCCTCCGGCCGAGCCGCAGAGCAGCCTGCTCGACACGGTGCGGCCGCTGATCGCCGCCCTGCGCACCATGCGCGCCGCCAAAAAGCAGACCACTAACGAATGATCCACGCTATAAAAAGCCGTCGCAAACGATGTTGCGACGGCTTTTTCTGTTATCCCAGGGAAGCTCTGATTCAATCGCAAGAGTGGTCAGCGAGGGATTTTGTTCCAAATTGAGGTTCGGAAATCGCAGGAATCCTTTACGTATTTCAAGGGAACCTCTGATTAAATTGCAAGAGCGGTCAGCGAGGAATTTTGTTCCAAATTGAGGTTTGGAAATTGCAGGAATACTTTGTGTATTTCAAGATTTTCAAACCGAAAAGTTGGGGCAAAAGGCCCGCTGAGCGCCGCAGACGATTGATTCAGAGGTTCCCAAGATTTTCAAACCAATAAGTTGGGGCAAAAGACCCGCTGACCGCCGCAGCCGATTGATTCAGAGGTTCCCCAGCTTTTTGGTTTTTTCAAAGGCCGCGAGCACGGCCTGCTCCGCCGCCGCGCGGAAACCGCCCCGCTCAAGCGCCAGCACGCCCGCGATCGTGCTGCCGCCCGGCGAGCAGACCGCGTCCTTGAGCGCCGCCGGGTGCTTGCCGGTTTGCAGCACCATCTGCGCCGCGCCGAGCGCGGTCTGGGCGGCAGCCTCCTGCGCAAGCCCGCGCGGCAGACCGCAGGCGACGCCCGCGTCGGCCAGCGCCTCGAGCATCAGGTAAACGAAGGCCGGGCCGCAGCCGCTCAGGGCGCTGATCGCGTCCATCTGTGCCTCCGGCAGCGGCTCAACGCGTCCGGCCGAGGCCAGCGCGGCCTTGAGCGCGTCGATGTCCTCGGCATTTGCGGCAGCGTTCGTGCAGAACGGTACCATGCCCGCCCCAACCTGCGCCGGCGTGTTCGGCATCAGACGGATGACCGGATAGCTCCCGCCCGCATACAGCGCGATGCGCTCCGTCGTCACGCCCGCCGCCATGCTCACGAGCGCAAAGCGGTCGCTGCGCCGCTTCAGGATCTCCTGAAGCGGCCGCAAAGCCCCGGCAAGCTGATGCGGCTTCACGCCGAGAAACAGCAGCCGCGCCTGCGCCGCAAGCGCGGCATTTTCCGACGCGCGGCAGTCCAAGCGCGCCGCAACGGCCTCTGCGTGCTCCCGCGTGCGGCTGCTGACGGCAATCTGCCACGCGCCTACGCTCTTGCAGGCGCACTCCGCCAGCGCGCCGCCCATATTTCCGACTCCGATAAACCCGATCACCGCAGTCCCTCCTATCGAATTTGTCCGTTCCCGCGGACGATGTATTTCCAGCTCGTCAGCTCCTGCAAGCCCATCGGCCCGCGCGCATGAAGCTTCTGCGTCGAGATGCCCAGCTCGCAGCCAAGGCCGAACTCGCCGCCGTCGGTGAAGCGCGTCGACGCGTTGACGTAGACCGCCGCGCTGTCCACCGCGCGCACGAAGCGCCCGGCCGCCTCCGCGTCCTGCGTCAGAATGGCCTCGCTGTGGCCGGTCGAATGCGCCGCGATGTGCGCAAGCGCCTCGTCCTCGCTCTCGACGACCTTGACGGCCAGAATGTAATCCAAAAATTCCGTGTCGAAATCCGCCGCTCCGGCGGGCGTGCCCGGAATGTAGGCCGCCGCCTTTTCATCGAGCCGCAACTCGACCGGCTGCCTGCCGGATGCGGCGCGCGCCTCGACCAGCCGCTGCCGCAGCGCGGGCAGAAACGACGCCGCGATGTCCCGGTGCACGAGGCAGACCTCCGCCGCGTTGCAGACGGACGGGCGGCTCGTCTTTGCGTTTTCGACGATCTTCAGCGCCATCTCCAAATCGGCCGCGCGGTCGACATAGATATGGCAGATGCCCGTTCCGGTCTGGATGCAGGGCACGCGTGCCTCCTCGAGGCAGGCGCGGATCAGCCCCGCCCCGCCGCGCGGGATCAGCAGGTCGATATAGCCGACGCCGTGCATCAGCTCCCGCGCCCCGGCGCGTGTCGTGTCCTCCACGAGGCCGAGCGCGTCGGCCGGAAGACCGCATTGCGCTAACGCGCCGCGCAGCGCGTCGACGATCGCCGCCGCCGAGCGGGCAGCCTCGCGGCCGCAGCGCAGCAGACAGGCGTTGCCGCTCTTCAGGCAGAGCGCCGCCGAATCGGACGTCACATTCGGGCGGCTTTCGTAGATGATCGCGACGACGCCCAGCGGGACGGCGGTTTTTTCGATTTTCAGACCGTTCGGCCGCTCCGTCCGCGCCAGCACGCGCCCGACGGGGTCGGGCAGCGCGGCGACCTGCCGCACGCCCTCGGCCATGGCCGCAACGCGTCCTGCGTCGAGCGCCAGCCGGTCGAGCATGACCGGCGAGATCGCGCCGCGCGCGGCCTCGACGTCCAGCCGGTTTGCGGCCAGAATTTCCTCCTGCGCGGCCTCGAGCGCGTCCGCCATGGCAAGCAGCGCACGATTTTTCCGCTCCGTGTCGGCCGCAGCCAGCGCCGGCGCGGCCGCCTTTGCGCGCTGCATCAGCTCCTGAGTCGTTTTCATCGATCTTTCCCTCCCAGAAAGCGCGTGCCGACCGGCTCGCCGTCGAAAATGCGGTAGAGCACGCTCGGGTCGGCGCCGTTTGCGATCACCATCTCGATGCCGGCCTGCTCGGTCAGGCGCGCGGCGCGCAGCTTTGTCGCCATGCCGCCCGTGCCCAGTGCGCTTCCCGCGCAGCCCGCCAGTGCCTCGATCTCGGGCGTCAGGCGCGGCACGCAGGGGATGAGCCGCGCGGCCGGGTCGGTGCGCGGGTCGGCGGTATAAAGCCCGTCAATGTCCGACAGGATCACGAGCAGCTCGGCGTTGGCGCTGACCGCAACCTCCGCGGCAAGCGTGTCGTTGTCGCCGATGACGATCTCTTCGGTCGCGACGGTGTCGTTCTCGTTGACGATCGGCAGCACGCCCAGCTCAAGCAGGCGGAACAGCGTATTGTGAAAATGGGCGCGCCGCTGCGGCAGCTCGATGTCGCCCGCCGTCACAAGGATCTGCGCCACAACGTGGTGATATTCGGAAAACAGCTTGTCATAGGTGTACATCAGCTCGCACTGGCCGACGGCGGCGGCCGCCTGCTTCGTCGGAATGTCGCTCGGCCGCTCCCGCAGGGACAGCTTGCCGACGCCCATGCCGATCGCGCCGGACGAGACGAGCACCAACTCGTGCCCGGCATTCTTCAGGTCGCTCATGACCCTGCACAGCGCCTCGACGCGCCGGATGTTCAGCAGCCCGCTCGGATGCGCCAGCGTGGACGTGCCCACCTTGATCGTTACTCTCATATATATCCCCCCAGCTTGGCATATTGTAGCAGATTTCAAATAAAAATTCAAGTCTCATGCATAATAATTCTGATTCTGCGCATCCTATCGGAAAATCACCGGCCTTGGAGGGATTGCCATGACAAATGCGGAATACGGAAAGCTCGTCAACTCGATCGCGCCGCGCACAAGCTCATTGAAAAACTGCCTGAATGCCTTCTGGGTCGGCGGCACGATCTGCCTGCTCGGGCAGGGACTTCTGACGCTGTTCCGCCTCGCAGGCGCGTCGGACGACACGGCCGCGACGCTCGTGAGCATCAGCCTGATCTTTTTGTCCGCCCTGTTGACCGGGCTTTCGGTCTACGACGACATTGCGAGCTTTGCAGGCGCAGGCACGCTCGTGCCAATCACGGGCTTCGCCAACTCGATCGTCGCCCCGGCGGTCGAATTCCGCACGGAGGGCGTCATCCTCGGCACCTGCGCGAAGATGTTCACGATCGCCGGGCCGGTTCTGGTTTTCGGCACGCTTGCGAGCGTGGTCTACGGCCTGATCTATTGGCTCGTCGGCGTGCTGCTGTAAAGCGTCACCGCCGCAGCTCCGGCGCTGGATCTGATCCGAATCGCAGCGCCTCTTGCAATTTAATCAGAACTTCCCTTGGCCGCATCCGCCGGGAATCTGACGGCGATCGTTGTCCCCTTTTCCGAGCCGGCTTCAACCCGGATCTCGCCGCCGTGCAGCGCGACGATCTCCCATACCAGGGACAGCCCGAGTCCCACGCCGCCGTGTTCCCGACTCCGGGATTTGTCCACACGGAAAAACGGCTGAAAAATGCTGTCTCTGTATTGCTCCGGGATGCCGCAGCCGGTATCCGCGACCCGGATAACGGGTCGCCGCCCTTCCTCGGTTATCGCGATATGCACCGACCCGTCCGGACGGTTATACCGGATGGCATTTTCGGTCAGATTGTAGAGCATTCGGTAGATCAGCGTGTCGCTGCCGGTCATAACGCCGTCGCCTGTGCTTTCAAGGCTTATGCCGTTCCGCTCTGCAAGCGGCGCAAGGTCGGCGAGGATCTCCTCCGCCATAGGTCCCAGCTCTATGCGGTCGGTGCAAGGCACCGTCCGAAGCGCGCTCATCTCCAGCAGCGTTTTTGTCATTTGCGTCATCCGTTCGGTCTGCTCACGCAGCAGGCGGAGAAAATCCGCCGTTTCCGGCAGTACCTCGGGATGCTCTGCGGAAAACAGCTCAAGCTGTGCCTGCATCAGGGAGAGCGGCGTGCGCAGCTCGTGGGCTGCGTTTCCGGTAAACTGCCGCTGCGCGGTAAAGCCCTCGTCAAGGCGGTCGAGCATCTGGTTGAACGACCTGCCGAACTGCCTGAACTCCGGCAGGACGTCCTCGTTGATCTTCATATCCGACAGATTGTTCGGCTGAACCTTTTCCACCTGCGCGGTAAACGTGCGCAGAGGCTTCAGCGCATGTCCGCTCAAAAAGTAAGCGAGCACCCCGCCGAGCAGCGTCACCGCCGCCGTGATATACCAGTTGGTCGTGATATAGGATTCCTGTGCCCCGTGAATGATGATCGTCAGATCCTGATCGAGCTTTTCACGCTCCGGATCGAAAAAGTCCGGTTCTGCGCTGCCCGTATCTCCGTAATCCGTAATGTTGGAGCCTATGGAATCCATATAGTGCCTGCCGGAATAACCGGTGAGGACATTCATAAACACACAGGTGGCGCCGATCAGAAGCGCGGTCATCAGGGTAATGCGCCATTGTAAGGACAGCTTTTTCACGGTTTTTCCTCCTCCATAACATATGTTGTTGACAAGAACGGCAACATTGTAGGCGAGCCGATCGTCGGTGCGATAACCTCCGAGAAGCAGGCGCAGACGCTGCAAAAGCTGATCGATCAGGCCATTGCAAACAGCAAGGGAAGCTCTGATTAAATCGCAAGAGCGGTCAGCGAGGGATTTTGTTCCAAATTGAGGTTTGGAAATCGCAGGAATCCTTTACGTATTTCAAGATTTTCAAACCGATAAGTTGGGGCAAAAGACCCGCTGAGCGCCGCAGACGATTTATTCAGAGGTTTCCAAGGGCTGATAAAATCACAACAGGCGGGGGCGGACAGCCCCCGCCTCAGACTGTCAAAAAAGTCCGGAACCGTCAAAATCAGTCAACAAATAAGAAACGTTTTACGGAATCGGAGCGATTATGAATCACGAGCGTATTTTGAACATTTTATAGTGAAAAATTGCTTGCTTTGCAAGGATTTTGACTTACTGCGCAGCCGTCAGCGACGACGCAGAGCGAGGAGCGCTACGGATGCGGCGTACCCCTTGCGGGTGCTGCGCAACTCGCGACCTTCCTGTTGCGGTTCCCAAAATTTGTGCGCCGCACTTACGGCGGCTTCAAATTTTGACCGCTGCCACTCCTTTTTGCTCGCTGCATCCGCCACCGGCGGCGCTCGCAAACGTCCCCGTACCTATGTACGCCGACGGCCGCGAGTTGCTTGTCTTCCGAACATTTTTGCAGTCTGACAGCGTGTCAAAAAAGGTTTTTTGACACGCTGAGGCGGGGGCGGACAGCCCCCGCCTGAACCCGGCTCAGGGTCTCCCCAACAGGGAAAGGCTGCCCTTCGCCACCCGGCTGACAAAGCGGATCATGTCCTCCTTGTCATACCGGTCGTAGCCCTCCACGACAACATGCATCAAGCCGTTTGACAGGTGGATGTACATCATCTCAAGCTCCGCCTCCCCGGCCATGGGCAGCTCCTTTTGCCAGTAGGCAATGCTGTCCTTCTTGGCCAGCGCGATCATGCGCTTGAGAACCGTCGAGCTTGTATTTCCGAGGATCAGGGCCCTGCAGGCCTCCTGATTGCGATCGATCATATCGTATATGGCTTCAATCAGCGCCGTAACATCAAATGAGCTTATGTAACGCAGGGACTGTTCAAATGCGTCGATAAGCTCATTTTCAATGCTCTCCAGCAGCGCAAAGCAATCCCTGTAATGCGCGTAGAAGGTTGCCCGGTTCAACTGCGCCAGCTCGCACACCTCCTTTACGGTAATTTTATTGACCGGCTTCTCCTTCAGCAGCTTCAGCAGGGCTTGCTTGAGCACAAGCTGTGTATACCGCTTTCTTGCGTCCGTTTTCTCCATTCATAATTCCTCCAAAAAAAGTTTACAAAGTTTGTCGACACATCCGAATGATATGTTGTCTTTCTTTCAGATGGGCTGCGAGTGCCGATTGCTTTTCGTTCTCTCATCCAGTATACTATAAATGTGAAAGATAATCAACACTTGTGTGGCTATCTCAAGGAGGTGTTCTGTATGTACAGCAGATATTTGATTACCGGAGCTTCCGGATTTCTCGGTCGTGCAGTTATTGAGGAGCTGGTGCGTCGCAACGCCCGGATAGACGCATTGGTGCTGCCTGATGACCCCTGTGCGGCCTTGCTCCCGAAGGAGGCTCATACGGTCATCGGCGATGTATGCGAGGAGGACTCGCTTGCGCGGTTTTTTGCAGACGCCGACGGCAGCACCTGTGTCATTCACTGCGCCGGTGTGATCTCCGTCGCGTCCAGAGCCGGTTCCAGGCTCTATCAGGTCAACGTCGGCGGCACCGGCAAGGTCATCCGGCAATGCCTGGAGCATCAGATCGGAAAATTGATCTATGTCAGCTCCGTCCATGCCATACCGGAAAAGCCGAAAAGCTGCGTCATGACGGAAGCTTGCACGTTTTCTCCGGGGCTTGTAGACGGCGATTACGCCAAAAGCAAAGCGGCCGCGACCGAAATGGCCTTTGACGCAGCCGCGCGGGGGCTTAACGTCAGCGTCGTTTTCCCCTCCGGAATAATCGGCCCCGGTGATGTGGCGGGCGGAAGCTTTACCTCGATGGCGCAGGCCTTCCTTTCCGGCAAGCTGCCCTTTGCAGTGCGCGGCGGGTATGATTTTGTGGATGTGCGGGATGTGGCAAAGGGCATCCTCGCCTGCTCGGAGGGCGGCGAGCCGGGCAGGGGCTACATTCTGTCCGGGCATTACATCACCATTTCCGGAATGCTGCGCCGGATCGGAAAGGCGGCACGGCTGATCTATCGCCCCCTCTGTCTGCCGTTAAGGCTTGCAAAGCTCGCAGCGCCGTACTATGAGCGCCGCTGCCTGAAGGAGAAGAAGCCGCTTTTCTTTACGCCGTACTCCATTGCAGTCCTCGGCTCAAACGGGCGTTTCTCCCACAGCGCCGCAACGGAGCGGTTTGCCTATCGTCCGCGTCCGATCGAACAGACCTTGCAGGATATGACCGCTTGGCTCGTCGGCCAAAGGGCCGCAGCCGGCACGCCTTTCAGGGGCGCTCTGCTTCGGTCAAGGGGCGTTTGTCAGGTCAAGGGCTGAACGGGGTTGGCTGAATCCGATGTCCGCCGTCTGGGAGCGCTTCATGCCGACCACTCTTGCGATTGTATCAGATCTTCCCTAGAGTTGCTTTTTTCGCGGGATTTCGCTTGCAAATTACGCAAAGTGTGATATAATGGTGCAAGCCGTCAGGAAGAGCTTCGACGGCACAGAAAGGAGCTTATCCATGAGCAACGAAAAACTCAAAAACACGGTGCAGAGTGCCGTTGCAGAGGCTGAAAAGGTCGCGCAGACCGTCGCCGAGACCGGCAAGAAGGCCGCGCATCAGGCCAAGAGCAAGGCCGCTCCGAAGATAGACGCAGCCGTAAAGGCCGCCAAGGAAACCGGCAAGAAGACCGCAGCCGCACTGAACTCCGAGGTCTATTTGCAGGTCTTCGGGCACGAATATAGCTGCCAGGAGCTGGCCGAGCGCTGCAAGGCGGATTTCCGCGCGAACAACAAGGGAGCGATCCGCAGCTGCAAGCTCTATGTCAAGCCCGAGGACGGCATGGTCTACTATGTCGTCAACAGCAAGCACGAGGGCAAGCTTCCTCTCTAAGGAAGCTCTGATTCAATCGCAAGGGCGGTCAGCGAAGGATTTTGTTCCAAATTGAGGTTTGGAAATCGCAGGAATACTTTGTGTATTTCAAGATTTTCAAACCGACAAGTTGGGGCAAAAGACCCGCTGAGCGCCGCATTGGCACGCAACATGCAACTTACTCTGCACAAAACGCGGACTGACCACTCGTCAGTCCGCGTTTCTCTATTCCGCGTCCGGTATACGGACATATAAAAACGGACTGACGAAGCATCGTCAGTCCGTTTGCCGATCAGGCAGGTCGGTCAGACCAGCTCGATCACAGCCATTTCCGCTGCGTCGCCGCGGCGCGCGCCCAGACGGGTCACGCGGGTGTAGCCGCCGTTGCGGTCGGCATACTTCGGGGCAACGTCGTTGAACAGCTTATGCGCAACGTCCTCCTTCGTGATGTAGGACAGTGCACGGCGGTAGTTGGCCAGACCGCCCTTTTTGCCAAGGGTGATCATCTTTTCCACCACGGGCTGCACTTCCTTCGCACGGCAGAAGGTCGTTTCAAGCTTTCCGTTCTCAAGCAGGTCGGTGGTGAGCTGGCGAAGCATCGCCTTGCGCTGGTCACTCGTTCTGCCGAGCTTGCGGGTTCCAAACATTCGTGATTTCCTCCTTCTTGAAAGGTAAGCAATGAATTAGTTGTTGTTGCCGGAGTCCTCCGACGCCAGAGACAGACCCATCATGGCAAGCTTGTTCTGCACCTCGTCGAGGGACTTCTTGCCCATGTTGCGGACCTTCATCATTTCCTCGGCGGTCTTGGAGATCAGATCGCGGACGGTGTTGATGTTGGCACGCTTCAGGCAGTTGAAGCTTCTGACAGACAGATCCAGCTCCTCAATGGTGAGCTTGAGCGCCGGCGGCTCGGAGTCGGGCGCCACCGGACGCACGATCGTCTGGCCGGGCACGGTGTCGGACAGATTGACGAAGAGCTGAAGATGCTCGTTGAGGATCTTCGCGGCGATGGACACGGCGTCCTTCGCGGTCGTTGTCGAGTCCGTCCAGACCTCGAGGGTCAGCTTGTCATAGTCGGTCATATTGCCGACACGGGTGTTTTCCACCGTGTAGTTCACCTTGTAGACCGGCGAATACAGCGAGTCAACCGGGATCACGCCGATCGGCGTCTGCGGAGTCTTGTTGCGTTCGGCAGGCACATAGCCCCGGCCGCGGCTCATGGTGATCTCCATGTTGAGGGTGGCGTCCGGGCCGAGGGTGGCAATGTGCAGGTCCTTGTTGAGGATCTCCACATCGTCGTCGGTCTTGATGTCGCCGGCAGTGACCTCGCACTCACCGGAGGCATCGATATAGACCGTCTTCGTTCCGACACAGTTGACCTTCGCAATGATCTGCTTCACATTCAGGACGATCTCGGTGACGTCCTCCTTGACGCCCGGGATCGTGGAGAATTCATGCTGCACACCGGCGATCTTGATGGAGGTGGCGGCAGTGCCGGGCAGAGACGAGAGAAGAATTCTTCTCAGCGAGTTGCCAAGCGTAATGCCGTAGCCGCGCTCCAGCGGCTCGACGCAAAATACGCCGTGGGAAGGATTTTCGGGAGAGTCGATACACTCAATACGCGGCTTGTCAATTTCTACCATAAAACAGATACCCTCCTTATTAAATTGCAAAACATCGGTTTTGCGGTGTAAAACAGCTTTCCAATAAACGAGGGTGAAGCCTTACTTGGAGTACAACTCGACGATGAGGTGCTCGGCGATTTCAAAGTCGATATCGTCTCTCGCCGGCAGCGCAAGAACCTTACCGGTCAGGGTGTTCTTGTCGCGATCCAGCCACTTCGGAGCGGCGACGAAGGCGTCGTCTTCCTTGAGTTTCTTGAAACGGTTGTTGGAGCAGCTCTTTTCGCAGACAGCGACGACGTCGCCGGCCTTGACGAGGTAGGACGGGATGTTGACGCGCTTGCCGTTGACGGTGTAGTGGCCGTGGTTGACGAGCTGACGCGCCTCGCGGCGGGTCGACGCGAAACCGAGACGGTAAACGACGTTGTCCAGACGGCGCTCGATCAGGCTGAGCAGCACCTCGCCGGTGTTGCCCTCTGCGCGGGCGGCCTTCTCATAATACATCCGGAACTGCTTTTCCAGAATGCCGTAAACGAACTTGACCTTCTGCTTTTCGGTCAACTGCATTGCGTACTCGGACTTCTTTGCTCTTCTCTGACCGCCGGGGTTCTTGTTGGAAGTCTTGGAATAACCCATGGCAGCAGGAGAAACGCCGAGGGTACGGCAACGCTTCAGAACAGGTTGAGTATTCTTTGCCATTACTTGCTTTCCTCCTTATGAATCAGACACGACGTCTCTTCGGGGGACGGCAGCCATTGTGAGGAATGGGAGTGACGTCCTTGATGGAGACGACTTCCAGACCGGCAGACTGGAGCGCGCGGATCGCGGCTTCACGGCCTTGGCCGGGGCCCTTGACATAAACCTCGACGGTCTTCAGACCGCAGATCTCAATCGCAGCCTTGGCAGCGGTCTCTGCGCACATCTGAGCGGCGTACGGGGTAGACTTACGGGAGCCACGGAAGCCGAGTCCGCCGGAGGAGGCCCAGGAAAGGGCGTTGCCCTGCAGATCGGTCACGGTGACCATGGTGTTGTTGAAGGAGGAGCGGATATGAACGGCGCCCTTTTCAACATTTTTGCGCTCACGACGGCGCTTAACGACTTTCTTTGCATTAGCCTTTGCCATTGATATCCCTCCTTACTTCTTCTTATTGGCGATGGTCTTCTTCGGACCCTTGCGGGTACGAGCGTTAGTCTTGGTGCGCTGGCCGCGAACCGGCAGACCGCGGCGATGACGCATACCGCGATAGCAGCCGATCTCGATCAGGCGCTTGATGTTCAGAGCGACTTCACGGCGGAGGTCGCCCTCGATGGTGTAGTTCTTGTCGATGACGTCACGAAGAGCAGCTTCCTGATCCTCGGTGAGGTCCTTGACGCGGGTGTCGGGGTTGACACCGGCCATCTTCAGGATGTCCTGCGCGCTTTTTCTGCCGATGCCGAAGATATAGGTGAGGCCGATCTCAACTCTCTTCTCGCGGGGCAGGTCAATACCAGCAATACGTGCCATATTCTCTTAGAGCACCTCCTTAGCCTTGTCTCTGCTTGTGCTTGGGATTTTCGCAAATTACCATAACGCGACCCTTGCGCTTGATGATCTTACATTTTTCGCACATGGGCTTCACGGACGGTCTAACCTTCATACTGTTTAACCTCCATATGAGAACAATGTCTCTTGTTTACTTGCTTCTCCAGGTGATCCGACCCTGAGTCAGATCATACGGAGACATCTGAACAGTTACCTTGTCACCGGGCAAGATCTTGATATAGTTCATTCTGAGCTTGCCGGAAATGTGTGCCAGAATGGTATGCCCCTTGCCGATTTCGACCTTGAACATGGCATTCGGCAGTGCATCGGTTACGATGCCCTCAAGTTCGATTACGTCGTCTTTTGCCAAGTTTTATAAACCCTCCTTGGTTGAAACGTTGCTTGTCTGGCTGATCGCAGCCAGTTCCCTTCGTAATTCGCTGTTGAGCACCTGTGCGCCTTCCGCAATGCGGTCAGCCACGGGCGAATCTGGCCGAAGGACTTTTTTGACATGAATGAGCTTTTTGCGCTTCGGCGCTTCGATCTTTCGATCCTTTCCGTTCGCGAGGAAGACGTACACACCGTCTGTGTCCATTACGAAGAACAGCTTTCCCCGGTCATGGCCGGCTGTCGAAAGGACGAGATCCGATTTGGAAATTTCCATGTTAAAGGCCCTCGGTGACGGTGAGAATTTCCGGCTCGCCGTCTGTTATGAGAACAGTATTTTCGTAGTGCGCCGAGAGCTTTCCGTCGGCGGTGACGGTCGTCCAGCCGTCCTTCAACACCTGCACCTCATAGGTGCCGACGTTGACCATCGGCTCAATGGCGATCGTCATGCCGCGGACCAGTCTCGGGCCCCTTCCGGGCTTTCCATAGTTCGGAACCTCAGGCTCCTCGTGCATATGCTCGCCGACGCCGTGACCGACGAAGGAGCGCACCACGGAGAACCCGTTGGACTCGACGTAGCTCTGTACGGCGTGTCCGATGTCCGAAACTCGATAACCCTGGCGTGCGAATTTCACGCCCTCGAAAAAGCTCTGCCTCGTGACATTTATGAGCTTTTGCGCCTCGTCAGAAATCTGACCGCAGGCATAGGTTGCGGCGCAGTCGCCGTTGAAGCCGTTCCATAGTGCGCCAACGTCAATCGAGACGATGTCGCCCTCCTTCAGCACCCTTCCGCCGGGAATCCCGTGAATGACGGTATTGTTCACGGAGATGCACACGCTTGCGGGGTAGCCGCAGTAGTTCAGGAACGCGGGTCTTGCGCCTTGTGATACGATAAAATCGTAGACAGCTTTGTCGATCTCCTTGGTTGTTACGCCGGGTCTTACCATTTCCCCTGCCAGAGCACGGGCTGCCGCGGTAATTTTACAGGCTCGGCGCATCACAGAGAGCTCACGTTCTGTTTTGATGGAGATCATTGCTCAATCTCCCAAAGCCGCCAAAATATCACGAGTTGCATCCTCAATGGCCTGATCGCCGTTGACAAGCCGCAGCTTGCCGAGGTTTTCATAGAAGCCCTTGAGCGCCTCGGTCTCGGCGTGGTAGACGCGCAGACGGTTGCGAACCGTCTCTGGCTCGTCGTCCTTGCGGGTCACCAGCTCGCGGCCGCAGACATTGCAGATGCCCTCTGTTTTGGGCGGATTTGCCGTAAGATGATAGCTCGCGCCGCACGAGCCGCAGACGCGGCGTCCGGTCATACGTGCCTCGATCACCTCGTCGGCGATTTCAATGGAGACGACACGGTCGATCTCGATGCCAAGGTCGATCAGACCCTGCGCCTGCGCGATCGTGCGCGGCACACCGTCGAGGATGTAGCCGTCTGCGCAGTCCGGCTGTGTCAGCCGCTCCCGGACGATGCCAAGAATGACATCGTCGGGAACGAGCTGACCCTTTTCGATCAGGCTTTTGGCCTTCCTGCCGGTTTCCGTGCCGTTTTTGATCGCTTCCCGAAGAATGTTTCCGGTGGAAATGGTGGGGATGCTGAGCTGCGCGGCGAGCCGCTCGGCCTGCGTTCCCTTTCCTGCGCCGGGGGCGCCCAACAGAATCAATCTCATTGGTTGCCTCCGATTACTTCTGAAGGAAGCCGGAATAGTTGCGCATCATCATCTGCGCCTCGATCGCAGCGACCGTCTCAAGCGCGACACTGACCACGATGATCACGGAAGTACCGCCGAAGGAGAAGTTCGTGTTGCCGAAGGCAGCGCCGAGCACGATGGGCAGCACCGCAATAATGCCAAGATAGAGCGCGCCGAAGAGGGTGACCTTGTTGATGACCTTGCGGATGAAGTCCGACGTGGGGCGTCCCGGACGGAAGCCGGGGATGAAGCCGCCGTTTTTCTTGAGGTTGTTGGCAACCTCAACGGGGTTATACTGAATGGTCGCGTAGAAGTAGCTGAAGCCCACGATGAGCAGCAGGTAGCAGACGCAGTAGATCGCGCTCTTGCTGTCAAACACATGGTCATACCACCAGTTGCCGCTGCCGACGCCTGCAAAGGCGCAGATCGTGGCGGGCAGAGAGGCGATCGACTGAGCGAAGATGATCGGCATAACGCCGGACATATTCACCTTGATGGGCAGGTGCGTGTTCTGACCGCCGTAGACCTTGCGGCCGACGACGCGCTTGGCATACTGCACCGGGATGCGGCGCTCGGCCTGCGAGACGAACACGATGAAAACGATCACGGCAAGCATCGCGATGACGATGAGCAGCGCCCAATACCAGAAGGTCGAGAAGCTGAGCTTCAGCTCCTGATAGATCGGCAGGAAGATGCCCTGCGGGATTCTTGCAATGATGTTGGCAAACAGGATCATGGAGATGCCGTTGCCGATGCCGAACTCGGTGATCTGGTCACCCAGCCAGGTAACGAGGGTCGCACCGGCGGTGAAGGTGAGGATGATCACGATCGCGGGCAGCACGCCGGTCTGCGTGAGCAGCTGGTTGCTGTACTGCGAATTGTAGTTGACGAGCATCATATAGTAGGCGAAGCCCATCAGGACACCCAGACCGACAGTCGTATAGCGGGTGATCTTGCTGAGGGTCTTCTTTCCGGCCTCGCCGCCCTCCTTGCTCAGACGTTCCAGAGCGGGGATGGCGATGGTGAGAAGCTGGATGATGATGGAGGCGTTGATCGCCGGCTGGATGCCCAGCGCGAAGATCGTCGCCATGGAGAAGGCGCCGCCCGACATCATGTTCATCAGGCCGAGGATCGTGTTGCTGAGCTGCTGCTCAAACATCAGCGACATCTGCTCGACATTGACGAACGGGACGGGGATGACGTTTCCGATGCGGTAAAGCAGGATGATGAGCAGGGTAAAGAGCAGCTTCTTGCGAAGGTCTGCAATCTTCCATGCGTTGCGAAGTGTCGTAAGCACTTACACCACCTCAGCCTTTCCGCCTGCCTCCTCGATCTTAGCCTTTGCGCCTTCGGAGAACTTGGCCGCCTTGACGGTGACCTTCTTGGTCAGTTCGCCGTTGGAGAGTACCTTCACGCCGTACTTGCAGTTGCGGATGATGCCCTTTTCAAGCAGAGCCGCAGCATCGACGGTAGCGCCGTCTTCAAATACGTTGAACGCGCTCAGTTTGACCTCGGTGAGGGGCTTTGCAAAGATGTTGTTGAAGCCGCGCTTCGGGATGCGGCGTGCCAGAGGCATCTGGCCGCCTTCGAAGCCGATACGGACATTGCCGCCGGAGCGAGCTTTCTGACCCTTATGACCGCGGCCGGCGGTCTTGCCGTTACCGGTTCCGGTGCCGCGACCCTTGCGCTTGGCGACCTGGGTAGAACCCAGAACGGGAGCAAGTTCATGAAGTTCCATTCTTGTCTCCTCCTTATTCTACTTCGGTGACCTCGAGCAGATAGCCGATCTTGGCGATCTTGCCGCGGGTCTGTTCATTGTCGGGCTGGACGGTCTCCTGGCCGATCTTGCGAAGGCCGAGGGATTCCGCCGTGGCAATGTGCTTCTGGATACGACCGGAAATGCTCTTGACGAGCTTGATCTTCAACTGTGCCATGTTCGTATCCTCCTTAACCGATGATTTCTTCCACGCTCTTGCCGCGGATGCGAGCGACCTCTTCCGGTCCGCGCAGGCTCAGCAGACCCTGCATGGTCGCCTTGACGACGTTCTGCGGGTTGTTGGAGCGAAGGCACTTGGTACGAATGTTGGTGATGCCGACTGCTTCCATGACAGCACGGACCGCGCCGCCGGCGATGACGCCGGTACCGACGGAGGCGGGCTTCATGAGGACGCTGCCGGCGCCGTAGATGCCGATGACCTCGTGGGGGATCGTCGTGCCGCTCAGAGTGACCTTATGCAGGTTCTTCTTCGCGTTGGCGATGCCCTTGAGGATGGCTTCGGAAACCTCCGCCGCCTTGCCGAGGCCGTAGCCCACGGTGCCCTTGCCGTCGCCGACAACGACCAGTGCGGAGAATTTCATAACGCGGCCGCCCTTAACCGTCTTGCTGACACGGTTGAGGTAAACGACGCGCTCAATCATTTCGGGAGCATTGTCCTTTTCAGGTGCTCTGTTATAAGCCATTTCTCGTTCCTCCTCTTAGAATTTGAGTCCGCCTTCGCGGGCGCCGTCGGCAAGAGCTGCGACACGGCCGTGATAGATATAACCGCCACGGTCAAACACAACCTCTTCAATGCCCTTGGCCTTCGCGCGTTCGGCGAGCTTCAGGCCGACCTTCTTGGCAGCCTCGCAGTTGCCGGTCGCGCCGTCAAACTCTTTTTCCACAGTGGACGCGGAAACGAGCGTGACTCCGTTGACATCATCAATGATCTGTGCATAGATGTTTGCGTTGCTTCTGAAAACATTCAGGCGGGGTCTGCACGGTGTGCCGGAGATCTTACCGCGCACGCGAACATGACGATGCAGTCGCATTGCTTTCTTATCGGTCTTCTTAATCATTTACGCACACCTCCTATTATTTCTTACCGCCGGCCTTGCCTTCTTTGCGGCGAATGACCTCGGTCGTATACTTAATGCCCTTGCCCTTATAGGGTTCCGGGGGTCTCTTTCCACGGACGTTTGCAGCAAACTGTCCGACCTTCTGCTTGTCGATGCCGTTGACGACGATCTTGTTCGGCGCCGGGACCTCGACGGTGATGCCGTCAGGCTCTTCCATGGTGACCGGATGCGAATAGCCGACGTTCAGGACGAGCTTATTGCCCTCCTTGGAGGCACGGTAACCGACGCCGTTGACCTCAAGCTCCTTGCTGAAGCCCTTTTCGACGCCGACGACCATGTTGTGCAGAAGCGTGCGGGTCAGGCCGTGCAGGCTCTTGTTTTCATGCTCGTCATTCGGACGGCAGACGGTGAGCACCGCGCCATCCTGCTTGATGATCATATCATGATGGAATTTGCTGGTCAGTGTACCCTTCGGGCCCTTGACGGTGACGAGGTTGCCCTCAGCGACGGTCACTTCGACGCCGGCCGGTACAGTGATAGGCATTTTACCGATTCTGGACATAAAATGTTACCTCCTTACCAGACGAACGCAAGGACCTCGCCGCCGACGTGCGCAGCGCGCGCAGCCTTGTCGGTCATGACGCCCTTGGATGTGGAAATGATGGCGATTCCGAGGCCGCGAAGAACCTTCGGAAGCTCCTCAGCGCCGGCATAGACACGCAGGCCGGGCTTGGAAACGCGGCGAAGACCGGAAATGACCTTCTCCTTGTTGCCGAGATACTTCAGGGTGATGTGGATCATGCCCTGCTTGCCGTCCTCTTCGACGGAATAGGCCTTGATGTAGCCCTCGTCGAGCAGGATCTTGGCGATGTCCTTCTTCAGGTTCGAAGCGGGGACATCGACGGTATCGTGCTTTGCAGAATTCGCGTTCCGGATGCGGGTCAGCATATCTGCAACGGGATCGGTGATTTGCATGTGATGTTACCTCCTTTAGAAGTTACGGGCTAAACCCGTTAAGACGCCAGAGTATCAGAGGAATGCAGGCCGTGAGCGGCCCCATTTTCCTCTGACTTCTGATGCCTGTTTTACATTTGGATCACACAGTGTGTGAATGGTGGACGATTACCAGCTTGCCTTGCGGACGCCGGGGATCTCGCCCTTGTACGCCAGCTCACGGAAGCAGATACGGCAAACGCCGAAATCACGCAGGTAAGCATGGGGTCTGCCGCAGATCTTGCAGCGGTTGTAGCGGCGGCTGGAGAACTTGTTCCCGGCCTGCTGCTTGAGAATCATCGCTTTTCTTGCCATTTCGTCTTCCTCCTTAAGCGTGGAACGGAGCGCCGACCATGGTCAGCAGTTCCTTGGCTTCCTCGTCGGTATTGGCGGTGGTGCAGATGCAGATGTCCATGCCGCGGATCTTGTCGACCTTGTCATACTCGATTTCGGGGAAGATGAGCTGTTCCTTCAGACCCATGGCATAGTTGCCGTGGCCGTCGAAGGAGTTGGGGTTGATGCCGCGGAAGTCGCGGACACGGGGCAGCGCCACGTTGAACAGACGGTCCAGGAATTCCCACATCTTCGCGCCGCGCAGCGTGACCTTCACGCCGACGGTCTCGCCCTCACGAACCTTGAAGTTCGCGACGGACTTGCGGGCCTTGGTGGTGATGGGCTTCTGGCCGGTGATGGTGGCAATGTCCTTGCAGATGGCCTCGATCTCCTTGGCGTTGTTCTTGCTCTCGCCGCAGCCGACGTTCACAATGACCTTCGCGATCTGAGGGATCTGCATGACGCTCTTGTACTGGAATTTCTTCATCAGAGCAGGAGCGATCTCTTCATTGTATTTCACTTGCAGTCTTGCCATTGATTCGTTCCTCCTCCTTAGATTTCCTTGCCGCACTTCTTGCAGACGCGAACCTTCTTGTCGCCGTCCACATTGAAGCCGACGCGCACGCCCTTGCCGCACTTGGAGCAGAAGAGCTGCACCTTGTCGACGCGGATCGGGATCTCGCGCTTGATGATGCCGGAGGCATCGTTCTGCTTGCGCGCCTTGACATGGCAGGTCGCAACATTGACGCCTTCGACAATGACCTTGTTCTCCTTGGGCATGGCCGTGATGACCTTGCCCTTCTTGCCCTTGGACTTGCCGGACAGGACAATAACGGTGTCGTTCTTTTTAATGTTCATATTCGACGTCCCCCTATTAAATGACTTCCGGAGCCAGAGAGAGGATCTTCATGTATTCCTTGTCACGAAGCTCTCTTGCCACCGGTCCAAAAATACGGGTGCCGCGGGGATTCTTGTCCTCCTTGATGAGGACGGCCGCGTTCTCGTCGAAACGGACGTAGGTGCCGTCGGCGCGGCGGACGCCCTTTGCGGAGCGGACGATGACAGCGCGGACGACCTCGCCCTTCTTCACCGTGCCGTTCGGAGCGGCCTTGCGGACGGAGGCGACGATGACGTCGCCGATGTTGCCGAACTTACGCTTGGAGCCGCCGAGCACGAGGATGCACTTGATCTCCTTCGCACCGGTGTTGTCGGCAACCTTCAGATAACTTTCCTGTTGAATCATGTGTTCCCGACCTCCTTATTCAGCCTTCTTGATGATTTCGACGAGGCGCCATCTCTTGTCCTTGGACAGGGGGCGGCACTCCATCACCTTCACGGTGTCGCCGATGCCGCACTCGTTGTTCTCGTCGTGCGCCTTCAGCTTGTAGGTTCTCTTCACGATCTTCTTGTACAGCTTGTGCTGCACGCTATCCTCAATTGCAACCACGATGGTCTTGTCCATCTTATCGGAGACGACCTGACCAATTCTGGTTTTGCGGAAAGCTCTAGTAGTTTCAGTCATTTTCGCTTACCTCCTCAGATTGCGGTCTCTTTCTCACGAATAATAGTCTTGATGCGGGCAATGTCCTTCTTGACAGCCGCGAGCTTGACGGGGTTATCCAACTGGTTCGTTGCGTGCTGCATCCGCAGGAAGAAGAGATCCTTCTTCAGATCCTTTGCCTTCTGCTCCAGCTCAGCCACGGACATGGCTCTCAGTTCCTTTGCCTTCATCATTATTCACCACCATTCTCAGATACTGCATCTTCCCGGGCGATGATCTTGGTCTTGATGGGCAGCTTGTGCTGTGCCAGACGAAGCGCCTCACGGGCATCCTCCTCAGACACGCCGCCGATCTCGAACATGACCTTCTGCGCCTTGACAACGGCGACCCAGTATTCGGGCGCGCCCTTACCGGAACCCATTCGGACGCCGAGCGCCTTCTTGGAAACAGGCTTGTCAGGGAAAATCTTGATCCAGACCTGACCGCTACGCTTGGTGTAACGGGTCATTGCGATACGAGCCGCTTCGATCTGGTTGCCGGTGATCCAGCCGGGCTCAAGAGCCTGAATGCCAAATTCACCGTAGGAAACCTTATTGCCGCGGGAGGCTGCGCCCTTCATACGGCCGCGCTGCACTCTGCGGAACTTTGTTCTTTTAGGCATTAACATTAGCGGTTGCCTCCTTCCCGACGGTCATCACGACGACGCTCGCCATTGAAGGGTCTGCGCTCGCCGCGGCGGTCGTCACGGCGACGGTCGTTGCGACGGTCATTGCGGCGGTCACGGCGCGGTGCCTCCGGCGCGGTCTGACGCAGGGTGGAGTTGAGCACCTCGCCCTTGTAGATCCAGACCTTGCAGCCGATCTTGCCATAAGTGGTGTTGGCTTCTGCGAAGCCGTATTCGATGTCCGCACGGAGGGTCTGAAGCGGGATGGTGCCCTCGTGATAGGATTCGCTGCGCGCGATCTCGGCGCCGCCGAGACGGCCGCCGCAGGCGCACTTGATGCCCTTCGCGCCCAGACGGGTCGCTCTCTGCATCGCCTGCTTCATAGCGCGGCGGAAGGAGATACGCTTTTCGAGCTGTGCAGCGATGTTTTCAGCCACGAGCTGAGCGTTCAGGTCGGGGCTGCGGATCTCGATGATGTTCAGCGAGACGGACTTGCCGAGCTTCTTTTCCAGCTCGAGGCGGAGCTTCTCGATCTCCTGGCCGCCCTTGCCGATGACGACGCCGGGGCGGGAGCAATGCAGGTTGATCTTGATGCGGGCGTTGCTGCGCTCGATCTCGATCTTCGCAATGCCGGCGGAGTAGAGGCGCTTCTTGAGATCCTTGCGGATGTTGTAGTCCTCAACGATCAGGTCGCCGACCTTGTCGTTGCGGGCATACCAGCGGGAATCCCAATCCTTGATAACGCCTACGCGCAGTCCATGAGGATTAACTTTCTGTCCCATAGTAACCTCCTTAAGCCTTCTCACTCACACCGATGGTGAGGTGAGTCGTTCTCTTGAGAATGCGATTATATCTGCCCTTGGCTCTGGGTCTGCCGCGCTTGAGGATGGGGCCGGGGTTGGCGACCGCGGTAGAGACGACCAGATTGTCGCGGTTCATGCCGTGGTTGTTCTCGGCGTTGGCCATCGCGCTCAGCAGAACCTTGAGCATCGGCTCAGAGGCTGCCTTCGGGGTCTGCATGATATAGGCGCAAGCGGTCTTGGTGTCCTTGCCGCGGATGAGGTCGCAGAGGATCTGGACCTTGCGCGGGGACATACGCAGGTATTTCAGATGTGCTTTTGCTTCCATGTCAATTCCTCCTTATTTCGCGTTGGAGGTCTTGGAGCCGGAATGTCCGCGGAACGTTCTGGTGGGAACGAACTCGCCCAGCTTATGACCAACCATGTCTTCTGTCACATAGACGGGAACATGCTTGCGGCCGTCATGGACAGCGATCGTATGACCGACAAAGGAGGGGAAGATGGTGGAAGATCTCGACCAGGTCTTCAGCACTTTCTTTTCACCGGTCTTGTTCAGCTCTTCAACGCGCTTGTACAGCTCGGGAGCAACAAACGGGCCCTTTTTAATGCTTCTGCTCATGTTTCAATTCCTCCCTTACTTACTGTTGCGGCGCTTGATGATGAACCGATCGGTACGGTTCTTCGTCTTGCGGGTCTTGTAACCCATCGCCGGCTTGCCCCACGGGGTGACAGGGCCGGGACGGCCAACCGGAGCGCGGCCCTCGCCGCCGCCGTGCGGGTGGTCGTTCGGGTTCATAACGGAACCACGGACGGTCGGGCGGATGCCCATGTGACGGGTGCGGCCGGCCTTGCCGATGTGAACGTTGGCATGGTCGATGTTGCCGACCTGACCGATGACTGCGGTGCAGTTCATGCGGACGTAGCGAACCTCACCGGACGGCAGACGAACCTGAGCAAGCTCGCCCTCCTTGGCCAGAAGCTGAGCGGCGACGCCGGCAGAGCGAACAAGCTGTGCGCCTGCGCCGGGCTGAAGCTCAACGTTGTGGATCACGGTGCCGACGGGGATGTTTGCAATGGGGAGGCAGTTGCCGGGCTTGATGTCGGCCTCTGCGGAGCTGACGACGGTGTCGCCGACCTTCAGGCCGACCGGAGCGAGGATGTAGCGGAGCTCGCCATCCTCATACTTGACCAGCGCGATGAAGGCGCTGCGGTTGGGATCGTACTCGATGCGCTGCACGACTGCCGGCATTTCGAGCTTGTTGCGACGGAAGTCGATGACGCGGTACTTGCGCTTGTTGCCGCCGCCGCGGTGGCGGACGGTGATTCTGCCGTAGCTGTTGCGACCGGAATGCTTCTTCAGGGTCTCAACCAGGCTACGCTCGGGCTTTGCCTTTTTCTCGACGCCTTCAAACGCGGACACGGTCATGCCGCGGCGTGCGGGGGTATAAGGCTTATAAGTTTTAATCGCCATTTTGCGTTACACTCCTTTAATTGAGATGGATTAGACCATACCCTCGAAGAATTCGATGGTCTTGGAATCGGCGGTCAGCTTGACAACGGCCTTCTTGTAGGAGGCGGTGCGGCCCTCGGGGTATCTGCCCTGGCGCTTCAGCTTGCCGTCCATGTTGATGGTGGTGACCTTTTCGACCTTGACGCCGAAGATCTCGGAAACAGCGGCCTTGATCTCGGTCTTGGTCGCGTTCTTGGCGACCATAAAGACGTACTTCTTCAGCTCGGTTGCTTCCATGGACTGTTCGGTGATGACCGGACGGAGCACGATATCGTATGCAGTCTTCATGCGAACACCTCCTCAATCTTCGCAAGCGCAGCCTTCTCGACGACGATCTTCTTCGCGTTGAGCAGATCGTAAACGTTGATGAGGTTGGCAAAGGTGGTCTCGACGCCGGGAATGTTGCGTGCGGAGAGCACGACGTTTTCCTTCACGTCAGCGGTAACGACCAGCGCCTTGTTATCGGCGTTCACCGCGCTCAGGAAGCCGGCGAATTTCTTGGTCTTGATCTCGTCCATCTTGATCTCGTCGATGACGACGATGGCGTCGGCCTGTGCCTTCGCGCTCAGGACGGACTTCAGAGCCAGACGGCGCACCTTCTTGTTGAGGGTGTAGCTGTAGTCTCTGGGCTTCGGGGCGAAAACAACGCCGCCGTGCGTCCACTGCGGGGCGCGGGTGCTGCCCTGACGGGCGTGGCCGGTTCCCTTCTGGCGCCACGGCTTTCTGCCGCCGCCGGAGACCTCAGCGCGGGTCAGCGCGGACTGCGTGCCCTGACGGCAGTTGGCCAGATGATTCTTCACAACGTCATGAACAACGGATTCGTTCGGCTCGATGCCGAAAACAGCCTCGGAAAGTTCAACTTCACCAACCTGCTTGCCGTTCATGTCATACACATTCGTTTTAAGCATTTGTTAACTCTCCTTTCCTTAGGCGTTTCTTGCGGAAGCCTTCTGCGGGTTACGGCCGGATGCCTTCTGCGGGTTCTTGCTGACGCCAGCCTCGCCCTTCGCGACCTTAATGGTCTTGACGGTGCTCTTGATATACACAAGGCCGCCCTTCGGGCCGGGAACCGCGCCGCGCAGCACGATCATGTTCAGGTCTGCATCGACCTTGACGACGTCCAGATTCTGGACGGTAACCTGATCGACGCCCATCTGGCCGGGCATATTCTTGCCCTTGAAGATGCGGGAAGGATCGGAGGACGAGCCCATCGAGCCGGCGTGACGGTGAACCGGGCCGCCGCCGTGGGACATCTTCTGGATGTGCGTGCCGTGGCGCTTGACGGAGCCCTGGAAGCCATGGCCCTTGGAGGTGCCGGTGACGTCGACGTGATCGCCGGCGGCGAAGACGTCCGCCTTGATCTCGGCGCCGACTTCGAGCTGTTCCGCGTTGTCAAGCTTGAATTCTTTCAGATACTTTTTGGCAGAGACCTCTGCCTTCTTGAGGTGACCCAGCTCCGGCTTGCTGAGCTTCTTCTCGGCGACATCGCCGTAAGCCAGCTGCACGGAAACATAGCCATCGTTCTCAACGGTCTTCTTCTGGGAAACGACGCACGGGCCGGCCTCGATAACGGTGACCGGGATCACGTGACCGTTCTCATCGAAGATCTGGGTCATGCCCACTTTCTTGCCGATGATTGCTTTCTGCATGGTTTTTACTCCTTTTGTTTAGGTTATTGGTTGGCAAACTTGACCATTGGGCAGCCATTGGTTTACCAACATGACCCGGGACCGTCTCGGCAGACGGTCGGGGTTCGCCGTATACCTATTATAAATAGGTGATTACAGCTTTATCTCAATCTCAACGCCGGCCGGCAGGTCGAGACCCTGAAGGGCTTCGATGCACTTTGCATTCGGGTTGAGGATATCGATCAGACGCTTGTGGGTTCTGCGCTCGAACTGCTCGCGGGAATCCTTGTACTTATGGACGGCACGCAGGATCGTGACGACTTCCTTCTTCGTGGGAAGGGGGATCGGACCGGAGACGGTCGCGCCGTTGCGCTTTGCGGACTCAACGATTTTCTCAGCAGTGCTGTCGATGAGCTGGTGATCGTACGCCTTGAGGCGAATTCGGATCATGTTTGCCATAGTGGTTGTTTCCTCCTTAGTGAAACGTACTCAGTTTTTCGTTGTCTTCGCTGGGTACGGTCGGGGCGTTTTGGTGTACGCTTTCCCGTGCGTATCACTCCGCGTTCATGAAAAAAGACCGACGATTGTCGGCCTTGGTTTCCGCAGCGGCGATATACGCCACATACATTCACGCCTCAGCCGCCCGATGACCGGACATACTCCGCAGAAGTTACCGTTTTTCAACGCAATCTCCTGCATCATCGCAGTTTTGCGCGCAGCTTATGCCTGCGCCGCAACGCTATCCATTGTAATACACGCACCCGTGAATGTCAAGCCTTTTTTTGACTTTTTCAATAAATTTTTCAGATTTTTTTGTGGAAGATGCAGATTCTTCAAATATCTAGGGAAGCTCTGATTAAATCGCAAGAGCGGTCAGCGAGGGATTTTGTTTCCAAATTGAGGTTTGAAAATCGCAGGAATCCTTTACGTATTTCAAGATTTTCAAACCAATAAGTTGGGGCAAAAGACCCACTGAGCGCCGCAGCCGATTTATTCAGAGGTTCCCTAGCCCTCCCCTGCCGGGCATATGCAAAACCGCCCTGCCGGTGCAATCTGACAGGGCGGTTTTCGTGCGTTTTACCGGAGCAGGAGCAGATAGACGAAGGCTGCGACCAGCGCGGCGCAGAACAGCAGCAGCGCGAAGGACAGGTTGCCGCTGATGCGGTGCGTCGTGCGCACCCACGTCCGCTGTGCGCGGTAGAACAGCCGGGCGTATCGGTTCGAGCCGTCGGTGTGCCGGTCGATGGCCTTGCCCATCCGATAGGACAGCGCCTGCTCGGTCTTGCTTCCGTTCGGGATCGGGCTTGGGCGGAAAATCGTGCGCCGCAGCAGCACCACGAGCGCGTCGGTCAGGTCGCTGAGCGCGTGGCTCACAACGCCGAACGCGCGGAAGACGCCCTTTGCCAGCGGGATCGTCAGCTTGTTCTCGCCGAACAGCGCGCAGACCCAGCCGAGCGCGCCCGGCAAGATCTTCAGCAGCAGCGGCCGATAGACCAGCTCCTCCAGATCGAGCCGTTTCGGCCAGAGGTCGACATAGCTTCCGTTCCGCCGCAGCACCGGACGCACAAGCAGCAGATAGACCGCCGCGCCAATGGCCAGCGAGATCGCCGCACCCTTGAGATTTTCGAGCGTCAGCAGCGCCGGGAACGGCTCTGCCTGCCCCACACGGAAGAAGTCCAGCCCGACCTCCGTGATTTTGCGCATGGAGAAGCGCGCCGTCAGCCCCAGCACCGGGAGCGTCAGGGCGGACAGCCCCAGCGCGGCCGACGCCGCCGGGCTGCAATAACGGCGCATCGCGTCGAATTCGGCCTGCCGCGTCGGGTGCTTCTCCCAGAACAGCGCGATATAGAGCTTGGTCATATAGGCCGCCGTCAGGCCGCCGGAAAACAGGAAGATCCATTCCACGCCGGTCATGAGCGCCCCGCCGCCGTATTCGGCGATGGCCTCGTGCAGCAGCGATTTGCTGACAAAGCCGTTGAGCAGCGGCACACCGGCGATGCCCGCTGCGCCCAGCAGGAAGGCCGCGTGCAGCAGCGGCTTTTTGCGGCCGAAGCCGCGGATGTCGTCGAGCCGCAGGGCGTGCAGATTGACGAACACCACGCCCGCGCAGAGGAAGAGCACGAGCTTGAACAGCGAGTGGTTGACCATGTGCAGCAGAACGCCGCGCGCGGCGGTCCCGTTCTGCTCGCCGAGCAGCCCCATCATGCCGATGCCGACGAGAATGAAGCCGATCTGCGACATGGACGAGCAGGCCAGCGTGCGCTTGAGGTCGACGCTGAACACCGCCAGCACCGCGCCGAGCAGCATCGTGACCGTGCCGAGCGCGAGCACGACGCGCCCCCACGCCGCGTCATAGCGGAAGATGTTGCAGGAGACGGCCAGAATGCCCCAGACGCCCGCCTTGGTCAGGATGCCCGAGAGCAGCGCCGAGGCCGGCGCGGGCGCGACCGGGTGCGCCTTCGGCAGCCAGATGTGCAGGGGGAACATGCCCGCCTTCGCGCCGAAGCCGAAGAGGATGCAGCCCCCGGCGGCATAGAGCACGCCGCGATTCTGGCAGACGCGCGCCCGGTCATACAGCTCCGTCAGCCGCAGCGTGCCGAGCGTGTGCTGCAAGAGGAACAGCCCCATCAGCGCGACCAGGCCGCCGATCACGGCGACGGCGAGGTAGGTCTCGGCGGCGCGCAGCGCCTCCGGCTCCTCCTCCTGCGCGACCCACGGGTAGGACGTGAAGCTCATGACCTCGAAGAACACGAAGGCCGTCAGCAGGTCGGCGGCCAAAAACACGCCGAGCGTCGCGCCGAGGGTCATGAGGTTGAAGAAATAGTAGCGGTTGCGCCGATGGTGGTGCGCAAAATACCACGGCGAGAAGATCAGCGTCATCGCCCAGAGGAAGGCGGCCACGAGGCAATAGACCCGCCGGAAGCCGTCGAGCGCGAGCGTCAGCCCGAGCAGCCGCCCCTCCTGCACGGGCAGGAACAGCAGCCAGACGCACAGCGCCAGCTCGGCCAGCCCGGCGCAGACGGCGAAGTGGTCACGCGCCGAGGCGCTCCGCCTGCCGATTGCATAGGACGCAGCCGCGCAGAGCATCGGAAACAGCGGTAAACTCCAAAGCATCATGCCCCCACCCCCGTTCTGACGATCTCGGCCACGGCGCGCGCAATCGGCTCGCCACAGAGGCCCGTGACCAATATGCCCACGGCGAGCAGCACCATCGGCACGAGCATCCGCCAATCGGCCTCGCGTACCGTCTGCAAGCCGCGCAGGTCGTCGCTTTTCGACGGGAACCACGCCTTGCTGACGGTCGTGAACATATAAATTGCGGTCAGCAGCGCCGCTGTGAGCAGCACGCCCGCGCCGAGATAGGCCATCGGCGTGCCTGCGTCGGCAGCGGCCGACAGCAGGCTCCATTTGCTCACGAAGCCGGCCAACGGCGGGATGCCCACCAGCGCCACGGCTGCCACCGTGAAGCAGCCGAACGTGACCGGCATCTTTCTGCCCAGTCCGGCCAGATCCGGGATATATTCGCGCCCCGTGCGGCAGAGCACCGCGCCCGCGCAGAAGAACGCGAGGATCTTGATCTCGGCGTGGAAAGCCATATGCAGCATCGCGCCGGACATCCCCGCCGGGGTCATCAGCGTTGCGCCGAACAGAATATACGACAAATTCGCGACAGTCGACCACGCGAGACGGCGCTTCCAATGCGTCTCCTTGACGGCGCGCGCCGCGCCGTATAAGATCGTGAAGCTCGCCGCGCCCATGCAGACCCACTGCGCCCAGCTTCCGCGCAGCAGATTCACGTCATAGCAGTAGTAGGTCAGGCGCAGGATCGCAAACGCGCCCGCCTTGACCACCGCAACGGCGTGCAGCAGCGCGGTGACCGGCGTCGGCGCCGCCGAGGCCTTGGGCAGCCACCGGCAAGCGGGGAACACGGCCGCCTTGACGCCGAAGCCGAAGAAGCCCAGCAGATAAAACACATAGGTCAGATACTTCTGCCCATAGGGATAACGGTGCAGCAGCCCGCCGAGCGCAAAATCGACCGTCACGCCGTTGGATACGAGGAAGAGCATCGAGGCGAAGGCAAACGCCGCGCCGCCGAGCGAGAAAACGAAATAGGTCTTGGCCGCGCGGGTGGCCTCCTTGGTGCGCGTGTGCAGCACGAGCGGCACGGTGCAAAGCGTGAGCAGCTCATAGAAGCAGTACATCGTGAACAGATCGCCCGCCAGCGCCACGCCGAGCGTCGCGCCGTAGGACATCGTGAAGAAGGCGAAGAAGCTGCGCTTGCGCGTGTCGTTCTGCAAATAGGAGAAGGCATAGAGCACGGTCAGCGGCCAGAGCGTCGCAACGATCGCGGCAAAGAAGCGGCCGAGGCCGTCGAGCCGGAGGTCAAAGGTCAGGTCGATCGTGAAGCGCCAGAGCGTCAGTGCGCCCTCCGGCCGCGCGATCACAAGCGCCCACGTCAGCAGTGAGGTCAGCACCGTGAGGCACATCGTCGCGGGCTTCACCCAGCGATCCGTTTTCGTCCGGAGCATCAGCATCGCGGCGCCGCCCGCAAAGGGCAGCAGCACCGCAAACAGCAAGAAGATCGGTCTCATAGGCGTCTCCCCTATGCGCCGACGACGGTCTGCGCCAGCGCGGCAAAGCCGCGCGCGACCGGCACGCCGAAGCAGCCCATCAGCACCGCCGCAGCCGCCAGCAGCAGGATCGGCAGCCACATATGCCAGCCGCCCTCGTCATTGCGCGGCGGGAGTGCGGCATCCCTGCCGGGGAAGAAGCCCGCAATCGAGATCGGCAGCAGATAGCCCGCCGTCAGCAGCGCCGAGATCAGCAGCACGACCGGCACGAGCCATGAAAACACCGCGAGACCGGAGTCCAGCGCGCCCATAGCCAGATACCACTTGCTGACGAAGCCGGACGCGGGCGGGATGCCAATGAGCGCCAGCGAGGCCAGCGTGAAGCCCCAGAGGGTCTTGGGCATGGCCTTGCCGATGCCGCGCAGCTCGTCAACGCGGTGCTTGCCCGCAACGGCGATGAACGAGCCGGCGCAGAGGAAGAGACAAATCTTGATGCAGGCGTGGAAGAGCACATGCATCAGCGCGCCCGAGACGCTCTCGGCCGTCATGACGAACAGGCCGACGAGGATATAGGAGATCTGACTGACGGAGGAATAGGCCAGCCGCTTTTTCAGCAGCTTTTCGCGGTAGGCCATCATCGAGCCCATCAGGACCGTCAGCAGCGCCAGCGCCAGCAGCGCCGTCTGCACCCACGTTCCGCGCAGGAAATCCGCGCCGACCGCGTAGTACAGCACGCGCACGATCGCCAGCACGCCGGCCTTGGCAATGATGCCCGAGAGAATGGCCGAGGCCGGGGCGGGCGCGGCCGGGTGCGCCGTCGGCAGCCAGCCGTGCAGCGGATAGAGGCCGGCCTTCGCGCCGAAGCCGACGATGCCGAGGAAGGTCACGACCTGCATCAGCGTCTCGTGCCCCCGCACGGCCGCGCCGTCGAGCGCGCCGCCGGGGACGAAGCGCAGCGTCAGGCTGTAGCGCGCATAGAAGAAGATGAAGCAAAGCCCCAAAAACGCGCCCGCGACGGAATAAAACAGGTATTTCAGCGCTGCGCGGATGGCCTCGTCGGTGCGGTCATGCAGCACGAGCGGCATGGACAGCAGCGTGGTCATCTCGAAGAACAGATACATCGTGACCAGATTTTCCGCGAAGCACATGCCCACCAGCGCCGCCTGCGAAAGCAGGAAGAAGCGGAAGAAGCGCTCGTGCCCCTCCTTCAGATAGCGGAAGGCATAGACGCCCGCCAGCAGATAGCCCACGGCGGCGATCAGCAGGAACAGCTTTGAAACGCCGTCCAGCCTCAGCCCGACGGGCAGCGCGGCGGTCATGTTGAACAGATGCAGCTGCGCCGATTTTTGCAGCAGCCAGACCGCCCCGGCCGTCTCGAGCAGCAGCGCCGCCAGCACGAACGGCTCGCGGAATCTCCGCGCAAGCGGCAGCAGCAGCGCCGCCAGCGCAGGCAGCAGGATCAAAACCAAAAGCATAACGGAATCCATCAGCTCCACCTCTTATACATTATAAATAACTCAAAACAGCTCCAGCCCGCGGCGCAGCAGCGAGACGACCGGCTGCGCGGCAATGCCGAGCGCCAGGATCATCCCCGAGAACGCCGCCGCCGAGATCGCGTAGGACGGCTGCTGCCGCAGGGTCACATGCGTCGGCAGGGCCTGCATCGGGCGGTTATAGATGCGGATGAGCGTGCGCGTGAAATAGAATGCGTTGAGCACCGTGCTCACAGCCAGAACCAGCAGCGTCGGGATCATCCGCACGCCGCTCAGGAAGGCCGCCTCCGCGAACAGATATTTGGAGATCATGCCGATCGTCAGCGGCAGGCCGATCATGCTGAACGAGCCGACGGCAAAGGCCGCGCCCGCGATCGGGTTGGCGAGCGCCGCGCCCTGCAGCTCGCGGAAGCGCTTCCTGCCGCCCATCGCGTCGGAGAGCTGCGCCGCCGAGAGAAACAGCAGCGGCTTGGTCAGCGCGTGCGTCAGAATATGCAGCAGCGAGGCCTGCACGCCCAGCTCCGGCGAAATGCCGATGCCCATGAAGATATAGCCGATCTGCGCCGCCGAGGAGAACGCGATCATGCGGAAAATGTCGTTTTCCAGAATGGCGCTGACCGAGCCGACCACCATTGCGGCCACGCCGAGGCCGTAGAGCACGTTCTGCACGCCGCAGGCATAGAACACCTGCTCGCCGAACACGTTGAAGATCAGCTTGAGCAGCAGGAAGATATACCCCTTGGAGACCAGCCCCGAGAGAATGCCCGACGAGCAGGGCGTTGCGCAGCCATAGGTGTCCGGCATCCAGAAATGGAACGGGAACAGGCCGCTCTTGACCGCGAGGCCGATCGTAATGAGGCAGATCGACGCGGTCAGCGCCGTGTGATAGCGCCCGCTCTGCCAGAGCTGCGCGATCGTCTCGCGCAGGTTCGGCATGAGCAGATGCCCCGTCATCTCGTAGAGCATCACGATGCCGAGCAGGAACAGGCCGCTGCCCAGCAGGCTGAAGATCATGTAGCGCACGGAGGCCAGCGTCGTGCGGCCGAGCTGCCGAATCATCAGCAGCCCGCAGGAGGCCAGCGTGCAGATCTCGATGAACACATAGCCCGTGAAAACGTCGTTCGTGAATGCCAGCGCCAGCAGCGCCGTGAGCACGAGGTCGCACAGGACGTAATAGAGGTTCTGCTTCGACGGCTGCAAATCGTGCGCGAGCTGCTTTTTGCCGCCGAGGATGCACAGGAGCATCACGGCCGAGAACGCCGCGCCGTAGAGCGGCTCGAGCCGCCCGAAGCGCAGCTCGTTGCCCCACGGGTGCGGATAATGTCCCATGAGATAGGTCACGGCCTCGCCCGTTTGGTTTACATAATATAATAACAGCAGGCAAGCCGTGCAGACCGTCGCCGTCAGCGTCAGGCTCAGAATGCGCGCGCCGCGCGCCGGCAGCATCGATGAGATCACCGAGCAGAGCAGCCCGCCGACGATGCAAAACAGGGGAAAATTCACGAAAAAGCTCATTTCTGCCCCTCCTCTGCCCCGTCCGTCTCGTCAGAATCGTCCTCATGCGCCTGCATATAGATCTCGTCGAGGTTCAGCGTGTGATAGCGCCGGTAGAGCCGCAGCGTCAGCGCCAGCATCACCGCCGTGACCGACACGGACACGACGATGCCCGTCAGCACCAGTCCGGCCGGGATCGGGTTTACATAATTTTCCTGCCCCCGCACGCCGTCGATCAGGATCGGCGCAAGGCGGCCGCGGATATAGCCGATCGACGTCAGGAAGAGGTAGATCGCCGTGTCCATGATGTTCATGCCGATGATCTTTTTCATCAGGTTGCGGTGCAGCAGCAGCGTCGAAAAGCCGATGGCGAACAGCAGGATCGCCGCGCATTGAATGCGGTTGTTCCAAAGAATTTGCAGCATCAGATGCGCCCCCTTTTGAACAGGCTGTAGAAGCCGTACATCGTGCAGGCCACGACCGCGCCGACCGCGAGGTTCAGCGGCAGGATCAGGCCGGACGAGAAGACCTTCCCCGGCGTTCCGGCCGAGAAGATCGTCTCCAGCCCGTTCGCGCCGCAGAAGAACGAGTAGCACTTGAGCAGGCTGTAGGCGCTCAGCGCGCAGAGCACGACCGTGCGGAACCGCTTGAGCGTCAGCACGCGCTGCACGCGCTCAAAGCCGAAGGCAGTCGCGCAGAGGATCAGTGCGCCGCCGACCACCGCGCCGCCGGAGAAGCCGCCGCCGGGGCCGAGATGTCCGGCGAACATGATATAAAGGCCGAAGATCAGCAGCAGCGGCGTGAGCACCCGCGCCGTCCCGTGCAGCACGGCGTCGCGCGCGAGCAGACGGCGCTCGTCCTCCGGCTCGGCCCCGCCGCTTCCCAGCAGCAGGATCATCACGGCCGTCATTGCCGTGTAAAGCACGTGCGACTCTCCCAGCGTGTCGAACGCGCGGTAATCAAGGATCATGCCGGCCACGGCGTTGACCGCGCCCGTCTCCGTGATGCCGTCCTCGAGATAGCGCTTGGAAACCTCGTTGTTCGCCGGGTTGTCCGGGTCGCCGAAGGGCGGCAGATCGATCACTGCGGTCAGCAAAAAGCAGATGATCGCCGTGCAGAGGATGCACGCCAGCACCGGATAGAGATGCCGGAACGCGCTCACCTCTCCGCGCTCGAGCCGCTTGACCGGGCGCTCGCGCCATGTCTCGTCCGCTGGCGCCTCGGGGCGCTCCGGCTTCAGCTCGGTCGCCTTCTCGGTCAGATCGAACGCGTCCTCGTCCCACTGCCGCAGACGGCGCAGGAGATCACGTTTTTTCATCGTGCTCGCGCTCCTTTCGCATATCGCGCAGTTTTTTCAGCGTGACGAACAGCAGGATGCTCGAGACGCCCGCGCCGACCGCAGCCTCCGTAATGGCGAGGTCGGGCGCCTCCAGCAGCACCCAGACGATCGACATCACGACGCTATAGGCCATGTAAATAATCAAGCTGACCAGCATATTCCGGCTGACGCAGGCAGAAATGCCGCAAACGATCAGCAATCCCAGCAAAAATACCTCAAACAGCTCCATCGTCGTCCTCCCGCATATAAGCCCCGGCGGTCTCGTCGGTGCGGATCTCGAGCTTGCTGACCAGATGCGACGAGATCGGGCTGCCCATCCAGAGCAGACAGCCGATGGCCACGAGCTTCAGGCACGCGCCAAGCTCCCAGATCGCAAGGATCAGCGAGATAAGGATGCAGCCGAGCGCCAGCGTGTCGATGATCGCGGCGCAGTGTATCCGGTTGAGCACAAAACGAAAGCGATACACGCCGAACACGCCCAGCAGCATCGCGACCAGCCCCACGCTCAGAAAGACAGCGCAGAGCACGAACCGCAGCGTTTCACCCATGACGCTTCCCCCTTCCGGCGATATAGGCGCGCGCCAGCACGACAACGGCCAGGAAGCTCAGCATCCCGTAGACGAGGCTGACATCCAGCAGCCAGTTTTCATGTAGCATCGCGGCCAAAATACAGATCACGGCGAGCGTCATGCTGCCGAGCATGTTGATGCCGACGATCCGGTCGGCAATGCGCGGGCCGCGCACGGCCTGTACGAGCGCCAGCAGCAGGCAGGGCGCCAGCACGCAGAGCGCCGTCAGGAACAACCAGTGATAAGCCGATTCCATGTTATCCCTCCATTTTTTGCAGCAGATGCACGAAGGTGCTGTCCTCGATGCCCGCGATCAGCCTGCCGTGCAGGCAGTGCACGGTGAAACGGTCGCTGTCGGCGTCGACGGTGATCGTGCCGGGCGTCAGCGTGATGGAATTGGCGAGCATGAACCGGGCAAACTCCGTCCGCAGCGGCACGCGCACCGTCACGAGCACGGGGTCAATGGCGCGCTTCCCGCGCAGCAGCATCCCGATCACGGCGCAGTTGGCCTTGAGGATCTCCCAGATCAGCACGCCGAGATAGGCCAGAAACAGCGGCACGCGCCGCAGCAGCCGCAGCTCCTGCCGGGGCGAATAGCCCACGAGCCGGTAGCTCAGCAGCGCCACGGCGGCCACGACAGCCAGCCCGAGCAGGCAGATCTCGAGCGTCACCTGACCAAACAAAATCAACCAAAAAGCATAGAGCAGCAGATACAAAAACACCGCCTCCAAGAAAAAGCTCAAATCAGAAATATTGTATCACAGCCGCGCGAAAAATGCACGGTTTTCTTTTGTATTTTCCGCAAAAATCGACATCGGGACGAACCGGAGCCGATGCTTCGCAGCAAGCCGCGATCTTCGATCATGCGGCCGTGAGGCCGTATATCGTCGCGTGGCCTCGCTCCCGTTTTCCCTTCTCCGTGCTACGTTTCGGGATGCCGTTTCGTTCCTTAGAGATTGCCGCGTCGGGCGCAGAAATGCGCCCTCCTCGCAATGACATAACTGATCGGTTTTGCTGGAAAACGGAGCGTTGATTTGCATCGAAAACGTCTGCATCCATTCAAAAAACGTCCGTTTTCCAAAACAAAACGTTGCAATTCCGTGTCATTGCGAGGAGCGCAGCGACGTGGCAATCTTTAAGCCGAAGGCACGGCATCCCGCGGCGAAGCACGGGCGCGCAAAACGATAACCCCAAAAATTTCCAATCCGTCCCGCAGGGACACCACATCGGCGCTTCTCCCCAAGCGCCATTTCACGCGGGCGCAAGCCCGCATTTCACATGCTTCCGCATCTTTCACTTGCCCGAAGGGCAAATTTCCCTGCGCGGCCACAGCCGCGCACGTCCTCCCCACAAAAATCGACGCCCGATCCGCAAAGGATCGGGCGTCGCGTGCAAATTGTCGGATATTCGGTTATTCCGCCTGCGGGCCTGCGGAGACGAGCGCCTTGCCAGCCTCGTTGCCCTCGTACTTCTTGAAGTTCTTCACGAAGCGGGCGGCCAGATCCTTCGCCTTTGCGTCCCACTCGGACGGATCGGCGTAGGTGTCGCGCGGGTCGAGGATCTCGGTGGCGACGCCGGTCAGCTCGGTCGGAACCTCGAAGTTGAAATACGGGATCTTCTTGGTCGGAGCCTCGTTGATCGCGCCGGAGAGGATGGCGTCGATGATGCCGCGGGTATCCTTGATGGAGATGCGCTTGCCGGTGCCGTTCCAGCCGGTGTTGACCAGATAGGCCTTCGCGCCGCTCTTCTGCATCTTCTTGACCAGCTCTTCTGCATACTTGGTCGGATGCAGCTCGAGGAAGGCCTGACCGAAGCAGGCGGAGAAGGTCGGAGTCGGCTCGGTGATGCCGCGCTCGGTGCCGGCCAGCTTCGCGGTGAAGCCGGAGAGGAAGTAGTACTTGGTCTGCTCCGGGGTCAGGATGGAGACCGGGGGCAGGACGCCGAACGCGTCGGCGGACAGGAAGATCACGCTCTTGGCATCCGGGCCGGAGGAAACCGGGCGGACGATGTTCTCGATGTGGTCGATCGGGTAGGACACACGGGTGTTCTCGGTGACGGACTTGTCGGCGAAGTCGATCTTGCCGTTCTCGTCGAGCGTGACGTTCTCGAGCAGGGCGTCGCGGCGGATGGCGTTATAGATGTCCGGCTCGGATTCCTTGTCGAGGTTGATGACCTTGGCGTAGCAGCCGCCCTCGAAGTTGAAGACGCCGTTGTCGTCCCAGCCGTGCTCGTCGTCGCCGATCAGCAGACGCTTGGGGTCGGTGGACAGGGTGGTCTTGCCGGTGCCGGACAGGCCGAAGAAGATGGCGGTGTTCTCGCCGTTCATGTCGGTGTTGGCGGAGCAGTGCATGGAGGCCAGGCCCTTGAGCGGCAGGTAGTAGTTCATCATGGAGAACATGCCCTTCTTCATCTCGCCGCCGTACCAGGTGTTGATGATGACCTGCTCACGGCTGGTGATGTTGAAGGCAACGCAGGTCGCGGAGTTCAGACCCAGCTCCTCGTAGTTCTCGACCTTGGCCTTGGAGGCGGTGTAGACGACGAAGTCCGGCTCGAAGTTGGCCAGCTCCTCCTCGGTCGGGCGGATGAACATGTTCTTGACAAAGTGTGCCTGCCAAGCGACTTCCATGACGAAGCGGATGGCCATGCGGGTGTCCTTATTCGCGCCGCAGAAGGCGTCCATGACGAACAGGCGCTTGCCGGACAGCTCGTTCTGCGCCAGAGCCTTGACCTTCGCCCAGGTCTCCTCGCTCATCGGATGATTGTCGTTCTTATACTCGTCGGAGGTCCACCAGACGGTGTTTTTGGAGTTCTCGTCCATGACGATGTATTTATCCTTGGGGGAACGGCCGGTGTAGATGCCGGTCATGACGTCAACTGCGCCGAGCTCGCTGACACGGCCGACCTCGTAGCCGGACAGGCCTTCCTTGGTCTCCTCTGCGAAGAGCGTTTCATAAGACGGATTGTGGAGGATCTCGGTAGCACCGTTGATGCCATACTTGCTCAAATTCAGTTCTGCCATTGTTAAAACCTCTTTTCAAAAATATGCTGGGCAGGCCGGGGATCGACCCGCCTTGCTGGTGGCTGAACGCCATTGCTTACCGAATATCATTATAGCATGAGTCCGGGTTCTTGGCTATAGACAATTTGTAGAAATTTGTAAAAAATGCATGAACTTTCCGCGCGGGTTTCACGATTCACCATGGCCGAACGCATCCCCGCCGCGCACGGCGGCGTAATCGCGGATGATCGTCTGCGCCGCGTGCAGGGCGTTCTCCTTGGCCGCCAGATTGTAGGTCAGGGTCGGCTTGTCGGCCTTGGGCGAGAGAAACAGGCGCTTCTGATATTCCTGCTTGGCGCAGAGCGCACCGATGGCGTTAAAATCGAAGCCCGCCAGCGTGAAGCAGAGCGTTCTGCCCTTCTGACTGATGTCGCTGACGCCGGAGGCGGCAGCTCTTGCACGCAGCAGGGCAATGTCGATCAGGTTCATTGCGCCTCTGGGCAGGTCGCCGTAGCGGTCGACCATCTCGTCGAGCAGCTCATCGGCGTCCTCCTGCGAACGGATCGCGGCCATGCGGCGGTAGAGATCCATGCGCTGCTCGCCGGAGGAGACATAGCTCTTGTCGATGTTCGCCGTGACGTCGAGGTCAGCCGTGCAGGCGACCTCCTCGACCGGCTTTTCGCCGCGCTCCTCCAGAACGGCCTCCTCGAGCAGCTTGAGATAGAGGTCATAGCCGATCGAGATCATATGGCCGGACTGCGCCGCGCCGAGCAGGCTGCCAGCGCCGCGGATCTCGAGGTCGCGCATCGCGATCTTGAAGCCCGAGCCGAACTCGGCATAGTCGCGAATGGCGTTCAGCCGCTTTTCGGCGACCTCCGTCAATACTTTACCCCGGCGGAAGGTCAGATATGCAAAGGCGTGGCGGCTGCTGCGGCCGACGCGGCCGCGAATCTGGTGCAGCTGCGCAAGGCCAAGCTTGTCGGCGTCCTCGATGATGAGCGTGTTGACGTTCGGAATGTCGATGCCCGTCTCGATGATCGTCGTGCAGACCAGAATGCGAATCTCGCCCTCGGCCATGCGCTGCATGACGTCGCTCAGCCCCTCCTCGCCCATTTTTCCGTGGGCGACGCCGACCTCGACGTCCGGGAAGGCCTTCTTGATGCGCGCGGCGCACTGCTCGATGCTCTCGACGCGGTTGTGCAGGAAGTAGACCTGCCCGCCGCGCTCCAGCTCGCGCCGGATGGCGTCCATCAGCACCGGCTCGGCGTATTCCAGCACGAAGGTCTGCACCGGATAGCGGTCGTGCGGCGGCTCCTCGATCGTGGACATATCGCGAATGCCCGACAGCGCCATGTTCAGCGTGCGAGGGATCGGCGTGGCCGAGAGCGTCAGCACATCCACGCCGCGCGAAAGCTCCTTGAGCTTCTCCTTGTGCGTCACGCCGAAGCGCTGCTCCTCGTCGACGATCAGCAGGCCGAGATCATGGAACTGCACGTCCTTTTGCAGCAGCTTATGCGTGCCGACGATGAGATCGAGCGTACCGGCACGCAGGTCGGCCATGTTTTTCTTGACCTGTGCCGGGGTGCAGAAGCGCGACAGCACGCCGATCTGCACCGGGAAGCCCCGGAAGCGGTTGACCGCCGTCGTATAATGCTGCTGCGCCAGCACGGTCGTCGGCACAAGAATGGCGACCTGCTTGCCGTCGAGGATCGCCTTCATGGCCGCGCGCAGCGCGACCTCGGTCTTGCCGAAGCCGACGTCGCCGCAGAGCAGGCGATCCATCGGCTGGGGCGCCTCCATATCGGTTTTGATCTCCTCGATGCAGCGGAGCTGATCGTCCGTCTCGGCATAGGGGAAATTCTGCTCGAATTCCGCCTGCCACGGGCTGTCGGCCGCAAAGGCGAAGCCCATGCGCCGCTTGCGCTCGGCGTAGAGCTTGATGAGGTCGATCGCTAGCTCCTTGGCCGCTGCCTTGGCGCGGGTCTTGGTCTTCTCCCAGGTGTCGCCGCCGAGCTTGTTGAGCCGCACGGCCGTCTCCTCGCCGCCGCCGATGTATTTGGAGATCAGGTCGAGCTGTGTCGCCGGAACATAGAGCACATCCGAGCCCTGATAGGCGATCTTGACATAGTCCTTGACCGCGCCGTCGATCTTCATCTGCTCCATGCCGACATAGCGGCCGATGCCGTGGTATTCGTGTACGATGAGGTCGCCCGGCGAAAGGTCGGCAAAGGAGTCGAGCTTCTGCCGATTGGACGCCTTGGCCTTGTGCCTGCGGGTCTTGGGCTGCTGCGGCGCGATGAGCTGTCCCTCGGTCAGAACGGCCAGATGCAGATCGGGGTATTCCATGCCGAAGGGCAGCGCCCCGTCCGTCAGCAGGATCTGCCCGGCCCTCGGCAGCTTCTCCAGCGGGAAGGCCAGAAACGCGCTCAGCCCCTTTTCGCGGAGCATCTGCGCCAGGATCTCCCCGCGTCGGCGGTTGCCGCAGAGCACGAGCGAGGCAAAGTCGTTTTTCTGATAAAAGCTCAGGTCGGTCACGGCGGCGTCCAGATTGCCGCCGTAGCTCGGAAGCTGCTTGGCCGTCACGTTCACGAGCAGCCTCGGCTCCAGACTGCGCGGATAGGCCGCAGCCAGGAACGAGTCGAGAAAGACCGCCCCGTGGCCGCGCAGACGGTCGCAAATATCCTCCCAGCCGCCGGAAAATTCGCACAGCTCGCCGCACAGCAGGCCGGATTGCAGCAGGCTGTCGAGCTGCATCCCCTCCTCCTCGGTGAAGCGGTAGGCCGAGCGGCGCAGATTGCCGTGGTCGCAGAAATAGACCGGCGCATCCGCAGGCAGATAGTCCGCTGCGCAGGCGAATTCCGGATAGATCAGCGCCATATAGCGGTCGGCCGCCGAGAAGCTCACGCCGCTCTCAAGCGCCTCGGCGTCTTCGGTCAGCGTTTTGATGAGCGCCTCGTTCGGCGCGCGGCGGCGCCTCTGCCGCGCGATCAGGCCGCGCAGCTCGTCGGCCAGACCCTCCGTGCCCTGCGGATGCAGCCGGGGCAGCGTCTCTGCAACGGGCAGCAGCACGGCGCGCTCCGCGTTCTCCACGCGGCGCTGGCTGACGGGATCAAAGAAGCCCATCGCGTCGATCTCGTCGCCGAAGAACTCGATGCGCACCGGCTGCTCATGCGCCGGGGAATAAACGTCGACGATGCCGCCGCGCACGGCGAACTGCCCCACGCCCTCGACGAGCGTGCAGCGGCTGTAGCCCGACTGCGTCAGGCGGAAGATCAGCTCCTCGGGCGTGATCGGCGCGTCGGGTGTGACGGTCAGGGCGCAGGCGCGCAGCAGCTCCGGCGGCATTGTGCGCAGGCAGAGCGCCTCCCAAGTCGTGATGACAGTCGTCGGCGCGGTCAAAAGCGCATAGAGCAGCTTCAGGCGGCGCTGCTCCCACCCGCGCGAGATCGCAGACGCCGAGTAGAATGTCAAATCACGGCTGGGCAGCAGCGGATATTCCTCGTTGAGGAAGGCCTTCAGCTCCTCCTGCAAGCGGCGTGCGGCCATCTCGTCCTGACAGACGATCAGCGCCGGGCGCCGCAGCTCCTCCTGCAGCGCCGCGATCAGATGCGACCGATTGATCTGCGCCGCGCCCGAGACGCCGACCGGCTCGTTCCTGCGCAGCGCTGCGCAGAGCGCATTCCAGTCGGGCAGCGCGTGCAGCGCCTGAAGCAGCTGCTGAATCATATTCCTTCCTCCTTTTCACCAAACGCAGAAAGCGGAAAGCGGGCTTTCGCCCGTTTTCCGTCATTTTTGTCTTTTTATATATTTTTTATTCCGGTTTCCTGCCGTTGAATCGGTTCGCAGCCTCCGGAACGCCGTTTTGCAGCACCTCGAGCGCCGCAAGACCGGCGTCGTCAAGGGCGGGGACGAGCCGCTTTTCCTCGGAGGCGGTAAAGTTCGAGAGCACCCAGTCGGCCAGCTCATATTCCGGGCAGGGCTTCGCGCCCACGCCGATCTTCACGCGCGGGAACGCCTCGGAATTCAGCGCCCCGATGATCGACTTGATGCCGTTGTGGCCACCGGCCGAGCCGGACGCGCGCACGCGCAGACGTCCGACCTCCAGCGAAATATCGTCGGACAGCACCAGCACGCGCTCCGGCGGCAGCTTGTAAAACCGCGCCGCGTCCATCACGGACAGGCCGGAGGCGTTCATGAAGGTCTGCGGCTTGAGCAGGATCAGCTTCTGTCCCTGCCAGAGCGCCTGCCCGTAAAGCCCGCGGAATTTCGCGCGGTCGAGCCTCGTGCCGAGGCGCTCGGCCAGCCGGTCAACGGCGCGGAAGCCGACGTTATGCCTTGTGCGGGCATAGTTGTCGCCGGGGTTGCCGAGGCCGACGATCAGCCAATCGCAGGAGGGCTTTCTCAGCAGCATCAGAACAGGCTCGAGATCGACGTCTCGTTATAGATGCGCGTGATGGCCTTGGCAAAGGTCGGCGCGGCGTCGAGATAGTGGATCTTCTTGCCGGTGTAGCCTGCGACGGGCGGGATCGTGTTGAGCAGCACCAGCTCCTCGATGCAGCTGTTTTCGATGCGCTCGAGCGCCGGGCCGGAGAGCACGCCGTGCGTGGCGCAGGCATAGACGGCCTTGGCCTTGCCGATGGTCTTGATGGCCTCGGCGGCGTTGCACAGGGAGCCGGCGGTGTCGACGATGTCGTCATAGAGGATGCAGGTCTTGCCCTCGACGTCGCCGATGACGTTCATGACCTCGCACATATTCGCGCGCTGGCGGCGCTTGTCGACGATTGCCAGACCCATGTGTACCTTGGCCGCGAAGGCGCGGGAGCGCGAGACGGAGCCGATGTCGGGCGAGACGACGCAGAAATCGTCGTGGTTATAGACGTTCTCGTCGAATTTGGACATATAGTAGCGGGTAAAGAGCGGATTGCCCATCAGGTGATCGAGCGGAATGTCGAAGAAGCCCTGAATCTGCGCGGCGTGCAGGTCCATGGTCAGCACGCGGTTGGCACCGGCGGTCGTGATGAGGTTGGCGACGAGCTTGGCCGAGATCGGGTCGCGGCCCTTGGCCTTGCGATCCTGCCGGGCATAGCCGAAATACGGAATGACGGCGGTGATGCGGCCGGCCGAGGCGCGGCGGAACGCGTCGATCATGATGAGCAGCTCCATCAGGTTGTTGTTGACGGGCTTGCAGGTGGACTGCACGACGAAAACGTCGCAGCCGCGCACCGTTTCGTTGATCGAAACGGAGATTTCGCCGTCGGCAAACGCCGTGACGGTGCTGTCGCCGAGATCCAGCCCCAGCTCGGAGCAGATCCCGCGCGCGAAGGGCATGTTGGAATTGGCACTGAATACTTTGATTTGGTTGCCGTGTGCGATCATTCGAAGTACCTCTGTTTTTCCGAGCCAAACGCTCTTTATAATGCGCCGCCGCGTCGGCGGCCGGTCAAAAAGAAGCGCCCGACACCGCTGTCGGATCGATCCCGGCAGCCACGCGAGCAGACTTCATCCAAACGGCGCTCAGGCGCAAAAAAACCGCGCGTTCCGCTGCGGCCACGCCGCACAGCACTCGCCGTTCCATTGCCCTCACGCCCCTTTCGGTTATTGCAAGTTTATTATAACAGATATTTTTTGTTTGTCCACCGCTTTTGCAGAAGAATTCCGCCAAATTCCTGCAAAATTCTCCCCTGTTTTTCGTCAAAAAGCGGCAAACGGCGCAAAACCGGCAAAAAATCAGCCGTTTCGCGCCGTTTGATCGGCAGCCGCGCCCTCTGCGAGCGCCAGCTTTTGCGCGCGGGTCAGGCGCTTGATCGCCGCCTCCCGGCGCAGCGCCGCACTTCGGTCGGCGCAGTCCTCGCGATAGATCGGCTCAAGCGGCCCGCGTCCGCGCGTATATTTTGCGCCGCGCCCGCTGCTGTGGGCGGCAAGGCGGCGCGGAAAGTCATCGGTCGAGCCGGTGTATAGCGTGCCGTCGGCGCAGCGCAGGATATAAACGCACCACTGCTTCACGCCTCGATGTCGATCGCGCAGCGCTCCGTGCGGATGGCCTTGCAGAGCGCCGAGACGGCCAGATGGCGGGGGTCGTTTTTGTAAGCCGCGACGTCCTCAAGCGAGTCGAAGTCGGCCACGAGCGCGGCGTCGAAGCCCGTGCCAGGCGTGAGCGTGCGGCGCACCTGCATGGCGCGGAGCTGCGGGATCACGCCCTCGAGCGCCGCAAGGCGGTCGAGGAACTCCGACGGGTCGGCGCCCTCCTTGAATTTCCACATCACAATGTGCTGAACCACGTTGTTTCCCTCCGATTCATGTGAAGGCTCAGAGCCTTTCGGCCCGGACGAGCGGCATACTCATGCAGCGCGGGCCGCCGCGCCCGCGGCTCAGCTCGCCGCTGGGGATGCGCAGAACCTGCACGCCCTCGTCCTCCATAAGCCGGTTGGTAACATAGTTGCGGTCATAGGCAATGACCGTGCCCGGACGGATGCACAGCGCGTTCGAGCCGTCGTTCCACTGCTCGCGCTGTGCCGCGATGCTGTCGCCGCCGCCGCAGCGCAGCAGCTTGACCCGCTCGACGCCCACGGCCTCGGCCAGCGTCTGCCCGACGCTCTGCTCGAGCGCGCGTGCCTCGGGCACGCCCTGCCTGCCGGGCGTCAGCTCATAGATGCGCACCTGGTCGAGAATGGACGGATGAACCAGAAATTTGTCGGTGTCGATCTGCGTCAGGACGGTGTCCAGATGCATAAAGGCACGCTGGCTCGGGATGTCAAACGCCAGCACCCTGCGGATCTCGGCGTTCGGGTCGCGGAAAATATTGCGCGCAAGGCGCTCGACGGCCTCGGGCATCGTGCGCTGAGAGATGCCGACGGCAATCGTCCCGGCGCTGAGGTTCAGGATGTCGCCGCCCTCGATCGCGAACGGCTCGCCGGGCGTGTAATAAAACGGCACCCTTCCGGCATAATCCGGGTGATAGCGCAGGATATAGTCCCCGAAGATCGTCTCGCGGTTGCGCGTGACGGAATACATCCGGTGGACGGAGACGCCATGTCCGATGCTGGCAAAGGGATCGCGCGTGAAATACAGATTCGGGATCGGATCGAGCACGAAGTGCATCCGGTCGCCGCGCAGGGAGGCCAGGCTCTGCCGACCGTGGAAGGGCAGCTCGTCAAAGCGCACGCCGGTCATGGTCTTTTCGACCAGTGCCATCTCGCTCGGCAGCGAGAGCAGCAGCTCCGTCAGCGCCTCGCGGTAGCTCATGGCCGTGCAGCCGCTGCAATTGATGAAATCGATGACGAATTGTTCCTTCAGGCGCTCGTCCTGCGCCAGCGTCTGCGCCGTCAGCTCGGAGAGGTAGACCACCTCGACGCCGTTGTCGCGCAGCGTCTGGGCGAAGGCGTCGTGCTCCTTCTGCGCGCCGCGCAGATAGGGGATGTCGTCAAACAGCAGGCGCTCCAGCGCGTTCGGAACGAGCTGCTCCAGCTCCGCACCGGGGCGGTGCAGCAGGACGCGCTTCAACGGCATGATCTCGCTTTTGATCTGAATGGACACGCAAACCCCTCCTGTCGCCCAAGATCGCCGCAGTCGTTTCCGATCTCGGGTCTGTTTCTCTGGAAACCAGTATATCACAAAAAGTGGAAAAATACAACGCATTTTTCAAACTTTCTGTGCCGATTTCCTTTTGATTCATGAATATTAACGTCAAAAAACGAATTTTATATAATTATACAGATTTTTGCTTTTTCGATCGTGCTTTTTGCAAAAAAATACACCCGTCCGCGACGGGTGTACAATTGACTGTCAAGGCGGGCAGCTCGCCGCGCCGTTTTCCGAAAACGCATACCAGCGCTCGACGGCCTCACCGGCGTCAAAGCCGAGCCGGTCGTAAAGGCGCATGGCGGAACGGTTCTCCGCCGCGCAGGTCAGGCGCAGCCGCTCCCCCTGCGCAAGCGCGGCCAATGCGCAGACGCAGTCAGCGCCGCGCCCGCGCTCAAGCGCCGCGACGGCGCGCAGCGTGTCTCCGCTGACTGCGCCGAGGCCGATGCGCCGTCCGCCTTCGACCACGAAGCAGGCGCCGCGCGCGTCGCAGACACTCGCGGCCGCAGGGACGCTGCGAAAGCGTTCGCGATACAGCCGCTGCCATTCGTCTGCCTCGTCGGGTCGGATCGGCACGGCCAGCGCCCCGGTCGGCGGCAGCGCCGTGCGCAGGATCGAGCGCGGCAGCAGCGTGGCATAGGCCGCGCCGTCCGCGTGAACGTCCGCGCCGCCGTAATAGACCCGCTCCGCCCCGGCCGCGCGGCAAAACCGCGCGCACTCGGTCAGCAGCTCCTCCTGCGAGGTAAAAACGCCGCGCAGGAGGACGTAAGCCTCCCCACGCGGCGGAATTTCCCGCAGGATCAGCGTCGCGATACCCGACGGAACGGTAAAAACCGGAATATCCCGCATCAGAGCAGGTTCTCGTCGTAGTGCGCGCGCACGCCGCCGATGAATTTCGGGCGTGTCCGCGCGGCAAGCAGCAGCGCCTGCCCGATGTGATCGATGCCGAGGCGAAGCGGCACGGCGACCTCCCTGAGATGCATCCCGATGAGCGTCCCGCCGATGTCAAGCCCGGCGTCGGCGCGGATGTGCTCCACGGCGACCGGGTCAGCGAACGCCCGGTACGCTGCCGTGGCGAACGAGCCGCCCGCCTTCGGCTGCGGCACAACGTTCACGATATCGCGCCCCTGCGCCGCGCGGCGCTCGACGATGAGCGCACGGTTCAGATGCTCGCAGCACTGCGCCGCCAGCTCCACGCCGTGTGCCTGCAGCACGTCATAGATCGCGCGAAACACGGTCTCGGCCACCTCGGGCTGAGAATCCGTGCCGATGCGGCTGCCGCAGATCTCGCTCGTCGAGCAGCCGACGACCACCAGCTCGCCCGCGCGGAGCTTTGCCTGCTCGCAGAGCAGCTCGGCCGCGCGTTTTGCCTGTTCACAGATCTCCTGCATGACTTAAAACCCTCTTTCCCATTTGTCCAGCAGGCGGCTGCGGCGCAGCGCCAGCAGGAGCAGCGTCGCGATTGCGGCGTTGATTCCGGCCTGCGGCAGATTCGTCGCGAGCAGGCTCGCGCTCGCCGTCGCCGGTGCATAGACCACGCATTCAAAGGCGAAGTAGCCCGCGCACATCACCAGCTCGCCCGTGACCGCCGCCAGCAGCAGACCCGGAAGGCGCTTGGGCAGTCTGCGGTAGATCGCGCCGGCCGTCAGGGCGACCAGCGCCTTGATGACGAGCGTCGCGGGGGCATAGACCGTGTAGCCCAGCAGCAGATCGGCGCAGCCCGAGCCGATCCCGGCGGCGGCGATGCCGTAAGGCCCGCCGAGCAGGAAGGCGCCCAGCAGCACGATCGTGTCGCCGAGGTTGAAATATCCGTTGAACATCGGAATGGGGAACGCCGCCGTGAGCGCGCAGGTCATTGCTGCGAACACGGCCGCGGCGATCAGACGGCGGAGCGTCTTGGATTGTGTTTTTGCGTTTGCCTGTGTCATGGTTTTCTCTCGCTTTCTTTTTTCGCAGCCTTGCGCTGCCTCAGTTCAGGGTATTTTCCGAACGCACGGTGTCGACAACATCCTTCTGGGCAAAATACGCGTCGAGCACGCTGCGCGTCGCGTCGCCGAGGAAGCCGCCGCCGCCGGCCTTTTCGACATACATATAAACGGCGATTTGGGGATCGTCCATCGGCGCATAGACCATGAACGCGCCGTGGTCCGAGCCGAGGGAGCCGTGCTCGGCCGTGCCGGTCTTGGCGCAGACGTCGATGCTGTAGCCGCGGTAAGCGCCGCTGGCCGTGCCGCCGGAGAGCGTCGTCATGTGCATACCGGTGGTGTAAATATAGTAGGCCTCGTCGCTGATCTCCAGCTGGCCGAGGATCTCCGGCTCGTTTTTATACAGCAGCTGCTCATAGTCCGAGGACATGACGCGGCTGAGAAGCGTTGCCTTATAGCGCGTGCCGCGGTTGGCCAGCGTCGAGCAGTAGACGCAGAGCTGCAGGGGCGTATAGCGGTTTTCGGACTGGCCGATGGCAGCCTGCACGGTGTCCGTGCCGTACCAGTAGCCCTTGCTGCCCTCATAGATCCTGGCCTTCGTCTCGGGGTTGGCGCGGGCGCCCGTCTTCTCGGGCAGCTCGATGCCGGTCTCCTCGCCCAGACCCATTGCCTTGCCGACCTCGTCAATCTTGTCGATGCCGGTCAGATAGCCGATCTCATAGAAATAATAGTTGCAGGATTTCGCAATGGCCTGCATGGGGTTCAGCGTGCCGTGCGTCGCACCCACCGACGTATAGAGCATACAGCGCGGGAAATACGCCTGATCGGCGAAGCGCATATAAACGCCCTCGTCCTCGATCAGATAGTTCCGGTCGATGATGTTGTTGTCGACGGCCGCGATCATCGTCACGAGCTTGTAGGTCGAGCCGGGCGGATAGGTCGCCTGCAAAACGCGGTTGAACAGCGGCGCGTCCTCCTGCTCCTTCAGCTCGTTATAGTCCTTGAAATAGCTGTTGATGTCGTAGGTCGGATAGCTCGCGCAGGCGAGCACGCGGCCGGTCTTGACGTCCATGGCGACGATCGCGCCGCCCTCGGCGTCCTTGCCCGTGCCGGAGCTGCTGCCCGTCTCGCGGAGCTGCAGGATCTTGTCCTCCAGCGCCTTCTCGGCGACCTGCTGCAGATCGAGGTCGAGCGTCAGCTCGACGTTGTTGCCTGCGACCGGCTCCTGCACATAGTGCTCCTCGATCACGTTGCCCTTGCTGTCGATGGTCGTCTCGCGCATTCCGTCCGTGCCGTGGAGCTGCTCCTCAAAGGCCAGCTCCAGACCGGCCCGTCCGACCTTCGCGTCCATGGCGTAGCCCTTGTCCTTGTATTTTTCGTACTGATCCTTGTCCATATCGCCGACATAGCCGAGAATGTGCGCCGCCAGCGTCGTGTGATACTCGCGGACGGTCGACGTCTCGACGTTCATGCCGGGGATGTTCAGCTCGGTCAGCTCGGCCAGCGAGGTCGAGTCGATGTCCTCGATGAGCACATAGGTCGGCAGATTCGTGCAGTAGCGCAGATCCAGCTCATAGCGCACGGAGATGACGCGCCGCGCCTCCTCCTCCGTCCAGTCGTCGGGGATGTTATAGCGCTCGCGCATACGCAGCACGAGCTGCGGCGCGGAAATATCGCTGTCCCATTCGCGCGCGGCGAGGAATTTCTTGAAATAGTCCTTCCATTTGCTGGGGTAGTCGTCCGTGGTGTAGGTGTAGGGCTTGGTCTGCGAGACAGGAAAATGGTCGTTGAGCTCCAGACCCAGCTCGTTGCAGAGGTTCGTCAGGCGGCGCAGCAGCTCGTTGGGCTTCTCGGCGCTGAAGAGCACGGGGTTGATGAGCACCACGTTGAACGAGGCGCGGTTGCCGATGAGCACCTTGCCCTTGCAGTCGAGCAGCTCGCCGCGCGCCGCCGTGACGCGGGTGTAATACGTGTAGGTGTCGGTTCTGACGTTTTTGGCCGCCTTGGCCTGTGCGATCTGCACATTTTGCAGACGAAACACATAGATGCCGAGGATGATCGCGACCACCGTCAGAAGGGCGGTCAGGCGAAAAGTATTTTTATGCTGATTCATAAGGTTCTCCTATTTTCTCGATGCGCGAAGCCAGAAAATAAACGATCGGCTGCGCGATCAGAGAAACGAACACACACGGCAAAAGCCGCGTCAGGAACATCACGGCAGTTGCCTGCCCGAGATAGAGCTTGATGAGAAAAATCGCCGTGTGATTGACAAACAGCGTTACCAGACAGGTCAGCAAACACGGCAGATAACGCTGCGTGAGATACGCCCGGCAGACGAGGCTTGCGCAGACCGGCAGCGCCGTCAGCACGAAAATGCTCACGCTCCCGGTGTCCGCGCCGGTCAGGAACCAGAACAGCGAGGCAAGCAGGGCGAACAGGCCGCCGCGCGCCGCGCCCTCGCGCAGGCAGACGCAGACGATCACGACCGAGACGAAATCGGGGTGCGCGCCGAACACCGTGTGCCGCCCGATCATCACGGTCTGCACCATGATCGTCAGGAGCAGCAGCAGCGCATAGACCGTCCAGCGCAGGACATGCATCCACTGGCGCGGCGTGATATAAAGCTTATAGAAGAAACGCCGGAGCATCCGACCACCACCTTTCCATTTGTCCTGCGGTCAGTCCTGCTGATAGTTCGTCACGATGAAGACCTGCTCCAGCGTGTCGAAATCGGCCGCTGGCTGCACAATGGCATACTTGGCCACGCCCGTCTCGTCCATACCGGCGTCCTCAATGTAGCCGAGGATCAGTCCCTTGGGATAGAGCGACGAGCCGGTCGTCACGACCTGATCGTTGTTGCGCAGGATGGTCTCCGCCGGCAGATAGTTCAGCCGGAGCTTGTTCGGATAGCCGTAGGTATACGCGCCCTGCACGACGCCGGTGTTGCCCGACGAGGCCACGCAGGCGCTGATCTCAAGCGAGTTGTCCAGCACGGTGGTCACGGTCGCCCAGTTCGAGCCGATCTCGGTGATGAGGCCGACGACCTGCCCGTATTCCGTCACGACGGCCATGCCCTCGGCCAGCCCGTCGCCCGTTCCCTTGGCGATTGTGAAGGCATTCTTCCAGCTTGAGGAATCCCACGAGACGATATAGGCGTCGTCAAAAACATAGTCCGCGTGCTCGTCGCGGAGGTTGCACAGCTCGCGCAGGCGCTTGTTCTCGCGCTCGAGCGCGTCGGCCGTGCGGACGTCGTCCTCCATCTGCGTCAGGCGCTTTTGCAGGTAGTCATTGCGCGCCTCCAGCGACTCATAGGAGAACTGGAAGTTATAGTATCGCTCGACCTGCCGCGAAACGGCGCTGATCGCGCTGCGGATCGGCGTAATGACCGTCCGCACGACGCGGCTCGGCCATGCCGCGCCGAACATCGACGAGATGATCCCCGTCAGGATGGCGAGAGCGAGCGCAAAGCCGAGGATCGTCTTGACCCGCCCCGTAAACAGTTTTTTCAATGGAATGTCTCCTTTTTCGGGCGCTCAGCCCAGCAGCTTCACGCCGAACTTGCGCAGGATCCCGGCCAACGTGCAGACCGGAAGCCCCATAACGTTATAATAGTCGCCGTCGATGCCGACCACGAAGATGCACGCCCTGCCCTGCACGGCATAGGCGCCGGCCTTGTCCATCGGCTCGCCGGTGGCGATATAGGCGCGGATCTCGGCGTCGGACAGGTGGCGCATCCGCAGCGTCGTTGTCACGGTGGTGCTGACGACCTCGTCACCGTACATCACGGTCAGTCCGGTCATCACCTGATGGTCGCGGCCGGAGAGGCGGCGCAGCATGGAGAACGCCTCGCTCTCGGAGCGCGGCTTGCCCATCATCAGGCCGTCGCAGACGACGATCGTGTCGGCCGCAACAATAATATCCTCGTCGTTGCAGTGCGGATAGACCGCCTTGGCCTTGAGCATACTGAGGCGCGCGACCTCGTCTGCCGGGCTGTTAAAGGGATTCAGCGTCTCGTCGTGCGGAGCGGTGCGGACCACGAAATCCAGTCCCATGCGCTCCATCAGCTCCCGACGGCGCGGGGAAGTCGATGCAAGAATGATACCCATAATCTGCTCTCCAATCTATATATATTTCATATATTTCTAAGAATTTCCGAGGCGGCCGTTATTCCACGCCGCGCTGATAAAGCCCGCGCGTACACGCGCCGGGGTCGAAGCTCGCTCTTCCGTTTTGCCACGCGGCCAGGACGCCGTCCAGCTCCGCCGGATTCTCCGTCGTAAAGGACAGGCGCAGCGCCCAGAGCCCGAGCCTGCGCAGGCTCTCCTGCTTATCCAGCAGGAAGAGCTTTTTCCCGTTGAGCAGCACGCTGCGGCAGGTGTCGCCGTCGCGGATCACGCGGAATTCCTCGCCCTTGCGGTCGACAAGGCGGATGCCCGTGCCGTTTTGGCAGGCGCAGGCACCCGTGCGGCCGCGGATCAGGCAGTTCTCCGTCAGCATCAGCGGCAGACGGCCGTAGGCGATCAGCTCCAGCGGCAGCGGCTTGGACAGGTCGCGGAGCTGCGCCAGCGTCATCTCGAACGACGCCGTCGCCGAGACCAGCCCCAGTTCCTTCGGAACCTCCATCGCGCGGGAATTGAAAAGATTCAGGCCGAAATCACCCGCGATCTCCAGCTCGCGCGACCGCGCCAGCGAGATCTGCCCCAGATTGCCGACCAGCACGCGCCCGACGCCCAGACTGCGCAGCGCCGTGAGGCTTTGCAGCAGGCGCGGCGTCTCGTCGTCGCGCACCACGCGCGGCAGCACGGCCGCGACGCATTGGCGCTTGCTCAGACGCTGGAAGACCTCCGGATAGGCCAGAATTTCCGCGAGCGGCACATACAGCACCGCAGGTCTGCATTGCAGCAGGCGGCGCGTGATCTGCTCGACGCGCGTCACGCTCACCGTCAGCGCCGGGGTGCCGCGCATGCCGGGCTGGATGTCAGGCGCCTGCGCGTGTCCCAGCTCGGGAGCAGGGGTGCGCGCGCGCAGTGCCGTGAGCTGCGCCAGAACGTCGCGGCGCATTCGGTTGATCTCCGCCGCCGGGAGCGTCAGCCCCGGATCGATCACGCAGCGCACGCCCTGCGACAGGTACGGTGTGCCGCCGGTTTTCGTCACGCGCTGCTGCAGCTCCTCGGCCGTCAGCGCGCGCAACTGCGCCCGCTGTGCCGTCATGCCGGTCGTGCGGCAGGTGTTGCCTCGGTCGTCCTGCACGGCGAGCATCGCCGGCTGTCCCTCCGCGATCAGCGCATAAAACCGCACCGGCACGCGCTGCGGCTCCACGTTTTCGTAGGTCGCGCGCATCTCCTGCAAAAAGGCCTTGTCCTCGCGCTCGTCTCCGCGCACGCCGAACATCTGCGGACCGGTCTTGCCCTGATAATAGCCCTGCGTGAAGCCCTGCCGTGAGAAGGCCGCGCGCAGCGTCTGCATCATCACGCGGTCGACCGGCGCGCCCGAGAGCGCGTGGCGATAGGTCGCCGTCACGGCCGCGACGTATTCCGGACGCTTCATGCGTCCCTCGATCTTGATGCTCGCGACGCCCATGGCCTCCAGCTCCCGCAGGTAGGAGATCAGGCAGTTGTCCTTGAGGCTCAGGGGATATTTGTTGTCGAATCGATCATAGCCGTAGGCCATACGGCAGGGCTGGGCGCATTGCCCGCGGTTGCCGGAGCGCCGCCCGATCACGGCGGACATATAGCACTGGCCGGAATAGCACATGCACAGCGCGCCGTGGACAAAGACCTCGATCTCCACGGGACTGTTTTTGCAGATAAAGGCGATGTCCTCCTGCGGCAGCTCGCGCGCCAGCACGACGCGGCTGACGCCCAGCGCCGCCGCCTGCCGGACGCCCTCAAGGGAGTGGATGCTCATCTGGGTCGACGCGTGGAGCGCAATCTGCGGCGCAATCTGGCGGCAGAGCGCCAGCACGCCGAGATCCTGCACGATGAACGCGTCCACCCCGGCGCGCGCCGCCGAGGCGATCAGCCCGGCAAGCTTCTGCATTTCGCGGTCCGTGACCAGCGTGTTGAGCGTCAGGTGCACCTGAACGCCGCGCACATGGCAGTAGCGCACGGCCTCCGGCAGCTCCTCCGGCGTGAAGTTTCTCGCGCCGCCGCGGGCGTTAAAGACATCCGCGCCCAGATAGACCGCGTCCGCGCCGTTGCAGACGGCCGCGCGCAGGGCTTCCATCGAGCCAGCGGGAGAAAGCAGTTCCAGCATAACCAAACTCCTAGATCAAGGCCGCTTCGGACGCGCCGCGCCCCGGCCGAAAAATCAACCACACAAGCGTCCGTTGCCGGCCGATTTTGCCCGGAGTCCGGCATCAGACAATAGTTCAACGTACATTATAGCACATCTCCCTACCACATTTCTAGGAGTTGGCGCACATTTCTTCAAAATTTTTTCCGCTTTCGACAGTTTCACCAAATCCGCATACCCTGCGCTCCGCTTTTTCGGCATCATCGGTTTCCATAATATCCCGTCTTTTCGTCCTGCGCCCTGTGCAAAACCCAGACGTTATCAACAATTGCACAGACTTATGCACAGAATCGTTTCAAAAACTTATGGAAACCGGAGCGTGCCGCGACATGGCCGCGCAGTGAAATTTGCTCTTCGTGCAAGTGAACTACGCTGACGCATGAGAATCGCAAAGAAGGGAAGTGCAGGACAAAGCCCTGCACTTCCCTTCAGCGCGTCAAAATCCTTGCAAAGCAAGCTGTTTTTACCCTAAAAGCGCTCCAATTTCGTGTCATTGCGAGGCCGCAGCGCGGCCGTGACAATCTTAAAGCTGGAGGCAAGACGTCCCGTGGCGAAGCACGGGAGCACGTAGCAAAAAGGAACCCTTATCGTAAAAAACAGGAGATTCGCTGCTTTGTTCCGCGTTTCCTCTCTTCATTCCAAGGCTTTGTTTCGTTCTGCCCTACCACATTTCGTTTCGGAATGGCAAATCGCATCGTCAAAGATTGCCGCGTCGGGCGCAAAATGCGCCCTCCTCGCAATGACAGAATCGATCGGCTCGATTGAAAACACGGAACGCAAAATTCAACCTTCCGATTCCATATAACGATTCTTATTTGTTGCCTGATTTTGACGGTTCCGGACTTTTTTGACAGTATGAAAGAAGGGAAGTGCGGGGCTTTGCCCCGC
>ENA-UOIY01000124-UOIY01000124.1-human-gut-metagenome-genome-assembly--contig:-P114-NODE-124-length-125419-cov-9.634760_pt1 | contig 125419 bp, 92 predicted proteins | sample MGYA00242335_ERZ723882 | MGnify/ENA metagenome assembly ERZ723882 | reverse complement strand
CAACCTTCTCACCGACCAGGTGGTCTTCAATGTTGAGATTGTCCCTGCTTTCGAGGATGAGACCACCATAGACATCGAGAACATCACCACCGCAGCTGGCCTCCGCACAGCTCTCGCCAACGGTCACTCAGCGAAACTCGCAGCAGACATCACCATCGACGAAACCATCTCAGTCCCTGCCGGCAAAGACGTAATCCTCGACCTCAATGGCCACGAAATCAACAACGCCGAAGATTTGTGGAATGAAACGACCGGTGATTGGTCACTCGTTTCCGTAAGGGGCGGCAGTCTCACAATCAAGGGCGATGGACTCCTCAAGGCTAAAGAAAATGATTGTTTTGCTGTTGACGTTCAGGATGGTGGACACGTCATCATCGAGGACGGCGAATACATCAGCAACGTCCACGCGGTCTATGTCTGGGTAGGCACAGCTGAAATCCGTGGTGGCAAGTACAGCGTTCAGCAGAAATACCAGGATCCAGCAAAGGCCGATGAGTTTGTTCTCAACTGTTACGATGCTCACCATAGAGACGGCACGGCAAAGATTATTGTCACAGGTGGAGAATTCGTAAGCTTCAACCCTGCTGACTGCTGGGCTGAAGGCGCTCACACCAACTTCCTCGCTCCTGGCTACAAATCAGTCGGAATAAACGGCTCATATTTTGTCTCAAAGGATGACGCACCTGTTTCAATCGGTGTGTCCGGGCAAGATGAACTTGACAACATCGTTTCCCAAATTCCTGCGGGAGAAACTGCTGAAATTACCCTTTCCGATGGCACATATAAGCTTCCAACGTTGTCTAATGGCATGACAATCATCGGAGAAACAGGAAACGAGGTCATCGATTGTGCCGAAACGACGACAGTGCGTGCGAAGAATGTCACGATTTCCAATGTTACTGTTAAAGGGAATGGTGCATTTGCGGATGGTTCAAGCCTTGCCGCGAGCGGGAGCAATTCAACGATTACCGGATGTACTTTCAAAAATGGCCGTCAAAACACTTATGGCAGCGATTTGTCCATAAGCAATGGCTCTGGTTCGGTAGTAACTGTTAGTAACTGCGATTTTAGGAAATCAGGATTCCGCGGCGTCATGATTTGGAATACAGGTGACGAGGTGAAGATTGACAACTGTATATTCGACAATACCTATCCGTTCAACTGCGATGACGGAACAGGCAAGATTACTGTTACGGATAGCGAACTCAAGGGATGGACTTCCTACACCGACGAACTCGAACTCGTGTCTTTCACGAACTGCAAGTTCGGTAAGAGCACCAGCGGCTATGCCTATCTTGTTCCATATAGCAAGACCATAATCAAGGACTGCACCTTCTCCGCTGATTTCCTCGTCTCTCCGAGCGGTTCAGCAACATTCACCATCGAGTTCATAAACTGCAAATATGAGGACGGCAGCGCCATCACTTCCAGCATCATGGACACTGTTGATGTAAACAATAATGTCACATGGATTATCGATGGCGTGACCTACAACTACTGATGATGGTATAATTCAGAACTTACTTCAACTTAAATCCGGTCCGAAGGCCTAAAACCCTTCGGACCGGATTTAAGTTTCTTGTCGTTTGTCAAGAAATGTTTTGCAAATCGAAAATCAGATTTTATATCTGCAAAAAGTTTTGGATTATCGCGCGTCCGTTGCGCCCGTCGACCAGGACCGTGAGGGGAGTGTCGAGGTGTACGGCGCGTATGAACTCCGTCTCGTGGAACGCTGGAAGGGCGTCGAGCACCGATGTGTCGCAGAGTTCATCGGGCCGGGAATATGGGTTCACGTTTATGTAGCCGGCATTTGCCGATGTCATGTTTTGGAAGAAATGCGTGCCCTGGCTCGGGTCGATGCGGAAATCTTCGAGGCTGCATTCTACGATGACTTTCGCCTCGGAGATGTCGCTCCATTGCACCGGAACCCCGAGGGACGGAACTGACGAGCCCCAGCGGCCGTAGCCTATGAGGATATAATTTCGTTTCTGACGGCGCATCTCTGAGTTTAGTTCGGTGATTTCGGATGCCATCTGCCTGGTCTTCATTTTGTCGAAGGCATCTCGTTTGAGGTAGACGACATCACATATTCCCGTAATCTCACCAGGTCCTATGGCGCATCCGGACTTGAGCCAGGCATTGCTGTCGTCGGCTTTTGACCAGTCGATGTCACTGCGGAGTCCGTCGATAGAAATTGGGCGTATCTGCAGGACGCTGAAGCTCATATCCCCGTCGTCCCTGAAGTCCGCAGCAAACTCAATCTCGATATCGCATTTCACTTCCGATTTCATGAGCGAAAGCAGAGAGTCGAGGATTTCGGCGAGCGGATATGTCCTGTATTTCAAAATCTGCGCGAATGTGATGAATTTCGGACCCTGCGGTGCTGCGGAATCGACCATACGCATATTTTCGTAGTCCCATGTCGAGACGACCTTTCGCAGCGAACGGAAATTTCCACAGTCAGCGAGCGGCAGCCTTTCGATGTTTACGGCATCGTTGACAGATGTCCTGAACTTTTCCGGCCGGAGGTTAAGGGCAAGCACCGATGTTTGAGTCTCCTTCATCGTGAGTTCCGGAGTTGAGGTCTGGAGGATGTTGCGCGGGTATTTGGGGGAGAAGCGGAGCACAGTGTCTCCGTCGACAACTGCCTTGCCGAGACCATAGGCGAGCTTCACAATGCCATCCTCTGGGGTTTCGTTACCTATCGGATAGAAGTTGACCGAACGCGCAACTCCGGAGATGGCCGGAAACCAGTAGCCGCTGTCCTCGCTTCCGCAGACTTCTTGGAGCACTATTGCCATCTTTTCTTCGGAAATCACATTGGCTGTGGAAGTTATGTAGCCTCGCGAGGATGCGAAATAGGTGGATGCGTAGACGGACTTGATGGCCTTTGAGAGCAGTCGTAGCTGCTGGTCTTCGTTGTCCGTGTGCGGAATCATGCATGTGGAATAAACTCCCGCAAACGGCTGATAGTAAGAGTCTTCGAGTTTTGAGGATGACCGGACGGCAAGTGGGCGGCGCGTTGTACGAATGAATGCTTTCAGCGAGTCGGCGAGCTCCCGCGGAAGGGTGGATGCCACGAATTCTGAAAGTATCTCCTCATCGGTGAGGTCGGCTCCGATGACGTATTGGAGGCCATTCTCGAGTATAAAGCGGTCGAACCAGTCTGTGGTGATGACAATGGTGCGAGGAACAGCAATCCGCACGTCCTCCCACTTGTCGTAGAGCTTGTATTTGAACAGGATGTGGTTCAGGAACGCGAGCCCGCGGGCTTTGCCGCCTAGCGAACCCTCGCCGAGCCGTGCGAAACGTATGGTGTCGTTGTAGCTGTCGTTGTCAAAGCGGGCTATGACTCCGATGCCCTGACTGAGGCGGAAATCGTGGATGAGTTTCAGGTGCAGAGCCCGGACTCTGGCGATATCCTCGTCGTCCTTGATGCGGATTGGGCGGAATTCTCCGGCAAGTCGGAACAATCCTCTCGCGTAGAGCCAGCGTGATATGTAGTTGCGGTCGGAGAGGCTCTTGAGGGCATTGTCGGGAATGGTCCGTATGATTTCCTCGAAGTCCCTGAGGTTGCGCCCTCGGGCGATGACTTCTCCGCTGTCAGGGTCGGCGGCAATGAAATCCCCGAATCCGAATTCACGGCCTATGTATTCGACGAGTTCGTGGGTGAGCGTTTTGGATGACTTGAGGATGAAGCCGGCTCCGAGACTCTCGGCTGTTTCGCGCATGCTCTCCTGTGAGGACTGCATCAGGAACGGCATTGTGGGGTCTTCATTCTGCACGAGGCGGCACAGGTCCACCCCGGCGTCGCTTTTTTCCGAGTCGGAACGGTCTCCCTTATGGAGCACGAAACCGATGTCGGAGATAACTCCGAGGAGATGGTCTCCATATTTGCGGTAGAGTTCCACTGCTTCGTCGTAGCAGGTCGCGAGCAGAATCTTCGGCCGCGAGCGTTTGCGCTGAATTTGCTGCTCCTCGTTGAGGGTGTCGCGTATGGATTCGTTGTTCTGCTGGAGGACTATCTTGTAGAGTAGCGGCAGGTAGGTGGAGTAATAGCGCACGGAGTCTTCGATTAGAAGAATGGCGCGGGCTCCCATCCCGAGTATGTCGTTGTCGGCGTTGAGCCTGTCTTCAAGCAGTTTTATGATTGCAATGATGACGTCGGTGTTGTTGTCACGGCAGAACACGTAGTCGATGCAGGATGTGTCACACTCGGCAATCCTCCGGTATATTTCCTTTGAGAACGAGCAGAGCAGGACTACGGGTGTGTCAGGTGCCGTTTCCTTGACCTGACGGGAAAACTCGAAGGCATCGACTTCCCCGAGGTTGTACATCGTGATTATCAGGTCATAACCAATCTCCCCACCGAGTTTCTCGAGGGCCTCCGTCGTTGTCTCTGCCCTTTCTATGGCCGGCGGATTGCTGAGGTTCAGTTCGGAATATTCCTTTGTGATCTTATATTCGATGTGCCCGTCCTCCTCAAGGGAGAAGCTGTCATAGCTATTGCAGACAAGGAGTATGCGCCGTATTCTTCGGGACATCAGTTTGTCTTTGCAAGGCTCTTTCATAATGTATCTGCTGTCTTGAAGTGACCTGTTTATTAGCGCGGGATGCTTAGACTAACCCTTGATCAATCATCGCGTTAGCCACCTTGATGAACCCGGCTATGTTGGCTCCCTTGACGTAGTTGATGTAGCCGTCAGGTTCGGTGCCGTATTTGAGGCATGCCTTGTGGATGTCCGACATGATTCTGTGGAGTTCGTTGTCCACCTGTTCCGCCGTCCACTGGTCGCGGATTGAATTCTGGCTCATTTCCAGACCCGATGTGGCAACGCCGCCGGCGTTCGATGCCTTTCCCGGGGAATAGAGCAGGCGGGACTTTTGGAATACGGCGATTGCTTCCGGCCTCGTCGGCATGTTCGCTCCCTCCACGACGCAGAAGCAGCCACCCTTCACAAGAGCCTCGGCGTCATCCTCTCCGATCTCATTCTGTGTGGCGCACGGAAGCGCTATGTCGCATGCAATCTTCCATGGACGCTCTCCAGGATAATACACAGCTTCGGGATATTTCTCCGCATACTCCCGAATCCTTCCACGCCTTACATTCTTGAGTTCAAATACATATTGCATTTTATCTTCAGTAAGTCCCTCGGCGTCATAGACAAAGCCATCGGAATCCGAAAGTGTGACGACTTTCGCCCCGAGTCTCATCGCCTTCTGTGCCGCATACTGTGCGACATTTCCCGAACCGGAGACGAGCACGGTCTTTCCCTCGAATGTTTCTCCGCGTGTCGCAAGCATCTCCTGAGCAAAGTAGCAGACGCCATAACCCGTGGCTTCCGGACGCAGACGGCTTCCACCCCAACCGAGCCCTTTCCCTGTGAGAGTGCCGGTGAACTCGTCGCGAATGCGCTTGTATTGTCCGAAGAGGTAGCCAACCTCACGTCCGCCGACACCGATGTCACCAGCCGGCACGTCAGTGTCCGGGCCGATGTGTCTCTGCAGTTCTGTCATGAAGCTCTGGCAGAAGCGCATCACCTCCGCGTCAGACTTTCCGCGCGGGCTGAAGTCGGAGCCTCCCTTCGCACCTCCCATCGGAAGGGTCGTGAGTGCGTTTTTGAAGGTCTGTTCAAAGGCGAGGAACTTCATTATGCTGAGGTTTACGCTGGCATGGAAACGGATACCTCCCTTGTAGGGACCTATCGCGCTGTTCATCTGCACGCGGAATCCTCTGTTTATGTGAATCTCACCGCGGTCGTCCGTCCACGGAACCCTAAACATGACAACGCGCTCAGGCTCGACCATTCTTTCGAGTATTTTCTGATCCATAAGGTGCGGGTATTCAACCACATAGTCGGCAACGCTCTCGACAACTTCCCTCACTGCCTGGTGAAACTCCTTTTCACCAGGATTCTTCGCGACAAGCTCATCCATGAACTTCTCAACGTAATTCTTTGCAAATTTTTCCATATATAGCCTTTGTAATTTTTCGATGAAATCGTTATTGGGCCTTTTGTTTTATCTTCTTGAATGCGCTCGCGGACATACCATAGCGCTTCTTGAAATCCTTGTGGAAATTGGAACTGTCGTTGTAGCCTACTTTGTCGCTGACCTGCTCGATGCTCATACACGGGTTCTCTGTGAACATTCTGCATGCCTCTTCGAGCCGGAGTCCGTTTCTCCATGTCCGGAAGTCGGTTCCGAGTATGTCCTTCATATACCTGCGCAGCAGGCTTACTTCAATCCCTATTTCGAAAAGAACATCCGTGTACGACACGTCCTTCTCCATAAACTTCTTTTTGCTTATCCATTGTGACAGCTTCTCTTTGACTTCTTCCGCCGTTTCTTCGGGAATGTCACTCTGCTGCTTAAGCTCGGTTTCACCACTACCCTCTACTGCTGTCTGAAACTGCGAGTGCAGGGCACTTGTGATGTAAGAGTTGTCTGTGGCGTAGATTGTCATGCGCACGGCGAACAGATTGTAGGTGCAGAGGTATATCGGGACGAGCACGCAGTATCCCCAGCTTCCTACAAATAGGCAAATGAAGCACGCCAGTGCGGAAATCAGCACAAACACGAACATCCAAAGTACCCAAATGATTCGCGGGGCATAGTCTTCTGCGTAGTATTCGCTTGTGAGCTTGACCACACGCTTGTAGCTTTTGACGAAAATAGTGGTGTATGAGATTATCTGTACTAAGAACGCTATGCCGAAGGTGACATATACGTACGGGAAAATGTCCGGAAACTTCCAGTGTGTAAGATACATTATTGACACGAGGGCGGTTATGAACAGGAATTCCCTCACCACGCATGTTTTTGTGACACGTTCCGGATTTATGAAGACTAGCACGGTGCATGTCATAAGCAGAGCTTCGTAGGGCGCCGTCGCAAGAATTGCCATCTTGTCATAAGGATGGGTATATCCTACGATGAAACACAGAAAATTGAGGGTCGCCAACAGAAAGCCGGCAACGGCGAATATGGTGCGGGCATTGCGGAATTTTTCCAATTCAGGTCGTTTAGGTATTCTCAACGCAACAATCGTTATAGACAGCGCTGCAATCACTCCCGATGCCAGCAGCATCAAGTTTCTATATATTTCATCCATTCTTTCTTTCTTTCTGTTCTCGGTTATAGAGAGTGTAAAAATAGATAAAATTTCCGGTATTTTATCAAATACCGATGGTTTTTCGTTAAAAATAGTTCGAGTTTACCTCCAAAACTCTACTTTCGCATCCGAAAACTGATTCTGACCAATTATTATAAATAACGAACGGAGCGCGCATCGCTATTGATGCAGTTCCGTTCTAAGTTGAGGTTACAGAATAGAAAACTGTTTAAAACTTAGTTTATTTGTGTGGTAAGTTTAAACGGATTTTAAAGCAGACAAGCCTTTGTCTGATACGATTCTGACCAAAATGTTAGACACTTAACCTTAAAAACACGCGTTTTGTATGTTTACAGGCAGCGGCCTCCAGTGATGGACGTCGCTGCCGTAATTTTGAAGACCATCTATCTCATTTCCCGGACGGTGTAGTCGAGGGACTGAAGAAGTGGAATCTGATGGAACTTGAGGTCGCGTGCAAATCGTGACCAGCACTTGTTTTCCGGGCTGCTCCATTGGACCTCGGCAAGTGCGAGCATGCGGGGGAGGAGCATGTATTCAAGATGCTCGTTGCGGGCGATGAACTCCGTCCAAAGATTGCCCTGCACTCCGAGAATGTGGTGGCGGCACTCGGCCGGGATGCCTTCAAGGGGTTCGTAGGAATAGCATTTCTCAATCGGAAGATAATGCCTGATTCCGGTCGGCTCGCGCATGGGGTCGGGACCCTGGCAGTAGTCGAGGTAGCAGTGTGTCAGGGGAGTCATGATTGCATCGAATCCGCTGCAGGCAGCCTTGAGCCCTCCTTCAGTTCCTCGCCATGACATGACTGTGGCACCCGGTTCGAGCGAGCCTTCGAGAATCTCGTCCCATCCTATGACCTTCTTTCCCTTATCCGCGAGCATCTTTTGAACCCTTGCGGTTACATAGTTCTGAAGATAGTGTTCCGCGGTCCATTCCTCGGTGTCCTTGAGTCCGAGCTCGGCGATACGTCTCTGACAGTCCGGGCATTCCTTCCATCGTGCCTTCGGACATTCATCGCCTCCGATGTGGATGTACTCACCTGGGAATATGTCGCAGAGTTCGCTGAAAACGCCGTTGAGAAAATCGAAGGACGACTCCTTTCCGGCGCAGAGTATGTCCGGAGCTATGTCCCAGAGCGTGAACACCTTGTACGGACCTCCAGTACAGCCAAGCTCCGGATAGGCTGCAAGAGCCGACACGAGGTGCGCCGGAAGGTCAATCTCCGGAACAATCTCTATCCCGCGCTCCGCTGCATAGGCGACAACCTCGCGCAGTTGCTCCTGTGTGTAGAACCCTCCATAGCGGATTCCGTCGTTGTGATTCACCTCCCAATCGACCTGACTTCCATCGCGCCATGCTCCGACACCCGTAAGGAGGGGGTATTTCCTTATCTCGACTCTCCATCCGTGGTCGTCCGTCAAGTGCCAGTGGAAGCGGTTGAGCTTGTACATGGCCATCACATCGAGAATCTTCTTGACTTCGTCAATCCTGAAGAAATGCCTTGAGCAGTCGAGTTCAAGTCCGCGATAGGCAAAGCGCGGGAAGTCCCTTATCGACACGCAGGGAACATTTGCACCGTTTCCGCACGAAAACATCTGTTTCAAAGTCGCTATGGCATAGAGAGTTCCGGAATATGAACCCGAACGTACCGAGATTCCGTCGCGGCGAATGTCGATTTCATATCCCTCGCCTTCAACGGAACTATCATGGGTGAAAACAATCTTTGCCGATGACCTTTTTTTGCCGAAGGCTTCGGAAACATAGTTCCCGAAGCCTTCAACCATTTTTCTTTCTGCCTTTGACAGTCCAGACGAACTGACATTCGCACCCCCGGCCTTGAAGCTGCCTCCGTGAGAAGTCACTTCGGCGGGGTAGGGGACTACAGAGAGTGTCTTGCCGTTCATGGCCTTGATGCATTCGACCTCATCTTCACTATACGGAGTCCCATCCCGGCGCAGGATGTCGTGGAACCAGACCTCCGGTTCGTCGGTCGGACATGGCTCGTGCATGGTCTCCCAGCCGAAGATTGTGTTGGACTTACCTGCTACGAAGCCCCAATTGATCGCGCCGACGTTCTCCCGTTTGAGCATCGGGAGTATGTCCTGGAAAGTGCTGTTCTGAGTGCGTGCCATGTACTCCGTGCAGACCATTGGTTTACCATAGGCCTTAAGCGTGTCTATCATCGCCTGATGGCTCTCCGGAGACTCGTAGGTGTGATAGGTGACTATGTCCGAGTTTTCAATCTGCCAGACGTTCATCTCTCCGAGCAGCGGACTCCAGACTCCAGCAGTCAATGGCTGTGACGGGTTCACCCTGCGGGCCCAGCGGAAGATGTCCTTCAGGAGCGGGAACGACCTTTCGTAGTAGCGGTGCGGGTCCTGACCGCCGCCCGGCTCGTTGTAGAGGTCCCAGGCGTAGATGCGGGTGTCGTCTTTAAAATGTGTCAACACGTCGGTCACATAGGCCTCAAGCCGTGAGGCAACCGCAGCCGTGTCGGCCGCATAGTCAAGCCCGCTGCCGGCCTCCCCGTAGAATAGCGCTCCAGGGTCTTTCGCCCATCCGGAGTTGTGCACTCCCTTTTTCGGCTCGGGCTGTTTTCCGAGCGCGTAGTTTTCGCACCAACAGTCGTCGAGGAAGACGAACATCGTAGAGATGCCGTGCGATGACGAGATTTCGAGATACTTTTCTATCCTGCCCTTGAATCCGTCGCTGTCGGCTTCCCATAGGGTGTGGTGAAGGAACACTCTCATGCAGTTGAATCCCAAATCTTCGGCCCAACCGAGCTCGCTGTCAATGGCTTCGGGATTGAAAGTCTCCTCCTGCCACATCTCAAGCTGGTTTATGGCGTAGGCTGGAATGTAGTCACATCCGGACACCCACCCCTTTTCCTCAAACCATGCGTTTGCCTTCTCCTTCGTCCAGACTGTTCCTGTCTTGGACGCGCAGCCGCAGAGGAGAAGCGCTGTGATAATAACAATGCCTTTTGTAGCTTTCATTACGTGTCTTATTACTGAATCTGAAACATGATAATGTCGCCCGGAGCTACACTGAAGCATCCTGACTTCGCTGCAGTCTTGTAGCCTTCCTTATCAATCAGCCAGGCCTCTCCTGTGAATGCGATGTCGAGTGTCATGTCTGCCTTGTAGTCCTTGTTCACCACGGCGATATATGTCTTTCCGTCCTTGACCACCTTCGAAACCACGGCACCATTGTCGCTCGTGGAGAGCGCGGAGATGCTTTCAGGAAGGGTTGTGAGACCCTTTGTTCCGTATGGCAGGTTCGCACCGGTGTGCCACACGTCGGTGACGTCAGCCCCGAGGAAAATCTTTGACAGCGACTGGATCTCCTTATTGAGGGTCTTCACGCGGTCATAAACCTGCGTCGGACCATTTTGGTATATTCCCCAGTAGGTGAAGTATTGGAATCCCTGTGCCCCATAGGCGAGGTTGCTGAACATTTGTACGCGGAGCTCAGCAAGCGTCGGTATAGGGTAGAGCACCCCTTCGAGCTTGTGGGAGAGCGAGAGGGCGAATGCCCAGAACGGGATGCTGCGTGCCCGCGAGACACGCCTTATGTCTTCGAGGTTCTTGTACCATTCCCGGCGGAGTGAACTGACGCCGTCGACCTCCATGACCGGGTAGTGGTCAAATGAGAGGAAGCGAACCGGCACCTGCGAGAGGTAGGACGTGAGCTTTGACATATAGCCGTCGATGTTTCCCCACGCCCAGTTCGGGTAGAGGTTGATGTAGCAGAAGTGCTTGTCATCGACCGCATTGATTGCCTTCACCTGAGACGCGAGTGTCGGAATGTCGCTGACCTCGGGCTCATCCTTGATGTGGTAGCCGAAGAGTGCCGGGTGCGACATCATCGTGCGCACGGTGTTCTCTGTGTCTGAGAAAAGTTCATCGCTTTTCGTTATAAGCTTGATTCCTGCCTGCTGCGCACCATCGAGCGCGAGCATCACCTCGTCGAGACTCTTGTACCATCCGAGATAGACATTGATTCCGCATTCTTTCATAGAGGTGAACCTTGCCACGAACTGCTCAGGAGTCTGGTTGTCGGTCCACGCGATGATAGGAAATTGCCCGTCAACGGTAAGCCCAGTAAGGTCCATGACCGTGGTTGCGTTGCCGCCATTACCCGAGTTTCCGGGTTTCGGGAATTTTTCGCAGGCCGTCACCAAAGCGATGACGGCCGCGAAAGAAAATATCAGTTTGCTAACTTTCATTGACTGCTGTTGATTGTTCATAGATAAAAACTGCGCAGGAACTGCTTGAGAATCATTTGCTGAGCGTCACCATATTTGTCGTCTTGTTGTACTCAACGAGATAGACTCCTGGGGTGAACGGCTTTTCCGTGTTCTGTTTCCCGTAGTATCCCCAGTCGCTCATAGGCACGAGGAGGTCAGGCGAGCCGGACTTCCAGTCCTTCACGAGCGCTCCCCAGGCATAGTTCGTATAGACCTGGAAAGTGAATCCCTCGGCGAGATAGATGTAGGAACGGAAGATTCCGTCGGCCGTCTTGTTGAGGTGCAGGGTCTGCCCCGGCGTTCTCGGAATGTCAGTCTCAATTATCGGGTACTCGATGTATGGCTTCTGCGGGAAGCTTGCGTTCTTTCCTATGAGAAGGACATTTTCAGCTGCAATGTTGTTTGTGAATATGAGCCATTTTTGCTCCGTCCTATACCAAACCTCATATTTCTCGCTCACTCCAATGTATCTTGCGGTCTTTGCCGTCTCATCGATGTTGTCGAAAATCGCGAGGTTCACCATCTCCGCAATCGGGGCGTCGAAGTTCTCGAACTTCACTGTGCAGTTCTGCTCAAGTTCAAGCACCCATCGCACGAGGGTTCCGTCCTTTTGGTCAGCCATCCCGCTCTTGTCGAGAACGATGGCCTCGCCTGGCTGCGGTTCAGGGTCCGGGGTCGGATCTATCGGCTTCGGATCAGGGTCTGTGACGCCGGTCTCAAGGCCGCCGAGGACAGTTCCGGTGTACCTCACGAGAGAAGCCTTTCGGGAGGCCTTGTTGTAGTTGAGCATATAGAGACCTTCGCTGAATGATGCGCCGGCGTTGCCGTAGTTGCCGTCAAGTTTCCCATCCTCGGTCTCGGCCATTTCTGAGATGACCAGGGTCTCCGGAGTAGTTGATTCCCACTGAAGTTCGTTGCCCCAGCTCCAACCGTCATAAATCTTTATGGCGAAGTCCTTCTTGAGATAGAGCAGCGTGCTGAACTTCCCTTCGCCCGTGCGGATGCAGGAGGCCGTCGCATAGCTGACATCAACGCCGCTTGCGAACCAGTTGAGAGGGTGTTTTTCGCAGTACGGAGACATCGGGAGCGACGCATTCATTCCGGTTACCCAGAGGACGTCCGTAGCGATATATTGTTCCTTTATGATAAACCATTTAGTATCAGGAATATAGTAAATCTCAAACTGATTTCCGGTGTGTCCGGTGTAGCGTGCCGTATTCTTCTCCACATCGGCGAAGCGGTCGGACTGCGGTAGCGTGCCGTCAGGGAAGTTGAGGAAGACGACGCGACAGTCCTGCACGAGCTGGAAGCTCCAGAACACGCTGTTCCCCTGGTCATTCGCCATCTTTGAAAAATCTATAGGGATTGTAAGGTCCAGCATCTTGCTCATCTGTTCCGTGAACTGATCGAACGCGATCCACTTGATGCCGTATTCCCCGGTGTCCGGCGTGTCGAACGTCCAGACTTTCCCGGAATTGTCTATGGTATTGTCCTCGTTCAGTTTGGAGACTATGCTGAAACTGCTCCCCAGTCCGGTGAGCTCGCCTTCCGTGCGGTAGCTGCCCTTTGTCGCAGTCGGTGACATCTGCCAGACTTTCCCGTTGCTGTCAACGAGGTAGAGCGCGTCAAAGAGTTCCGGAGTCGTAATCTGCACGTTGCTTTCCTGTGCGAGTTTCTCTTCCGTGAACATCTCGTCGGTGTTCGTGACTTTCATTGTCACGTCAGGCCAGAATGGGGCGTCAAGAGTTGCCGGTGAGAGCGGAAGGTCGAATTCCTTTTCAACCAGGGCCTCGGTTCCTTCAAGTTCAAACTCGGCGGAGGCCAGAACTTCGGCTTCTTTCCTGATTTCGAGATTGAACTTTCCGAGTTTGCTTCCCTTGACTTTGAGTGTCGCGGAGAACTTTACATTGTTGCCAGCGATGACAACGGATTCTCCATTCAGTCCTTTCAGTGAGGCATTTTCTATGACCGGAGCCTCCGGCTTGGTCACAACGGTCGGCTCATCTTTCTTGCATGAAAATGCGAGAACAGAGGCTGCGGCCAGAATTAAGAATGATTTTAAGTAACGCATAATTTAGTGATTATATGGTTTGTAAATCTATGTTTTCAGTTTATACGGAATATGACAACGTCGCCCTCTTCCATTTTCATCGGCTTTCCTTCATAGGCACGGCATCCCTCCGGTGTCATGATTTTCACTTTTTTCCGAAACCGGATGTCGAGAACGGCCGGGTTCACGCAGTCCCTGTTCTGCACGGCAATGTAGTCATGCTTCCCGTTTCGTAGAAACGATACGACCGCACCATTTCCCGAGACGTCGAGACTCTCGATGACTTTGCCCGTCGTTGTCTCAAATCTTTTTGTGCCTTCGGGAATATTGTCTCCAGTGTGCCGGACATCGAGGACTTCGCATCCGAGAAATATTGGAGAATATGCCCGAATCTCCGAATTTACCTGACTGACAACGTCATACACTGAAGTGTGGCAATGACTTGCCGGGTCATACAACCCACCTGCGGTGAAGTATTGGATGGCCTGCGCACCATAGAGAAGGTCGCTGAAGACCTGAAGCCGGAGATGTCCGATTGTCGGCACAGGATAGACGGCTTCGGGAGACGGAGGACCGAGACGGTGCGATTTGGTCAGGGCAAATGCCCAGAATGGTTTTCCGTGGCGTCGCGACATTTCGGAGAATTCCTCAAGGTTACGATACCATCCGGGGCGTACCGAGACGCTGCCGTCCTCGTTCTCCGTAATTGGGTACTGGTCAAAAGAGCAGAATGGTACGTCCACCTCCGATGCGAAATATTCGATTCTTTCAGCATAAAGGCTGTCACACCATGCCCAGTTCGGATAAAGGTTCACGTAGGACGGATGTCCGGGATCGAGCGCAGCAATCTCCCTGACGAGTCCGGCAATCCATGGAATGTCCCATATTTCCGGCTCGTCCTTGATGTGCCATGCGTATAGGGCCGGATGGCTCTTGAAACGGGCGATGGACTGAGCGGTGGAATCCTTGATCTGCGGGAATCCCGGGATGAGCTTCAAGCCGGCCTCCTGCGCTGCGTCAAGGGCAGCAGCAGCTTCGTCTTCCGTTCTATACAAGCCGAGATGGATGTCAATCCCGCATTCCTTCAAAATGGGGAAGACCTCGGCGCTGCACTGTGGCGGCACTCCTGCCCATGTGATGATGGGAATGGTCCCAGCCTCTCTTGTGCAGGATAGGCAGAGTAGGAGTGACGCCGCTGCAATAGTCATGTTCTTGAGAATCATATTAGCTTGAAATGTGGTGGCTATATTGCAGTGACATATACATCTGCCTTGCTTCCGTCTCCGTTCTTGTCCGGCTCACGGGTGAAATGAAGACGGATCCTGTAGACTCCTGGCTTGAAATCGCTTCCGGGGCGGATGAATATTCCATCGGTTATAGACGCTGTTTCCGGGGTCATTGACGTCATCTCTACGGTTGTGCTCCACTTGACCCAACGGAATGGCTGGATGGTGTAGTCGTCTTTGAGATAGACAAGTAGGCTGAAGTCACCGGAAACATCCTTCACCGCCGCAAGTGTCGCGTAGCGCACCTTTCCGTCCCCATCGAGGTACTTGAGGTTGTGCGTGCTGTCATCGTTGCCGAGCGGGAAGCAGGCCTTGAGGCCGGTGATCCAGACCTGATCAGAGGTGTTGAATACAGCGTAGTTCAGAATCATCCATCCTGTGTCGGTGTCGAACCAGAAGCTCCATTCAGCACTATGTCCGGTGAATTTTGCCGAATTTTCGGAAAGAATCTCGAACCTGTCGCTCTGAAGCATTGACTTGAGTTCCCCGAAGCCCTCGAAAGTGACCTCACAGTCCTTGACGAGCCGGACCTTCTCCTTCGCGAAGTAGTTCACACCGCTCTGACTGACCGATTCCATTGCGGCCTTGTCAACGACGACGGTAAGGTTCACGAGTTTGTTGAGGCTGAAACTGTAGGTGTCGAAACCGAACTTCTTGAATCCTAAACCTTCTGTGTCCGGAACGTCAATTCCGCTTCCTCCGTCTCCTACAACAGCAATCTTTCCGTTTTCCATTCCCCACACAACTCCGCTGAAGTCGGGCCTTCCTCCGCTGACTTTCTCGGCGATGAAGATTTTCTTTCCGAGCGAAGTGAGGTCAGTGCCTTCTGTGGTGTTGTAGACAAAGCTTCCTTCCGCTTTCTCCAGAGGGAACATAGCTCCGTTCTCGTCGACAACGAAGAGTTTGGACGGCGATGCCGGGCGATTTACGGAGATGTTCCGGTCCCTCGGTATTCTCGTAGAATATTCGCCGCCTGCGACGTTTTTCGATGACACCGTGACTTCCGGATAGAAACCGCCATTGTCGAGGTTTGCGGCAAATGGCATGATGAAGTCAAATTCCACCGCCGCCTTGTTGCCGGAAATCTCCCCAGTGCGGCTGAACACGACATTATCCCCATATTTGACAACGACTCCATAGCTTCTCAACTCGTTGTAGTCATCGTGTATGGCGGCCTTGAAGTTCACGATCTCTCCGGCAGTGATTTCAGTCTTTCCGTCGGAAGTGGATATTGTAGGATTCTCAATGATTGGACGGGAAGCCCATTCCGGCCAAGTCACGTTCTTGTCTACTTTTTCGGCGCAGCCACACAGCACCATAGCCGCAGCTGCGAGTAGTATACCTCTATATTGTAATTTTTGCATCATATTTTTACTTAGGCAATTATCTGAAATAAACCGTTGAGGATTTGAGGAAGATTTTTGAGGGAACTAATATAGACCCCAAAGATTCTCAAATCGCCTCAGCCTTGGCCTTGTCCTCGTCCCATCCATCCCTTGAAAACTCCTGAACAAGCGTTTTTCCGATTTCAGAGGCCTCATTGACGGCATAGTCCGGAATCGGCATATACTGATGGGTCGGCACCGTACCCTTTGTGGCGCGTACCTGACGGGCATATCTGTTGAACCGGATCAGGTCCACCTTGCGCATACCCTCGAACCAGAACTCATGTCCGCGCTCTTCCAAAAGGGCATCAAGGAAATGCTCCGCCGAGTCTGTCTTTGATGGAGACAGATTGCCAAGTCCCGCACGTGAGCGAACCTCGTTCACCGCAGCCACGGCCTCAGATGAAGGGGCGGCTCCGCTCTGACGTACCTCGGCTTCTGCGAACATCAGCAGCACGTCAGCCCATCTCGCGAGAGGGAAGTCGTTGCCGAAACATGGCGCCGTGGCTGTTTCTGCAGGGTATTTGTAGGGGATGTAGCCGTCCCATTCGGACTTCTTTCCGATTTCAGCCGGTCCCCACCACTCTCCTGTGGTCGTGTAGTACTGTGTGAGTATGCTTTCTTTGCGGAGATCCGCGCTCTCGAAACTGTCGTAGAACTTAGGTGACACATTGAAAGTAAGTCCCCATCCCGGGCCGCAGACGGAGAACGGGGTGTCGTTGCCGAGGTCGTCCTTCTTTGCTGCGTTGTTAGGGATTGCAAGCATCGCGAAAGGATTCATACTTCCTTCCTTGAGGTTGCCTGTCGATGACGGGTCACAGCTGATTGCAGCGATGATTTCGCAGTTGAAGTCATTCTTCTCGCGGAACATTTCCCTGTAGGGGTTGATTCCGGAGGTGAACAGACGGTACTTTCCTGTGTTGAGTTCACGGTACATCTCAAGCGCCTTTCCGTACCATCCGTCCATGTGTCCGCCCTCATTGAGGCAGTGCTTCATCAGCATGAACTTCGCATAGTCACGTGAGAACCGTCCCTTTTCGCTCTGATTTTCGGGAGCATACTGTGCGGCGAACTCGAAGTCGTCATATATCCACTGTGAAATCTCGTCCAGTGATGGCCTGACGGCGTTGTTCAGGGCCTCTGAGTTTTCGACCTTCTCCGGGTCTACGATGAGAGGAACCGGACCGTAGACGTGAAGCAGATTGTACATTTGGAGACCCCGGCATATCCTTGCCTCTGCGAGAATTTCTCTCTTCCTTTCTTCGGAAATCTTGGTCGCAGGGGCGTTCTGAATAGTTCCTATGACGCTCGTAAACCGCGTAACTTCGCGTGTCTTCGGGTAATTGTTCGGTCTGGCATCTTCAAGAACGCTGCGGGAATAGTAGCGGCACATAGAGAAGTTGGCCTCGGATAGTTGCCTATAATTGATGTTCCACACTCCGCTCACCCATGGGGCCTCCACGTCTGATGTTGTGTCGAACTGCTTTAGCACGCCGCCGGCAGGGATGTACCACGGATGCTGGTTGCCGTTTGAGGCATAGAGCGAGTAGGTCCATGTGTTCGTGAAAGGGATGTAGCAGGACATCATCAGCGACACGAAGTCATTTTCGGAGACAGGAAAGTTCTGCTCTGTCAGAACTCCGTAGATCTTCGGGTCAAAGTCCTTGTTGCAGCCTGTGCCCATGAGAAGGGCCGTTGCGGTAATTGCGATGTATATTGTCTTTTTCATCTGTTTCCTGTATGATAAAACCTACCTGAAATTGATTTTTGCACCGAGAGAGTAGCTGCGTATCATCGGATAGCCTGCCGGTGAGGAGCTGTTTCCCGTGTATATTTCCGGATCAACTCCGGAGAATGTCGTGAATGTCAGAGGGTTCTGCGCATCGAAATATACCCTTATGGAGCTAATTCTTTTTGCGAGTACCTTTCCAAGAATGTTTCCGTCAATGTTGTAGCCCAGAGTTATGTTCCTCACTCGGACAAAAGAGGCATTCTGTCTGCCAAGGTCCCAACCGGCGTTGCCCGGAAGGGCGTCGCTTCTGGTTGTCGCTATGCCGGGAAGCGTGCCGCTTGTGTTCGTCTGCGAGTTCCAGATTTTGTAGGCGAACTGGTTGGAGTTCTGCGGCGGGCCGTATGAGAGCGCTCCGGCGTTTGCCCATGCGTAGGCGTAGTTATACTTCGTCGCTCCGAACTGTCCGTACATGAATATGTCGAGGTCGAAGTTCCGCCACGTGAATGTGTTGCCGAATCCTATGCTTATTTTCGGGAGAACGTCGTCCATGTAGATGTCATCTGTGGTGATGATGCCGTCTCCGTTGCGGTCCTCGATTATCGGGTAGCCCGGTCTCTGAGAGTTTTCGCCGAGGCTCAGTTGCGAATCCGGCATATTGGAACGATCCTCGTTGATGATGCCTGTCACGTGATAGAAATACTGCGCGTTCATCGGCTCCTTTTCGCGGAGCTGATAGACTTGATAGTCATAGTTTTCTGTTCTCTTGACCCAGTACATATTATACTTCGTAAGGGTGAGCGTTGATGTCCAGCTGAATCCTCCGAGGTTCTTGATGTTCACCGAGTTGAGCGTGGCGTCCCATCCCGCGCGGTAGTAGTGTCCGTAGTTGACCGGACGCATTCCGACCATGCTCAGGGGCTCTCCGGGAGCTGTTCCGAGAAGATCCGTGACGTCATTGCGGAAAAGGTCGAAACTTCCATAGAGCCTGTTGCCAAGGAAGTAGAAGTCGATTCCGACGTTCTTCATTATGGTCTTTTCCCAAGTGACATCGGGGTAGTCGGCACCCGACTTTATGTACGGGATGTAGTTGATGCCGTTGTTCCCGAACTTCACATAGCTCGGAGCCATGGTGTATAGACCGTATAGCGACGTTCCGAGGTTGTCGCGGCCAGTGACTCCGTAGCTTGCCCTGACTTTGAGCAGATCAATCCACTTCACTTTCTGCATCCATGGTTCAGAAGTTATTTTCCATGCCGCAGAAACAGACGGAAACCAGGCGTATTTCTTTGACGGGAAGAACTTGTCCGTGCCGTCGCGTCTCAGTGTGGCGGATACGACGTACCTGTCAAGCACATCCACGGCGAGCCTTCCGAACTGTGACCTTTTCTCATTCTCCCACTTGGATGACGTCGGTGTGAAAGGTCCTTCTGCAGCAGCGATGTTGTCTGGTCCTATGTTGTCGTTGGCGTTCTTGAAGTCTACCTCCAATCCAGTTCCCGACTGGTTGTACACTCCCATTCCGAGCACGGCGTCGATGCTGACAATGTCGCGGATGTTCTGGCTGTACATAAGCATACCCTCGATGGTCCTGTCGTCGCGGTTCGCATCTCCGATGTGTCCGCGAGAAACACCTGCCACCTCGTACCAGAGCATGGTTGTCGGGATGTAGAGCGAACGCTTCGCCTGTTCGCGGTTCAGTCCGTAGACACCGCGAACCTTCAACAGATCCTTGTAGAGGTTTATGTCGGCCGACACGTTCACATACCATCCGGAAGACTTTGTGTTATCGTTGTACATCGCCATTTCAGCGGGGTTAGCCGTTGAACGGTATCTCATGTAGTTGCCTTCGGAGTCATAGACGGAGTAGTTTGGCGGGAACATAAGAGCGGACTGCAGGGCGTCCTTACCGACACCGCCTGCACCGCCTCCGTCAGCGTTGGAGTTCGTGAAGTCGTTCGAGAATATGTTGAGTATTGTCGACACTTTCATAAAAGGGAAAATCTGGGCCGTGAGATTGCTGCGGAGCGTGTATCTTCTCATTCCGGAGTTTATCACAGTGCCCACTTGATCGTAGTAGTTGCCTCCGACATAGTACTTTATGTACTTGTTTCCGCCATTGAGCGAGAGCGAATGGTTGTTGATGCTTCCTGGCTTCATTATATAGTCGAGCCAGTTCGTGTTCGTAGCGGATGCGATCTGGTCCGGATAGAACACAGGTGACCAGCCTCCATCGTAGTCGTTGATGCCATAAGGCTTCATGTCGTGATTCAGAAGGTAGCTTTCCTTGCTGAAGACGTTGGCGAAGTTCATGTACTCGGTGGAACTGAGCGGTTCGAGATACTTGTAGTTGCGCACGAATGAATAGCTGGATTCGAGTGTCACTCTCGGCGCCCCCTCAGCTCCCTTTTTGGTGGTTATGAGTATGACTCCGTTTGCCGCGTTTATTCCATAAATCGCAGCGGAAGCATCCTTCAGGACTTCGATGGACTCAATGTCGCCAGGATTCAGGCCTGCAAGTCCCGCCCTGTTTATGGAATTGGGCGTTTCAATGGTCCCGTTTCCCACTTCGAGCGAACCGCTCGGCATCATGATGCCGTCCACGATGTAGATCGGAGTTCCGCCGCCTCGGATGGACACGTCAACATTTCCTCCGGGCTGTGGGCTGCTGATGTTGGCTCGGAGTCCTGCCGCCTGTCCCATGAGCATCTGGGACATATTGCTTGTGGCACTTTTTGCAATCTTTTCTGTCTTGATGGTGGCTACCGATGTGGTGAGGTTCTTTCTCGACGTCGTTCCGTAGCCGACTGCAACGGCTTCCTCGAGCAGCACGGAGTCGTCTTCGAGTCGGATCTCGACTATGGCATTGCGCTGAACCTTGTATTCGGCGTTGGTGTAGCCCAGTGACGAGAATTCCAGAACGTCTCCCTTGTGAGCATCGATCGAGAACTGTCCATCAATGTCGGTCACAACGCCTGTCTTTGTCCCCTTGATGATTGCGGAGGCGCTAATGACGGGCTGTCCGTCATGGTCGATGACGCGGCCCTTCACTGTGACGGCATCGGATGCCGCTGGCTTTGGCGTGACGACAATCTTGTCACCCACAGTCGTGTACTGGAGACCGGCCTTGCTGAGTTCCATGTTCAGTACCTCAGCGAGCGTGGCGCTGTCCACGTGTATGGTGACTTTGGTCCTATTCTCGATTTCCGAGTCGCGGTAGGAAAATTTCCAGTCGGTCTGCCTTTCAATTTCCGTGAAAAGCTGTTTCAGTGGGGCATCATTGAGGTTCAGGCTGATTCTGTCCTGCTGCGCGTGGGCCGACACGGAAAGCAACAGACCGAAAATGACAGCAAGAACGGCATGACGCCATGATGATGGTTTCATAAGCGGAATGTCAATTGTTTTGTGTGTTTGTGATTACTATGTGATTGCCACTGCTCCTGTAACTGAAGCCGTAGTGCATTTTCAGAATGTCGAGTATGTCCTCTACGCGGTGTTCGCTGAATGAACCGGTGTAGCGGTCCGCAAGGTTGATTTCCGGAGAACACTCGATGGTGACCCCGAAATGTCTCTGCAGCATGTCAACGACTTGGTAGAGTGGCTTGTTTATAAAAGTTATACGGTCCTCGAGCCAGCTTGTCTCGATTGCATTGTCTGTCCGTAACATATTGAGTCTTCCGCTCTCGGTCCTGATGCAGGCTTTTTCGTTTGGTGAGAGTTTGATTTCGGCGTCTCCGTATCTCAGGCTTATGCTGCCTTCGACAAGCGACACCTCCTTGAGGTCGTTGTCCGGATAGGCATAGACATTGAATTTGGTGCCGTGGACAATTATGTCCATCCCTTCAGCCGAGACGATGAACTCGTGCCCGGAGTCCTTTGTTACATCGAAATATCCTTGCCCTGAGAGCCTTACTCGGCGGTTTTTCACCCCGAAGTCGGCCGGATACTCGATGGTTGACCTTGTGTTGAGCGTTACTTTTGTCCCGTCAGGCAGGACTATCCTGGATTTTCCGTTTTCTCCGGCATCGATTCGCATCTCCCTGTTTGCCAGTAGATTCTGCTCGTGGCTTAGGTCTGCCAGACGCAATGAAAGCACGCCTGCCACAAGCAGCAGAAGCCCGGCGGCCACAGATGTCCAAAGCCGTATCTTCCTAATCTTAGGTTCGGGCATTCTCCTGCGGGATCCGCCATGCACGTCGCTCTCGTGCATCCAAACCTCTTCGAGAATGTTCCCGATTTCATAGTCTGATGCCGTATCGACTTCCTTCCCGAGCGTTTCGAGTTCCTCCGGAGATATGTCTCCGCGTCTGTATTTTTCAAGCAGATTTTTCATGCGCCTCTGTTTTCTGAATGTGAGTACGCATTATATATCCGTTTGTCCAGGGTTTATAATATATAAAATCCGACTTTTTGTATGCCTGCCTTCATTCTCTACATTGGCATGCACTCGCTCAGGACTTTGTATATAATGACAATCAGGGGCATATAGCGCAGAAGGTATTCCCTGATTTTCTTCATCGCGGTGGACAGTTGGTTGCGGACGACCTGCTCTCCGATGCCGAGTCCTGCGGCAATTTCCCTAACGCTGAGCCCATCCTCGCGGCTCATTGTGAAAATCTGCCTCTGACGTGGTGTGAGAGTCTCTTTTGCCGCTCCGATGCCTTGAAGATAGGCATCATAGTCATAAGAAATTCTGGACTCGACGCTCACTGCCCCGGAAAATTCCACCCAGTCATGAATGTTCGGGTTTCGTAGTTGGCGGCGCAGTTCCTTTATCAGGGAGTTTCTGCACGATGTGAAGAGATAGCCTCTGACGGAACGTCTCTCGTCGAGGTTACCGCGATGCAGCCAGAGCCCGACGAGAGCTTCGTGGGTTATTTCACGCGCCGTGTCGGCTGACTTGACGTATGAATAGACGAAGCGGTATAGGGCGGGGGAATAGAGTTCATAAAGTTCCCTGAAGCCGGCTTCGCTGCCGTCCCCTCCATCTTTCAGTCTCCGTATGAGTTCCTTTTCATCCATGATTCCGGCCCCAAAGGTAATGAATTTTTCGAACAGCGAGGTATTTGTTTACTGTCGCAACAGTTCGCCTATTGCAAGATGGCACTATGCGAAAGTGAATCAGCTCAATGTAAAAATGTCCCATCGGAAATACATCTGATAACTGTCAAGTCCATAAAATTCACTACCTTTGTAATATTACAACATACGAAAAGTATGGGATGTTAAAATGCAATGAAACAGATATGGACAAGTCAATAAGCATATTAGACAAAGACTATTTGCAGTGGGTGCAGGAACTCTGCAAGCGTTATCAACGCTGCCAAATAAAAGCCGCAGTAAAGGTCAATCAAGAAATGCTTCGTTTCTATTGGGAACTGGGACGAGACATCATAGAGATGGATATTGAGAAAAAATGGGGCGAAAAAGTAATTAGAACATTATCCGCAGATTTAAAACGAGAGATTCCGAATGCTACCGGCTTCTCTCGCACTAATTTATACTATATCAGGAGTTTCTACTGCTTATATTCAGAACTTAATGCAATTGTCCCCCAGATTGAGGGACAATTATCGTCCCACTCCAAGAAATCAATTGTCCCCCAACTTGGGGACAATCTCACTCATCAGTAGTCAGTCTGATGGAAGAAGATATATTCGCGTTACCATGGGGGCATCATAAATTGCTGATAGACAAATGTTCCAACAATAGAGACAAAGCATTGTTTTATGTAAACCTATCACTTAAAAACGGCTGGAGTCGAGCGGTTCTGCTTAATGTCCTTGATACAAACTTATACGAAAGAAGCGGTAAAGCGGTAACTAATTTCAATTGCACACTACCAGCTGGAGACAGCGATCTGGCACAAGAGATGACTAAAGACCCTTATTGCTTCGATTTTACAGGATTACGAGAGAGATACAATGAGCGCCAATTAAAAGATGCTCTTATCGCAAATCTTGAGAAATTTCTATTGGAACTGGGAACCGGATTTGCCTATATGGGTCGAGAGTTTAGGCTTGAAATAGGAGGAGAAGAACAATTTTTGGATATGTTGTTTTATAATATTCGTCTTCGTTGCTATGTAGTTATAGAAGTTAAGACTATTGCTTTTCAAGCTTCTCATATTGGGCAGTTAGGAGCATATGTTGTTGCTGTCGATCATCTCTTAAGAAAAGAAAGTGACAACAAAACTATCGGCTTGCTTGTTTGCAAAACGAAGAACAATGTGTTCGCCCAGTATGCATTGGAGTCAAGCAACCAGCCGCTTGGCATTTCTGAGTATGAACTGTCAAAATTATATCCCGAAAAGGTTGAAGGCACCATTCCTTCCATCGAAGAAATTGAGGCAAAATTAGGAGAATAATGTAATGAAGAATATGGATAGAGAGGCTCCTTTATGGACATTCGGTTTCAATTATTGATTTATTACATATGAAACATTTTTATTCTTTCAAGCATTATGTCATACTCGCACTCGCCATACTTGTGGTTGTCTGTGGCTGCGGAAACGGGGATTCTGTGGAAAAACTGCGGATGGAGTGTCCGTCGGTGTTTGTTTCGGATTCTACGAGACTGGTGCGTTATGACTCATACACATTGATGTATAATCTCAACAAATTGAATCCTCAGTGGGTGGCGTGGGAACTGACAGCGGAGGAAACTGATGGTGACATTCCGAGAGACGGCAATGCCACAGGAGCCAAATCCTATAGTTTTCAGGTGGATATGAATCTTCCATTTCTTCAAGCTGACAATAACGATTATAGAAATTCCGGTTATGACCGTGGACATATGGCTCCGGCAGCTGATATGAAATGGAGTGTGCAGTCGATGAATGATTGTTTCTATTATGTGAACTGCTGTCCGCAAAACCACAATCTCAACGGAGGTGTTTGGAAATCTTTGGAGGAGAAATGCCGTGCTTTGGCAAAGAATTATGGCTGTTTGTGGATTTGCTGCGGGCCGATTTTCTATGGGCAACCAAAGGAGTATATCGGGCCTCATAATGTTGCGGTTCCGGACGCATTTTTCAAGGTGATGATGGTCTATGCTGACTCTGCCTACCACGGAATCGGTTTCATCTGCGAGAATAGACCTGGCAAGCAGCCGCTTGAGAATTTTGTCTGGACGATTGCCGAGGTTGAGGAAATTACAGGTCTCAATTTCTTCAATGCGCTGAAATCCGAAGAGTCGCTCGCGGTAAAGTCTTCAGTTGACCTTGACCTCTGGTTCGGCAGACAATAATAGATAAATTCCCTAGGTTTTCTATTGTACAATATGCCGGAAGACAGCGGCAAAGTACAAGTAGTCATAAGGCTACTGACTTCAGTATAGAGTGTCAGCAATCTCTGGGAAGGTCAATAGGCGGTATAAAAAGCCCACGTGTTTATCGCGATAAACAATTTTACCCAAGAATTTGTTTATCCCGATAAACACTTTTATGAAAATCGTGTCCATCGATAGGGTGACACTTCTGAAATACCTGAAATGCCTGGATGAGGCGAAACTTCTCCGCTGCCTCTACACGGAGCTTGACAAAATTACGGATCTGCAGAAGCCGGACAAACTTCTGATGGACAACACCAATCTCCTCTACACTTTTTCAGAGACAGAACCTGAAAAAGGAACAGTACGAGAAACGTTTTTCTGCAACCAGCTCAGTTCCGCCGGACATGTGGTAGAATACGGAGGCATCAAGACCGGTGATTTCCGGATAGACAAGAAGACCGTCATCGAAGTGGGCGGACAAGGAAAGGACTGGTCGCAAATAGGCGGTGAAGACCTCACCGGTGCCGCGCTCGCCGTTGACGACATCGAACTCGCGTCTGGGAAAAAGATTCCGCTCTGGGCTTTCGGCTGCCTGTATTAAGGCGCTCAAAGTATGCGGATATTGACAGTTCCTCATTCCTGATGCGTTCTACATGACTCCGTTGCTGTAGAGTGAAGGCGATTCATGACAAATTCCCGAATAAATAAAACCGGACGACCATTGATTCGAATCAAAAAAAATGATTACCTTTGCCGCCCGGAATTTTGGGACAGTTTTTCTGCCTGTCCCGTATGGTCAAAGCTGAATCTATGGCAACTGTTCCGGGAATAGCGTAAACATACATTATTAAAATCAATACTTTATGCAAAAACAAAATTTTTGGAAAAGGATTCTTGGGTTCACTATGTGCATTGCCCTCGGATTCTCTCTCAACTCATGTGCTGAAAAAGAGACGACACCAAATGTTCCGGAAGAGCCTGACACGACAGCGACAATCGAAGACGTGCTCAAAGGAGAAATCGGAACTGAATTTGAAGTTGGAAGAGCCCTTGTCGTGGCAACCAATCTCCAGGGACTCGTACTTCAGAAAGACGATGCGCAGATTTACGCGTATTATGGAGCACAGCACAACTTCAAGACAGGTGACGTTGTCGCGGTGAAAGGAACCACAGTCAGCCGTAACGGACTCGTTCAGTTCGGCAAAGGGTGTACAATCGAGAAAACCGGTGAAAAGATCGTAAACTATCCGGAGCCTGCAAAATTCACGGCAACTGAGATTGATGCGTATATGAATGAGCCTGAAATCAAATATGTTACGCTTGACGGAACTATAATGGTAGCAGGGAACTACGTAAACGTCGAGATTGAGGGAACTTCTGTAGTAGGAAGCCTCGACTATATGAGTGACGAGTTCAAGGAAAAATACCATATGCACAGCGTCACTCTGAGTGGCTGGCTGATTGGGTCCTACAAGACCTATATGTATATGGTACCGACCGAGGTTAAGGATGCCGGTAAATTTGAAGAAACTGTGCCGGAAGGAGCAATCTATTTCAACTCATTCGACAAGGAAATAGCAGTCCAGAATGCGGAAAAGTATCAGACAAGCAAAGGCTGGCCGTTCTGCGAGCAGTTCGACGGATGGAAGAACGAGAAAGGAAGCGGTGTGGCAAATGTCACATACGACTTCAAGAGCATTTCCCCGAGAACTAACCAGTCATCAAAGGGAGACCTTTCACAATATGACGGTTCCGGAAAAAACAACCTGTTGTTCAGCAGTGCGCCAAACTGGTTCACTATCAAGAATATCGCAGTCACTACAACTAAACTGAGGCTGACGTTCGGAGCACAAAGATACAGCCAGGGAGCCACCAATACGTTCTACACCTCCGATTTCACTGTGAAGCTCTCCGCCGACGGTGAAACGTGGTCTCCTGCAATTGATTACGACTTTGCCGGTGTAGCAGATGTTGCCGGCAACTGGAGGCGTGCAGTCGCGGATTTCACTCTCCCGGAAGGAACCAAGACTCTCTGCATCAAGTTCGAGGCCAAACTCAGCAGCGTGAATAGGATCGATGATGTGCTCCTCACTGCAGGTGAAGGCGGTCAGGCCATAGAGTTCGGTAAAGTGGTCGAGACCCCTCTCATAACAGTGGACGAGGCAACGAAAGCCGAGGTCGGAAAGATATTCAGAATTGAAGGCAAGGTGATTGCCACCCACACCAAGGGTTTCCTCGTGCAGGACAAGACCGGAACAATACTCGTGTTCAAGAAAAAGCACGGAATGGTGGCTGGAAATCTCGTCTCCGTAGAAGGCAACATCGCAACCTATGGAGGGTTGAACCAGTTCGGGGAATCATCGGAAATCAAAGTAAACGGTACCGAGGAAGTGACTCATCCTGAACCGGAAAACTTCACTTCCACAGAGTTTGACGCATACGCAGCAAAACCATGCATCAAATATGTGAAATATACGGGAACTATGCAATCTGAAAAGGATAAGTACTACCAGTGGCACAACAACGTCATTGTCGATGGTACGGACGTTCAGGGCTCGGTCTCCTATCCGGACGATGCATTCGGCCTGAAAGACTTTGCCAACGGCACTAAGGTTGAAGTTGTCGGTTATGCCATCGGCGTAAGCGGAACAGCCACGAAGTATCTTAACACAATGATCACCTCAATTCGGAAAGCCAAGTAAGACGCTGACTAAAAAGTCCCGAAGGGACCGCGCCGGGGCGCGAGATACCCCTAATAGGGGTCGCAGACGTTAGTCTGCGGGGGGTAGGAAGTCCGGAGGTGGGGTAGCAAAAGACTTTTTGGTCACCCTCTTCTAAAACAAAGGCTCGGGAACAGTTGTGCTCCCGAGCCTTTGTTGAAAACGGACGAAACTGAACCGGCTATCTGAGTCTGTCGACCTTGAGATTGCCCATATTAAGTCTCCAACATCCGTTTTTGATAAGGAAGTCAGGAAGATGCTTAAAGATGGAGAATAAAGTATATGCCTTACCGCCGCAACAGTTCGCCTATTGCAAGATGGAGGTCGCGATAGGTTGCTTCGAAATCCCCTGTGTACCAGGGGTCTGCAACATCTCGTGTTTCACCGGCTACTGACATCAGCATAGTAATCTTTCCTTCAGGGTCGGGCATCATCCTGTCCAACCACCTCCGGTTGTTACTATCCATAATATAAATCTCGTCATAGTAGGCATAGTCAGAGGGAGTTATGCGCCTTGCACCACGCGGAGAAAACGGAATCCCGTGCCGGTGCAGGCAAGCTTTTGCCGGAGGATATACATCGTTCCCGATTTCCTCCGTTGATGTCGCCGCCGATGCAATCTCAAATTCCTCCTCTCTTCCTTCGTCCGCGACCATCTTCTTCATAATAAACTCAGCCATGGGACTGCGGCAAATATTCCCGTGGCATACAAAAAGTATCTTTCTCATATTTAAACTATTGCGAGTAAAATATTATGTAATTATGTTCTCTGATTTATCTTAAATGAAAGAGCCGTGCCTCATCTTCAATAATTTAGAACTTATTAGTACAAAAACGTGAAAAACTCAGAAAAATCAGTTCCTATTTTCCACAGATTTCATCGGAAGTTCATTTCCTGTCCAAATGTTGTAGTTCAAATCCACCAGCTTTTCACGAGTGTATGTTCTTGGGCTGAACTTCGTTGTCTTGACCGATTTAAACTTTCCATCTGAACCGATCTCATAAGTCGTGTCGTATCTGTTCGCCGTGAATGAAGTGAAGGTTTCCAGCGGAATGGATTCCGACGCGGTAGGCTGCAGACGATATACGATTACTTTTGCATCCTCTGTTATCTGGTACTGTACTACAGGCATATATTCACCTTTTTTGCCTATAGTCATGACCCCGACAAGCAACTGGTCATAAATCTGCCCATCCGGAGTTACCACGAGCAGTACGTCAGTCTTATAATCGGTAACGCCCCCCAAAGTAACCAAAAGCAAACGTTTATCGGTATCCGGAAGAAGAAACTGAAAAGCCGAAGAAGGCAATTCTGCATCATACATGCAGGCATTGTCCCATTGCGTAAGTTGTACATTAGTGTAAAGACGGTCATCAAATTCGTAATCGCCGAAACTTATACCGCTCGCACCTTTATCTCTAAAGACATTTTTGTAACCGACAAATGGGAGCGTTCGTTCAGGAAGTCGCTTCAATACATTCGGCACCGTGGGTTGCGCCATTACTGTAAGTGAAAGTAGCAGCAGAAACACAACTAGTGATAATTTTCTTTTCATAATATAAAATCTTTTAAAAGCTCCCTTATCACCATAGTTTTTCTAAGGCTTCAAAAGGTTAATAGGTACTACAAATACTCCGTCTTCGCGCTGATATGCTCCGCCGACTGCGGTGAGCACCATCAAGAATGACGGGGATTTTTCATCGCTCTTCTCCTCGATTTTGGCTTTCAATAGTTTTAGGGATGACGCTCCTGCCTCAATCAGGTCGTCACCGCCCAATTTTATTTCAACTGCTCCCCACGAACCGTTTTCCAAATGGATGACGGCATCACATTCCAGTCCGGCATTATCCCTATAGTGACGGACTTCTCCGCCGAGCACGTCGGAATATATCCTCAAATCACGGACTGCCATATCTTCGAAAAAGAGGCCGAAACTCTCAAGGTCTTTCAGTAAATCTTCCGGTCCTGCGCCCAAAGCACGGCAGGCTATTGATGTGTCGACAAAATGGCGTGTCGGAGTTGAGCGGATTGAGGTCTTTGAACGGATGTTCGGATTCCACGCCGGCATATCCTCAATTATGAAAATGTCGTTCAGAGCTTCGTTGTAATCGTCGTATGTCTTTGTATCCATCGTGCGCTCGTTGCTTTGACGCACATCTGCGATGATTGTGGAAACGGCTGCCTCTGTGGAGATGTGGCGGGCGTAGCTCCTTACTATCATCTTCATAATTTCCGGATTCTTGTTGCGGAAACGTTCATTCTCACAATCCTCGAATACAAAAAGCCCGTTATAATAGTTCTTGGTAATCTCAATCGCTATTTCTTTGGGAGCAAGAACCGAAATGGGCCACCCGCCGCGGCAGATGAGATGAGCGACGTCGGATAAGGAGAAATCAGGGTTCAAATCCCACGGAATAGGCTTTCCTCCTTTGAAAAGTTCAGAAAGAGAGACTGTTCCCTTGGAATCCTTTGATTCCCACAGACTCATTGGTCGCATTCGTACCGGAGCAATACGCCCTGCACCGCTATGATGGACTTCGGTTTTGTCCGCAGGTGTCGAACTGCCGGTGAGGATGTACTTGCCGAATTCGTAATGAAAATCCAAATCATCCTTGACCTGATTCCAGATGTCCGGCGCTTTCTGCCATTCGTCAATGAGTCGTGGAGTCTCGCCGTCGAGAACGCCACGTGGGTTCATACGGGCCATTGCTATCGCTTGCTTTGTGTTGAGTTTCACAAAGCTCTTCTGGTATTTCATACAGGTCGTTGTCTTGCCACAAAATTTTGGCCCGGCGACAAGGACTGCCCCCGAGGATTGGAGTTTTCGCTCAATTTCCTTCTCTATAAGCCTTTCGTAATACATGGGACTTTTGATTGATTTTGTGCAAAGTTAAATAAATCCCCAAGATTTTCAATATAAAATTCCCAAGATTTTCAATGTCGGACTCCCAAGATTTTCAACATAAAATTCCCAAGATTTTCAATTACTGCATAGTCCAAAAAACTGCCCCAAAGTCACAAAAGGACTTTGGGGCAGCCTCATTCAAATCTGTGTCCTTACTCCTTGCTGTCGAAAATGGTGATGGTCATTTCCTTTACGTCTTGGGAGGCGCCTGCGTAGTTGGAGTTGGTGCCTACGAAAGTCACCGTGTAGGTGCCCGGCTCCGTCCAGATGTATTCGAATGTGTGGAGGTAGTTCTGCAAGTTCTTGATTGCCACACCCTTGTCATTCGCAACCTTGTTCAGAGGAGTCGCTTTGGAAATCACCCAGCCGTCGATTGCGTATGGAAGCGCATTGGCTCCGATGCCTTGGAAAATCAGCGTTGCTGTAGACGGTTTGTTGAGGATGATGCTTCCGTTGCCGTTATTCTTCATATACGGGTCTTCAATTTCATCGTTCATCATCACTGTGACAAAATCGAGTCCGCTGAAATTAATCGTCGATGGTTTCATCCCCTCAAGGTCGAGAGTTATCCCTCCGTTAATCCAATATGACCTCTGGGTCTTCTTGTTGTCCTTCGGATTCCAATGGAAGGCGATGGCAAAACTTGACATATATTCGTTCAGAGGATATTTCTGCGTAGTCCATTTCTGACTGGCACCTTCTTGATATTCAAGGCGTTCCCAGCCCGCCATATTGCCTTCTGTCATCGCTTTGACGGTGGCCTTGTCAGCAGCTGCGTCTGTGCCGCTCAACCCTGCGAATTCTTTTGAAATCCAAACTTCCATTGCCCCCGGGTCTCCATACCTTGCCTGATAATCAATCTGCAATGAAGCTTCTTTCACGGCCTCGCGCGAGACTTCATATCTGTTTCTGAACTCATACCTGTGGCCTGTCTCACCGCTGTAGAAAACGATGTTGTCAACCTCTCCGCTGAAGTTGAAGCGGACAGGCTTTCCCACCTCGTATGTATTTGATTTGTCGAGGGAAATGCTGTAGTCGATGTCGTAGACAACTTCGTGCTTGCACGAGAGTGCCAGGACAGGGACTAAAAATAGAAGCATATTTAATTTTTTCATAATCTTTCGGTTTTACAGATTAATTGGCCCACAATGAGTTCTGGCTGAGTTGTTTGTTCACGCCAAGTTCGATTGAAGGAATCGGGAGGAGGACATTCTTCTCAGTGTAGCTTCCGCCGATGGTGGCTGCACGAGTCGATGTCACATTTTCAGACCATCTTGGGTCTCCTACCATCTCCGTCGCATAAGTCTTCATCTCCTGAACAAGTATTCCCCAACGTATGAGGTCGAAACGGCGAAGAGATTCGAAGCAGAGTTCGCGTCCCCTTTCGTTGCGGACCAATTCGCGGAAACTGTCCTTGTCGTAGTCAGCGAAGGCTTTTGTCGCAATTCCTGCTCTGTCACGGACTTTGAGAACGCAGTCGTAAGCTTCCTGACTCGGGCCGGAAAGCTCGTTGGAAGCTTCGGCAAACATCAGCAAAATGTCAGAATAGCGGAGAATAGGGTAGTTGATGGTTGTGTAGAGGTTCTTGGCAATTTTCTGCCCCTCATACTCAACCTCCCTTCTGAATTTGCCGCAGTTACGCATTCCGGCGGCCACTGTCTGGTCGGTAGTTGTGGATACGTTCTTGTAGACATAAGGCGTGCGGTCAATTCCGGAGACGCTCTTCCCACTTGTTTGTCCGTATGGCGGCTGTTTGTCGTTGCCGGCATAGTTGTACGGTGGAAGATTCCACGCCTGACGCTTGTCTGTGATGGTCGGCTGTGCTCTCTCCGCAGCTGTCCTGTCTGTCTGCCAGTAGAGGTCCCAAAGTTTGAGAGAACCGTTGTACTGACCGTAGGCGTAGTTGCAGTTGAATTTGCCGAAATCTTTAGATGCGCTGTTTCCGCTCTGAAGTCCGAGCAGGTCACCGATTCTTCCGTTCGACCATTTGTCTGCGCTTGAGCGGTCGCCGAGGAATTCCGCTTCCCACATAGACTCGTGATTCTCAGTGTCGTATTTGTCGGAAATCATATTGATGAAGACCTGTGAGTAGTCAGGATTCAGTTTATGCTTTCCGCTCTCAATCACTGCTTTGGCATAATCACGCGCCTTGGTGAGAAATGCCGTCTTGTCGCCACCCGTCACACTTGAACCGGCAAGGAAGAGGTAGACACGTGCGAGTATTCCCTGGACTGTGGTCTTTGTGACACGCGAAGGCTGAAGAGTTAGCTCTTCATTTGCAAACTCAAGGCAGGCTTCCATTTCTGAAGCCGCCCAAGTGAGAACCTCAAATTGTGGAGTGCCTTTGAGCATCACCTCGTCAGGCGTCTTCACCCCTTTGTCGCGAAGGGGAACATCACCCCAAGACTGTGCGAGAATGAAATGGTAGTAGGCTCTTAGAAAACGTGCCTCATTGTAGTATTTCCCGTCCTGGTCAGATTTTGTCTTCTGCACCGCTTCCATAAAGTCGTTGGCATTGCGAATTCCCTGGTAGAGGGCCGTCCAGATGTCATAAATCTGAATGGTTGTCGCATCGTGGCGGTTGTATTGGAGGAAATTCGTTCCGACGTCCCTGTTGAAATAGCAGAGGTCGTCGGCATTGGCATACATAAGGCTATAGTAGTTGCCGTAGAACTGCTCCTTTCCGATGACTCCGTAAACTCCTGCAAGACCATATTTTACTTCGCTTTCCGTGTTGTAGAAAGTCTCGGATGCGATGATTTGCGGAGTCACGTTGAAGAAGCTGCAAGAGGCAAGACTCGCAGCGGCCGCAAGGCAGATTATATGTCCGTATATATTTTTCATAGTTTCAATGTATTAGAATGTGAATGAAATACCGCCTGTCAGACCGAATGCTCTAGGATATGCAGACCAGTCGAATCCCGGAGTGAGAACCGAATTTCTGGTGGAAACCTCAGGGTCAGGACCGGTGTATTTCGTGAATGTGAAGACATTGTCTGCGGAAATATATACTCTCATCGTGTCGAAATGCATCTTTCTCAGAGCTTTTCGTGGAAGGGTATATCCGAAAGAGAGATTTCTCAGACGAAGGAACGAACCGTCCTCGACGACTCGCGAAGAGTAGTGGTAGACTCCGTTAGCCTGCACTCTCGGGACGTCACTTTCCGGATTTTCCGCTGTCCATCTGTGTTTGTAACTTGCCCACTGATTGGTGTTTGCGACATTTCCGTTTTCGAAGTACAGCCTGTTCGCGTTGAGGATGTCGTTGCCATAACTCCAGGAGAAGAAGAGGTTTATGTCGAATCCGTGGAAATTGAATGTGGTGCCGAATCCTCCGGTGCTCAGCGGTTGTCCGCAGCCTATGACTGTGCGGTCGTTGTCGTCGATGACACCGTCGCCGTTAATATCCCTATACTTAGGGTCTCCCGGCCGCACGGCGCTCTTTCCGACTTCGCTAAGGTATGGAACGCCGTCCTTGAGAGTGGAACCGGAGTTGAAGTCATCGTATTTGTAGGTTCCTTCATAGATGTATCCATACATCAGACCCGAAGGTTTGCCCACCTGGGTTATGTATGGGTAGGCACCGTTGAATTTCTGGTCCCATGAAACTCTGCTGAGGAGAGAATACTGGTCGTTGGTGAGAGCGGTGACCTTGTTCCTGTTCATCGACATATTGAAATTCACGCTCCACACGAAATAGCGTTTCTGGATGAGAGTCGCGTCCACAGTGAATTCGACTCCCTGGTTACGCATCGAGCCGATGTTCATCATTGCCGAGGTGTAGCCTGAAGACGATGGTATGGTTGCCTGGAGGAGCAGGTCGCGGGTGTTTTTCAAATACCAGTCCGCCGTGAGTTTCAACCTGCTTTCGAAGAATGAGAGGTCCACACCTGCGTTCCACTGACCGGTGGTCTCCCATCTGAGCTTGTCGTTGGTCATATTGGAAGGGAAATATCCCGAAACAATCTGTCCGTTGAAGACATAGTCGTAGGAGCTCGGGTCGCCCGGAAGAGTGGAAATCTGCGAATAGTAGTCATAAGGGGTGCTTGTCCGGTTGTTTCCGGTTTGTCCCCAAGACAGACGCAGCTTTCCGTTTGAGAGCCAAGTTGCATTCTTGAGCCAGTCTTCGCGATTGAAGTTCCAGGAGAGACCCGCTGAAGGGAAGTAACCCCATCTGTTTCCGGCTGGGAACTTTGAAGAACCGTCGGCACGGAAGGATGCTGTGAGGTAGTATTTGTATTTGTAGTTGTAGTTGAGCCTGAAGAGACCTGACATCATTGTCCAGTCGTGCTGCCAAGGCTTGACACTCTGATAGTTACCGGTGTGGAGACCGTTCAGACCGAGTGATTCGGTGGTGAGCTGTGTCGCAGACGTGCCCTTATAGTCGAAGGTTTCGCCCTGCATCGTGAATCCTCCCAGAAGCTGGAGATGGTGCTTGCGGCGGATGTGTTTGGTCCAAGTGAGGGTGTTCTCGTTGAGCCAGGTGACTTTGCTGTTCCAGTAGATGGCGCCGTTGATGCCCTTGCCGGAAGGGGAGCCAGGGTAGCCGGTGTAGGTCTGTGTGCCGTTGAACTCTTCTCTGCGGCGTTTGTTCATCGTGTAACCTGCCGTGATTTTGAGTTTCAGGCCTTCGATGATTTCCCAAGTGAGTCCGGTGTTGGCGTTGAGGTAGTCGACTATGGTCTTGCGGTACTCGTTCTGAGCTGTTTTCACAGGGTTGAAACGGTAGTCGTTTGCTCCCGTCACTTCGGAGTCCACAAGGTCGTCATAGAGGTCGTCGCTCTTTCCCGAACGCAGCGGTTTCACAGGTCGGTAGCCCCATACTGAATACATAAGCCAGCCTGTAGCAGAAGATGCCGCCTGGGCATTTGTAGGTGTGACTCCGTTGGTGATTGCCCTTGAGTAGTTTGCAAGGACGTCCAGGGTGACTTTCTTGCCGAACTTCTGCTGGAAATTGATTTTTCCCTGATAGCGCTGGAAATTGGAACGGATGATGATTCCGTCCTGGTCGAGAGCCGAAAGGCTGATGTTGTAGCGGTTGCCGGCTTCCTTGCTTCCTCCCGAGACTGAGACCGTGTAGTTCTGCGTGAGGGCAGTCCTGAAGAGTTTGTCCTGCCAGTCGCTGGAGGCAACTCCCCGGTAGTCCTCGACGCTGTAGGAAGTGATTCCCGCAAGGGCGTCTTCGTCGGATGGCTTGAGGTAGGCGTTGGTGTTGCCGGTGATGTCATAGATTTCGGTTTGGAGTTTCACGAAATCATAGCCGTCCATCAGTTTCACTTTGTTTGCAATCTGGTTCATTGTCCAGGTTGCGCTGAAATTCACCTTCGGTTTGCCTTCCTGACCCTGTTTGGTGGTGATGACAATCACACCGTTGGCGCCTCTGGCTCCGTAGATTGCGGTTGCAGACGCATCCTTGAGAATGTCGATTGACTCGATGTCCGCTGAGTTGAGGGCTGTCGCCATTGAACTTTCGGTCGGAAATCCGTCGATTACATAAAGAGGAGCGCTGCTCTGGGTGAGGGAGTTGTTGCCTCGGATGGTGATGTTTGCCTCAGCACCGAGAGCTCCGTCGGATGTAGTCACGACGACGCCGGCAATCTTTCCCGTGAGTGCCTGGTCGAAGTTTGTGACAGGAGTCTTGAGCAGTTCATCCATATCGACTTTGCTCACTGAGCCGGTGAGGTCGCGCCTTGCTACGGTGCCGTAACCCACGCTGACCACCTCGGCCGCATCGATTGACAACTGCTCTTCTTTGAGAGTCACGTTAATCGTAGTTCTTCCATTGACAGCTTCCTTGATTTCGGCAAATCCGAGACAGGAGAAAACCAATGAGGCTTTGCTTGATGACACGGTCAGGCTGTAATTGCCGTCCATATCCGTCACTGTGCCGTTTGACGTTTTTCCGTCTTCAAAAACCGTGACCGCCACGAGCGGATTGCCCGCGCTGTCCACTGTCCTTCCGCTGACCTTAATGCTCTGCGCCGCCATCGGGATTGCCGCACACAACAGAAAAGCCGCTGTTAAAATTTTAGTTAAGACTTTCATTTTGTTTTATGGTTATCAATTTGCGTTTCGCCCCTGCGAAACTGAATATTTCCGGATTTATGATTTTTTGATGATAAACTCCACCGGCTGGCCATTGATGCAGCTGACGGAAATCTTCGTCCCTTTTTCCGAGTCTTCGGTCTTCACCGCATCGTTCTCTCCCACAAGGACATATTTCCCGTTGAGTTTGATTTCCTTTGTGAGAGGCTGGCTCGGCTGAGAAGTCGTGTAGCCCTTTTTCGTGATGCCGAGGTCCGGTGTGCAGACACTCATCACCACTGTCCCGTCTCCTCTGTCTCGCTCCATCACGATGGTTTCCTTCTCGATTTCGGCGGCGAGAGTCTGCCCCGAAGAGTAGCCGCGGTAGCTGATGTATGCGATTATTCCCGTAATCCCGTCTTTCACGACATGGGCGTCATTGTCTGCTTTCAAGACAGTGTATGGCAGGTTTTTGGAAAACTTTCCTACCTCCTTTCCGCTTGGCTTGACAAGCATCATATACTCGTACGATGCCCCGGAAGGTGAGCTGCCGTGGTCGATATATGCAGTCACAAAATCTCCCTCTCCTGTTTCTTTCTTTGTGTCCGAAGGTGAACTCCGGTGCTTTTTCTCCACCACGAGACCCCGTCCGTTTTTAATGAGGTATGAGTTTCCGTTGATGTCGCTTAGTACCACCGGACTGTCCTCCGTATGCCTGTAGGAATATGGGAATGTTCCGGAATAATCCTCATTTATGTCAACTTCGGCGTCCTTGTCTTCGAGTCGGAGTTGATAGATTGTCGTTTCTGTGGGATATTGCGAATTGTTCGAAATCCCCGTTCCGATGTGGATGATTCTGTTGTCGAAACAGAATACGCTCTTTGTCGCAGTCGCTCCAGGGCAGAAATTCTTACGGTCGGATTCTGTGTAAGTGAATGCAAGACAGCCGTTTTCTCCTTCGAGTGAGGATACGCCCGGAAATCTTGATGAGTTCCTTTCCATAAGCGTTCCTTTCAGAGGGTTCTCAAGCAGGTCGAATGGCAGGTGGATGGATGTGACGCCCGGGTAGCGATTCCAGTCCCAACCTTCCTGGGCGTAGCCGCTTGCCTTTGCTCCGGACGGGAGTATGATTTGGGCCGAGCCATAGCTCTGATAGCGCCCATAGCGGTTGTCGGCAGCGTAAATCTCTGAGCACCAAACATCTGAGTTGTAGCCTTTGAGTGTTATCATCCAGCCGTCTCTGCGGTGCACTCCGAAAGCTCCGTAGTTGTAGACGCGGAATCCTTCAGGGGCGGCCTTTGCTTTTATTCCGGCTTTCTTGAATGTGGAAAGTGCAGCCTTGTCTTTACCGCCGAGGGTGATGTAGGCTCCTGCAAGGGCGGGGTCAACTGCCTGGCCCGAGGCGCTGAGGTCTCCCAAGAGGGCGAGCTGTGCGTAGGTCTCGACATCGGCGTCAGGAATGCTTCCGTTGAATGGATGCCTTCCGCAGACTCCGATTCCCCAGTCGCGCCCGTTGGTGTAGTCGTACATTGCCATAAGGGCCTTCTTGAAATATCCCCTCGATTCTTCATCTATCTGGAAATCAGTTCCGTGGCAGAGTCGGATGAACTCTCCCAGGGCGGCGAATGCCCCGACGCTGTAGCCCGGGTAGTGTCCTCCGTGGTGGAATGAGGTGCCGTCCATTTTGATTCCTCCCACAGTGCCGTCCGTGAAATGAAGCGACCCCGATGTCCATTCTCCCAGTGCCTTCATATAGGCATATTTCCTGTCGTCGTCTTTCGGAAGCATTGCGGAAACCACGCGGCAGTTGTGGAGTGTGTGCCAGGCGTCGAGAATCCCGTCACGGGTCTGCTCATAAGGCATACGCACTTCCTGAAGACCGGACCAATAGCTCAGCGCACGGAGATACTCTTCCATCTTTCCCGCCTTTTCGAGCGGTTCGCGCAGAATCCATATACCTTTATATAGATTGCGCACCTGGTAGCCGTAGTGGTGGTTCGTTCCCTGGCCGCTTCCGTAGGCAAATCCCTGGTCGATGGCGTGGTCCATCGCGTTTATGACTTTGTCGAGATTTGCCGTGTTTCCGGTGTAGAGATAGTCAAGCGCGTACCAATAGACTATGTCCTGAATGAAACTGATGCGCATTTCTCCTGCGGAGTTGTTGAATTCGTCGTCGCTCAGAAGAGGCGCTCCGGTGATGCTTCCGTCCGAAAGCCGGCATACTTCAGTCCTGGAATGTGGTGAACAACGGATGGCAGTCTCTGAGGGGATGGAAATGTCCTGTCATAATCGACAATATGATGAATCTCGAACTTCTTTTCAAGGTGAGTGAGATGACAGGCGACCCGACCTACAGAAACATCGCCATCAGTCACGCGGACAAAACTCTTGAAAACCACTACCGCGACGACTTCAGCACCTATCACGTTGTCGATTATGACGACGAAACGGGCGCAATCCGCCGCAGGTGCACGGCCCAGGGTATCGCTGACGAATCCCGTTGGGCAAGGGGACAGGCATGGTCTATTTATGGATTTACGGTGGCATATCGTTTCACTAAGGATGAAAGATATCTTCAAAGAGCAAAGGATGTTGCGAACTATCTCTTTGTGACAGAAGATAATATGCCGGAGGATTTGGTTCCGCTTTGGGATTTTGACGTGGAGGAATTCAGCGCACAGATGCCTGAGCCTGACTATTACGAAAGATATGGACAGATCCGCGACGCCTCCTCGGCGGCAATCATCTGTTCTGCTCTTTATGAACTCTACTGGGACACAAAGGACGAGTTTTATAAGACAAAGGCCGACAAAATCGTCGAGAGTCTTTCTTCTCCTGCCTACAGGGCACAGCCGGGAACTAACGGCGGATTCATCCTTATGCACTCCGTTGGAAGCATTCCGCACGGAAGCAGCATAGATGTTCCTCTCAACTATGCGGACTACTATTTCCTTGAGGCTCTCTCGCGCAAGCGCAAAATTGAAGAGGGGATAGCTCCGGTTGAATAATCTGCATTGGATTTTTAATTGCGATGAAATTCAGACTTAAAACATACCTTTCGCTTGCCTCGGCAATGGTTTTTTGTGCAGTAGCGGCTGCACAAGCCGTGGACTATGGCGAAGATTTCGGGGTGTTGTCTTTCGAAAACGGAGTCTGCGATGTGAAAGCGGGCAAACACTCTTGCGTGAAGGTCTCGCCCCTTCATTACAAACTCGGAAGTCATTCTCTTGAGTGGACTTGGAAACGTTCCGGGGAGAAACTTACGATTCCGGGGCATATTCCATATCTGAAGCAGAATCCCAATCCGAAAGAAACCTCCATATCGACTTTCGTCTTTTGGGTCTATGCTGACAGGGCTATGGAGGGCTCGCTTCGTTTTTCCTTCCGCAAGGAGGGACGGGAGTGTTGCCATTTCGATTATGGGCTTGGATTCACCGGTTGGAGAGGAGCTTGGGTGGCGTTCGACAGGGATATGGAAGGCTGTCCTGAAGAAGGGATGGACGAAATTGTGATTTCGGCCCCTTCTGGAGTTCGTCGTGGAAGTCTTTGGCTCGACGGCGTGATACGCTCTGCGTTTGAGGATGCACGCTATCACACTCCGGACTTTCAGGCTCCTTTTATAAATGAGGGGACTGACATCCATTGGCTTGTGCTCAACAAGAGCTGGAATCTCCGGCTCGATGTCCCGCAACAGCCGCTTGAAGCTTCTGATATTGAGGATATTGAATTGGTGACCGGGCGTTTTGTGAGCCTTGTCACTCCTGCAAAAACCCCGAAAATCAAGGACTTGAGGAAGATGTTTGAAGGCTATGGGATTAAGGAAAACCCAGATGGAACGGTGACAGGCAAGCCTGTTTGGTTTACGCGCTACGGCGAGACTTTCCTCAATCTCGGAATCCCCGATGCATCGGCTTCTTTCCGCAAAAATGGACAGCTGCTGCGTGCATATAACGACAATCTTCTCAATCTTGCCTCGGCCTGGACGCGGGCCGGGGACGCCTCTGAAAAAGAGGAACTTGCCCGGATGTATGTTATGATGACCCGTCACCTTCTTGACCAGGGATTTGCAGCCGGTAGCGCACAGGGAACTCTGCACCATCTTGGCTACAGTATGAGAAATTTCTACATCGCGCCTGTCCTTATGAGGAACGTTCTTCGCAAAGCCGGACTTTCCTCCGAGGTACAGAAGGCGATGGAATGGTTTTCGGGAGTGGGAGAAGTCAAAACGGCTCCGACAGAGCCGGGAATGGACATCGATGCATTCAACACATCCCTTATGGGGCGTATGGCCTCCATTCTGATGCTGGAGGACAGCCCGTATAAATGGGCATATCTCAAGGCTCTCTCGCGCTGGATTGACAACGGATTCAAATATGTCGACGGCACAATGCCTTGCTTTAAGAGCGACGGTTCTATCTATCACCACCGCAAGGCCTATCCGGCTTATGCCGTTGGAGGACTTGACGGGGCGGTGAACTCCGTCTGGATGCTTCGGGGCACCGCGCTTGCCGTTTCGCAGGAAAGTCACGAGATTCTCCGCCACGCACTTTTGGAAATGCGTTTCTGGTGCAATCTGCGTTCTTTTCCTTTAGCAATGTCGGGAAGGCATCCGGACGGAAAAGGGGAGCTCATCCCAAGACACTACGCTATGCTTGCCGATGCCGGAACTCCTGATGGCAAATCACTGATTGATAGAGAGATTGCCTCCGCCTACCTGCGTCTTGTTCCGGATGAGCGCCCGAAAGAGAGGGAGTGGATCGGGAAATTTGCCGCAGTTTCCCTGCTTCCGGAAACGACTCCGCAGGGCAGCCGGAGTTACGGCTACAACTGCTCTCTTTCTCACCGCTGCGGAGAGTCACTGGTGACTTTTGCAGGGCACAGCCGCTACCTGTGGGCCGCGGAAATCTATAGAGGAGCAAACCATTACGGACGCTACCTCACCCACGGAAGTATGCAGATTCTCTGTGGCGGAGCACCGGTGATTGATTCATTCGGAAGCGGTTTCCAGGTGGAAGGCTGGGATTGGTGCCACATTCCGGGCACGACTGCTGCGCAGATTCCGATGGAGAGGATGAAAGCCAATGTCCTCAATGTGGATGAACATTCGGGATATGAAGAAATGCTCCTGTCTGATGAATGGTTCGCGGGGGGAGTGAGTCACAAAGGACTTTACGGGGCATTTGCAATGAAACTTCACGAACACGACAAATACAACGGCAGCCTTCGTGCACGCAAGTCTTTCTTTGCTTTTGGAGACAGGATTGTCGCTCTGGGCTCAGACCTTGAAAACCATCTTCAGGGGTCGGAACTCCATACGACGCTATTCCAAAACACTGTGATTGAGAATCTTCCGACTTTTGTCAATGGAGAGGCTGTCAGTCGGGACGATTATTCCGCAGAATGTGACGCGCCACTCACTGTCCTTAAAGACAGATTCGGAAACGCCTATTTTGTGCGTGATGCAAGGGTGAGGGTTTCACGTGGAATTCAACATTCCCTGCACGAAGAGACTGATGCTCCGACCGAGGGAGTCTTTGAAAAGGCCTATATCTTCCACGGAACCATTGTCGGAAGGGGAGCCGTTGCGGGGGATATTTATATGAAGGATGATTATGAGTATATGGTGGGGCTCAATCCGTCGGATGAGCGTATGGATAGCTGGAGCGCAAACTTGCCATACCGCGTCGTTCGTAAGGACCGTTCCGCCCATATTGTCAGGGATCACGAAAGCGGAGTGACTGCTTGTGCGGTCTTTGAGCCGGGGGCTGTGGATTCACTCATTTTGGAGAGCAGCGCCGCAATGATAATGTATTCGGGTGATACTCATAGACTTACTCTCAGCGTCTGCAATCCTGACCTTGCCCTCTACGAAGGCGAAGCTGATGAGGTTTTCGACGAAAACGGGAAAAGGATTGAGCGCAGTGTGTATGGACGCAGTTGGATTGACTCTCATTGCCGGCCTACCGAGGTGAAACTCAAATTGAAGGGATTGTGGGAGGTCTCGGACGGAGCGACTTGCGTTGTGGAAGACAGCAGGGAAGACAATTGCACCACTCTCGTTTTCCACACGGGAGAGGCACGTAGCGAGGAGCTTGTGCTGGAGAGGGTTTTATTATAATATGTTGAAACAAAGAAATATATGAAGGAGTCTGAAAAAATATTGTATGACGGTTTGAAATGCTGCCTGCTGCCTTTGGCCGCATTCTCTGCCCTGTCCTGTTCGCAGACAAAGCCGACTGCTCCAAATATAATATATGTATTCCCGGACCAGTTCAGAGCCTCTGCGCTCGCATTTTGGGACGAGCCGGAGTTCAGTCCTTATGTCCGTTGGAAAGCCGACCCGGTGCGGACACCTGTTCTGGATGCTTTCGCTTCGGAATCAGTAGTGCTATCCAATGCGATGAGCAACTGTCCCCTGAGCAGTCCGTACAGAGGCGTTTTCCTCACGGGAATGTATCCGGAAAGAAGCGGGATTCCGCTCAACTGTATGGCAGAAAGGCCTCAGAGCAGTCTTCGCGAGGATGCTGTCTGCATAAGTGATGTGCTCAAATCCAAGGGCTACAGTTGCGGTTACATAGGCAAACTCCACGCGGATTTCCCGACAAAGAACGACCCTGAAAATCCGGGACATTATGTGAGTGAGCGTCGCCCCGAGTGGGATGCCTACACTCCGCCGGAGAGGCGGCACGGTTTCGACTGGTGGTATTCCTACGGGACATTCGATGTTCACAAAGACCCGCATTATTGGGATACGGACGGTGTGAAGCACTCTCCAAAGGAGTTTTCCGTAAAACACGAAACTGACAAGGCAATAGAGTATCTGCGCAACCGCAATGGCGAGCGCAGAGCCGACGCTCCGTTCTTCCTTGTTGTGGGATACAATCCTCCACATTCCCCATATTCGGGACCGGAAGACTGTATGGCGGAGGATTACGAAATCTATAAGGATATGTCTTATAAAGAGTTGTATCTTCGTCCGAATGCGGATACTACTCTTGTGAAGGCTCCTTCCGCGCGCTACTATTTTGCGAATGTCACGGCAGTTGACCGCGAGTTCGGAAGAATACTCAATGAATTGAAGGCACTCGGACTCGATAAAAATACGATTGTCGTCTTCACATCCGACCACGGGGAGACGATGTGCAGCCAAGGCACGCTCGACCCGAAAAATTCGATATACACGGAGTCTTTCAATGTTCCGATGATTATAAGATATCCCGGAAAAATACGTCCTCACGTGGACACAACCCTCTTTTCATCAGTTGACATAATGCCGACTCTGCTTTCGATGGCAGGCCTCTCCGATGATGTCCCTTCCACAGCCGAGGGGCTCGACCTCTCAAAACATCTGATGGAGACGGACAGGGATTGCCCAAGGCCCTCTTCTGTGCTTTATATCCGAAATCTTGATGGAGAAAGAGACGCCGATGGGATGGTTTCAGGCTTTTTTCCGCAGGCAAGGGGAATCAAGACAACCACCCATACGATGGAGATTTCCATAAAACGTGACGGAAAACTCGAACGTGTACTTATTTTTGACGATTGCAACGACCCCTACCAGATGCATCCGATTGACCCTCAGGATAATCCGCAGCTTTTTGAAAGCCTTTTGACGGAACTTTCCGCAAAACTTGAAGAGACTGATGACATCTGGTATAGAAACGAAATCATATCAAACTTAAAATTTTAATTGTATGAAAGTTTTTTCAAAAATTGATTGTAGCATTCCTTTCTGTGGCTGCCGTACTCTCTTGCGAGAGCACTCGTCTTGAGGAACGTCTCAATTCACTTGAAACCCGCATTGGTTCGCTCGAAAAAGCCGTCGGGCAGGCGAATGAGAATGCGGAGGCTCTTCGTAAACTCAAAGACGAAAAGATTTGGATTGAGAAGTATGAAACGCGTTATAACGACAAATCCGTTCCGGTGGGATATGTCCTGTCCCTGAGCGACGGCTCCACTGTCGAAGTTGTGTATGGCCTTGAGGCTGAGACGATTATTCCGATAATCGCCATTGATTCCGAAAACAAATGGATTATGTCCATTGACGGAGGAAAGACCTTTACGCGCATTGAGGGGGCTTCTGATGCCACATCTGTGATTGGTAAATCTCCAAGAGTGCGTGTGGATGCTGCCGGTTACTGGCAGGTGAGCACCGATTGGGGAGATACTTGGAAACCTCTTTTGGGTGCGGATGGAAAACCTTTGTACGCACTGAGCGCTCCATCGACTTCCGGTGTCGGAGGCAGCGTGTTCAAATCCGTCAGCTTCAATTCCGAAACTCAGAAGATGACTTTTGTTCTTATTGATGATCAGACATTTGATGTCAGTGTCGAACTTAATTTCAGATTTGTTGTGCGTGAATACGATCCGCGGTACGTAGTCTTTATGGGAAGCGAGAATGTGTTTACGGTGGAGGCGAAGGATGTGGCCGAAGTGATGATTCAGGCACCGGACGGTTGGGATGTGGTTTTGGATGATACGAAACTCACGATTAAGACTCCTCAGACGGGAGCCGAGGGCGGGTATAAGATTGTCTTCGTCGTTGTGTCCAATAGTGGATTGTTGAAGCATTTTGAAATGGGCTTGCAATTGAAGGAGATGATTTCAGGGCTTTTGGATTTCTCCTTTGCAGGTTATGACCACGGAGAGTCAGCACCGCTTCCTGCGGATGCTTGGGGCTACAAAGTCTACAATGTGCTTGACTATGGAGCTGTTCCTAATGATGGGGAATCAGACCGGGACGCATTCCTGAAATGTCTCACGGCCGCTCTCGGAGTGGAAAGCGAGGTGAATCAGAACAATATAATCTGTTTTAAAGACAAAGCGAAGGCAAATGCGATAGTCTATTTCCCTGCGGGAGAGTATATTCTCCACACATCTGCAGATGATGTCCCTGCGGCTGCGGCCGGTCTCAGCGCCAGCCAGACTATTCAGATTCGTTCCGGAAACTTCATCCTCCGCGGTGCGGGAAAGGACAAGACCGTCCTTATTATGCAGGACCCGAACCAGCCGTCAAATCCAAGTGTTCTCTACAGCTCTCCGGCGATGATTGAACTCAAACACAACAGCGGATTGTCGAAAATCACAGATGTAACTGCCGACGCTGCAAAAGGTTCGTTCTCAGTGGAGGTGGCTTCGACAACGGGTCTTGCAGAGGGTAATTGGGTGTGTCTTAGCGTTGTCAACAACGACCCGGCTTTCGTCAAGAATGAACTTAAAGACGGAAACCCTACTGATTCTGAGCTCTCAAGGATGAGGGATATTAATGAGGTCGGCGTCCAAGTGTATGATTATCACCAAATTAAGAGTATATCCGGCAACACTGTCACATTCTATGAACCTCTGATGCACGAGGTGGAACTCAAATACACCGCCAACACAAATAAAAAAGGATATAATTGGGGAATCTATAAATATCCGCATTACGAGAATGTGGGAGTCGAGGACCTGACATTCAGGGGAAATGCAAAGGAACATTTTGTACATCACGGAAGTTGGGAGGACGACGGAGCCTACAAACCAATCAATCTTGTGAGACTCACTAATTCTTGGATTCGTCGGGTGGGATTCGAGAGCGTAAGTGAGGGCTGCTCAATTACTTCCTGCTCGAATGTCTCTGCTTATGACATTAGCTTCAGCGGCCGCCGCGGACACGCATCCGTGCGCTCTCAGGCTTCTTCCCGGGTATTCATCGGCTCTTGCACTGACACGGCTTCGGGAGATTTGATTGACAATCCTTCAACTCATTCCGAAATGGCAGGGCAGTATCACGCCGTGGGCGTTTCAAAACAGAGTATGGGAACTGTGCTTTGGAGAAATGTTTGGGGAAATGACAGCTGTTTCGAGTCTCACGCCACACAGCCTCGTGCAACCCTTATCGACTGTTGTAAAGGTGGTTGGATGAAGTACCGGCAGGGAGGAGACGAGAGTCAGGTTCCAAACCATCTTGCTGACCTCACCATCTGGAATTTCGAATCGACTACATCTCAGTCCGGACTTTTCGGTTTTTGGGACCACAGTAGCCGTTGGTGGAAGTTCCTTCCTCCTGTGATTGTCGGATTCCACGGACGATTTGTCACTTTCGATGAGTCTCAAGTCAAGACTCTTGTGAGCAACGGCCGTCCGTTCCCAATCGAGTCGCTTTACGAACGTCAGCTCAGGGAACGCCTTGGATCTGTTCCGGCTTGGCTTGGGGAACTTAAATAAGCTTTGTTGGAGATTTTTGTAAAACATTATAATTGATAATAAATAAAATATAAATACTATGAAAAAGATTTTCTCATATATTCTGCCTGTGTTTGCGGCCCTCTCGTTTGCCTCTTGCTCGGATTTGTCAAGCTTGGAGAACAGGGTGGATTCACTTGAAAGCAGGGTGGAAGCACTCGAAAACGGAGTGAAAAAAATCAATGAAAGAGTTGAAGCCGTTCAGAAACTCGTCGAGGGCGGAACTGTCAGCAATGTTGTCGAAAAAGACGGCGTTTACACAATAACATTCGCAGACGGTAAGACAATAACGCTCAATCAGGGTAGTGTCGGTGTGGCAAATCCTCCTGTTATGACAGTGGACGGGGAAGGCTATTGGATGGTTGACTATGGCAAGGGACCGGAGTATGTTCTTTCCGGGAATCAAAAAATCAAGGCTATCGGAACTGATGGCGTGACTCCTATCTTTGGAGTGGATGCAGAGTCTTATTGGACAGTAAGTTACAATGGAGGTCAGAGTTATGAGCAGGTTAAGGACGTTAACGGTAATCCTGTGAAGGCTGTTCCTGACGGAGGTGCTGTCGAGGACAAATGGTTCAATTCTGTCTCTAACACCGGTACTTATCTCAACGTGGAACTTAAGGACGGAAGGGTCTGCAAGCTTCCAATCGACGTTGGATTCAGCTGTGTCATTGATGAAACTGCTAAATTGGTCTATTTCGCTCCGGGCGAGACGAAGACTTTCAATCTGAAGATGAAAAGTGTCGCTTCATTGATGGTGACTGCACCTCAGGGATGGACGGCATCTGTTCAGAGCGCTGTGCTCAGCGTGACAGCTCCTCTTCCGACAAAGGCGATTTCTGCAGACAGCAAGACTGATGTTTGTATTCTTGCCTTTTCTTCGAACAATCTTTCTTCAATCAGCAAGCTTCGTGTTGCCCTGGGTACTATACCTCCTGTGAGCTACCCTGGACTTTATGGAAAGTATTACGCTGGTGAGGATGTGACTGCCGGAGACATAGTTGTCAATAAAACAAATTATCCTACAGTCAATTACATCACTTCCTCAAGTGAGGACAAGACTCTCAAGACCGGTGTGAATTTCGTTGAGGCTGACGCAATGGCTGAATTCCCTGCTGATGGAGTGAAGCTTCCGATGATTGTTGTCGGAAATGTTGAGGGCACAAGGGCTGAACTCAAGACTACGGGTCAGATTAAACTTCTCAGCACAGAGACAATTGCGGATAATGTTGTGATTTTCAAGGGAATCAAGCTTAGTACCGCAGGCATTAGTGAGGGTTATCTTCTTTCTAACACTATGGACAATGCCATAAGCAATTTTGGATTTTATGATTGTAGGCTTGACGTTGTTGGGGACAAAAACCTTTCTTATATGTTGGCAGCCCGACCAGTCAATTCTTTTGAAATGAAGGATTGTGATGTATTGGCAAATTCATCCAAAACTAATTGCTATATCCTTCAGATGCAGGCAAGTGTGTATTCTATGCAGAAACTCGTCTTTACCAATAATGTTTTCTGGTCTGACACGGAAAATGGAACAGTGGGTTTTGTCCTTTATTCCGATAGGCAGGCAACAATAAGCAATGTGACCATTAATAATAATACGTTTGTAAATGTCTATCCTCCTGCTACATACGGGTATGGTCAGATGAAGAGTTTTTCTGCCGGGACTATTTCCAATAATTTGGTGTATTTCGAAAATTATCAGAATAGAGTTGGTGAAAAGTACTCTGGAATTGTCAAAGAAGAGATTAAGCTGAGCGATGATACATATAATGATTCAAAGTCCAATTATGTAATTTATGCTTCAACTATTCCGGACAAGAAATTGAAAGTCGGTACGAATGCTAATCTTAAGCCTGGGCAAATTTTTAATAAAACAAAGACAGAAGCCGCAGAAATGTTTGACTTCACACCAGGTTCAACCAACTTCGACATCGCAGCCGGTGTATTCAAACCGAAAAAACCGGAATTTGGAGCGAAGAGATAGAACTCAGCGTCTCATATCATGGTTCTTTTCAACATTTTACTCATTCTGCACCAGGAACTCGCAAAAAATTCGTAACTTGCACCCACTAAAGATAATAACGCCATGGAAACCACCTATCCGGTCCGCGACAAAATAGAATATATCATTGCATTCATCAATGAATTCGGTCAGCGCTTCGGCCTAACCGATTCGCAGGCATACCGCTACCTGAAGACATACGGAGCCATAACAAATATCGACAAACACTACGGAGCTCTTCACACGCAGGATTTCCGGGGTAACGTGGATGATGTGGCTACCTACTGCAGAAGAATGGGAGGGCAACTGATATGATACTCTATCACGGCTCCAACGTCGCAATTGACGTTATTGACCTTTCCAAATCACGCCTGGGAAAGACTTCGGCAAAGGCTTTTACCTTTCAGCCGACAGGCAGCAGGCCATCGAAATGGCGGAGAGCAAGGTCGCCTTCCTCGGGGGCGAACCTGTCGTGACGGAATTCGAAGTCAATGACAACATCTTGACATCCAGTCAGCTGAAAGTCAGGACTTTTGAATCTTACACAGAAGAGTGGGCGAAATTTGTCTATGACAACCGGGAGAATTATTCCGACACGCCTATACACGATTACGACATCATCTACGGCCCCATCGCAAACGACAAAGTGGGCGCACAGATCCGCAATTTCAAGAACGGGAGCATCGACTTGGACGAACTCCTACGCCGCATCAAGTACCTCAAAGGAATTACTTTCCAGTACTACTTCGGCACAGAGGCCGCCATCCAAACCCTCCATAAACTATGAGTGAGCACTTCCAATACCTAAAAGAAGGTCTCGTAGCAGACCTCGTGGACCGCGTGATGGCAGACTACCACCTGGACCTTGAAAAGGCCCTGGACGTTGTCTATTCCTCCGAAATCTTCCGAAAACTCTCCGACCCCGCCACTGCGCTCTACAAAGAGGGTCCGGCTTATATCTACTCCTACCTCAAGGATGAACTCGGCAGAGGAAAGCTTTAGGCAAGGGGCTCACAAAGGGCTCAAATCTCACGTCTAAATCACGGGGTATTCCGTTTAGAAAACCAACAAGCGACTGAAACTCAGCCGCTTGTTCGTTATTCGCTATTGGCCCATAAGGGATTAGTTAATCCACTTTTTGTTTTTGGTGTCGTATACTTTTGCGGAGCCGCCACCACTGCCGCTACCTCCAGAGGTATAATTAAGGGTGACTTTTGAAGATGCATCACTTAATTGATAATCACTACTTACGGCAACAACCCAGAAAGTCCAAACTCCATATATGGTTTTTGGATAAAACGTCATAGATGTTTTATAACAATTCTCAAATGTTGCGCCATTATAGGGAGATGGACGGTCATAGTATACTTGATAGTACTTGGCATCATTTGAAGCATTCCATGAAACAATAATATTATCTCCATTAAGAACTGCTTTCACTCCTGTTGGCGTTGACGGTTTTGACGTTCCACCACCGCTACTACTGCTCACGGTGCAAGATGCTGCGTTTGAGTAAGGTCCCTCGCTTCCATCTGCTTTTACAGCGGACACCACAAAATAATATGTTCCAGCAGTTTCTGCTGTAGTTGTACATGCCGTGCCTTCAGTATATCCCAGATAGGTCCAAGAGCCATTTGATGATGTGGAATAATACACATAATAGCGTGAGGCTTCAGATACCGAATTCCAAGATAGTGAGATAGTGTTCCCATTAGCGGAAGCACGAAGATTTGAAGGTGCGCTGATTTCAGTTGAGCCACCATTGCCGCCGCTACCGCCTCCATCATCAGCGGAATACCTGTCTTGGACAATGCGCAATTCGCATTGCTCACCATACCCTTTAAGATAGAATACAACTGTTGCTGTTCTTCGTTCTCCAAAATTAGGTTCCACATTCACCTTAATGTTATATGATGAGCCTCCTAAACCGAAAGTATGATTCAGGCTTATCCAATCAGTATTGTCAGAATTTTCATACTGAATCCGGCAATGGTAACGTTGTACAGGGATTGCCCTTTTACTCTCCAACTTAGACTCCCCTTGTAGACTGTATTGCCCCTTTCGTCCAATAGACGTACTTCATTATCAATAATCGTGTACGTTGTAGAGAACTGAAGACGGTCACCATCATATCCTTCACACTTGCCGCTTGAATAGAAATAGATTTCGCGGCCATCTCTTGCGCGAAGCTTCTGGGTAGAACGGAATCTGACATTTTGAGATGCTGTAGACGTTTCGAATTTAGGAGAATCAACACAAGAGATTGTCTCACATATAGGGGCATTGAACATTATCGTTGCCGTAATGATAAAAGTGGTAATAAACATAATTAATGAAGATTTTGTTATATGTATAATTCCTTATTTTTTTGTAAAATCCAGACGTACTCCACCCCAAGAGAGAGTTAAATCATGACCAGAGACTGAGATATATGCTGGATCTCCGTCGATATATAACGTTCCGGAGCCACCGCTGTATTCGTATTTTCCACTATAGGATTGATTCGTTCCTTTTGATTGTTTTATGGACAAAGAAAAAGTAGAAGATGAAAATGATAACGTTGAATGTACGGTCCCTGCCGGCGTATTATACTCTATGTGTTGCCATTGTGTTCCTGACAAGGAGGAAGATTCGGTTTGAAACAATTCGTCGAGGCCAAGTTCTTCACACGAAGGTAGTGCGCAGAGGCAAAGAATCATGATCAGAAAAGGGACTATTCTCTTCATAATGGTAGTATATGGCCTTGCCGGCCCGAGCAAGAATAATACATAAAAGAAAGCGTGGGCCTACTTTGCGTCTTATCTGAGCGGGCTCTGGACTGCCGTATAACGGATAAGATTTTCGGCTCACACTTTCTGCTATAGCGAGGGAGAACCCACAGGAATAGCCAGTGCAAGCGATAACCTTTATTCCCGTTATACTTTTGTGCCTTTCAGCACGCGAATTGTCCAGATTCGCTCATTTAAAACTGGCGCGAACTCTCAAAGAAGTTGTTATCAAAATTACAAAACAAATCCAGATTCCAAGGCAGTATTCTGGGAGAACTTATGGATTTCGCTTCCTCCGTCCCCGATTTCCGCAGGGTCGGCAAGGGTAACATCCGTCATCGCATGGATGACATCATTATGCTGATGATACTCGGACGCGCCTCCGGCCGTGTAGGACGTGCCGAGATAATAGAGTTCGGCAGGCACAACCTCGGCAGATTCCGCAAGATGGGCATGCTCAGGAACGGTGTGCCGTCGGAGGCGACTGCGGAAAAAGAGGGCTGACAGAAGAAAGGGCATGGCTGAAATCATGAGGCACCTCGCGGCGAGCTTCACGAAACTCATACGCTTCCTGTGCCAAAAATGAAGAAAAACGAGATTTTGACGACAAGATAAATACTTAATACACAATATGTAAAGTCTACCCGATTCTCAGGGGAACCAGGTAAGGGACTCGATGGCCTTCCTTTCATCTTAAATGAAAGAGCCGTGGTCTCATATGATTTTAAAAGTTTTCTAATTTATGCATTTTTAAAAAATTTGCTATATTTGGCATCCCGATCACGGGAAACTTCGTATTACTTGCCTATCTTTCGGGCCTGAATGTGAAGTTTTCCGTGATGGGATTAAACTTTGACTATTTCTGCGTAATTGAGAAAGGCAGAGCAATATTTATTGACCTTGACGGTCCTGTTGATTACAGCGCGTGTTTCCCTTTCGGCCCAGACATCTGGGGAGAGGGGGGATTTCGCGTTTTCCCGAGCTGAAATAACAGTCCCGACAGATGACAAGATTAGCGGATTGGACCGCTGGGCATTCAGAATCAATGCTTTGGAACTTCTCTGCACCGTGCCCAACATAAATGTTGAATTCGATTTGTCCTCATCTCCATTCAACCGTTGGTCCTTGGGGCTCACTGCAAAATACAATTGGAATACAACTCACAGCGTACCACCGCCACTGGTGTTCAATATGTTCGAGATTCGTCCCGAATTTCGCCGGTGGTACAGACTTTCTCCTAAGGAGGGAAGAAGCAGTGCGGCAAATGAGAGGGTGTTCTTTGTCGGGGGATATATTCACGGAGGTACATATTCCATCAAACCCGGGACCTACGGCATTCAAGGACCTCTTTTGGGTGCCGGTGCACTTTGGGGCTACGAATTTCCACTTTACACATACAGACATTTTTCGATTGACTTTGAACTGGGCTTTGCCGCCGGACTGGGGGTGACATCCTACACCGCTTATTCGTTGAATCGCAGCGGATCGGATTATATCAGGGTGCCGGAGCGCTCCAAGGGGCTGCATTTGTGCCCGTTCCCGATTGTGTCAGAACTTCGGGCTTGTTTTGTCTTCAGGTCATTGTCTGTCAGGGAAAAATATAAGAAAGTCGATGCCAAGAAGTTGATACTCAGGCAGGAAAGAGATGAAGCTAAGAGACTTGAGGCAGAAAGGAGGAAAGAAATCAAGGCAGAGAAAAAGGCGCTCAGACAGCAACAGAGGGCTTTGAGAAATGCAGATGTAGAACAAAAAGGGAAACGGAAATGAAAAAGTTCTTGTTCATATTCTTTCTCTTAATGGCTTGCTCCTGTGTTCAATTGGAGCTGAGCCCGGAAGACGATACATCCGACCGCACAAAGATTTCCTTCCGGGTGAATTGGGGCGAGTTGGAAGAGGCGAGTCGTCCTGACTCGACTTTCATCGCTCTCAACAACATTTCTGAGGAAATTCACTATCTTTTCGAAACGGACAGCGAAGGGAATTACTTGCCGGATAACCATCACGACAGTTCCGCCTTTTACGGAAGCTATGTAATGCTTGCATACTACTGTGACAAAGATAATTATATACTTTCCGGGACTAAGAATTTCCTGTCCGACAATGCGGTTTCCGTGAGGGATTTCAAAGCAAGGGTGAAGGACCTTCCCGAAGGTGAATTGGAGGAATTCAAGGCCGGGTCAAAATTGGATTTTAATTCCGCCTACCGTTTCATTCGCACCCCGGGACCTGTTTGGGCGGCTTTTGCGAAGAATGTAGTTTCTGACACGAGGGAGAATCTTTTCCACTTTACGATGACCCCTCTGCAGCAGACGATAACATTCTCCATCAAATTGACGCCTGCGGACGGGGTGAGTATCCACTCTGTGCTGGCGGAACTTTCCGGAGTGCCGGCCTCATTCTCTCTTCTTACAGGTGAAGTCAACGAGGAGGACCTTGCAAGAGTCTTTTTCAAGATGAATCCTTCAGATGGTGGCTTTGAGGGCACAGTTGCAGTTCCGGCGGTGCTGCCTTCCGAGAACAACCGTCTCCGCACCGGACCTGGAATACTTCGCCTGAGCATTACCGCGGAAAAAGACGGGGTGAGCCGGATACTTTACCCGGCGGTCAATATTGGCGACAAGATTGTCGAACTCTCTCTGCTTGAGACTATTCCGGGCACTGACAGGAGGCGTATTGCAAGGAGGCAAGTCAGAATCGAACTTGACGAAAAACTGGAAATAGGCTCCGACAGTTTCAGCAGCGCCGGCGGAGACGACGGAGTGACGGATTGGTTCGACAGCGGCGTCATAGATGTCGAGGTTTAAATTATATGATTTAGATTAAGAGGTTAAGATTAAGAGGTTTTGATTTGTAAGTGAATAAACTGAAGTTCATATCGCTTTTCGTTCTGATTTTCGCATCCTGCAATAAGTCCTGGCAGGGTGTGACTGATGGGGACTACGACGATTTCAACGGCGGTTCACCGGTTCCGGTGCTCGTCGGAGTCGGGGATTCGGGTTTGTCCTACACCAGGGGAAGCGGTGCGATTGATTCGGAAGACGGTAAGAAATGGAAGGACGTAAATGTCTATGTTTATGCATTCAACAAGAACGGGGCATCCTTTACATCCACTGCGGCATCTTCCGGGACAGGCTGTCTTATAGACGCTTCCCTCGACAATCCTAGTTCAAGGTCCGGCCGCAAGGCGTTTTTCGACGGCACAAACGGCTATCTCAGCTGGGCGGATTCCGAGCGGCAGGCCTACTATCCCACAGGCAGGGAGATATATGATTTCTATGCCTATTACATTGACAATCTTGACATTTCCCAGTCCCAAGTGAAACGCTACAACGACAAGATCACCATCCCCGTAACCATTGACGGCAGCACGGACCTGATGAGCGGCAAGGCTCCGTTTCGGGAGAGTGTTTTCAACGGCAACTTATATTCCGACTCCGAAAAGGAACTGATTCGCAAATATTCTTTCAGCTCCTACACGGCCCGAAGGAGCATAAACCCGCAACTCGAATTCAAACACCACCTTACAAGACTCAGATTCGAGCTCTATCCGGCTTCTGACGGTTCAAACTCTGTGATGGTTAACTCAATAAGCGTGAAATCCAAGACACGGGGTGTCTTTACTGTAGTGAGCAGAAATGATTCGGAACGCGGCGTGGATTTTTCACAGGACGCGAACTACAGGCCTCTGTTCCTTGCGGAAGCTGACGGAAGCGCATTGATTCAGGACAAATATCACACGGACTACAACGGCGATTTTTCCCAAGCCCTCTATGAGCGTCCCTCTGTCCAGGTCGGCGGTTCGCTGCTGGTGGCTCCGGACACCGAGTATGAAGTGAGTCTGGGAATGAAAGAGATTAGGGGACAGTCCTATCAGACGAGTTCCACATTCACCATTCGTTCCTCCGCCGGTTTTGTCGAGGGAAGGCAATATGTCGTGCGTCTGGCGATTTACGGAATGATGGAAGTGCGCCCAAGTGTTGAAGTGGAGCCGTGGGGAACGGGAGGAAGCATCATTTTGGACGAAGAAGACAAATACAAATAAACAATATATTAACACACTATAACACAAATGGTTATGAAAAAGTATCATTTTCTCGCAGCTCTTGCCTTCGTAGCGTTGGCATCCTGCACAAACAAGGTTCAGACAGATTCTCCGGAATTTCAGGACCCTCTCGAAGACGGAACTCCGGTTCCCGTACTCTTCTCAGCAGCTTCTCCGAAAGCCTCGGTTGATGTAAAATCTGTCGGTGCTGTGGATAAACAGTGGAGTGCTCAGGAACTTAAAATCTATGGTTATGACAAGACTGTCACAGATTTTACTCAGGAAGCTTTCATTGAAAATGTTTCCGCAACAGCTCCTGCAGACGGCAACAAAGGCGGCATCCAGGTTCTCAATGCGGCTTCGCAGAATGAGCCGTTCTACTATGTTACCGGAAAATACTACGATTTCTACGGCTACCACATTGATGACGCTGCTACAGCTGCGCCTGTGAAATCCGAGACTTCAGTTGTCGTTCCTTTCACCATTGACGGTTCACAGGACCTTATGATTGCGAAGGCTGACCAACAGGCCGACATTGAGGCAGCAGGCAAAACTGACGAAGTGAGCGTAGAAAGGGCTTACAGTGCATTCGCGGCTCGTCGCGGTGTTCAGCCGAACCTTCTTTTCAAGCATCAGCTCGCAAGATTCACTTTCGAGGTTGTTGCCGGTTCAGAGGCTGGTAGCAATATCTATGTTACAGAGGTTAAGCTCGTTTCAAAATTCAAAGGAAATCTTGCTGTCGTGGGACAAAATAGAGGTCTTGTTGACGTAGACGCTGAAACTGCCGAGCTTTCTCTTAAGGAAAAGGGAGCCCAAGGCATGCAGGCTCTTACCGAGGTGAAGCCTGAGGCATACGTTGCAGGCGGCCAGGCTACCGCCAAGACTATCGGTGAAAGCCTTATGGTCATCCCGGGCGAGGCAAGCTACAAACTCTATGTCGGGACCCGTCAGGACGGTGTGAACACGCAGATCGCTCCTCAGGAGTGGACTCTTGACATCAACAAGATTGAAGGTGCTCCTCAGGGTGCCACTTCATTTGATGCGGGCTATTCATATAAGGTGAAGATTGTCATCTATGGTCTTGAGGAAGTGAAGATTACAGCAGAACTTGAGGATTGGAAAGAAGGCGGTTCAACTGTTCTCGACCCGGATTTGATGTAATATGAAGAAATGCATTTATATCCTTGCTTTGGCGGCGCTTTCTGTTGTGGGATGCCGTAAGGCTGAACCTGCGGAGGACGAAAATGCCTGGATTCACGACGAGAGTCTGCGAGTTCCTGTGCTTTTCGGCTCTGCAAGCAATGTGGGAGCCACCACCAAGGCCATACAGAACGGACTTGTCACAGGAAGTGTGATGAAATCTCTCGATGTGGGAGTTGTGGGAGTCGCTGAGAAAAACAGTGACGCCACTCCGGTCCAGTGGGGTGAAGATGTGGATGGAAGCATACTTATCAACAATCTCGGCGTCACCACAACGGCAAACGGCGAAGTGGTCTTCTCTCCGAAGATTTACTATCCGTTCGGAAACAAGTATGCCTATTCTTTCTACAGCTACTATCCCTACCGGAACACTGAAGGAGCTACGGCATCTGTTGTGGACGGCGCATTCAAAATCACCTATCCTCTCGGGAACACTGATATTCTTTGGGCAGGTTCACAGGCTCAGGACTATAATGGAGTTCCGGGCTACAACGCTGCCTATTGTCGTGCCGTGAAGCAGGCCGGGGTTGATTCTCAATACTATCCTAAGCTTCAGTACCGCCATCTCCTGACTGCCCTCGTATTCAAGGTTGTCGGAAAGGACACTGACATCGAGAATTACGACGTGAAGGTGACTGGAATGCAGATTACCAATACTCCGACCTCAGCCACTCTCTGCATTGCAGACAGCAAGGGCGTGAATTCCGGTGTGCTCACCGGCAGCGAGGAGTTGGGAAGCATCGGCTTTACCGATCTTAATGTTGTTCCGACGAGTGAGGAGACAGAGTTCTGTACGATTTTGGCGATGCCTGCCGCTAACTACACTGCAGCGATTACGCTGACTGTGGAGGGAGCAAACCGCAGTACCGTCGAACTTCCGCTTGGAAATACTGACGGAAGCACCAGTTATGATGCCGGATACATCTACTATTTCACCGTGACTGTGAACAATCCGCAGGAGGTGACTATTGTGGAAACCGGACTGACTGATTGGGTGCCGGGCGTAAATCCAACTCCTAACGATGAAATTTGACACTCATTTTGTTGTGCTATTGGCGGTGACGCTTCTTGCCCTTTGGGGCGGGGAGCGTCACGCCTGTGCGCAGCAGATAGCTGTCAAAACCAATGTGCTGGCTGATGCTCTGCTGACTCCGGATTTAGGCTTCGAGATGGTGACCGGAGAGCACAGTTCGCTTTCAATCAATGTTTTAGGACATTGGAAGCCTTATGGGGTGCAGTCAAAACTGATTGCTGTCCAGCCTCAGTTCCGCTGGTGGTTCGGCGGTCGTCCGCTCGCCAGGGAATATGTAGGTTTGGGGGCTGTTTTCACCGGCTACGATATGGCAATAGGGGACCACAGTTACTCCGGACTTGCAGGAGGTTTGGGTATCACCGGAGGATATGTCCTCCAGATAGGAAAGCGTTGGTGCGTAGACTTTTCCGGTGGAGTCGGACTTGTCGCATTCGGACAGCGAAGAGCCGGTCGTCACGACAATTTCGGCGACCTTGACGCACAGGCACACAACTCCAGGGGCTACAAACTCATACCAATAAACTTGGGCGTCAGTTTCGTATATATCATTAAATAAATCAGACCATAGAGGGTGTATGAAAAAGAGAATGAAATTATTTCTTCTGATGGCTTTGCTTCTTCTTCCGATGATGCCGCTCGGCGCTCAGCAGATGAAGCGTGTCACCGGTCATATACTCGACAAGACCACCGGAAAACCCATTGACCTCAAGCAGGTTGCGGTGATGGTCTATGGTTTTAACACGGTTGCTCAAGCCGAGGATGTCAAGAAGCAGATGGACGGCGATGAAAACACCTTTGTTGTCCCTGATTCCCAGGCATTTCCCGACGATAACGGCTACTACGAAATCTCAATTCCGGAGACCGGCGCACTCATCTTCAAGGCGGATATGAAACCGGCGGTTCTTGAGAAAGTGAATTTCAGGCTTGAAATCAATGTCAGGATTGAGATGGGCAACTACATCAAGACAAGTTCGATTACGGCTGTTCGTGACCAGGTGGGAGTGCTTGATCCTCAGGGAGATATCGAAGGCAACTATCTCAAGGCCCGGAGCACGATTTCGCTTCCGGAAAACAGTGGGAAGACCAATGCGAGGATGATAGTCCAGCCTGTTCTGATTGATGGGGCGACGAAAGACACGCTCCGTTACCTGAAACCTATGGTTATGGACGGAAAGGAATATCACCTGACCCAGTTCCGGCGGATGAATTATGATTATTCTCTCGACCCGCTGAGCAACTATCTTTCGCCGGACACTCTCTCCGCCGATGCCCAGATTATCAACTGGGCCGACACCATTTATCTCGAGAATCCGTCCCGAAACTATCAGGTGAAGGGAATAATCCTCCTCGAAGACTACAATCTTCCATATTTCCGCAAAGACTATTTTCTCGCCTCATCCAGACTTCGCCGTCCATTGCGTTTTCTGGAGTATTCGATGGACCCGTATATGCTTGACCCTGAACAATATCGCGAACGGGCAAAACGGGAGAAACGGAATACTGCGGGAAATATGTCCTTGAATTTCAAGGTCGGGAAGGCTCAACTTGCGGAAGATGACATTGTGGGGCGTGCGCAGATTGATTCAATCAAAACGGTCCTTTTGGACATCATCCACGGCGAAGGTTCCCAACTAAAGGAGTTTCACATCACGGGAATCGCCTCTCCGGACGGACCTTATGCTGGAAATGTGAATCTCGCAAAAAAGAGAATGGAATATGCTCTGAATCAGATTGTTTCGGTGCTGCCGAAGACGGTGAGAGACAGGGTGTATATGACCACAACTGCTTCAGTGGCTCCTTGGACTGCTGTGGCTGAACTGCTTGAGGCAGACTCGCTTATGACTCAGGCAAAGGCAATCAGGGACATTGTTGCGGCAAATCCCGGCACTCCGGACAGGCAGTGGGGAAAAATCCGTGCGCTGCCGTATTACCGGAGTCTTATAGTCAATTACCTGCCCCGCTTGCGTTCAGTACGCTATCAATATGGTTATGAGATATTCCGTGAGCTGACGCCGGATGAGATTATGGAACGTTGGCGCTCGGATGAGGACTATCGCAGCGGCCGCAAAAAGTTTGCGCTTTATGAGTATTGGCATCTTTTCCAACTGGTTAAGGATAAGGATGAACTGGAAAAACTCTACCGGCGGGCTTACGACGAATCAATTGAGGCTAATGGACGGCCGTGGATTCTGGCCGCGAACTCTCTCGCGGCATCTTACATTGCCAAGGGAGTGGCGGACACCACACTTCTGAGCGGATTTGTCGACCTTCGGACTCCGGCGGTGAATTTCCGTCTGATGAGACTCGACGGCAATGGCTACGACATAGTCAATCCGGAAGCTGTCATTGCCAATCAGATGATTATGTATGTCTTGTCCAACGATTTCCGCAAGGCGGGACAGCTCACCAACATACTCCCTTCCAATGAGAAGAACCGTCTTGTGAGAGCTTTTGCCCTTTGTCTTGGCGGTTACTACAAGGGGGGAAACACCCCTGAGCAGAGAAGCCGTGCGCGGGAGGTTTTCGAGACGGTTTCAGAGAGTTCGCCGCTTAACAGGGTTGTGTTGGCCCTTGCGATGAACACGAAGACTTATGATGCCGTTGCGGAGGAGGCGATGGCAAATCTGCCTCCGGATTCGGCGCTTACAGACTATCTTTGGGCTGTAATTTATGGCCGGAAAGGGGCGAGAAGCCACGATTTTATGGATGATATGGCTTCGGAGGACTATCTTCTTTCCTGCTTCCGAAAAGATGCGTCTTTTGTGGATATTGCCGCAGGGGATGGGGATATTGTTGAGACTATAATGAAAAGTGCACGGGACAGATATGAAAATGGGGAATAAGCATTTTATTTGTTTTGCGTTTTTTGCGCTATCTCTCTTTCTGACACCTCTTTCTTTGCCGGCGCAGGAAGTGGTGGCGGATACATCGAGTTTCAATGCGTTGGAATTCAGTATGCAGAAGCGCTACCGTCCTGAGAATGAGCCTTTTGTCTCAGAACGCTTTTTGGACAACACATTTCTGCGATTGAGCACGGGGTCTTGCGGGCTGTTCCCCAATTCCGCATCAAGCTATTCTCAAGGACCTGTCGCGTCGGTTTATATCGGGAAGATGTTCGGCCCTCTGAACGCCGTCAGCGTTGGAGCATCTGTGTCAGAGTTCCGGCGTAATGTGGACGGAGTGAGAGTCTGGAGAGGAGGAGTCGGCTTTTCGCACAGTTTCAACTTCAGTTCATACTTTTATGGCTATTCCCCGTCGAGAATACTCAGTATCTCGACTCTTGAGGGGGCGGAGCTCGGGCTTGTCCGCGCAAAAGGGGAGTATGGGGCGGCGATGCTCCTTAATGTCGGGCTGGATATGAGGGCTCAGATAGCAAGGGAAATCGAGCTTTTTTTCGCTCCGAAAATACTTTTCGGAAATGACGGTCTCGACAAATATCCGTCTCCACAGAATTGCCATTTCGGCTATGGTTTCGATTTTGGAATTCTCGCCCATTTCAACCGTCATAGGGAAGACAGCGGCGAAAAGGAGAGTTTTTCTTCTTGGTTTGCAAAGGATGCGTTCATTTCATTTTCCGGCGGTGCCCAGTTTCAGATTTCTGAACTTGTAGGCAAAACAGCCGGCTATCTGCCATCAACAAGGGAAAGTGCGGCTCTGTCATACGGACGCCGGCTTAGTGGTCCTCTATCTCTCAGATTGTCAGCTTTTTACGGGCGAGACATTTGGAAACGCTTCAATGACGGCAGAAGTCTCAACTGTTACTACGGGGGAGGGCGTGCGGAACTTATGTTTGACACCCTTCATTGGTGGAAAAGAAGCCGTCCTGTCTTTTCTCTTCCGATTCTCCTCGGGCCGGAAGCCGGCTTGCTCTGGAAACCGGACGAGGGTTACACCATTCGCAGAATCTATCTGGGTCTGACCGGGGGGCTCCAGATGCGTTTCAACATTGCACGGCATTTCGGACTCTTCATTGAACCAAGGATGTCTCTTGTCCCATATTCCTGGAAAACACGCAGCGGCAATGTCCTGGTTTCTTCAATGACCACTTGGTACGACACACTTTTCTCCCTCCAACTCGGAGTGAACATCCCGCTGCAGTGACGAACGCCTGAACCGTATTTTTCTCATCGAGGGCATGAGGCGCGACTTTAGAACTCCAGCAGGGCGGTGACGGGGTAGTGGTCGGAGATGTAGGGAACGGCGGCGTAGCTGTCTGTTACTGTGCGGAAACTTAGGCATTTGGAGAAGCCGCTGTAGTAGATGTAGTCGATGGTGAGGCCGTCAGTTGTCGCGAGATCGACGAACTGGTCGCCGATTGCGGCTTTCTTCAGAGGCTTCCCGAAGGCGTTGAATGACGGGGTGTCGTCTGTGACTTGAGCCGTCTCTCTCGCGCTTGACATAATTTGGTTGAGCTCGGAGAGGACGGAATCTGAGGGAAGGACATTGAAATCACCCGTCAGCACCATCGGATAGCCGTCGGGATTGATGCTGCCGATTCTGTCCACAATCAGTTTCAGACCGTTTTTCTCGGCAAGTCTTCCACGGTGGTCGAGATGGGTGTTTACGTAGTAGAACTTCCTCTGTCCGATTTTCATCAGTGCCCAAGTGGCCGTTCTGCGGCAGGCGGCATCCCATCCGAACGACGGAGTTTCAGGAGTCTCTGACAGCCAGAATGTGCCCCATTCGAGAAGTTCAATTTTTTCCTTATTATAGAAAATCATCATCCTTTCGCCTTCTTCCTTTCCGTCGTCCCGTCCGACTCCCACGCCATCATAATCCGGACAATTCTCCCTTATATAGTCGGACTGGAAACCGAAAGCCTCCTGAAGTCCCAGAATATCTGGCTTTATGTCCTCAATCATCGCTATTGTCGCTTCCTTCCTGTTATCCCACGAATTCTCGCCGTCGTCCGCCACACCCATCCGGATGTTGAACGAAACGACTCTCAACTGTTCGGCGGCGGGACTGCAGGAAAGGATGCTCAGCGCCGCAAAGATTAGTGCGAATAATGTGATTCTGACTCTTTTCATAATATATTCAAATCTATGGTTAGTAGATAAAGAGACACAAAAATAACAATTATTTCGCAACTGAACTTTAATAGCGTATTGCTCCCGATATATATCGTTTTAGAGTGGTTGATGATTGATTTTAATGGAGATTGTTCATAAATTTGGCTTTCAGATAAAACTTGAATTATGAGACAGGCAGTTTTGATTGGACCGGAACATATTGAATTCCGGGAAGTTCCGTCTCCGGAGGCAAAGGACCTCGGGGCGCATCAGGTGCTGGCGAAAATAAAGCGGATTGGTATATGCGGAAGCGAAATCCATTCTTGGCACGGGAATCATCCGGCGACTTTCTATCCTGTGGTTCAAGGGCACGAATACTCTGCCGAAGTCGTTGCCATCGGCCCCGAAGTAGGAGTCTGTGCACCGGGAGACAGGATAACAGCGCGCCCTCAACTGGTCTGCGGGAAATGCGGACCTTGTCGTAGGGGGCAGTACAATGTCTGCGAAAATCTGCGAGTCCAGGCTTTTCAGGCTGATGGCGCAGCGCAGGATTATTTTGTAATCGATGATGACAGAGTCGTGCGTTTGCCCGATGATATGCCTTGGGAATACGGTGCAATGGTCGAACCTGCGGCAGTGGGGGCGCACGCCGCTGCAAGAGCCGGGGATTTGAGGGGTAAGAATGTGGTGGTTTCCGGAGCCGGAACCATAGGCAACCTTGTCGCTCAGGCAGTGATTGCTTCCGGGGCAAAGCGGGTGCTCATCACCGATGTGAGTGACTACAGGCTTGAAATCGCCCGTCGCTGTGGCGTTGCCGAAACCTTGAATGTCCTCCACACTCCATTGAAAGACGCCGTCAGGGAGGTTTTTGCCGATGAGGGGTTTCAAGTCTGTTTCGAGGTCGCCGGAGTGGAAAGCAGCCTGCGCTCTCTGATGGAATCTGTAGAAAAGGGAGGAACTGTCGTGGTCGTCGCGGTTTTCGGCGAGGACCCACGGCTGAGTATGTTCCATCTCGGGGAACACGAATTGAATCTTGTCGGGACTATGATGTACCGTCACGAGGATTATCTTCTGACAGTGAAGAATATCGCCGATGGTTCAATCAAACTTGACGCTCTGATTTCCAATATCTTCCCGTTTGAAAAATATGCTCAGGCATATAAATTCATTGACGAAAGCCGTGGAAAGTCGATGAAGGTCATAATTGATCTCGATGCCTCGGATTCAAATTGATGTTAAACATAATCACCGACATATCAGGGAAATACAAATAAAACTATGGCAATTGTTGACTGGCTTATCGTCGCCCTTTTTCTATGCACGCTCATATTGATAGGTTATTTCTTTTCGAAGAAAAACCGAAATATTGAAGATTATTTCGTTGCCGGACGCTCTATGCCCGGCTGGCTCGTGGCAATTGCTGCGACCGGGACGTCCATCAGCGCGGGAACTTTTGTCGGCTCTCCCGAACTGGGTTTCAATACCAATCTGACCTATATAATGAATCTCGTCGGAGCGATATGCGGAGGACTGCTTGTGGCAGCGTTCATCCTTCCAAGGCTCTATAACGCAAGGACAATCACCATCTACGGCTTCATCGGTGAACGTTTCGGAGAGACTTCCAAGCGGGCGACTTCTGTGATGTTCCTGCTCGGTCAGCTCTTCACCTCCGGCAGTCGTCTGTTCATAGCGGCGATAGCCATAAGCGTAATAGTTTTCGGCAATATCCAGTTCCAGTTTATGGTATGGAGCATAGTCATACTCGGAATAGTTTCGACTTTCTACACTATGATGGGCGGAATCAAAGGTCTGCTCTACATAGATACCTTTCAGACCCTGCTGATGATATTCACCGGCATACTCGCCCTTGTCCTCGTGGCCTGTGACCTGAATTCCGTTGATTTCACTCAGTTGTGGCATCTGCTGACCGACGGTGGTATGGTCAAGAATCCGGCTGTGGAGGGAGTCGTGCCCGGTATTGCGGCTGACGGGCAGCTTATAGGCTGGAGCCGGGGGAGCAAACTTGAAATGTTTGACCCGAGTATAGATTTCAGCAAACCCTATACTATAATAGGAGGACTTATTGGCGTCACAATATTTCGTGTTGCGCAGTTTTCCACTGACCACGAGTTCGTCCAGCGGCAGCTCGCCTGCAAGGACGTGAAAAAAGCCGGACGTTCGCTGGTAGCCTCCCAGTTGATTACCCTCCCGACAGTTCTCATCTTTCTCGGAATCGGCTTGCTTCTTTATGTGAAATACATCACTGACCCTTCCGCGGATGGCGCTTTGAGCGAAGGATTTTTCAGCGATGCCCGCGACATTTTCCCGCAATACATCAAAAACCATATTCCCGTAGGAGTGCGTGGACTGATGATTACAGGGCTGCTCGCCGCCGCACTTTCGAGTTTCAATTCAGCGATTAACTCGATGGCGTCAAGTTTCGTCTCCGACCTTTATCTCCCGATCCGGGAACAGCGCCGCGGAACCGGGGTTTCGGATTCACAGCAGATGGCATCCTCCCGTTGGGTGGTGGCTCTGATGGGCACAATGCTGACACTTTTCGCTATACTCACCTGCGTGATGCAGCAAAGCAGCGGACTCAATCTCGTGGATTTCGCAACCGGAGTTATGTGCTTTGCCTATGTCGGTATGCTTGGTGTTTTCTTGACAGCCATCTTCACCAAAAGGGGAAATACGGCGAGTGTGCTTTCGGCTTTGATTGTCGGGCTTATAATCGTGATTCCATTGATGTTTCAGAAATCATTTCTCGGGCACAACTACATCGCGTGGACATGGTGGTGTCCTTTGGGGGCTGTTGTGACCACTGCCATTTGTCTTCTCGGTAAGCCCGCTAAGGGGAGTGCGGCCAAACTTCGTTAAATTTTACTAAAGCATTCTCTTTACAACCATGTTTTGGATATTTCGTGTCGGAAAATTTTTGTTTTCCGGCACGTTTTCGTCTGTTGTTGTAAGAAACCTTCAAAAAATAACCTGCATCATCTTTTTCATCCTTTTCGGTCTATATTTATTTTCTCATCAGTCGTGTACCTCCAGTACACTCCTTCTTCCAAAAGAAATCTATACTCGAAAATAATTGACAAATCTGACGCAGTTTATTTTTTTCATGTTTCTGTAAATCGTTATACATAAATTTGTTTTGCGTTTAGTAAAACCGAATTCATATATTTGCGCATACAAACCGGCAAAGCTTTTGGGGGCTTATTTCAGAAGCCGGTTGGCAGAAACTAAAGGGCGAAAACATGAAAAAACGTCTGATTTCATCTGGAGTGACAATTGCCGATGTGGCTGAGGCTGCCGGCGTGTCCGTGTCGCTGGTTTCGTTTGTGCTGAACGCAAAGAGAGGGCCTGACGGGGAGTATATGTGTTCTGCATCAAGGGCTACGGCAGAAAAAATCGTCGAAACCGCAACAAGACTCGGCTACCATAAGAATATGGCGGCGTCCGCTCTGCGCACGGGTTACAGCAAGACACTCGGCATAGTTGTCGCAGACATCTCCAACTCCTTTTTCGGAGATATATGCAGAAACATCGAGAACCTTTCTTCGCAGGAGGGCTACCTTTCGCTCTTTGGCAGTTCCGACGACAATCCGGAGAAAATGTGTCAGATAGTCCGGAAATTCATTTCTTCCGGAGTTGACGGACTGATTGTCGCTCCTTGCGCGCATACGGAGAAGGAGATTTCTAAAATCGCGAAAAATTCGGTTCCGGTCGTATTGATAGATAGAGACCTTCCGCTGGCACAGGGAGTGGGACGGGTTATGCTCGACAATGAGTCGGCCGGAAGGCAGGCTACCCGGCATCTGATAGACAACGGCTACAAGAAGATAGAGATGGTCAGATACCGTACGGACATCCCGACCATACTCCAGCGTTTCTCCGGCTACCGTCATGAAATGGAGGATAACGCTCTGGGAATGTATGTCAGGGACAATGTCGTCAATGCCGAGACCATAAGAGAGGAGGTGAGCGATGTCATTAAGGACGCACGCGAACGCGGTACGGAAGCCTTGATTTTCCCTTCCAATATGCTGACAGTCGAGGGGATCGCGGCAATCGTTGATCTCGGCTACAAGATTCCAGACGACATAGCGGTTGTCGGTTTTGACCAGGAAGACCACGCGGGGGTGTATAATCCCAAATTGAGCTATGTCTATCAGCCTACGAGACTTGTGGCCAAACACTCATTTGAAATGCTCCATTCGATGATTACCGGAGAAGAGGAACCGAAGTTCAAGATGCTCGACCCGAAATTTGTGACAGGTCTGTCTTCTTCGTCTCCAAGGGGGCGCAGGACGGATTCCATACTGCTTTGCGGTTCTTCTTTCGACAATCTCGGCGGATGGATTTCAGATTCCCAGTTTATGGACCAGATGGGTTCGAGTTGCCTTCTTGCGCACGGGTTGGGCGTGCCGGTCTCAGACGCATCCACATCTTTTAGAGTGGAGGTTGATGGGGATTACAACATCTTTGTCCGGACTCGCAATTGGACAGCGGCCTGGTCAGACAAACCTACTCCCGGCATCTTCACAGTCTCTGTTGACGGCCAAATCATCGACTGCGTTTTTGGTGGAGGTCCTTCCGAATGGCATTGGCAGCACGGAGGGAAACTGCATCTTGAACGAGGCGGTCACTGCCTCTCAGTTCACGATTTGACCGGATTTGACGGTCGTTTCGACTCTATCCTGCTCACCCTCGGACACGGCGCCCCGGTCGAGGACATCGCGAGTCTGAGGAATCAGCTTCTCAATCTGCCTGTCTTGCCGGAAGACAGAGGCAGTTTTGATTTCGTTGTCGTAGGAGGCGGAGTCTCCGGGATGTGCGCGGCACTTTCCGCTGCCAGGTTGGGGCTGAAAGTCGCTCTTATTCAAGACCGCAAGATTCTTGGCGGAAACAACTCCTCGGAAGTCCGCGTGGGGCTCGGAGGCCGTATAAACATAGGCCCATACCCTTCACTTGGCTATCTTCTCAACGAATTTGCTCCCTCCCGCAAGGGTAATGCCCGTCCTGCAGAAATTTATGAGGATGAAAAGAAGATGGACATCATCCTGAGGGAAAAGAACATAAGTCTCTTTATGGGCTATCGGGTCACTGATGTTGACAAAAAGGATTCCGACAGAATCCGGAGCGTCGTGGCGACCAATGTGGATGATTACCGCAGGATACGCATTTCCGGGCATTATTTCGCCGACTGTACGGGCGACGCGGTCCTTGCCTCGCTCGCCGGGGCTGAGTGCGTGATGGGACGCGAGTCCAAGTCCGAATATGGAGAGCCGTCTGCGCCGGATATTGCCGACGGGGTCACTCTTGGGGCTTCTGTGCAATGGTATTCAGAGGAAACTGGGAATGAAACGGCCTTTCCTGATATTGATTGGGGACTTGATATTGACGAGGAAAGTGCCCAAAGAGTTCGCAGAGGACAGTGGTATTGGGAAGTCGGTATGAATGACGATCAGATACGGGATTGCGAGAAAATCCGTGACTACGGGATGTATGTGGCCTACTCTAACTGGGCATATCTGAAAAACCGTTCTCCGTTCAAGGAGGAATATGCACAAGCGGAACTGAAGTGGCTGTCCTATTACGCCGGAAAGCGTGAGAGCCGCAGAATTATGGGAGAGTTTGTGCTGACTGAAAATGATTTGCGGAATTTTGTCATGTATGATGACGGATGTGTGGCGACGTCTTGGTACATTGACAATCACGAGCCGGATCCTGATAACGCCCGCCGCTATAGCGACCCGTGGTTGAGCCGCGGATGTCTTACACCTTTGGGATTCTATCCATTGCCGTTCCGTTGCTTATACAGCAAGGATGTAAAAAACCTGTTCATGGCCGGGAGAAACATTTCTGTGAGCCACATTGCACTTGGCACAACAAGGGTTATGCGTACCTGCGCTATGATGGGGGAGGTTGTCGGGATGGCGTGTGCGGTCTGTCTTGAGGGCGGGGTAGATCCACATGATGTTTATTCGAAGCGTTTTGATCGCCTCCGTGAACTGATGAATAAGGGAACGGGTGATCCGAACAGGCCATACACTCAGATATATACTTTGATTGATACAACGGCCGAACGCCGGGAGGACTGCTGAATGAGGGTGACCAAAAAGTCTTTTTGTTACGTATGAAAAACCACATAATCGATTATGGACTATAAGTTTTTGATATCTGTACTGCTGACTTTTTTCGTATGCTCCTGCGAAGAGAGAGCATTGCCTGCGTACCTTGATGTCTCGAAACCTGTTGAGGATAGAGTTGAGGATGCGCTCTCCCGTATGACAATGGAAGAAAAAGTGGCGGTGCTTCATGCGCAGGCCCGTTTCTGTTCTCCCGGTGTTCCGCGTCTTGGCATACCGGAACTGTGGTTTACGGACGGACCGCACGGAATCCGTGCAGAGGTACAATGGGACAATTGGACTTCGGCCGGCTGGACAAGCGATTCCTGCACAGCCTATCCGGCGCTCACGGCGCTTGCCGCCACATTCGACCCGGCTCTCGCCTATGACTATGGTGTGGCGATAGGGGAGGAAGCTCGCTATCGGAATAAGGATGTACTGCTTGGTCCCGGCTGCAACATTTGCCGGACACCTCTATGTGGACGGAATTTTGAGTATATGGGGGAGGATCCTGCCCTCGCCTCTGCGATGGTCGTTCCCTATGTCAAGGGCGTTCAGGAACAAGGCGTGGCCGCGTGCGTAAAACATTTTGCGCTCAACAATCAAGAACTGCACCGCCACACCACAAACGTGATTGTCAGCGACAGGGCTTTGAACGAGATTTATTTGCCGGCTTTCCGCGCTGCCGTGGAGGAAGGCGGCGCCTGGGCGATGATGGGTGCCTACAATCTCTTCGATAGCGAGCACTGCTGCCACAACTCACGTCTTTCCAGGATTCTTAAGGAAGAGTGGAATTTTGACGGAGTTCTCATAAGTGACTGGGGAGGGACACACGATACGGAACAAGCCATCATCAACGGTCTTGATATGGAATTCGGGACTTGGACGGACGGATTGATGGTGGGGAAAGGAAACGCCTATGACAAGTTTCACCTTGCACAACCATATCTTGAACGCCTCAGAAGCGGGGAGGCCTCGGAGGATGTGCTGGACGGGAAAGTCAGAAGGGTTCTCCGCCTGATGATGCGGACCTGTATGTCAGGGAATCGCGGATGGGGCCGCTTCACCTGTCCCGAGCATTCAGCGACGGCGCGCAGAATCGGTGCTGAGGGTATCGTACTGCTCAAGAATGAGGAAAATCTGTTGCCTCTTCATCACCGGAGGATTCTTGTTGTTGGGGAGAATGCCGTCCGAAGTATGACTATGGGCGGTGGAAGTTCGTCTCTCAAGACAAAGTATGAAGTGAGTCCTCTTGACGGACTCCGTGCAGCCTTGCCTGATGCGGAAATAGTATATGTTCCCGGCTATTCGTCTTCTGCTTCTGTAGATGAAAAAGACGCATTGGCTGCGGCGACAAAGGCGGATGTCGTTGTGTTTTTTGGCGGACTGAACAAGGATAAGTACAATGATGCTGAGAGTTATGACAGAGAAGACTGGCATCTGCCGTATGGGCAGGATTCCCTTATTTTTAAGCTCGCAGCCGTGAATCCTTCCCTTGTCGTTGTTAACATTTCGGGCAACCCTGTCGCAATGCCGTGGGCGGAGCATGTCCCTGCCATAGTTCAGGGATGGTATCTCGGAAGCGAGGCGGGAAACAGCCTTGCGGATGTATTGACCGGCCGTGTGAATCCATCAGGGCGGCTTCCGTTCACCATCCCGGTGAGACTTGCGGATGGTCCGCTTAGGGATGTGTCTCAATATCCTGGAGTTCCGCGCGGCGATGCATCCGACAAGAACACAATCTGGGACGAGACCTATTCGGAAGACCTTTATGTCGGCTACAGATGGTATGAAAAGAATGGAATTGAACCGTTGTTCCCATTCGGACACGGCTTGAGCTACACCTCCTTTGAATATGGCAGACCGAAGATCTCAGGGACGGAATTGAGATTTTCAGTCACAAACTCCGGACAACTTGCCGGGGCGGAGGTCGTTCAGGTTTATGTCGGCCTTCCGGGAAATGACCGTCCGGTCAAGGAACTGAAAGCTTTCAGAAAAGTCTTCATCGAACCTGGAGGGACCATTGATGTTTCAATGAAGATTGATGCGGAGAAACTTAGACAATACGATGACGGCTGGATTTTGCCGCGAGGAGAATACAATGTTTTCATTGGGTCATCGTCTAATGACATAAGATATTCAACAACCATTAAACTTTAGTTATAATGAAAAGAGTAACACTATTCTTGTTTTGCGCTGCACTGCTCCTATGCTCTTGCGTGCGAGAGAGCGAACCCGACAGCAATGTCAAGGCTGTTGTGAAACTCTCTGTCAGCGACATCCTCTCTTCTTCTGCGACAATCACAGTCGAAAGCAGACAGAAAGATGTCACCGGCTATCTTTTGCTGCCACCTCAGAAATATGACGATGTCGCGCCTTACCTCTCTATGGACGCTATCGAGAAATTGGCAATTATTAAGGATAAGGCCCAAAAGCAGGAAAGCCTGACTCCATTGCGAGTTCAAGGTCTGAAACCCCGGAACAAATACTTTGTCGGGGTTGTGGGCATCGATTCCGGAGGCGAGGTCATCACAGCGCCGGTCTTTACCACATTCGAGACAGTAACGCTAAATACGGCACTTTCCACTGTATATGAGGGGCGTACTCCGGAAGGAAAATATGCTTTCAAGGCGAGGTTATCTCCGGATCCTTCCACTGTGAAATTCAAATATGTATTTGACGGAAAGTATGTTGCCTCCACGGCTGCGGAATTGCGAGAACTTCTCTTGAGCTCTTCTCCGGATGTGAAGACCGCCACTGAGGCTGTCGAACTCAGAATTGAGTCGGAGACTAAGAAGGTGATGCTTGCCGCCCTGCCATTTGATTTGGACGGGAACGAAGGACAACTCTCCTCGCTGCTGTCTGCAGGGGATATGACCCTTGTTACTGTGGATATTGACGGGGTGCAGACTCTTGAGTCCACAGAGGAAGACGACAATGTCTATGAGGGTATGGTGAATGTGCCTTCAACAGCCGAATTTACTGTGACTATAAGCGGCGAGCAATATGGCTTCTTGTCTTGGTCCGGAGTCGGAGGCGTGGGCAGTTTCACAGAGAAATACAATATCGCCTATCCTCCGGTGGGTTTGAATGCCGCTCAGAACGGTACCCGTCCTCTTTCCTATTCAGTTTCAAAATCCATAGGACGAATGGCGAAGATTGCAGATGGCGGCAACAAATTCTGGATTTCATTGGGAGGTCCGGCTAAATTATTTGTCCGCATAGACCTTGGCAATGCCGACGGCATTCCTCGCTATTATTTCCGTCTTCCGGATGAGGAAAATGTGATTCTTTATGAGTCTTTCGACCTTTTTGCCTATTCCGGGGATTATATGAAACCGGCTAACGGCTACGCTGTTCCGCTTGCGCTCGACAAGGTTGACGGCACCGAGCCGGGTACTATGCAGGCGTGGAATCTGACCAATGCCCAAGGTGCCAACAAAAACGAGGTCGGTTATGAAAAGACCTGGTTCGACTATCCTGAACAGTTGCACGGAAAAGTTCTCGCACCTCAGACTTATATCCGTAATCGCGACCTGTCCGGCTGGAAAATACTCAATGGCGGAGAACGAGTCGGAGCCTTGCAGCTTTCCGTTTCCGGCACGAATACATTCGGACGGCTTGAAACTCCGGAACTTTCATCTCTGACAGAGAGTACTAATCTCAAACTTGAACTCGATTTGGCGAGGTTCTCCGGCGCATCCAAAAACCGCATCGCAGTTCGGGTGGAGGGCGGCGGCAGTTTTAGCCGCGGAGAGGTCACGGTGGACGGAAAGAGCAAAAAGACTCTGACTGTCTCTGGAAATGAATTTCTTGTAGGCTACGAAGGTGATGTCTGTCCTCCTACTGTTTCCAACGGCACTGTGGACAAGCCTGTTTCCCATTTTATTTTCGACATTTCCGGTGCAGTTTCAACGACAAAAATCGTCATCGACACCTCTGTGGACGCCAATGAGAAAGGGGACAATGCCAATGCGTCGCGTTGTTTCGTCTTTGAACTGAAACTCAGCAAATTATAAAAAATGAAGGCTATGAAAAAGTTGATTTATATGGTTTTGGTCTTGAGTCTGATTCCGTTGGGACTTCGTTCTCAAGACAAATACACCGGGCGGGTTCTTGCGAGCGACAATACTCCGGTAGTGGGTGCTGCCGTGATTATAGAGGGAACGACTGACGGAGTCGCCACCGATGTGGACGGAAAATATGAGATTAGGGCTTTGCCGGGGCAGAAACTGCTTGTCTCTTGCATAGGCTTTTCTGATGCCCGCAAGACTTTGGGGACGCAGACCGTCGTCGATTTCGTGCTTGAGGAAGACACGACCTTCCTCGATGAAGTGGTGGTGGTCGGCTACGATGTCCAGAAAAAAGTGAATCTCACCGGCTCGGTATCATCCCTCTCCGCAGGACAAATCGAGACTCGGCCTGTTGCTACCGCAGCAAATGCTCTTCAAGGTCTGGCTGCAGGAGTCACGGTCACGAACCAGTCCGGCAATCCCGGTTCTCCAGGGAGCTCGATCCGTGTCCGTGGTATCGGAACATTCGGAGGTTCAAGCGCTTCGCCTCTCGTACTTGTTGACGGAGTGCAGGGTAGCATTGACGATGTGGACCCTTCCCAGATTGATAAAATTTCTGTTCTGAAAGATGCGGCATCATCCTCAATCTACGGCTCAAGGGCAGCCAACGGTGTGATACTCATAACAACCAAGCGCGCTCCGAAAGACCGTTTCTCTCTGAGCTACAGAGGCTATGCCGGCTGGTCATCCCCGACCGACATCCCGAAACTCGTAGGCGCGGAGGATTATATGCGCCTGAGTCGTGAAGCCTCACTCAATGATGGAGACACCCCTTTGTATTCCGAAGAATACATCGCAAGATATATGGACAACCATCGCGTGGACCCGGATTCATATCCTATAACCAAATGGCAGGAGAAAGTTCTCAACGGAAACGGATTCACCCACAGCCACGCGCTTTCTTTCAATGCCGCATCGGGCAAAATACGCAATAACGCATCCTTCGGCTATCTCAATCAGAACGGTATCATCAAACGTCAGAACTATTCCCGTTTCACTCTTCGCGACAATATGACAATCGACGTGAACGAGCGTCTTAACGTGAAATTTGATTTCGCGACGAATTTCGGACGGCGTAATGCTGTTCCTCTTGCCGCGAGCCTTTTCAATATGATGAATACCCGTGACCCTCTGATTCTCACGCAGTGGTCCAGCGGTGACTATGCCCCGATGACCGGGGGATCTACGAATATCCTTCCGGTGACAGACGGTGAGGGCGGACAAAAGAGAGTGGACAATCTCAGGATAAACGGTGCCGTTTCGCTGAGCTGGTCTCCGTGGAAATGGCTGACTCTGGAGGGAAAAATCGCTCCTCGTCTGGCAGTGTCACACACCCACCTTTTTGAGGACGTGATTCACTATGCTTCAGATGCTTATGGTTCGCAGTCTCCGGTGAAGAGCCGTCTGTACAATGAACTGACGGAGTCCCAGACGCAGAACTTCTATATGACTTACCAGGGCACGGCTTCCTTCCATCAGAAATTCGCCGATGCGCACGAACTGAAGGTCCTTTTGGGAGTTTCGCGTGAGACTATGAGCCAGAGGTATTATTCGGCTTCCAGGCAGAGTCTTCCATATCCCGACTATCCCGTGCTTAATGTGGGTGCCGAGGACGAGACGATGTCCAATGCCGGCACAAGGTCGGAATGGGCTCTCCAGTCATTCTTCGGAAGGGTTAATTACAATTATAAGGAGAGATATCTCATTGAAGGAAATATCCGTTTTGACGGCTCGTCAAGATTTGCCAAGGGCCGGCAGTGGGGTATATTCCCTTCTGTTTCGGCAGGTTGGAGAATAAGTGAAGAACCTTGGATGGCGAGAGCAAAAAAGACTCTCACCGAACTCAAACTGAGGGCATCCTACGGACAGTTGGGAAATCAGAACATAAGTTCGTCAAATTATCCTTTCGCGGAGCAGCTTGCAATGGATGTGTATTCCGTAAACGGAGTGCTTGTACCTATTGCCTACAGAAACACTCTTGCAAACGAAGACATTACTTGGGAGACTTCCGAGATGTTCGATATAGGCTTCGATGCGGCGTTTTGGAATAAATTCAGCCTGACTGCCGATTTCTATCTGAAGAATACCCACGGGATTCTGATGACTCTCAACATCCCTCTTTCTACCGGTCTCAACGCCCCATATCAGAATGCCGGCGAGGTCAGGAACATAGGCTGGGAACTCAGTGCGGGCTATCACGACAGTTGGGGAGACTTCCGCTTCGGGATAGATGCGAACCTCTCCGACGTAATCAATAGAATTACGGATATGAAGGGGCAGTATGAGAGCCGCAGCAACGGGATTATCCGTAATCAGGAGGGCTCGTCAATCAATTCCATCTACGGACTTCAGTGCATCGGGATGGCACGTACACAGGAGGAAGCCGACTGGGTGAACATTAATCTGAGGCAGTTTGGAAAAGATATAAAGCCGGGAGACCTCATCTATGCGGACACTACGGGAGAAGGGGTTGTGACGGATGCGGACAAGACCGTCATCGGCAGCACAGTGCCTCGCTACACCTATGGGGCGACACTCTCCTTCGGCTGGCGGGGGCTGGATTTCAGCGCTTTCTTCCAGGGCGTCGGCAAAGTGGATTCCTATCTGAGTTCCTACTTCGTGCAGCCTTGCATCAACGGAGGTACATTCCGCACGGAACATCTTGACCGCTGGACGGTTGAGACACCTGACGGATTCTATCCGAGAATGTCCTACAAGAGTGAACACAACCGCCAAGTCTCTTCGTTCTGGATGAGGAACGCCTCCTATCTCCGGCTCAAAAACCTCACTCTGAGCTACTCCCTGCCGGAGAAGATACTTAAGAAATGCGTCAAGAAGGTCTCATTCTTCGCTTCCGCCGAGAATCTGTTCACCTTTACGAAATTCTATCAGGGCTATGACCCGGAGGTTGGCTATGACCCTAATGCCCGCGACGGCGTTTCACTTGGAGCTGTCGCAGACAACTATCCGCAGGTGAAAACCTACACATTCGGTGTTGAACTCAAATTCTAAGAAACGATGAAAAAGACATTTATATTTTTCCTTATGGTTCTTATGAGCCTTGGGTGCAGCCTTGACAAACATCCGCTCAATGGTCCATCGACAGTCGGATTTCCTTCTTCAGAGGAGGAGGCAACGGCTGGAACTTATGCCGCCTACCGGGCTGTGGCGACCAATTACGGTCATCTCACTGCGGGTTGGTGGAGAACCATCGACTGCATCAGCGATATAGGCACGGGGCGTGTTGCCAGCGCTGCTGTCCTCCAGCTTACCACATCCACCATTTCGACAGAAAACAAATGGATTGTGTCTTTCTACAAATACTCCTACATCGCAATCGGACGTGCGAACTATGTGCTCGACGGACTCGACAATCTCTCCGGCAAGGTTCCCGAGTCCACGATAGCGTCTCTCAAGGCAGAACTCCTCTGTATCAGGGCTTTCTGCTACGACCAGCTTGTACAGTACTATGGCGCTGTTCCTTACATCGACCACGCCCTGTCCCTCAAAGACAAGAGTTATCCGAGAATGGCGAAGGAGGAGATTGTATCCCGGCTTCTTGAGGATTTGGACGACGCCCTGATTGACGCCCTTCCTCTTGTGTGGCCTTCATCCGAAGGGACCGCCCGTTTCAGCCGGGCAGCCGCATATATGCTCAAGGCGAGAATTTGTCTGAACCACGCCACTCTTTCCAACGGCTATTATGAAAAGGCTGCCGAATATGCCGACAAAGCTATAGCCATTGCACATTCGAACGGCAGCAAGCTTGCGGAATATGACCTCAAATACTATCCGACCCACGCGGACGGCGAGCCAAACTGCGCACTCTTCGCTTATGCAGGCGAAAACGACCCTGAGTGGCTCTGGTCTCTCCAATACAACGACCTGACCACTGACCTTTTGACTATCAACGTCTATTACATCGCGCCCCGGACACTAAATGGAGCATCTTGGATGGGACCTTCTCAGGCATTCATAGATGCGATTCAATGCACTGACGGAAAGCACATCACCGAGTCACCGCTCTACGATTGGCAAGACCCGTGGAAAAACCGCGACCCGAGGCTCGACCTCTTCTGTGTGCGTGACAATTCCCGTACAATGGGAGTGGAATACTCGCTTGACGTCACTAGGGAAAAGGTGCATGACTACATGGCCGGGACTGATATCGCCAATTCCAATGTGATAGGGAATAAAAGCGAATATGGTCCCAACGGAACTAAAGGTCCCGGAGGTTATCTTTGGCGCAAAGGGTATGACAATGCCTTTTACGGAGCCATCACCGGAGGATCTCGCGAACAGACCAAGGATGCTATTAACAATGGCGTTTTCCGCTTGAGCGAACTCTATCTGATTGCTGCCGAGGCGAGGATTGAAGCCGGAGTGGAACTTGATGTGGCAAAGGAGTATATAGACAAAATCCGCCGCAGGGTGAATATGCCTGATGTCGTGGCCACGGATCAGGCGGGTCTTCGCAGTGCGCTGAGATATGAACGTATGGTGGAGCTTTGCAACGAAGGTTTCCGCTGGTATGACTTGCGTCGCTGGGGAATTGCCGAAAAGGCTATGAATCATGAGATTATGGCTCCGGGACAATCCTCTGCCAAGGCTCCCCGCAATTTCATTTCCAATGCAAAGCCAAGCATAGACTCCGACTGCATCGTGAGCTACTCCGCTGATACTTGGGATGGCAAGCCGAGCAATCTGAGAAAATTCAGCACCTATGTCTTCACTACCGGTAAGGATGAGTTCTGGCCGATTCCGAAGTCCGAACTGGACTCCAACGAGGCTATGGAACCATCCGACCAGAATCCTGGGTATTAGAAACAGTTTATTTTTTCATGTTTCTAGAAATCTTTTCGTTAGAAAACTTCGCAACAATGACTAAAAATTCAAATATGGAAAAGAAAAGAAATTATGAACCTCCCCTTATGAATGAGTTTGGTTTCAATTCAGAAAACGGTTTTGCCATAAGCGGTAACCACAATGCTGATTGTGAGGGCGTGAGTGAAACGAACTATCAATGGTCATAAATAAGTTATATGATGAATGTTATGAGAAAAATACTGCTACTTGTCCTTTTTTCTGTCCTGCCTTTTCTTGGAGCCTGCGAAAAACCTTCTTCGGGGCTTAACCTCAGCGGAATCAGTTCTCCTGTGAGCGGAAGAATCACGTGGTCGGACGGGGCTCCGGCTGTCGGGATTCAGGTCAGTGACGGATTTACGATAGTGCGCACAGACAAGGACGGGAACTATAAGATTCCTAAGCGCAACACATACGCATATTGGGTTTATTATTCGATACCTGCCGATGCGGAAATCGCAGTAGGTGAGAACGGTCTGCCGCTTTTTGCACAGAAACTCGACCCAAAGAAGACTGAATATAATTTCAGTCTGAAAAAAATCGCTGTCGAAAAGAAATTCCGCCTGCTCGCGCTCGGAGACCCTCAGGTGAAAGAGAAAAACAACGGAATAGGACGCTTTAACGCTGAAACTGCTCCTGACATAAGGGAATATGTGGCAGGAAAGTCTGGGGATATGCCGACATACGCCGTCACCCTCGGAGACCTCGTTCATAATGAGTGGAATCTCTATCCGGAAGTGACAAAGATGCTCTCACTTGAGAATCTCTCCGTGCCTTGCTTTCAGGTTATAGGCAATCACGACCACGAGTTTTCAGCCTCCGACCCTATCCCGGACCTTGTCGGACAGAGAAAGTTCGAGGCCGCGATGGGACCGGTGAACTACTCTTTCGACAGAGGAGATGTCCACATACTCGTGCTTGACAATATCGTACATCAGGGCAAGAGCGAGACCTCCTGCAAGGAAGAACTCTGCGAGAGGGTGATGGAATGGGCGAGGACAGACCTTTCTGCCGTGCCGAAAGAAAAGACAGTGGTTGTTTGTATGCACGCAGGTCTTGAGTACGCCGCTGCGCAGGAACTCTATGAAATTCTTGCGGGTTTCAACTATGCGAGGCTAATCGGCGGGCACAGCCACTACATCCATTATGCCATCGAGAAAGTTGCAGGTAAAACCATCAATATGGACGATGTCGGGACCACCAACGGAGTGGACTGGTGTGCGACGGTCTGCGGAGGAGGGGAGCCGATGGGCTATGCCTCCTATGAGTTTGAGGATGGAAAACTCAAAAGCCATATATACAAGGCTGTGGGGCATCCTGAGACTTATCAGATAAGGCTCTACCATCCGGCGGATTTTCCGGAGTTTGAATATCAGGTTAAGAGCGACAAACCTCGAATCTATAAATTCGACGTTCCCGGAAATGACTATGTCGTAGCGAATATATGGAACGCCACGACTGAATGGAGTTTTGAAGTCTGGGAAGACGGAGTGAAAGTTTCGGACGCGCTTGTCCAAAAGAAAATGTATGATGCCTGGTCCTGCTGGTATTTCTACAAGGTCCTCGCTCGCAACACATACAGCTATTCCCGCAAACCTCAGCATATGTACTATCATAAACTGCACAATCCGGGGGCTTCGGACATCAAAGTGGTGGCACGTGACCCTTACGGACATACTTTCGAACAGACGGTCTTTACCACAAGGGCCGAGTCGGATTATCCCGCTCCTCCGGTGCACTGACAAACTTAAAATTCATTGAAAATGAAAACACGAAATTTGATATTTACCTCCGGACTGCTCTTCTCTATGACGTTCGCATTGCTTTCCTGTGAGAAAGTCCAGTCTCCGGAGCCATCTCCTGAAAGCCCGGCTGAAAATCAGGAACAGTCCGGAAAAATTGAAATGGAATTCTCCGCCATAAGCGAAGCCGGGACAAAAACCGCGCTTGGAGAACTTTCAGAAGGACTACGTCCCATAACTTGGGTGAAAGATGATGAAATAAAGATATACTTCAACGAATCGTTCACCACCTCGAAAGCTCTTTCAGATGGTGCCACAACCACATTCAAGGCAAATGTGGATGAAGCCCCGGCCTATTATGCGGTCTATCCTTCTTCTGTGGAAAGTTCCCTTACAGATGGAAGTGTCAGCGTGACAATACCGGCAAGACCTGTGGCCTCAAAAGATTTCGGTTCCATCCATTATGCGGCTGCAATTGCCAAAGACGGTAATCTGTCCTTCAAGAATCTCTGTGGATTCATACGTTTTGAAATAAGGAATCCTGAAATCCGAAGCCTGATTATTCGTGGTGCCGGTGATCAACTGCTTGCCGGAAAAGTGAGCGTAAGCTTTGATGAGAACGGAAATATCGGGACTCCGAGCATATCCGGAGGAAACTCGAGGATTATTGCCACTGTTGCCGGAGCGGGAGTATATTATATTCCTGTGCTCCCGGGAATCAATCTTGCGAATGGCGTCGGTTTCCGTTTCTATAAGGAAGGGGATGTGGTTTCAGCCAATGCTATCGAGACCGGAGTTTTCAGCCTTACGCCTCTTTCGGTCAGCCGCAGTGGGATTGTGGACCTCGGGTGCATTGACGAGCGGATTGTGACAGACTGGTATATTGCTCCGACTGCTCAAGGCACGGGTGACGGACTGTCTGCGGAAAATGCTGCAGCGGGAGTTACATTCCTCAGGAGACTTCTTGCGCAGGATGACACCAACGACAAGACCAAGGACGGTTTGGCAAAGGGCTATGGCTGCATCGGAGTCAAAGTTCACGCGGCTGCGGGAGAATATGATTTTGGAGGAGAAGAAATTGTTGTCGCTTGGCCCGGACATACTTCGGCAGTGGGTACGACCATAGAAGGAGCTCCCGGAACTCTGTTCAAAAACAGCGGCAACTCCCGCTTTTTCAAGCTCGGGGCCAGGGCCGCTCTGACTTTCAACAACCTGCGCTTCACGGGCGGCAAGGCTGATTGGGGTGGCGCTCTGTATCTTGGCGGAGACGATGCCACGATAAAATGTGACGGATGCGTATTTGACGGGAATCTCGGCAGTGCCGTATATCTGAATAATGCTTCGGCTTCCGCTTGGTTCAATTCCTGTGTATTCACGGGGAACAATTCAACTCTGAACGACAAGGACCAATATATCGGACGGGCAGTTTTGACAGAGACTGGGGCTGCGACTTTTTTCAATAATTGTACTTTTGGGGAACAGGTGGCTTCCGAAAAATGTTTTGGCGACGTTGATATTCGCTCGGGAAAACTGATTTTTGCCAATTCGACGATGATTGGTTCGGCTTCGGGCGGAATCTTGCGGGTTCACACGGGAGGTGGAAACGCTTTATATCTGAATAGTCTTGTCATAAACAAGAATGGAGCGAAGACGGCGATAAACTATAATAGTAAAAATGGCACATTCATTTCCCGTTATGTGATTTCCGGACCGCCGCAATGGAAATACAAAACATATATAGACGGTACTCCTTCCGACACAGACATAGCAAATGTCAAATACGCAGACATCGGCAGTCCGGCTTTTGACGAGACTGACTTGGTCTATAAATGGGACGGAAAACTCACCGGCTACGACAAGAGAATTTCAGCGACAGACGCGGCGGAACTGATAAAGACATCAAGCCCTGAATTCCACTCTTGGTTGAACAGCATAAACGCGCTTGACAAGGACCAACTCGGAAATCCGCGCAGCCCAAACAACCGTCAGGGCTCCTGGTGTGGAAACTGAATAATCCTATATAAACTACCTTGAAAAACTTCTTGGATTTCTGCCTTGCCTGTCTCAGGCATAGCAGAAATCCAAATTTTTTGTATTCAAGTTCTCCGGATTCGTCATTCGTCAGTATCCTTCAAAATGTACTTTGAACTTTGCGCTGTTTTTTCAAACTGTGGCTTTGAACTTTGCGCTATTTATGCGTCAATGTGATTTCAGGAAGAATTATCGCAGTTTCGAGATATTTGGAGGCTCCGTTTGTTTTGTCGGGATTCTCATAGTGCCAAAAAAGAAGGAAACGGATTTTGGCGGATGAAATATCGTAACCACGATTTCGGAGGAGTGATAATTTGTTTCTGAAAGCCTCGGAAAACCTCGCTACCGGTTGGGAATAGCCGTTGGTCGTTGTGTATATACGGTCCTCAATCACATTGAGGGCATCTCCGGAGCGGAGTTTTGATATTAAAGCCGACTTGCCTTTGAAAAAGTCAAGATACAGGTCTTTGTGAGACAGGTGTAGAAGAATCTCGTCAGGTTCAGGATAAGAGTTGTAATCATCCTCAATAGCCGTTCCTTGGATTTCTGCGAAAACATTTCCGTCAAAATGAATGGACAGATTTGTCTTTGCCCTTGTGATGCCGACATATATGGCGCGCTTTTCCTTGTCTGTGAGTTGTTTAATATCCTTGAGTACAAGGAATACATTGTCAAATTCACGTCCTTTTGACTTATGTATTGTCGAGACTACTATTTCGTCTTTTTCCGCATTTTGGAAATCTCCGATTTCTGATTCGCAGAGGAAATTGAAAAGATCGGACATATACCTGTTTTGCGGATATTCTTTTTCAAATGCGCCGATGCAGGTTTGGACGATGTCAAGACTCTCACTTGTGGAATACCTGCTTCCCACGGAATTCTTTGTATGTTCCCAAACAGTCTCAGGAATAATAGTGGAGCAATTGGAATTCAGTTCCGCATAGAAATCGTGAAGCTCTGCCAAATCAAAAAGCCTGAAACCTTCATTTGATTGAATCAGACGGGCTTTTAGTCCTCTTTGATTGAGCATTGCGGATATCATAAGCGCATCGTCATTGGTCACGGTCAGCACAGCTGTGCATCCCGGAAGCCCTTGTTCGAGAATGTCATTTACTACGGCCTGTCCATAACTGCACGGGGTATGACGTACAATCCTTACTTTTCCCTCGCGTTCAGCGACTGCCCGAATTGCTTCAGTTTTCAATCGGTACTTGATTGTACGGGCGAAAGTATTTGCCAAATTAATGACAGAACTCCCGCTTCTGAAATTGTCGAGCATATTATAAACGGTGGCCTTAAAATCATTTATTAACATTCCCATATATTTCGAGTCAGAACCACGGAACTCATAAATATTCTGGTCATCATCGCCTACCGCAACGACACGAATGTCGTCATTGTTACGAATCAGTTCGCGTACAAGCGCAAATTCATCCTCTCCCATATCCTGTGCTTCGTCAATCACAAGGATGGATTTTGTAATCCGACTTCTTTCGACCTGACTGCCCATTATCGCATTGACAGCTTTGTTTACGACATTTTCCGAGTCGTCGATGGAACCGATTCTACCCAAAAGGTCAAAACAATAGGAGTGAAAAGTCCGGATTTCCACATATTCTGCCGCATTGCCAATCAAATCTCTGAGCCGTTTGCGGAATTCTGTGGCTGCGGCTCTGGAAAAGGTCAGCATCAAAAGTTGTTCGGACTTCACGTCTTCCATAAGAATCAATGAGGCAAGTTTTCTCACGAGTACATAAGTCTTTCCGCTTCCAGGACCTGCCGGCACGACAATGAAACGTGAATCCTTGTCATTGATTATAGCCGACTGGGATTCTGTGAGACTGCCGAATATTTCCCGATACTTTTTCGGACTGACGTTCCTGTCCAATTCTCCTTGTTCGCGACTGTCGAAATATTTCTTGACAAATGCCTTGAAATCCATCACAAAGTAGTCGTGGACAAACTCCAAAGCGGCTCTTTCGTCAGACACCATCATATTGGCATATTTCCCCACGATGTGAATCTGTTGAATGCGCTGCCGATAGAAAGCGTCTAGATTCATATAATCCTCTTTCCTATAGCGACTTCTGTTGTCGTGATTGAGCCTTTCAATCTGAAGTTTGTTGTACAGAACCATAAATCCGCCTTCAATACTCATAATTCCGATTTTGGCGAGATAGAGAAGTGTATCTTCGACGTCCTGAATACCTGCCTTGATGTCGTTGAAAATTGAAATCTCCCTGTTGAAGTCTTCCATAAGCCCCACAAGGGAAAACTGTACAAAAATTTCATTGGACAATATATCACGAATCCCGACATTTCGGAAACGTTCTATAACGAAACGAGACAAACTGCTTCTTATTTCAAACTTTTTCCGGAGAAGATTGATGTCAACTCTAGGAATTATGTGGATATAGTCCTCTGAAAGTGACTTTTTCTCAATGTAATCCTTTATCGTCCAGTAAAAAAGCAGGGTTCGGATATCTTTTACATTGGATTTTGCGATTCCTGCGGATTGTGCATTTTCGTTAAGTTCTTTTATTCCGTATTGTGTAGTCCCGGTGCTCTCTATTGCGGTAATGAGAAAACTCTCAAGAGAGAGCATCGCATCAAGTCTTGCAGAAAAAGACGGACGGAGATAAGCGGACATATCATCGTCTTTGGCGAGGATACCGCAGGCCTGCATCTTCTCAACTGCCCTGACGACTTTCCCTATTTCAATTCCGAGCATATCGGACAGGTAGTCAATCCTGGATTCGGCGGCGGTTGTTCCTGCCTTGGCACGGCTTCGTTCCGAAATCAGGGATTTGACAATGCGTACAGCATCCTGTTTTTCTTCTTCCGCAAAACTGTCGGATTTTCTGATGATTTCCGCAGCCTCATCCAGATTCTTTGGAACGATGCTTGTCGCATATATTCTCGGACTGTTCATACCGCGCTTTACATAGCCGGCATTTTCCAATGCGGCGATTGCGCTTTTTACCTTTGTTTCAACATCCCGGATTTCATCCCAACCTGCTTTGCGGGCTACTTCAAGGGCAGAAATACTGATTGTGTCGCGTTTTTGAGTCAAGCCTTTGATTGCTCTCCAAATTTGGTTTATTTCGCTGAATGTCAGTTTTGTCTGGTTGAGGAGAACAAAATGGCGGTTGAGGTCGTCATCATTAAACAGCACATAGCAATCCGCTTCCGAATGGACATCTCGTCCGGCTCTGCCTGCTTCCTGAATGTAATTCTCAAGAGAATCAGATATTTCAAAATGTACGACAAGACCGACGTCACTTTTGTCCACGCCCATTCCGAAAGCGGATGTCGCCACAATGATGCGCACCCGATCATTTATGAAATCGTCTTGATTCTGCACTTTTACCCTTGTATCCATCTGCCCGTGGAAGGCTCTCGCATTGAGCCCGTCCCGAACAAGTCTCGCAGCAATCTCTTCGGCCGCTTTTGTCCTTGTAACATAGACAATAGAGGGACAAGAGCTCTCTGAAAGAAGTTCCCTAAGTGTCTGATACTTTTCTTCTTTGTCTGCGCGGTACAAAACTGTGTAGTGCAGATTTGTTCGTGTCGCGTCTGTAGTGAAACGTTTGAGGCGGAGTCCGAGGTTATCGTAGAAATAGTCCGTGATGTCACTGATAACTTTCGGCTTTGCAGTAGCTGTGAAACAAGAAACCGGAATAGGATTCTCAAGACCTTTTGCCTCTTGAATGGATTTTATGAAATCTGCGATATGAAGATACTCAATTCTGAAATCCTGACCCCAAGCGGAGAAGCAATGCGCCTCGTCAATCACAAATCTGGATAAAGTCCGGGACATCAAAATCTTCTCGATTGTTTTTGAACGCAGTTGTTCCGGAGCAATATAAAGCATCGAAGCTTCTCCGTTCCTCACCCTTTCCAAGGCGTTTCTCCTTTCCACAGGCGAGAGAAGTCCGTTTATATACACAGCATCTGAAATACCTTTTTTCTCAAGATTTTCAACTTGGTCTTTCATCAGGGACTGAAGGGGTGAGATGACGATTGTAAGCCCTCTGACAGTTTCTCCTGTGACAAGAGAAGGCAGTTGGAATGTAAGAGATTTGCCGCCTCCGGTTGGGAAGATGGCAAGTAGGGATTCACCTTCAATAGCTGCGCGAACGGCATTTTCTTGGAGTGGTTCACCGTTGAATTTTCGGAAATGTTCGTAACCGAACCATTTTTTCAATGCTTTTTCCGGATTAAAAGCGGAAGAACAGTACTCACAGTCCGACTTGCCACAATTCTTGTTTCTTAAGAGGTATATTATTTTCTCTACTGCGGGATAATTCTTTAAAACCCACGCAGGAGTTATTGAATTTCTGTCGCGAGTGAGAATGACTGCTGTCGCATATGCGAACTCAACGGGATGCTTTTTAACGGGGCTTTCGATTGCGGCATTACTGCATACAAGGGAAGAAAGTGTCGTCAGAATGCTTTCCGATAGGCTCTTACGAAGAAATATAGGTCTCCATCCCGGTGAATAATCCGCAGATTTGTAGAAATCGTGAAAATGGGCGTCACCGGAAGTTAAATCATAATACAGCAATTGCCGCGATTCCGGAAGATTTCGGAATGCGCTGATTTCGTCTTCGTATAGAATTTTTGCTTTCTTGGCATCACTTAGTGGATTGTTCAACTCCTCCGAATCAATCTTGTCGTCCTTCATCAATCGGTGATATGGTCTTGTCGGAAAAAGCAGAGGTGAAAGGTACAGAGTATCAATGACTTTGTAATCCTTCTTAAGGAAAGGGCGAATGAATTTAAGGTCGTGCTCAAGAATATTATGACCGCAAAGATAATCGCAGTCGCCGATGAAATCTATGAAGTCGGCAATGTGGGCGGAATGGAATGACGAGTCGCCTTTAATGGCGCCCAAATCGAGAATCTTTCCATTTCCGCTGACTTCAATGTCTATGAATGCAATCTTTCCCACCGGTCAGTGAAAATCAAATCTTTATCTTTCTGTCTCGACGGATTTTCCAAACAAAGAAAATCACGAGCGAAAGGACGAATGTCACGGAACCTATCGCGTAATTCCAGCTGTTTGGGAGGTTGAAACCGATTTTTGCGATGCAGAGGTAGGTGGTGCAGACGGCTGTCATAAAGGCTGCGGGGAAAAGGGTCAGAAGGTAGGCGGAAGACCCTGCTCCTTTGGATTTGACGAGGTAAGCCGTTGCAGTCCAGAGCATAAACACGGCAAGAGTTTGATTAGCCCAGCCGAAATAGCGCCAAATAACGTTGAATCCGTCTTCATCTGCAATGTTGTACCAAAGCAGCAGGACGGCGATTGCAAAAAGCGGGATGCTGATTGCCAGGCGGTTGCGTATCGGTTTTTGCTCCAAATGAAGGAAATCCGCCACAATGAGGCGGGCACTGCGGAATGCTGTGTCGCCGCTTGTGATAGGGGCTGCCACAACTCCGAGCACCGCGAGAATGCCACCGAAAATCCCCAGCCAGCTTTTCGACACACTCACAACCACTTCAGGAGCGGCAGCACTGAGTGAGGACCCCACAGCCTCGGCACCTCCGTCAAAGAAAAACCAAGATGAAACTGTTGCCCAGATGAGCGCAACCACACCTTCAGTGATCATTGCTCCGTAGAAAACAGGTCTTCCGAGTTTCTCGTCTGTGAGGCAGCGTGCCATCAGCGGACTTTGTGTTGCGTGGAAACCGCTCACGGCTCCGCAGGCAATAGTGATGAAAAGGCAAGGGAAAATAGGCTGGCCGCTCAAAAGCCCCTCACTTTCACCAAGATTTCCGATTCCGTCCCAGAGCTCGGGGAGTGAAGGCCATTTCACAAAGAGGCAGACCATTAGAGCCACTGCCATAAACAGAAGCGCAAATGCAAAAACAGGGTAGATGCGACCTATTATCTTATCCACCGGAAGCAGGGTCGCCACAAGGTAGTAGAGGAAAACGACCCCTACCCAAATCATTATCGCGGTAGTGGACCCGTCACCGGCAATATCTCCGAGTATCAGCGCCGGACTGAAGACGAAAACCGTTCCCACCAGCATCAGAACGATGATTGAAAAGGCAAGAATAAATTTCTTTGTTCCGTTTCCAAGATATTCTCCCACAATGTCAGGCAGTCCGGTCCCGCCGCCACGAATCGAAAGCATCCCAGTGAAATAGTCGTGAACCGCCCCGGCAAAAATGCATCCGAAGACTATCCAAAGATAGGACGCCGGACCGAATTTAGCCCCCATAATGGCTCCGAAAATTGGACCTGTCCCGGCGATGTTGAGGAACTGGACCATATAGACTTTCCACGCAGGCATAGGCACATAGTCCACCCCGTCCGCCTTGCTAAGTGCCGGGGTTTTCCTCGAAGAATCAATCCCAAAGATGCGTTCCACGAGCCTGCCATAAAGAAAATAGCCCAAAAGCAGGGCAAAAAGACTGATTAGAAAAGAGAACATTGTGGTTATTGTTTTACGTACGAACCTTCCTCCGATTTTTTCAAAGAGACACAAAATTAGCAAATTTTTCGCAACAGGGCTTCGAAACGGGATAATTCTGCACAAATAACAATGAGACAGTCGCCATTTTTGGAATTATGCGGGCGAATCATTATGTTTGCACGCTTTTTATGAAAACCGTTAATTATGAAACGCCATCCAGCACTTGTCGCTCTGATTTCCTTTTTAGCCATCTTCTCCTGCACGAGTGGCAATATCACTCCTGAGGTTCCACCGCAAGAACAGCCGGAAGAGAAACCGACTGAGAAGCCTGAGGAAAAGCCGAAGGCAACTGAGCTCACACTCCTCTTTACCAACGATGTCCACAGCCAGATTCTGCCTACGGACCTTAATGCCAGCTACAATGCCAATCGTGGCGGGCTTGCGCGAATCAAAGTGCTTGCAGACAGCGTGAGGACGGCGGACAGGGCGGTGCTCCTTTGCGATGCAGGGGATTTCGTGCAGGGGTCATATTACTTCACGGTTTTAGGCGGTGACGTGGAAATGATGGCTCAGAAAGAATTGGGCTATGACATCAAGACCATCGGCAACCACGAATTTGACAAGAAAATGACTGGGCTCTACAAGATGTTGGGACTCAATGACATTCCGACTGTTAGCAGCAATCTCAAATTCGTGAATACCTCTCTTGCTCCGAGAATCGAGGAGAGCCGGATACTCGAACTTGAAGGGCTGAAAATCGGATTCATCGGTCTGAATGTGCGGTTGGCAGGTCTTGTAGACCCGAATTCCTGTGTGGGAGTGGAATATGAATATCCTCTCAGACGTGCCGAAAACCTGGCGAAGGAACTGAAAGACAAGGGAGCGGATATGGTTGTTGCCCTCTCTCATCTGGGTTATGCCGCAAACTCCGCAGCCAAATATTACGACCGCGGCATCGCTTTGAATACCAGGAGTATAGATATGATTATCGGTGGTCATTCCCACACATTTCTCAATCGCCCCGACTATGTGCAGAACCTCGATGGAAAGCTTGTCCCGATTGTCCAGACAGGCAGCAAAGGGGTTTGCCTTGGCTATATGAAAGTCTCGCTCAATGAAAATGGGACATTCGGATGGAACTATCGCCTGATTCCGGTGGACAAGCGGTTGGACCCAAGAATCGACCCTGTCTTTGCCGGACAGATTGAAAACTATTCGACGCAGCTCGACATGGCTATGGGCGAAGTTCTTGCGCAATGTCCTGTCACACTGCGCAAAGGATTTCCACAGGGTACGCTTTCCAATTTCACCGCTGACGCAATGGTTGAAATGTGTGAAACAGAGTTTGGAGTGCGACCTGATTTCGCACTCTACAACAATGGCGGAATCCGCGCCGAGATGACAAATGGAGATGTGACTCGCGGAGACATATATAATATATATCCCTTTGACAACAAACTCACACTTCTCGAACTCAATTCCGAAACTGTCAGACATTTGTTTGAAGCTCTGGCGAAAAGTGGCGGAGAGGCAATCAGTTCAGGAGTAAGGATGAGAGTAAAAGGCAATGCACTTTCATCCCTCACAATAGGTGGAGAAGAAATAGAGGCGGGCAGAGTTTACAGGCTCGCCACAATCAACTATCTTGTCGACTCGAAAAACTCCTTGGGACTGGATAATAACCTCTTCCGTCGAGAAAGCGACTCATTCCTCTACGAACTCTTCTCCGATTATGTCAAAAGTCTCGGAGACAGAGGAATCCCTCTGACCGCATCCATAGATGAACGGATTGTGATTGAGTAGATCTTCGAATTGTGCGGAGTGCGGATTTCAGCGATAACCACCAAGGCATTTCAGCGATAACCACCCACTTGAGTTGACGTTTTAAGCCTGGTTTGTCAGAGGTACTGTTATTTTCTCATACTATCACCGGACTTATGAGTAGTTTTCCATAAGTCCGGAGAGAGTCTAAGAAAAAGTATTAACTTCGTAGCAAATGATTACATATCTGCTGAAGTCCTGTCAAAAGATCAGTTAGGAAACAGCCGGAATGTCAATGTAATCGGAGCATATGTTGCAATGTAGGCATTTTTTTACACTTACTAAATAATCTGAAATAATCGAATATATGGAAAAAGAAAAGACGAATCTCAGCAATGGCAGACTGCTGTCGATTGACGCACTGCGCGGTTTCGATATGCTTTTTATAATGGGAATCAGCGGAATCATCGTCGGCATCTGTTCGCTCTTCCCGGGCGGTGAGGGCTGCTGGCTCGCAAGTCAGATGGGGCACGTGAAATGGGAGGGATTCCACCACCACGACACCATCTTTGCCCTCTTTCTCTTCATTTCCGGAATGACTTTTCCGTTTTCACTCGCAAAAAAGAGGGAGAAGGGCGTGGGTCAAAAACACATTGTTCTCGACATCCTGCGCAGGGGAGCCATACTCGTCCTCCTCGGAATGGTCTATAACGGTCTGCTCCAGTTCAACTTCTCCACAGCAAGGTTTCCGAGCGTGTTGGGAAGAATCGGTATTGCCTGGGCTCTTGCAGCCCTATTGTATTGCTACACAGGGAAAAAGACCCAATGGGGGATTGTGTTCGGGATTCTTATCGGCTACTATTTTCTCCTGCGTTTCACAATCGCTCCCGACGCCCCTGTGGGTGCGGGCCCGTTCTCCAAAGAGGGCAATATCGCTTATTATATTGACCGCCAGCTACTCGGAGCCCACGCCTACAACCAATACGGCGACCCTGAAGGCCTGCTCGGCACCATCCCTGCAATGGTTACGGCTCTTTTGGGAATGTTCACCGGACGCTATGTGAGAGAATCTTCCGACTCGGGAAACAAAAAAACAGTGAAAATGCTCGTTGCTGCAGCCCTTATGGGAGGAACGGCGGCGCTGTGGTCAATCTGGTTTCCGGTGATTAAGATGTTGTGGACCAGTACTTTCGTTCTTGCGGCGGCAGCCTATTCCCTCGGTCTTTTCGCCATTTTCTACTACTGCATCGACGTCCGCGGCTGGACCAAAGGCATCCTTTTCCTCCAGGTCATAGGAATGAACTCAATCACCATCTATCTCGCCCAGCGAATCTTCAGTTTCAGACCGATTTCCAAATTCTTCCTCGGAGGTCTTGCAAGCCTTTGCCCTGAGACCCTCGGAGTCCTGATTATCAGTATTGGAGAATTCGCCGCAGCCTGGTACTTCCTCTACTTCCTCTACAAGCACAAGTGCTTCCTGAAAGTCTGATGTTGCTCTCGCGAGAACCATAGATTTTGACCCGCGAGGAGGGTGACCAAAAAGTCTTTTGTTCCCCCTCCTCCGGACTTCCTAACCCCCGCAGACTAACGTCTGCGACCCCTATTAGGGGTATCTCGCGCCCCGGCGCGGTCCCTTTGGGACTTTTTAGTCGGCCCTTTTTGGGGGGCGCCAGCTATTTATCGGATTGGTTTAGAATCTGAAAACAAGTCCGACGCCGTTGTCTGTCGGGGCGAGATTGAGGGAATATTGTGAATTGGCGTAGTTGCTGTTGTAGGCATTCGCGGCACGGCGCATACGGTTCTGGCCTACGATGTAGAGCGGGATACCGGCTCCCAGAAGACAGACTCCGGTTGTGGTCATAAGAGCTCCACTTGTTGTCGCCAATATACCCAGAACGTCAGTTCCGTAATACTCGCCATCGTTTCTTATTGCTGTGTTAGCTATTGAGATTGCTCCTATGGTGAGTGCCAATATGCCGACTCCGGTTGTCACCGAACCTCCGATGATGAGTCCCTTTCCGGTCCTGCGCATTCTTTGTCCGCCGATAGCCGAATTGTAGATGTAGGCTGGGAACAATGCCGCCATATCCTGAGCCGAAAGCACTCTGCCGCCCAACATCAGATAGCCCTGGTCGTAAACCACTTCGTTGCCGTGCCTTATGCCGGTGCTATTGTTTGCAGCGCTTCCTGTGGCATCAATTGTCTGAGTGTCATTAACATACTGCGCAGAGGCAGTCACGGAGAAAACCATTCCGAGAATCATCGTGAGAACCACGATTGCGATTTTTTTCATATAGTTCAGTCGTTTTTTTGTTTAACTTTCCACTGCGCATCGCAGAATCGTGCGAAATTAGTGAAAATTTTCGAAAAGAATGTCAAATCCAGCCGCCAAATTGCGGAAAAAGGCTAATTTTGTCCGTCAAACCAAAATTTGTCGAAAAATGAAGAAAGTCTATTTTGCCGGTTCCATCCGGGGAGGAAGGGAAGATGCCGGATTATACCGCCGCCTTATACAATACATCCAAAAGGATAACATCGTCCTCACAGAACACATCGGCGACCTTTCGCTAAGCAAAACCGAATCCTTGTGCGACAGTGCCATCTACGAACAGGACACCGCCTGGCTTCGCGAATCCGACCTCGTAATCGCCGAATGTTCAACACCTTCGCTCGGAGTAGGCTACGAACTCGCATACGCCGAAGCCCACGGCATTCCGGTCCACATCTTCTACGACCATTCCCGCACACAGCTCTCCGCTATGTTAAAAGGCGACAGCTATTTCCAAATCCACCCCTACACCCGGGAAGAAGAAATCTACTCCCTCCTCGACACTATCTTTCACCCCTGAGACCTTCAATTTACTTGACGAAAAACACATTTTTGAGCCAGTATTCGTACACCGGGTCTTCGAATGAGTATATTTTACCAAAATCATCAAGTATGTCCATAGAAACCAAAGCTTTCCGAGCACGAGAGATTTCGGTGGTGGATTTCAGACCATAACGCGACATCGTCTCTCTTGACGACATCGATCTCTCCTTATTTACCATCGCGTGTAGTAGGTTTTGTTGCGGAATCGTCAGCGTCAGCGTCAAGGCGCGATTCAGTTCTCCAAGTTGTCGAAGTAAATCTTCAAATGCTTCGTGGATGATTTCGCAGCTGCAAGGAGAGTCAATCGTGTGAAACCAAACAAGTTGGGATAATTGTTGGACATAATATGGATTATTGTCGACGAGTGATACAATTTCCTTGCATTGTTCCCTATTTATAGTTTTTCCGGTTTTGGTGAACTCCCTGATAATAAAATCCGGCCAAAAGGCCTCATCAATTTTCTCAAGAAAATAAACTGCCCCAAATTTATAGAATGGCATCGATGATTTGCCGAAAACTTCCATCATCATATGTCTCCTACTTCCCAAAAGACAATAGGACACATTTTGTTGGAGTTGCCATTTTGCTCGTAAATTCGCCTGAAAAGCACGTGGATTATTGAATTCTCCAATTTGTTGAAATTCATCGATGCAGATAACGATTTTTATTCCCCTATCTTTGGCAATTTTTTCCGGTAATTCAAGAATTTCGTCTGAGCTCATTTGAGGCTCTTTAATCTGAAATTGTATAGACATAGGGGCAGCGGCTTCACCAAAGCTTATTCCCGAAATGATTGCTGATGCATATTTCTTGATGAAAGAAAGGATGTTGTCTGCAGTGCCTGCAGTCTGCCGCAAAATCTCGGTCGCAAATTTTTCATAAAACTCTTTTTCTGTCCTGACATTGAAGATGTCAATAAAAACAATTTTCAATTTCGGGTCTTCTGCCTTTGCTTTCCCGGCCGCCTTGTGAACCAAAGAAGTCTTGCCCCAACGTCTTGGCGAAATCAGAATTGTGTTTGTGAGACTTTTGAAGTTTTCCGCCAATCGTTCCGTATCATTTTCTCTGTCAATGAAGTTGTGGCCTTCTGCCACTCGTCCAAAAATAAATGGAGCTGCCATAATGTTACAAATTTTGATACAAAAATAAGAACATTTTTTGATGTATCAAAATTTGTAACATCGATTCCTCAATTCCTCTTCGATGAGCGGGATGAGTTCTTCGTCGGCGGGCAGCCAGTCAACCGAGCGGAGCAAATCGGCTGTGAGCCATCGGGCAGCCTCGTGTTCCCGAAGATGAAGGTCGCCACGGACGATAGAGCAGACGAAGCAATCCATTGAAAGATGGAAAGTGGGGTAGTCCCATTCGACAGTCGTAAGCAAGCGTCCCACAGCCACTTCAGTCTCCAGCTCCTCCATAATCTCCCGCCTGAGCGCCGCCTCGGGACTTTCCCCCTCCTCAATCTTCCCGCCCGGAAACTCCCACCCGTCCTTAAACTCCCCATAACCTCTCTGAGTGGCGAAAACCTTCCCGTCCTCAATTATAATCGCTGCAACTACTCTGATTGTTTTCATATTTTTCAATTTCTTCAGTTTTTAATTCGCAAAGTTACCATTCTTTTCAGCTTTCTCAATTACTCGCAAGCCGATGTGATATAATCATACAAATTAGGCTCCACGGGTGTCAAAAGCCGATATCCGATTTCGACAGCCGAAGCATTTGTGTTCGGCATCGTAAATATCTTCAGGACAGCATTTTCCGGATGAATCACTCTTCCGAGGTAGTAAAACTCTTTGGATTCCTTGTCGTCTTTATTCTTTCTCACGAACAGTTCCATTGTCACATTCCTTTCTTCGGAATGTATTGCCGTGTCGACATCCTTTGAAGAAATTGTCCTATTGCTTTTGGAAATTGCAATCAAATTCGAGCGATCCACAAAGCGGTCTTCATATTTTGTGGTGTCGCTTATATCTTCACTTTTGCTGTAATTTATGAATATTGGATACGTCTTAGTTGTCTCATCATATTTGTAACCTCCGATATTGAGCGAAACTTCATTCTTTTCCCAACACAACAGACGGCACACATCTTCATAGGTATATTTATTTCCGACAGAAAATGCACTTCCATATTCACGTTTACTGTAAAACTGCTTGTGTCGCGACAAGCCGAAATCTACAATATCTTGCAGTTCATTTCGAAAATCCGGATTCGCAATAGCTGCTTTGAACGCTTCGGACACTTGATATGTTCCGCATTTGTTACATTCAATGAGTGCGAGACCTGCGTAATTCTTTTTTGCAGCTCCAATTGCATAGAAAGAAGCGTTCATAGTGTTTATGACGTTGGTTTCTATAATTCCCCCGCATAGGATATTATACTTTCCGAGCATCTTATCTCTCCATTGAGGGATTATATCACAATTATTTGTGTCAGAAAGAATTATAGAAATCATTTCCAACTCGTGAGGGCGTTTGCCTGATGCGAATTTCTCGGAAATGAAATTCAATAGCTGTTTCTCTTTTTCAGAAAAGGTCTCATCAAGATTGTCGTAAGAAACGAGGAAATTATGATAAGATTTTTTGCAAGCAATGATTCTCAGCGGGTCCAGTTCCCCATATTTATCAAAATCGGTCAATTTCGGTCGCCGCCCAAGCTTCATTTTCACATTCTGATACTCTTCCCTAAGTGACTTCAAATTGTTCATTTGGGCTTTGTCAATTGACTGGAAGATTCGTTTTTTGGCAATCTCGTCAAAATAGATGGACGAAACTCCTTTTATGACAGCATCACCAGACATCAAATGGCGCCGGATGTTGTCTTTATTTCCTGTCCTATCTCCGGAAAGCGCAACCGGAATAAGATAATTGCTTTCATAGTTGCCGATAAAATCGAGAATGACGACAAATTCTTTGCCCTCAGCTTTTCGCAGACCACGGCCCAACTGCTGAACAAAAATGATTGCAGACTCTGTCGGGCGAAGCATAATGACTTGATTAATCTCCGGAATATCCACACCTTCATTGAAAATATCAATAGTGAGGATGTAGTCTAAACGATTAGGGTCATTCTCTTCTGCAATTAGCCTTGAAACCGCATTTTCTCGTGCCTGCTGCGAATCGTCACCGGAGAGAAAAATCGTTTTGAGGCCTCTTTGATTAAACTTTTCCGACAAAGCTGCCCCTTCTCTTTTGTTACTGCAAAAAATCAATCCTTTAACTCTGCTGCCGCTATATCCGTAATAATTTGCGGTTGAAACGATCTTCTCCACCCGCTCATCGGAGGTTAACAGACGAAACTTTTCCCAATCTTCAGTCACGCCGTCAATCGAAAGGTCGGTGATGCCAAAATAGTGGAACGGGCAAAGCAATTCATTTTCGAGTGCTGTTTGGAGGCGTATTTCGCAAGCAATGTTGTGGTCGAACTGTTCATAGATGTCAAAACCGTCGCCTCGCTCCGGAGATGCCGACATTCCGAGGAGAAACTCCGGCTTGAAATATGAAATTATACGCTGATAACCGCTGGAGCCGGTCCTGTGGCATTCGTCAAGAATAATCATTGAGAAGTGGGTGGGCGTGAATAGTTCCTCTCTCAAGTCGTCCTTTGACATCATCTGCATCGTTGAGAACACAAGGTCTGCCTTCCGCAATGCTTCCCTGTTGCAGTTTGTACCCGACAAGAGCTCCATATTATATCCTTGGCCCAGAACTTTGCCGTAACTCTTAAGTGCTTGTTTGTTAATTTGTTCCCTGTGAGATAAGAATAGAACTTTTCGTTTGTGAAGGAGGTTTTCTGCGAGGAGTTTTCTCAGTGCAAATGCCGAAGCAAATGTTTTGCCTGTTCCGGTTGCAGAAATCAGCAAAGCGCGTTTTTGCCCGTCGCGGACAAGCCTCTCGACATTCATACAGAATTCAGCCTGCATCGTGTTTGGTTCAATGATACGGGCTTTTTCCAGGTCAAGCGAATTGAACAGTTTTTTCAGTTGCTCTCTTTCGTTTGTCTTTTCCCTGAATTCCTGTTGATACTCGTCGCGACACTCGCTATAACTGACAGAGCTGTTCCAGATGTTCTCAAACTCAGCCTCTACATCCTTTGCGAACTGCCCCTCAGACTTAGAGACCATCATAGTGTTCCATTCGTGGTTTTTGGAGATAGCCGCTTGCGTGAGGTTAGAACTGCCGATGAGAATCTTGAGGTCTCCGTTGTTGTGGAAAAGATAGCCTTTGGTGTGAAATCCGATGCCGGAATCGCCTGTGCGGTACATTCGGACGTCAAGGTTCGACAGTGAGTTCAATTTGTCGAGAGCTTTCGGGTCGCTGAACATCAGATAATCTGTAGTGAGAATGCGGCCGGGGACTCCCTTTGACTCCAATTCTTTTAGGAAACCGAGAAAAGGAGCAATTCCGCCGGATGTGATGAACGCGACGGACATAAACATAGATGAGCAGTCTTTCAACTCGTTTTCAATGACCGACTTGACTGTAGTTCCGTTGGAGTTGGAGACAAATCGGGGAGTGAAATCCGGTTCTGCCTCAGTCTCCGAATCAACGAAAGCCTGCCGATAGCCGTCGACAAGTCGAGATGTGTTATATGTGTCAGGTCTTTCCATTTAAATTATATAGCGACATTTCGTCACATTTTTCTTTTTCTATATGTTTTTTCTTTTTTCTTCAATCATCTTTGGCAAATTCGCCGGGAAAATCACCGGTCTTCGGCAATTTGTCACATAGGATTATGGTTTACGGATACATCAGAGTCAGCAGTAATAAACAGACGGTTGAAAATCAGAGGTTTGAAATATCGGCCTTCTGCAAGGGGGCGTCTCTTTCTGTTGACGGCTGGATTGAGGAAACCATCAGCGGGACGAAAAACTACGACAAAAGAAGACTCGGTAAACTCCTCAAAAGGGTGAAGAGGGAAGACCTTATCATCTGCGCCGAACTCTCGCGTTTGGGAAGAAATCTCTTTATGATTATGGAGATTTTGAACATCTGTATGAGCAAGGGATGTCGTGTCTGGACAATCAAGGAGGGTTATCGTTTGGGTGATGACATCCCCAGCAAAGTTCTTGCATTCGCATTTGGTTTGTCAGCGGAAATTGAACGCAAACTGATATCACAGAGGACAAAAGAAGCACTTGCCCGCAAACGCGCAGAAGGTGTTGTGCTCGGTCGTCCCAAGGGAAAACCGAATGCCCCTCATAAACACAAGCTCTATCCCCAACGCTCTCTTGTCAAAGAACTTCTGAACTCCGGAGTATCCAAATACGAAATCTCCCGCATCTGCAAAGTTGACCGTAAAACCCTCTACCGCTTCATCAACTCCGGAATAATGGATATTCAGGAGCCTTAGCCTCGTTGACTATTTAGGGTCGATTTATCGCCCCACATTTCAGAGCATAATCAATGAAATTGCTGGCTATACAAGCAATTAGCGAAGCCCACTCAGTAATGCTTAAGCATTTTTTCTTTCGGCTTTGACGATAATTTCGTATATTCGCGCTTTTGTAAGCAAGATTAGTTTTATGAATAAGAAACAGTTGACATTTATCGACCCTAAAACCACCATTCGCGTGTTTGAGGGATTTGCTGGGTATGGGGGAGCATCATTCGCCTTAAAGCGGTCTGGCCTCAGTTATAAAGTTGTTGGAATGTCCGAATTTGACCCCTTTGCGAGCAAGCTGCTTGCCCAGAATTTTCCTGGAATAAAAAATTGGGGAGACATTACAGCCATCGACGCCGACGAGCTTCCCGATTTTGACTTATTTACTGGAGGTTTTCCCTGCCAGCCATTTTCATCTGCCGGTCTGCAACTTGGCGAACAGGACAAATATGGGAGAGGGACTCTCTTGCATCATATCTTGAGGATAGTAGAACATAAAAGGCCGGAATATATCCTTCTGGAGAATGTTAAAGGTTTAACAGCAAAAAAATTTGCAGGGACATTTAACTATTTGAAAAGTAAGCTTAAGGAATTAGGATATGGTGACCTTGCATATGCAGTGTTAAACTCAAAAGACTATGGCATCCCGCAAAACAGAGAAAGGCTATGGATGTTCGCAAAGCTTGGAGGCCTGCCTGACGACTTTGATATCGTCCCGCCAAAAGAGAATTTAGTTTATCGATTCGGTGATTTTCTAGACGTCAATCCTCCAAACGAACTCTATTTAAGCGATGCTCAGATAGAGCATCTGAAAGAGAAGCATCATATTGACAATTTTATTGTATCAGAACCCTTATGTTTTGATGTATATAACAAGAAAATAAAAACTGACGCTATTTGTATAACCATTACTCAACCAGAGCACAATAGTTTAAGAGTTATCGAAGTGCCTAAAGGCGATGGTAAGGAGGTTGTCCGAAAAATGTCTGTGAATGAACAATTCAGATTTATGGGCTTCAATAACGGAGAACTGGATTTTGCCGGGCAATCGTATTCCCAATTATCTAAGAGAGCTGGTAATGGCTGGGATGTAAACCTTGTAGGGAAATTATTAAAACATATATTCGGTCAACTATGAAACTCAATTCAGGCTCTTTAGCGTTTAATATATCAATAAATGGTGGAGGCGGGACGCCTTCCTGGGGCACAGAACTCGGACAGGGAGATGGTTATAGGTTTTCTTTTGTCGGGAAAGAAGATTTATTGTTAGGAATGCTCTATAAATCAGTTCCTGTCACACAAGTATTTTGCCCTTTAGGAAAAGGTGGTTCCAAACAAGATGAGTATGAATATGTTATATCATCTTGCTTTAATAAAATATACGCCAACAACACAGCTATTCATAATCAAAGTTTTGTCCTTTTGATTGTCAAAAAACTTGTGGGTAGTTTCCATGTGGGAAGAAAAACTTTAAAATACAACCCCAAGATCACTTATAAGGGAAAAACGGTCAATAGTGAATGCTTTAAAGCTATCGAGTTAGCGCTGGGCATCCGTTCAAATGGTGCGTGGTTTATTGATTCAATAGATATCAAGAATCAAGATGAGCTTCATTTTTCCGTAAAAGTATTGGATTCTGAAAATCCGATTGAATTTTCGTCAATAGAAGATGAAAAAAAAGCTTTCGAGTCAGCATCCTGTCTCAACATAACAACACAAAATAATAATCCACTCCAGACAATCTACTTCGGGTCTCCGGGAACAGGTAAATCGCGTCAGGTTAAAGATAGTCTTAAAGATGTTCCGGAAGGACAGATTTTCCGCACAACATTTCACCCGGACAGCGACTACGCCTCCTTTGTCGGATGCTATAAGCCGATGTGCCATAGTGTAGCGGCTCAGACCTGCAAAGTCCTTAATTATGATGAACTTGTTGCAAAACTCAAGCAGACGCTCGGTGAACACTCATCAAATCTGACGTCTGGATTCGCGTTGTTCGGGTTTGAGTGTCGCGAAAGCATCCTCGATATGGAAAAATCCGGTGAACATACTATTCCTAAACTCGTCGAAGATGCATATAAGACCGGCTCGACCTACGACACGACAATCCGTGCCGGGATGCAGATTAAAGAAGAGACCGCTCTGCCGGAATCCTCAAGAATCAGCTATGAATTCAGTCCGCAGGTGTTCACAAAAGCCTACTGCAAGGCTTGGAAGAATCCTGACAAGCCGATATATCTCATCATAGAAGAAATCAACAGAGGAAATTGTGCCCAGATATTCGGTGACCTGTTCCAGCTTCTTGACCGCAAGGACGGAGTTTCAGAATACCCGATTGACGCGGACACGGACCTGAGGTTCTATCTTGAAGAGGAACTTTCAAATACGGAAGATGGGGAAACGGACGGAAGCGAAGGAATCGAGGGAGGAAAGCTCCGCCTGCCATCGAACTTCAACATCGTAGCGACAATGAATACTTCCGACCAGTCGCTTTTCCCGATGGATAGCGCATTTAAACGCCGCTGGGACTGGAAATATATCCCGACAACAGCGCCTAAGGGCAAAGACAGACAAATGGAGCTGACAATCAAGAATTCTATCGAGACAAAAGACGGAAGGAAAATAAATGCCGGGAACTACGAATATAGCTGGAAGGATTTTCTCTCCAACATCAATTCGAGGATTCTGAATGTCACCCACTCCGAAGATAAGCAGCTCGGATATTGGTTCGTGAAAGCGGACGAGGTTTCCGGTAGCATATCAATAAGTACTTTTGTTTCAAAAGTGGTGTTCTATCTATGGAACGATGTTTTCAAGGACGTGGGAGCGAAGGACACCAATCCGTTCACGATCAAGGTAAACGGAAAGAACGAAATCATGTCTTTCAATTCGTTCTTTGAGGAGAATACGGAGGGCAAAGTCGTTGAGAGCCTTGGAGTGCTGCATACGTTCCTCGCGAATGTAGGGCTCACACCGGAACCTGTCTTGATGGAAAAGTCGGCGACTGATGGCGGTTCCGGAAACGGGAATGAGGATCAAAGCGGATCAGAGTAAATGAAAGTTCTAGTTGAAGGACACAGCTACGATGCCGCCCTTGTCCGTGACATCTGCCGCGACTTTGAAACTGTCGAAAATGAGAGAATCAAAGTCACGAAAATCGGCTATTACTTCAACTCTGCCATCAATGACTGCGTTCTGTGCCTGCCGAAGATCGTATGCGATGCCTCCGGAGCGACCGTGTTCGGAGGGCTGTCCCCAGAGAACCTGATAGACGCATTTTCTTCTGAAAACCAGCTTAGTGAAGAACAGACAGAGTTTATCCGCAGTTTCAGCCTGTGGACATATCGTGCAATCTCCGCATACGCAAGGCTGAATCCGGACAGCGACATTGTCACAAAATCCGGTGCCACAGAGAGCCACGGAGAGCCCGATGCCGCCGAGGGAACTCTGTTAGACGTTATTCTTGACATCATCCGGTTCTTCAACGCCAACAGGGACTATTTCATATATATAATAAGGAATCTCCACAGCGGATATGACCGCATAAACTGGCAAAAGACAATTCAGACAAAAGCACCGGTCTACCAGGACGGACAGCCGTATTACCTTGAAGTCATAAACCGCAGGAAACAGATTGACTTCGATGAGGAACTTATGATTATCTTCCATTCAATCCTGCACTACATATCATCGGAACTCGGACTCGATGTCCGCACGGAATGCTGCTATGAACCGATTACCGGTGCGCAGTTTGAGGCTTATCTTGATGGATATGGACTCACCAGACTGAATGCGATCAAATATAAATACTTTTCAGACAAAGATATACGATTGTGGAAGCTGTGTCGTGCATTTTTCCTCAAGACTGCCGGCATTCAGGAAAAGGAAAACATTTGCGACTATCTTCTTGTTGGTAATTTTGAAATCGTGTTCGAGGCAATGATGGACGCGCTGATTTCGGATGCGGATCTGCCGGAATTGCTCAAGAAACAGAAGGACGGCAAAATTGTCGATCATCTTTTCAGGTATCGCTCGCCGATCGATGACCGCGAAATCTATTACATAGGCGACAGCAAGTACTACTCCATCGGTTCGACAGTCGGAGACAATTCCATCTACAAGCAGTTCACCTACGCGAAAAACATTATCCAGTACCATTTTGCACGTTCTACGTCAAGGAAACTCGATGAGATGGGCTATCGTGACCCTCTCACTGAAGGCTACAACTTTACTCCCAACTTCTTCATAAGCGCCTTTGTTCCAGACACTCTCTCATTCGGGAACTCCGGACTGACCCTCCGTGATTTCTCCGGGAATGGCGCGGAGGAAGATAAGCACAGGATTTTCCATTTTGAAAACCGTCTGTTTGACCGAGATACTCTCTGGCTTTTCCATTTCGACATCAACCTGCTCTATGTCATGTCGCTGTATGCCTCCAGTGACCCGACAGAACAGACATTGTTCAAGGAAAATTTCAAGGACAAGGTCTTTCAGGCAACGCTCAGGCTTCTGAATACGAAATATATTTTCTTCACCATCAAGCCATTAACCCTGGAAAAAGAAGAATTTGTTCAGCGTTATTTCTATCTTCTCCACGGCAAAATCTACAGCAAACCCGACGGCACTCTTATGCTCGCACTTGAAAAGGAACATCCTGAGAATGAGGCTCTTCTGGAGAAACTGCGCAAAGTTGCGGACATATCCCAGGACGTCAGCGAGTAGATAGGCAACTCATAATGGAGAATTGAGGATGGTTCTTATGTCTTCTTCGGAAAATGTTGTGAAGACGTGATTGAACAAACCGATACTGACAATGTGCCATTCTTCGGAGTCATATACTCTCCCAATGCTGAAAATGATGTAGTCGTTTATCGTTAAAAGATTGTCAGTCAGATATTTTGTTACATTTGGAAAAAGAAAGGTACTGAGTGCTCCGATTTCTGCAGACATTGAAAATGCTTCCTGATTTATGGCCGCGATGATGTGCTCAGAGACCTTCTGCTTATGCGCATCGCTTTTGGGACAGGTGGCAGCCAATGTGATGAATAGTGCGAGAATGCCCACGAATGTGCAAATCCACGCTTTTTTTCGTTTTTTGGATTTGGACTCAATGTAGCAATCTACGGCTTTGTGAAAAGCGTTCTCTGTCTCTGCTAAACTTTTGCCTTCGTATGTCAGGACTTTATTGATTTCCTCAATCCTACCAATATAGCCGTCTCCAACATTCGAAAGACTCCCTTTGTATCCTCTGTAGTATAACATAAAACTCAATGATTATTATAGGTTTCTCTCAGTATTTTCAAGGCAAATCTACTTATAATATTACCATCCACCAAGGAAACCGTGATATTATTTTGAATTAATTACGGCTTTTGTTGTCAGAAAAATCACTGTCTTTTAAAGAGCTTCAGAAAATTGGCTCAGAATTCTGTATTATGCTTCAAAAACATTATGTTCGCGTTGCATAATAAATAAGGTGTATGAAATTCGTTTATAGAATAGATGAAGCTGCACGATTAAAAGATGCTATTTGGAAATGTTATTAAAATGCTGAGGTGAATTTGGCACTCTTATGCTCGCACTTGAAAAGGAACATCCAAATTGTCATTCAAAAAACTTGTTCCGTTTCGCGACGATTCTTACCTTCGTGTTATGAAAATGTCGATTCCATTTGCGCAGGATTGTTTTGCGCGTCTTAATGATTTGTGTTTCAATGGGGTGTTGCCTGCGGTGCCGATGGTTCTGACGAGTGCGACGAGTTTTCTCGGGAAGTTGCGCTATTCGAAAGTGGGGCGGAGGTTGACGGGGACGAGAAATGTCGATTTCTAGATTCGTTTGAGTTCGGAATTTGATCTGACGGCGGAGGAGTGGGAGGATGTCATCATTCACGAGATGATACACCTTTATATCGCAAGTGGGAATATGAAGGATTCGTCGTCGCACGGGAGGATTTTTCGGACGATGATGAACGAAATCAATTCAAAATATGGTCGGCATATTGTTGTGAGTCATCGCATTAAGCCTTCGGATGATTCTCCTCGTCTCACACGTTCGCGATTACATTCCATTTTTGTCTCGACATTTCCGGACGGAGAGAGGGGAGTGACGGTTTGTTCGGCGACGATGGCGCAGCGAATCCGTTTCGGTCTGCGGAACTCCTATGCTTTGAAGTCCATCCGGTGGTATGTGAGCGACGATGCCTTTTTCAACCGTTTCCCTCATTCGCGTTTGCCACGAATCTATATGATTTCCTCCGAAGAGCTTGATGCCCATCTTGTCTCGGCCATTGAAATCTACGATACTCAGCCATAGGGAACCTAGATTATTTCCCACACCAGCGTTCCTTGAGAGGTCGGTCAAAAATATACGGCTAATTTTAAAAAGAGCAGTAGTTTTTTTGCGATTCTTGAAACAAACCTAAAGATTGCGGAATCAATGATTTCGCAATCTTTGTATGTCAAGGAGAACTGACTTAGAAAATGCTAGACAAGCAACAGTAGAAAAACTATGCCTACCACGAGATTCTATCTGCAATAGGTGGAATGACAAATTCACCACTTTGATTTATCACACCCCCTTTATTATTGGATTCCACACTGGCAAATCCCTCACTGAAAGGCCACGCGGCATCATAGACACACGGGATAACCATCTTCCCTTTTGTATCAATGAATCCCCATTTATCATTGATCTCACCCTGGCAAATCTCTCTCTGAAAGGGTACGCGTCATCGAATTGCCTACCAAAAAGCATAACGCCATTTTCGTCAGCAAAGTACGAAACACCAGCTACTTCAACACAAAAAATGACCGATTCCGATTTCTTTAATTTTGGCCCTGCGCAACTTGAAATCAAAATCAAAAAGGCCATACAAATTCCAAAAGATCTAAAAAGTCTCATAATATTGGATTTAATATTAGTGATTGTCGTTTAATGTTCTCAATATTTTTCTTTATATATTCTTTCTATGTCTTAAATCAGTTCAGTCATATAGACCGGTACGCAAGTGGTCTGTCCGTCTTTACGCAAATCTTTTGTGTAGAGCAGGTAACGGGCTCCTATTCTTGATGAGAATTTCTCGCAGAATGCGTCCAGGGACTTGTGGGTGGTATAGCCGGAGCTCTTCACCTCGATAGGGCATAATTTTGTGCCACGGGAGAGGAGGAAATCTATTTCGTAGTTGTGCTTGCGGTTTTCTGTGGGCCAGGTGTGGTAGAACAGTTCGTTGCCGCTTGCCTTGAGCATTTGGGCCACAAGATTCTCATAGACATAGCCTAGATTGACTGGAAGTTTGTCCGTGAGGAGTTTCTGGTATATTTCGTTTTCGGTCACGGACTTGTCCCAGAAGGCCATAGTGATCATCAGTCCAGTGTCTGCTACATACATCTTGAACTGCTCGATGTCTCTATGCAGTGAAAGTCCTACGGACGGATCGTTGGCGTGGCGGGAGATGAGAACAACCATCGAGTCTTCCATATCCTGAAGCGTTTCGCTGAGCCGGTCTACTTTGCCATCTTCCACGACGCTGCCGACCTGGTATCTGGCGGCATTGCCGGTGAGCTGTGCCGGAATTGCGTAGAATAGGCTGGTGGCTTTGCCGGAGGTGTCAATCTTTCGGAAGTCGTCGGCGTAGAGCTCGATGATTTCTCTTTTTACGGCATCTACCATACTCAGATTGTTCGTCTCAAGATAGGAATCTACGGCCTGCGGCATTCCTCCGACGAGCATATATAGCCGTAGGTCATCCATTATCTTGCGATTGACAGCATCTCCTAAAGATGTCTTTTGGTTCCACGCATCTCGGAGCATAGGGAGCGTGATTTCGTTTCCTCTTGCCCAATAGAATTCCTCGAAGTCCATCGGATAGAGCGTAAGCCTTGTCTCTTCACTTGGAATCCTTATGTCTTTGATGTTCTTTTTTATGCTCAAGAGACTTCCGGTCTCGATGTAGTCGTATCTGCCGTCTTTCACGAGTTTCTTGATGGCCTGCCTTGCAGAAGGGCAGTTCTGGACTTCGTCGAAGATGATGACGGATTTCCTTTCTTTCAGTTGGACATCATATAAAAATTGCAGACGGAAGAAGAGTTTGTTCAGATCTGATATGTCGATGAATAGGTCTTTGACTTCGGGCTTACATTCGACGAAGTCTATCAAGATGTAGCTTTCATATTCATTTTTAGCGAATTCTTCCGCAAGTGTGGATTTCCCGACGCGCCGTGCGCCCTTGATGAGCAAGGCGGTGGAGCCGTTTCGTTCCGATTTCCATTTCAGCATCGTTTCGTAAAGCTTGCGTTTGAATATTCTTTCACTCATATCGTTTTTGTTTTGCGAGTAAAAGTAACACTAATTTTCGGTGTCCCCAAATTATTTTCATTAAAAATGCCGAAATTCTCAGTTTTTATTTACGGTGTTATGCCGAAATTCTCAAATTGTGGGGTGTTTTCGTGAGTTTAGGGAAATCTGCAATCAATACCGATAAACCTCTATGAGGCAACTTTCGTGGGCGAGGTCGTTGGGATTGGTGCCAGGGGTGCCTTGGGGGATTTCTTCACCGAGGGTGGAGAAGAGGTCGGTCCAGAATTGGGGGAATGTTCCGTCGGGGGAGAGGAAATTCATCGGGCGGGATTGGAAGATGTGGTCTCCGGCGGGGTTGAGGTAGGATTCGTAGATTAGTTCGGAGCAATAGAGCTTGTTGTTGTCGGGGAGGTAGGACCAGTCGTAGGGGAGTCCGAGCATTGATTCCGCGCGGTGTACTGCCTCTTTGACGCTGAAATCGCAATTAACTCTCATCACCACGACTCCGGCTCCTTTCCCAACGGCAGAGTTTCCGTTTTCTCCTCCCAAATGCCTTCTTCCCTTTGTCCAAAGCCCCTTCTTTCCTCCACAAAAACTTCTACTCTCCGTGGCTTTGTTTTTCACGGAGAGTCTCTCTGCTAAAAACTCCTCGAGCGAAATTCGTCGCACTCCATCTTTGGGGCAGGCTTCAATCACAAATGGCTTCCCGTTGTTGAAACAGACCATTGCCACGTGGTCGTATGAGAGGGAGTCCGGGGTGGAGGTGGCCTCAGAGATGGCTTCACTCATCGGGGAATCTCCGGAGATGCAGAAAAGAAGGTCTCCTTCTTTTGGGGCGAATGTCTTTGGGTGACAGGCGCTTAGTGACACGATTGCGATAAGTGATGCGATTGCGATAAGTGTCACGGAAGTCAGCGTCCTTTGCCACCACATTGTGGGTTTGTCGAAAATTTTTTCTTGCATATTCTTTTTCGAGGATTCTGGGGGGCGGAGATGCAAATCAACGGAAGTCCGAGATGAGGATACGCCTGCGGAAGCGAGAGACAGGGTAGCTGTCTTCGCGGATGACTTCTTTGTCCTTGTCGGGCATTTCTCGGATTGTGACTGTGCTGTCGCGGCTCACCGGGTCGTAGCGGGTCCATTCGACAGGCACATTGTGGAAGCGGCCGTCTCCTCCATAGACGCTCACATAATCCACCATCGGGGTGCCGGAGAAACCGTTGGCAGTGACCACGATGTTTTTTTCTCCCTTGTCGTTGTCGCTTAACTCGCTTGTTTTCAAGATGTTCTCTGTGATTGAGTTGGGGTGGGCGAAACGGGCGTCGCCTTGGTAGTTTGCGAGTGATTCCCACTCCCAGAAGGAAGAGTTTTGCAGAAGCTTTGCACCATAGATTTCTTTGCGGGTGCGGGTCTGCTGGTAGAGCGGAATCGCCAGAAGGGGAGCGAAGGCGAAGTAGATTTGACGGAAGTAGTCTTCGTTGGTGCTGATGAAGTTTTGCCTCACCTTCTCAAGACATATCCCTTTAAATTGTTGAGGGTCGGTGTCTATGTTGAAAACCTGGAGATGTTGTGGGAAAACGACATTAATCATCTTTTCTTTCACCACGGAGAAGTCGTCGCCGTAGCCGATGCTGCGGTCGCGCATCAGTTTCAGTATGTTGCTTTGTGCGAGCGGGGTGAAGAGGAGGCGGAATTCGACTTCGTTGTTGCGGTCTTTGGTGTTGAACATCACTTCGAATTCCTGGTTGGACATCATCGTGTAGTCGCTATCGTCGTCGAGTTTGCGGGAGAATTTCTCCAGATTCCGCTTTTTGATACTTTTGCGTATGCCGGTTATCATCGAATCTCCGTCGAGGCCTTCGGGAGTTCGGGTGAAGCGGAGATTTGGCGCCGCTTCGTTAGCATACATTATGAATGTCCTGTTGCCGTATTCGGGGCACGGCTTCGTGACGCAGGCGGTGAGAGTTTCGCTGCGGGTCACAGGGTAGCTGTTTCCTTTGTCGTCCCGTTCATATTCGGTCCAAAAGATTGTCTTGTAGCCGGTGTAGGTCTTCATACCCATTGAAAACTTCTTGACTGTGGCTATGACGAAGGGGTTGCCTTTGATTTCTCCGCTATGGGCGAAGAGAACAGAGGAATCGTTGTTGAGAAAGCCGGTGTAGCCGAATTCTTTGCAGAGTTGTTTGAGGCGGGCTGCGTTGAAGTAGGGGTCGAAGTGGATGTTTGGGACAGTCTTTTCGATGAGTTTGGTGGGCATATCCCAGCTGAAGAGTTCGTTGAGGGGAGCCATCTGCCGTGTGGCCTCATCGCGCATTTCTTTCACTTTGTTTTCAAGCTCTTCGAGCAAAGATTTCATTACCCCTATTTTCTTTCGGACGATGGTGAATGCGAGGACAATGAGCGCGACTCCCACAGCCACTGCGCTGACTATGAGAGCGATGAGGTAGCCTGTCTCGAATCCTGTGGATGCCCAATATACGGAGATCTCGTCTAAGAAAAACAGCGGCACGAACAACGCCACACCAGTCAGAATCATCAGCACCATCAGTGTCTTCACTGCGAAGAGTTTGCTGTTGTGGCTTTCGATTTCCCTGATTGTGTGGGCAATCTCGTCGCAGAGTTTTTTGTTGGCGGCGGCGTCAATCCCGGCTTTGGCCTCCATCTGCGCGAAAGTTTCTTCGGCTTTTGCGCGGAAGGCGGCTTTCAGCTGGTCGCGGTACAGGTCCAGGGGTTCATAAATGTCATCCATAAATTTGGCTTCTGTTAGAAGAAAACCTGTCTTGCGCGTTCCTTGGTTTGAGCTGATGCGGTGAACGGAATCCTTGTGGTGTAGCCCTCTTTCGCTGCGACAATCATCTTGGTAGGCCAGTCGTAGATGTCTCTGTTCCACTGGAATACGCTGTCGTTGTAGAGAGCGCGTGCCGCGGTGATTTCCTTCTGGAGATAGGAGTTCTGTTGCATCGCATCGGCAATGGAGGCGTGCGCCTTGAGTTCAGGATAGGCTTCGACTTGCGGGAAGAGGCGGGCGTAGGCGTTGTCGATGTTTTGCGCCACTGTGTTTCTGTCGGCTTGAGGATTGATGCCTCCACGGTAGGCGGAAATGGTCTTCATCACATCTTTGTCCAACTCGATGGCCTTTTCAAGCAGCGGAGCCACATTCTGGAGAATCTGCACCCTCTGTTCGAGGTAGTTGTCGATGTTGGAGGCCTCTGCCTGAATCTTTTGCTGAAGCTGCTGGAAGTAGTTCTTGGCCTTGATTTTCATAATCTGGAAGATGACTCCAGGCAAAATTCCGCACACCCACAGACATATTTCAAAAATCACGGAGCCCACTCCTGTCTTGACCGGAAGTTGCTTTTCAATGACGTTCACATCACGTCCGGCTTCATTCACAACCGGATTCATTTCGTCCAATTCGTTTGCCATAGCTTTTAGGATTTTTCAATTGTTTATGATTACAAATATAATTAATTATTTTTCCATCTGTTGTAGACGAAGCGGCCGGCTGCAAACAGCAGCATCGGGCTGAGTCCGGAGTAGAACGATGCGATGAATTCGTCGGGGATTCCCGGTATGAATTTGAGCGCCATTCCAAGCCCCAGCATGAAGATAATCAAAAGCCATCCGCGAACAGGGAATGTCTTGAGCGGATTGGTCTTTTCACTCTGTGAGGCGATGTGGACAGAGTATTTGTCGACGACTCCCCGGAACATAAAAAAGAATCCGATGAGGACCGCTATTGTGATGAGCAGCAGCCACCATAGTTTTTCCGTCGGCATAGTGAGATATGCCTTAACCACTTTGACGCTGATGATGACTCCCGGAATGCCCCAAAGCACCGCAGCAATGTAGTATAGGGCGTTTTTCTTCATATCGAGACGATTTGTCAACAAATTTAGTAAATTTACAGCGAATTCCTATAGGTGTTCGTTTTTTACGTATAATAATTGGAAAGAAAAAGTGCGTGGGTTTTAACCCCCTAAGGATATAAATGAACCCGTACACATAAAAATAAGATAATATAAATCAATGATTTAGGATATGAAAAAGTTAATCGTCGCAATCGTTTTTTGTCTGTGTGCGTTCTTTGGAGCGAAGGCTCAGACAATCTATAGCTGCCAGTATCGGAGCGATGCGGACGTGAAGGTCTATGTCACGAATTACAAAAGCGAGGCGGATTTGGTGGTGTATAGATGCGACTACCGCAGCGACGCCAACGGGAATGACGGTCTGTGGTATTTCGTGAAGTATAAAAGTGACGCGAAGAAAAGAATTTATTTCGTCAACTACCGCAGCGAGGCCGACGTAGTCATCTATTTCACTTCCTACCGCAGTGAAGCGGGCTGGCGGGATAAGAGCAAGCAGTATCTGTTCTATTGATTCTGTTCCGGTCGTAGCTTCAACTAATTGTCCCTGTTCGCCTTCCACAGGATGTAGCTGGTCACCCTCTTTGAATGACAGTGGCTTGTGTAGCCAAAGCGTAAAAAATGCATTATGAAGAAAAAGATAGTAATATTGTCAGGCGCAGGCATTAGTGCCGAGAGCGGTATTTCAACATTCAGAGACAGTGACGGTCTTTGGGAGAACCACGATGTGATGGATGTCGCCTCCATCTTCGGGTGGATGCAGAATCCCTCACTGGTGCTTGATTTCTACAATCAAAGACGCGCACAGCTCAAAGAAGTGAAACCGAATAAGGCACACCTTGATATCGCATCCCTTGAGAAAGAGTATGACGTAGTGGTGATTACCCAAAATGTGGACAACCTCCACGAGATGGCAGGCAGCACTAAAGTCATTCATCTCCACGGTGAACTCACAAAGGTCCGTCCGGAAGACTCATACACGGAGGAGGACGGATTTGATGAATCAAAGATTAAGGATGTGAATTTCGGACCGGTCAGCATTGGAGATACGGATGACCGTGGCGTTCAATACCGTCCGCATATCGTATTCTTCGGTGAGGCTGTCCCAAAGATGAAGGATGCAATCGCAGAACTTGCAGAAGCTGATTTTATGATTATCGTCGGAACATCGCTTGTGGTTCAGCCTGCTGCAAGCTTATGGAAATACACTCCGGTTGACTGCCCCGTTTTCGTGGTTGACCCCAAGGATACGCCCATCGACAATGAGGAGGGTATTGTCCATATCAAGGAAAAGGCCACTGTCGGTGTAGCCGAAGCGATAAGGACGATTTCTGAAATGTCCTGCGAGTAGCTGATTCAAGTCTCTGATTATGCTCTTGGTCAACGCATCCAAGAACGCCGTCGCATATAAAAAGGAGTTGCAACTCGCTCGTAGCCAAAATGTTGATGTTACCAATTTCGAGAACAAACTTATTGATTTTCGAAACAAGTTCGGTGATCACTACGCCCGTGCCACAGGAAAATTCGAAGATGCCATAAAGCAGATTGACGACACCATCAAGAAACTTCAGGCCGTTAAGAAAAGTTTCGAGCAGTCGGAGAACTATTTGCGCTTGGCCAACCAGGACACAGAGGATCTTACCATCAGGAAACTGACCTTCAAAAATCCCACAATGAAGGCCAAATTCGATGAAGCCCGCAAGAAGGCCGATGGCGATACTCCCGGGAACCAAGAATCATAGTTCGTCCCCTCCTTGGTTTTTGGAAAAGTGGAAGAAATCCTCATAATTCCTTTGGAAAAGTGGAAATTTGTCCTTAAATTGCGTTGGAAAAAAGGAGGCGGTATGCTTAACAGAAAGATAGACAGCTATTTAAAAGATTATTACCAAAAATCTTCTAATGCACTGCTGATAACGGGCGCACGTCAAGTCGGAAAGACCTATTCCATCCGCGAGTTCGGCAAGACTTTCAAGAGTTTCATCGAGATTTATGCTGGCATACACATACATTGAAAAAGGAAAGTTCGCTTTGGTGGAGAAACCGAAGCCTGTATTGATTGAGCCCACGGATGCCATTGTGCGCGTGACGATGGGAAGTATCTGTTCAAGTGACCTGCATATTAAACACGGAAGTGTCCCCCGTGCTGTTCCTGGTATCACCGTTGGCCACGAAATGGTGGGCGTGGTTGAAGAAATAGGTTCTGAAGTCACTAATGTGAAACCAGGTGACCGAGTAACCGTCAATGTGGAGACCTTTTGCGGAGAGTGTTTCTTCTGTAAGAACGGTTATGTGAATAACTGTACCAACCCAAATGGCGGATGGGCATTAGGATGCCGTATTGATGGCGGACAGACGGAATATGTTCGTGTGCCGCTTGCCAATCAGGGATTGAATCGTATTCCCGATAGTGTTTCCGATGAACAGGCTTTGTTGGTGGGCGATGTCTTGGCCACAGGCTTTTGGGCGGCTCGTATTTCAGAGATTGCAGAAAACGACACTGTACTGATAATTGGAGCGGGTCCCACAGGCATTTGCACTTTACTTTGCGTGATGTTAAGGCATCCCAAACGCATCATCGTGTGTGAAAAATCTGAAGAGAGAATACGGTTTGTGCAAGAGCATTACCCCGAAGTGCTCCTCACAACTCCCGAAGAATGTAAGGAGTTTGTTTTGCAGCATAGTGACCACAGCGGTGCTGATAGAGTGCTCGAAGTGGCCGGAGCTGAAGATACTTTCCGACTGGCGTGGGAGTGTGCCCGCCCAAATGCCATAGTTGCCGTAGTCGCACTATACGACCGGCCACAAATTCTTCCTTTACCCGAAATGTATGGCAAGAACCTCTGCTTTAAAACCGGTGGTGTGGACGGATGCGATTGCGAAGAAATCCTAAATTTGATTAAGGCAGGAAAGATTGACACCACTCCACTTATCACGCATCGTTTCCCATTGTGCGAAATCGAAGAGGCTTATCGCGTTTTCGAGAACAAGCTGGACGGGGTGATTAAGGTGGCGATATTTTGATTTAACAGACAGCATAATCGCTGAACACCATTTTGCAGTTCGATAGCCTACTTTGGAAAATAGTAACGTCTAAAAACTATTTCTACTTTTCGCATCAGGTACACTTTAAGAACGGAGATGGTCAATGCAGATGTCTACTTTGGAAAATAATAACATCTAAAAATTATTTTCCGTGTCTACTTCTTGCGTCTGGTACACCCTGATGCCAACAGCATCAGGTCGCAATATGTTTCTTCCATTTCGGTCTCCATCTTATGTCTTGCAAATATGTGGTTTTTCGCAAAAACAGCGTATTTCCGGACTATGTTTTATCAAAAATAGTGATTTTAAAGAGCCCGAAACGTATCTTCGCGAACGATTTCTATTGACATCTATATAAGACAATCTGTTATGAGAAGAGTTATTTATCAATTTATTGCGTCATTGACATTGACCTCAATGTTAGTGTGTTGCGACAAGGAGAATGTCAATGACAGTCCTTCTCGGGATGAACCGGGGAAGGAGGAACAGAAACAGGAGGAGAGCAAGCCTGAAATCAGTTTCAAATTTGACATTGAGCCATATACAATCGCTTCATCGGAAGATTATGTCGAATGTGCCTGGACTGAGGGCGACGCTGTCGGTGTCTATGCATATGATGCCGAATCTGATGAGTTGGTTTTCCGAAACAAGAAACTGACATTTGATGGCGGCAGTTGGAGCGGAGACAAATTGTGCTGGGAAAAAGAATCGCTGAAGTTCTACGCTTATTATCCGTTCGATGAGAATAATACTGACCCGACCGCAATCTCTGTCAATGTCAAAGAGGACCAAAGCGGTGAGAATGATTACAGGCTTTCTGATTTTCTGGTGGCAAGGAATGAGGAAGGAGTCAAAACAGGGAAAGAAGTGGAACTTGAATTCAGGCATGAGTTCGCGATGATTCAGGTGGAGGTGCCTAAAAGTAAGTACTGGAACATTGACGAAAAACTTGAAGTCGGCCTCTGCGGCGTCGGGATTCTTGCTGAAATCAATTTGCTTGAGGGCAGTGATGCTTCCGCCTCGATAGCGGAAACCAGGAGTTCTATAGGAAATGTCAAAATGCATCTTGCTGAGGTGCCTGGGGAAGAAAGGAACAATTACATCTACCGTGCTGTCATACCTGTCCAGACACTGAATGGTGGTTCCGCACTGTTCAGTTATGTTACTGATGGAAAAGAATTCAAATTGGGCGGTCCGGTAGGGGATTATGCTCTGAATGCAGGAGGCGTGAAAGTGTTCAACCGTTCATTGCCAGTGGATTACAAGCATCCTGATGTCATCCAAATGGTTGTTGACCAGAAGGGTACTTATAAGTATCCGGTTGATGGTCTGTGGTATTTTCGGATGGGTAGTCCTAAAACTGAAGAAGGAAGGAATAATACTAATGTCGAGAATCAGCATAATGTGCATCTGGCCCGCAGTTACTATATGGGCAAGTATGAAGTTACCAATGCGGAGTATGCCTCTTTCCTGAATGACAATAAAATAGGAAGCGATGGAATATGGAACGGATGGAGCGATGCGGAGAACAAATCGAAGGTTCTTGTGCGTCAGTATGCGAAGTTCGGTCTCATCTGGGACTCGGAACTCGCCGAATGGAAGCCGGCTGACGGGTATTGTGATTGCCCTGTCGTCAATGTCAGCTGGTTTGGAGCGAAGGCTTTCGCTGATTGCGTAGGTGGAGCGCTTCCGACTGAGGCCCAGTGGGAATTTGCCTGTAGGGGAGGTCTTGCAGAGACACCTTTCGGCATGGGAAACGGCTTGGACCTTACAGGGGAAATGGCGAATATAAAGTCGGCCGGCAGAGGAACAACTGCTCCGGTAGGTTCATATCCTCCAAACGGGTTCTATCTGTATGACCTGCATGGGAATGTTTCTGAATGGGTGGCGGACTGGTATGACGCAAATTATTATGGAGGTTCGGGCGGATTTGCCTGGAATCCGACAGGTCCGAAAACCGGAACCGACAAGGTCGTTCGTGGAGGGGACTTCACAATGGACAAACTCAGCTGCCGTTGTGCGGCAAGATTATATTGTGCACCCCGTGTGACAAATATGCTGATTGGTTTCAGGGTGGCTTTCGACCAAGATATGAAATGGGAATAAATTAGTTTTAAATATATGGTAATCTCAAGGGTTTGTATGTGGAGATTCCCGGAAAGGGCAACGACGTTTATCTGTCCATGTTCAATATAAGAAATATTGAGGGTATGGAATATCCGGTTCCGATGGAGAATGAACTTCATTTGACAAAAATTTCTAAGGGATCGATGGTAATCGGCAATGAATTGTCCGGTGAAAAACCATTTACGGTGAAGAGTTTGTCTTCTTCCGGTATTATTGTCGGAAAAACAGTTGACTTGACGGAATTGTTGGGCATGTATTAAAAGTTGAAGATATGAAAAGATTGATATACAGTATATTGGCAGTTGCTGTTCGATTAACTTTGTTAAGGTCCGAGAAATAATGTCGGGTTTTGAGAGATGGAAAGTGGAAATTTTGAATTGAATGTTGCCAGGTTTATTGTAGAAAAGACGGATATGAGTCTGTTTCTTACCGGCAAGGCGGGGACGGGAAAAACCACGTTCCTCCGTGAAGTCGTGCGCCATACGAAAAAGAAATCTACAGATATGACAATGTAAGAATCACTTGCGCTAAATACGGCGTGCTTAACTGAGGCGATTGAAGCGATTGTCGAATAAGTTGTTTAAATTATAAAGTTATGAGGAACTTTGATTATATGACCCCGACTCGCCTGATTTTCGGCGAGAATGTTATTGTGAAACTCCCTGAGGTGATGGGCGCAATCGGAAAGAGAGTCCTGCTGACATATGGCGGTGGCAGCATCAAGAAAATCGGTCTCTACGACCGCGTGAAGGAGCTGCTGAAGGACTTTGAAATCGTCGAACTTCCTGGCATTCAGCCTAATCCGAAATATGATCCCAGCGTGCTCGACGGTGTGCGTCTCTGTAAGGAGCACGATATCGATGTAATCTTGTCTGTGGGTGGCGGAAGTGTATTGGACTGCTCCAAAGCCATTGCCGCGGGTGCCTGCTATGAGGATGATCCTTGGGATCTTATTTCCTATAAAGTCAAGGCAAAGAAAGCTCTTCCTATAGTCGATATCCTCACGTTAGCTGCTACCGGAAGCGAATATGACTGCGGCGGTGTTATCTCGCGTACGGAGACCAATGACAAAATCGGTTATATAGACCCGTTGCTCTTTCCTGTCTGCTCATTCCTTGACCCGCGCTATACGTTCACTGTATCGAATAAACAGACAGCTGCGGGCTGTGCTGATGCCATGAGTCATATCATGGAACAGTATTTCTGCGAGGACTCGACAATTCTTAATGACGGATTCTGCGAGGCTGGTTTTAAGAGCCTGATGATCAATACAAAAAAGTGTCTTGAGAACCCTGAGGACTATACCGCCCGCGCCGAGATGATGTTCGACTGCACCCTCGGTTGCAATGGTATCTACGCCCTTGGAAACAGCGAATCGGGCTGGCCGTTGCATGGCATTGAACATGCCCTTAGCGCCTACTACGACATCACCCACGGCGAGGGCCTGGCCATCATAGCGCCACGATGGATGCGCTATGTTCTCTCTGACCGCACGCTGCCTCGCTTTGTGAAATACGGTGTCAATGTGTTCGGCATCGATCCGTCTCTGTCTGAGCGCGATATCGCTGAAAAGGCCATTGACGCGACTTATGCGTTCTTTGAGTCAATCGGCATCCCGATGCATCTGCGGGAAGTCGGCATCGATGAGGAACGTCTCGACGAGATGTCTCACCATATCGCCGTGAATGAGGGCCTGGAAAACGCATGGGCTCCACTCTTGGAGAAAGACATCAAAGAGATTCTTGTCGCGTCGTTGTAAGGTAAATAGCTATTCTGCACGGACGTACACCTCGATGATACTGATTTAACAGACAGCATAATCGCTGAACACCATTTCGCAGTTCGATAGCCTACTTTGGAAAATAGTAACGTCTAAAAACTATTTTTCGCGTCTACTTTTCGCGTCTGGTACAATTTTCCGTGTCTACTTTTCGCGTCTGGTGCACGTAAATATGTGATTGCCTTGAAAAAATGTAGCCGTATATGATTTATTCACTTGAAAAAGTGTGTTGGTTTGAATGTTATTCGCCGGGAAAAGTGTAACTTTGCCATTAGAAGAATATGATTGCACCATGCTTAAAAGGAAAATAGAAACATATTTAGCCACGTGGAAAGAGTCTGAGGACAGAGAGCCCCTTGTGATAAAAGGTATCCGCCAATGCGGAAAGACATACATTGTCTAGAAGTTCGCAAGAAAGAATTATGAGAATGTGGTCTATATGAACTTCATACTTGAACCAGATAAGAAGTCAGCCTTTACGGGCAATATAGATGTTGATACCATTATTCTCAATCTCTCTGCTTTGATTAAGGGCAGTCGTTTCATCGAAGGGAAAACCTGCATTATTCTTGATGAGATTCAAGAATGTAAAGAAGCAAGGACTGCCTTGAAGTCATTCCATATAGACGGGCGTTTCGATGTTATCGCTACTGGTTCTCTTTTGGGAGTGAAAGGCTACGGCAAAAGCAGGAAGAAAAGCGAAGAGGAGGGGCAAGATTCTGTTCCTGTCGGATATGAAACCGTGATAGATATGTATCCGTTGGACTTTGAGGAATTTCTATGGGCAAACGGAATCAGTGAGACGGTCATTGATGCGGTCAAATCATGCTTTGAGAGTGAAAAGGCTGTTCCCGATGGGATTCATAAGGCAATGATGGAGTTACTGTATAGATATGTCATTGTCGGAGGTTTGCCAGAAGTGGTGAACTGTTTCCTTGAAACCAAGAATATCGAACTTCTATATAAGGTGCAACGTAATCTTATCGCCGGATACAAAGAGGACATGGTTAAATATGCGGATGATGCGGACAAACCTAATATCCGTGAATGTTTTGAATCTATTCCGAAACAATTAGCCAAAGAAAACAAGAAATTCCAGTATTCCATCGTCAAGAAGGGCGGAAGGGCTTCGCAATATATCGGTAGCATTCAATGGTTGGAGGATGCCTGGATAGTCCGCAGATGCTATAACACGCAGATTACAGAACTGCCGTTAGAGGGTAATTCCATCAAAGATTGTTTCAAAGTGTACACTACAGACATAGGTATTCTAATGGCAATGCTCGACTATGGCACACAAGCTGATATCTTGAAGGGTAATCTTCTTGGATACAAGGGGGCTATCTTTGAGAATCTGATGGCTGATTTCTTATGCAAGTCCGGGCAAAAGCTATATTACTTCCATAAGGATAGCGGGCTTGAACTGGATTTTTTGGTGAGATTTAAAGGTGAATGTGTTATCCTTGAAGTCAAGGCAAAGTCAGGAAAGGCAAAAAGCATGACTACTGTTTTAAAGAACAAGGATGTGTATCATGTCAAGAATGCAATCAAGTTGGGTCAATATAATGTAGGACGTGAGGGGGATATACTCACCCTTCCGCTTTATATGGGATTTCTTGTTAACGACAAACTTGCTGGCGTCATCATTCCTGATGTTGACGTGAGTTTATTGAATGTATAAATGAACAGTTGTTATTTGCAATGAAAATCCTATAGTTATACAGCGGCTCGGCTTGCATCTTAATTTTGTTGTGCAGTGGTTGTGCAAATCTATGCTAAATTGCCCACCTGCGATTGATTGTCAATCAGTTAGGTAGTATATTCTATTTTCCGATGCAGAATTTATCCACTTTTGGATAACTTTCTAATATATTGATATTTACGCGCTTATTCAAAGTGTTCGTGGTACAAATGTGGTACAGAATAACCACAAGTATCAATAACCACGAAACAATGTTCTGAACAGGGAAATAAGCCCATTCAGAACATGTCGTTTTTGCACCGATACCGAAGATTCTACTGTCCCGAATCTCGGCCTCATCATCGGTCATTACTCTTTGACAATAAGCATAATTCATACATCACTCAAAAGCCCAACCATTAGGTAGGGCAGGGACTGTTTACCCTAATTTGACATCATGTCACGCAAATTTAGTCAAAATTCATGTTATAATAGTGCTAAACATCAATAAGTAACGATAATTATAGCCAAAAAATCGTATCTTTGCTCTTTGATGGCAAAGCAAGGATAATTTTCATGATTACAGGCAGTTCTAATATCGCATTTGACTTAATGGTTAAATGATTTGCAACGAACTCCACACCATTCCTGAAACAGGATTGCCTAATTTTGGAAAATCTCCTTGAAACAGCCAGCCACCAAACAGCAGAGAATATGGCCGAATACGTGATATATAAATACGTCTTCACAAAGACAGACGAAATCAACCTCTTCAAGCAAACAGAAGAAGGAGAACGCATTGTCCTCTCTGCTCAGGAACATCTGCAAAGCCACCTCACAGGCACATCCCTGTTAGGCCTCAACAAGCATGAAAAGGACGGCACCCTAACGCCTCTTGCAAATAAAATCGTTGCACAGCACGAGGATGTCACTCTGCTCCAGCTCTGCAACAAAACAAAGGTGGCTGTCTGGCAAGACTTCAAGAAAGAATACCACGACAACGAGCCATATTGCAACATTATCATCGACAACCGCACAAACGTCGCCCAGATAGCCATTGAGAAGAGCGGAGCATTCGGCGGCAAAGAAGGCACCGACAAAGTAAAATCCATCCTTGAAGAGTTTATCAACAATGCCGTCAAGCCGTATGGATATCAAGTAGAAATCACCCGCAAGCTGCGTAGCATAGAAATGTGGGACATGGTTGCGGACAGGATTAAACAGCACGACCCTGTCAAGTATGTCCGATTCAATTTCCGCGACCCGGCAGAAACACAGGCAATCGATGCGACTGAGATGCAACTTAAACAACTTGAACTCATGTCCGCTCTGCGGAAAGCGACTGGAGCCGTAAGCTCATTCATGCAGATGGAAGCATCGAATACTGGAACCTTGATCCTCGACAAGGAGCAGAAAGACCTCGCCGGAATGGTCGGCCTATGCTGCAATAACGGATGGGACATAGACATACATTTCCGTGATTTCGGCATCTACCGCACCGGACAGCTCCAGAGTGCAGTTTTTCCGTTGAATATAGCAATACTCAACCAATTCGCCTCAGACGAAGGACGCATAGAGTTTGAGGGTCCGGAAGGGGAACTCGACCTGATTCTCTGGCTTGACAATATACGAGACATCACCAAAGACTACGATTACAATGACAGCACGGCTAACATCCGAAGAAAAGGCAAAGCTAAGAAATAGCCTCCGTGACAAACGCCTGTACAATCTTCTTCAAGCCGTCTGCCCGACGTATGAGAGGAACCTTGACAGCGTGCGTCCATGCACCGAAGAAGTCCTGCAAAATGCAGTGGAAATCTTCGATGCTCTGCTTGGCATGTCGGATGAGGAAGCCTCAACATACTGCCGAAACATCTTCAACAGCACCTACTGCGGTTGGCGTGACAGCAGCGAAGTAGCAGGGAAGTCACCAAAGGAGGAAGAACTTAACACTACCTCTGCGCTCGTCCTCTATACCGTAACAACTCTTCTTACTCTCTCAAACGATCCAAGCCTCCTCAACTTCGCGAACATCATAGGCTATGAAGCAGACAAGGTTTGCCACGATGCCTTCGACAAGATAGAAAAATCATTCAAGCCGCAACTCGCCCGCGCCCTACAGGCAGGTCTTGCCGACTGGGTAAAAGAATACTTCGACAGCGAAGAGAGCGTAATCCCGTCAGCTCCTGTTGAGAATCAACCCTGCACCTCGAAGATTGCCCTGAGGAATGGCAAGACCAAAGACACTGGTCGAGGCAACAAAGTTAAGTTTATGAGGGTCATCATGGCCTTGTACAAAGCAAATTACTTTGAGTTGCCGGGTGGTGGGGATGTAGGAGTAGAAACTGTATTCAAAGCATTTGGAGATATGGTTGGGGAAGATTATTCCGATTACGCTGAACATCTATATTCAGCGGGGAATCATAATATTAACAATCCAGATAAAACTCTACAGGTATTTGAGGAACTGAAAAGAGGCTTCAAGAAGTACTTGGATGAGAAACCTGAAGAGTAATCACTAAGGAATAATACAATGGCAAAACATAAACAACTCATAGGAATAGATATCTTTTCTGGTGCAGGCGGACTGAGCCTCGGTGCAACTATGGCCGGAATTTCGGTACGCTATGCAATAGAGAAGGATAGCAATGCCGCAAAATCTTTTGAGGTTAATAACAAAGGGGCAAAAGTGATTTGCGGTGATATTCGTGAGGTAAAGTCTAAAGATTTCTTGAAGAAGAGAGAGAAGGTTTTCATAATCATGGGTGGACCTCCGTGTCAAGGCTTCTCGATGGCCAATACTATCTCTCGTACGATGGAAAACCCCAACAATGTCTTGTTTAGGGAATTTGTCCGTCTTGTCTCCGAGATTAAGCCTAAGTGGTTCGTCCTTGAAAACGTCTGGGGTATGACCAAGATGGAAGGTGGAGAAACCATAAAGATGGTGCAGGAATGTTTCGAGTCAATCAAGCCTGTTGGCTACAAAGTGAAGTGGAAAATCCTCTGGGCCGACGAATATGGTGTACCTCAACGGAGAATGCGCATGTTCATGGTTGGCAATAATCAAGGGATTGATTTTGAATTCCCTGAGCCGCAAGACCGTAAAGTGTCAGTTGAAGAGGCGATAGGCGACCTTCCTGTTCTACAGAATGGGGATATGATAGACTCGGCAGCATATTCACTTGATTTAGAGTCGGCAAGCTCATATGCTCAAATGATGCGGCAAGGTTCTACTGAATCACGGCAAAATTTTGTTTCTCGCAGCAATGACCTTGTGATGCGGCGTTATCAATATATCGGTCAAGGCGAGAATTGGCGTGCCATTCCTGATTTCTTGATGCAGAACTATAAGGATAAGCAACGTTGTCACAGTGGCATATACAAGAGGTTACGGGCTGACAAGCCTTCTGTAGTGATTACAAACTATAGAAAGAGTATGCTAATCCATCCTTATCAGAATCGAGGCCTTTCAGTACGTGAGGCGGCTCGATTGCAAAGTTTTCCCGATACTTTCATTTTTCAAGGCCCACACATGAGCATACAGCAGCAGATAGGTAATGCTGTTCCACCTCTTCTTGCAAAGGCCGTGATGGATAAAATACTTTCATATAACGAAAAGACAGATGAGTAAGGACAGGGAAATAATACCGCAAGCCGACACCCTAATGGGGTCTATGCGCTCGATGGGATATTCTTTCGAGTCTGCAATTGCTGATGTCATCGATAACAGTATCAGTGCAAATTGCAGAACGGTTAGATTGTTCTTTCCTGTCTCTCCAGCTGAAGAGCAGGTCGTGGCCATACTTGATGACGGCGACGGGCTGGATGCCGACTCTTTATATGAAGCCATGAGATATGGCAGTTCTGATTCTGAAGCAGAAAGAGAAGAGAATGATCTCGGTCGTTTCGGACTTGGAATGAAATCAGCTTCTCTATCTCAGTGTAGAATCCTCACTGTAGCCAGTATTATTGATGGGAAGATTAGTGCTTTCACATGGGACTATAACTATATCCAGGAGCAACGAAAGTGGATAGTCAAGCAACACGATGAGGCTGAAATCAAAGATCTTCCTCATATCCAATCATTACAAGAACTTAATCATGGCACTCTTGTGCTTTGGCGTGATTTCGATGTTCTTGCAAAATCAAGCGATGGTATTGTCTATAATGCACTTCAGGAGTTGCATGATAGGACTAATAGCCATATCGCCCTCATATTCCATAACTTCTTGTCTGCCAAAGGAAATGAGCAGATTAAGATGTATATAAACAAGAATAAGGTCAAGCCGCTTGACCCATTCTTGGAATCCCACCCAAAGACTACCTCTAAGAAGCGCATGGCTATCCCCATTAAAGATAGCAAAGGACGCGAGCAGCAGATATGGGTGAAACCTTATGTCCTGCCTTATGCTACAGATTTGAACGATGAACAGAAGCGTCTTATAGGTGGCATAGAGACATTGCGAATGAAACAAGGTTTCTATATCTACCGCAATAAGCGTCTTATTATCTGGGGTACATGGTTCGGCATGAAACCTCGAACAGAACTCACCAAGAATGCAAGAATTAGAGTAGATATTCCTAACTCTCTTGATGACATCTGGAGCATAGACATCAAGAAGCAAACAGCATCTATCCCCAAGCAGATTCAGCGCCAGTTGCGTACAAGGGTAGAGGAAACAATGGAAACTTCAATAAAGCAACAGACTCATAGGGGCAGGAAGGAAAATATTGATGACATTGACTATATCTGGGACAGGCTTGAAGGTCGTGATAAGACTTACTACTACCAAATCAACAGGGATAATAAAGTCTTCCAGATGATTAAGAGCAAGATGTCGGAAGAAGACTTTGTCCTCCTTGAAATGCTTGTTAAGGAGATTGAGCAGAATGTCCCGATTCAGCAGATTCATATTGACAAGTCAAATGAGGCTATAAGTCAAGAAGAGCAAGACCATCGCATCGATGAAGTATTGCAGTTGGGCGTGTATTATGTAAATCTTTCCAAATCGTTCGGAACCAAGTCGATAAAGGAAATCGTGACTGATCTGATGAAGACAGAACCGTTCTATAAATACCCGGAAGTCGAAGAAAAAATACTTGATAACTACAAGGATGAAATTAACTAACGACCTATACAACAATCTTTTGCTCATGATAAGAGCACAAATCTCGATGAAAAAGGCATCGGGTTTTGTGCCTGACGATGACAATATCAAGCAAATCATCGGACAGATGATTTATGCTTCAGGAGCCAATTGTGATGATGAGGATAAGCAACGCCTTTTGACGGATATTGAATACTCGGAATGCATTACCCATAAAATGGGAGATGCAATCTTTAATGAATATGACCAAGCGAAATGGTACGCTAACGAAAATATCGAGGATAAGTATTTCTGGGACAGGTATTATCGGTATTTGAAGTCATCGACTTCGATAGACGATAAGAGCATTAACTTGCTAAATGAAACCACCCTTCCTGATATTATGAACTGCCTTTTCAATCCAAAGGAAGAAGTTTCAGGAAAGAGATTAAAGAGAGGTCTTATCATTGGTGATGTGCAGTCTGGTAAAACGGCAACATATTCAGGACTTATCTGCAAGGCTGCTGATGCTGGATATAAGGTTGTCATTTTGCTCGCTGGTATAACTGAAAGCCTTCGTCAGCAGACTCAAGAGCGCATAGATGACGGAATTGTGGGCTACTCTATCAGGAAAGTAGGCAAGAAGGAAGTTGCCAGTGTGGTCGGAGTTGGAAAAGATAACAAAGAAAGACGCGCCAGTTCATTCACTACATGTGCTCGTGATTTTGTACAGGGGAGTCACTTGATTTCGACAACATTGTCTGAACACAAGTCTCTCGTGTTGTTTATCGTGAAAAAGAATGTTTCCGTTCTGACGAAGCTTCACGACTGGTTGAAGGACCAGAATATGGATGTTGTTACTCAAAGCATAAATCATCCAATGCTTCTTATTGATGACGAGGCAGATAATGCTTCTGTCAACACTAAGAAAGATGACACAGATCCTACTAAAACGAATGCCATTATTCGTAGAATCTGCAATCTTTTCCAGACTGCGAACTATGTGGGATTTACAGCAACACCTTTTGCGAATGTCTTCATTGACCCGGATTCTGTGGACAGCATGAAGAATGCTGACCTTTTCCCCGAACATTTTATTTATACTCTGCCAACTCCATCGTCATACATCGGTGCGGACAAGATTTTCTATGAAGATACGGAATATTATAGAAATCTCCGTTTTATAACCGACATTGAGGAACCAGACTATGATTCCGA
>ENA-UOIY01000123-UOIY01000123.1-human-gut-metagenome-genome-assembly--contig:-P114-NODE-123-length-125715-cov-31.351934_pt1 | contig 125715 bp, 114 predicted proteins | sample MGYA00242335_ERZ723882 | MGnify/ENA metagenome assembly ERZ723882 | reverse complement strand
TGCCGCACTGTGGGAGCCTCGGGCGGGAAAATAGGTAGCCGCCGGATACCAAACATCAAAAACACCTGTGTTGCACGGGCGTTTTTCTTAGTATATCAGGCACTTTTTGGAAATTCACCATCTTCGCGGCTTGTGCGCCTGCAACCTTTAAATATATGCTTTTGTCAGGCTTTTCTTTTCTCTTTGCTTCTTTCGTCTTTTCTTTTCGTCCGAAAAGAAAAAAAAAGAAGGGAAAACCCCAATGATTATTCTCCCGGGCAGGGCGAATTCGCTGTTTTACAGTTTATTTTATTGACAGGCGTTATATTGTCAAATTATACTTTTGCTATGATAAACAGGTTTTGCAAAAGAGCGGCGGCGCTGGTGCTGGCGTTGATAGGGATGGCCGCTGCATGCGGGTGCGCGAAAAGGGCGGAGGCGGACGCCACCTTCGTCATGCTCACCGCGCCCACGGTGGAGCCGATAGTCACCCCCGTGCCCACGCCGGAGAGCACGCCCCCGCCGAAAAAAACGCCAAAGGCCGAAAAAACGCCAGAGGATAATAAGAAAGAGGACGAAGCCAAAGAAAAGGAAAAGGAAAAGCCCAAGAGCACCGCAGACCAGAAGGAGGAAAAGAAGGCCTCCGCCAAGACACCCCACGCCAAGGACTATACTAAGGTCGATATAAAAAAGGCAAGCGGCACAAGGGTCACGGACTTCGAGACGGACAGGATAGACGGCGGAAAGCTGAGCCAAGGCTATTTTTCCGGCGGGACCATAACGCTTGTAAACGTATGGTCCACCACATGAGGTATATGCGTGGACGAGATGGGTCGTCTCGCAAATCTATATAAAGAATACAGGAACACCGGAGTGCAGTTCTTAGGTATATGCGCCGACGTATACGGCCTTAACGGGCAGACCTGCAGCGACGCGAAGGACTACATAGCCTCCACCGGCGCTGGCTACCCCCAGATAGTGGCCACAGAGGCACTGCTGCGCTATGTTTCGTATATGCCCAGCACACATATTTTCGACAGCTCGGGCAGGATGATAGCAAAGTACGCGGGCACTCTGAGCGAAGCCGAATGGATAAACGTGATAGAGACGCTTATGGCAAAATATTCATAAAAATAAAAGGGCCAGAACAGCCCTTTTTTGTTTGGATCTTAAAAATCACGGAGCGCTCATTTTGAGCATCTCTCGGGCAATATCGAACTTCAAAGAGGCGTATTCGTCGGTGGTAGGCACCTCCAGCATGACCAGCACCAGGCGCGCGTCCTTGTCCTCCGTATCGCAGCGGAAGCCGGCAAACCAGGATATCTGGCGGCTCTTGTCGTTGCCTATTTCGGCAGTACCGGTCTTTGCGGCCACGGTGACGGAGGTCACCTTCAGGGAACGGCCGGTGCCGTTGAGGTTGTGGTCAACCACGTCCTTAAGATACGGAACAATAATATCCAACGAATGCTGCTCTATTACGCCGCTCTTCCATACTTTGGGGCTGGCCCTGGAGACGTTGTTGTATTTTATGCCCTCAGTTTCATACAGGCCGTCCACTATATAGGGCTGCATTATATTGCCGCCGTTGGCAAAGGCGCAGAACATTGTGGCCATCTGCAGGGGGGTAGTCAGTATTTCGCCCTGGCCGTAGCCGCTGTCCGCAAGAAGCATGAGGGTAAGCTCGGTATCGTCGTTGTACAGCTGCGATTGGGCCACGTTCAGGTCAAAGGGCATGGTATCGCCAAAGCCTATGCTCTTCATGTAGCTGGTATAGTTGTCCCAGCCCATGAGCAGCGCGGCGTTGGCAAAGTAAATGTTATCGGAATGCACTATGGCGCTGCGCATGTTGAGGGGACTCAGACGGCCATACTTGACCTGAGTGCGCTTTATTTTGCTGCCGAGCCAGGTGCCATAGTCGGTAGGCAGCCAGTAGTCATCCACGATCTCGCCGGTGAAGACGTAGTTTTCATCCAACGTGCCGCTTTGCAGCGCCGCTACGGCGGTAAACGCCTTCAATACCGAGCCGGGAGGGTAAAGGCCCTGAGTAAGACGGTTATAAAGAGGCTTGTTGGCCTTGCTCAACAGCTCCGCGTAGTCTGCGGAGCTTATGCCCTTGGCAAAGGCGTTCAGGTCGTAACCCGGCCAGGAGGACATTGCCTCTATGGCACCGGTCTTGGGGTTCATGACCACTACCGCGCCTGCGGTAGTCTCACCGAAAAGCACGCTGTCCAGCACGAAGTCCAGCCGTTTTTGCAGCTTGTAGTCAATCGTGAGCTGAAGGTCCAGTCCGTCCTCGGCGGGCTTGGTGTACAGTGTGCGGCGGTTGGTGCCCTGAGAGGTGCAAATGTATATATGGTAGCCGTCATTGCCTCTCAGCTCTTTTTCGTATTTGGCCTCCAAACCGTTGCGGCCAACGTAGGAATCCGAGGTATACAGGCCGTTCTCGGCATCCCGGCCCTCGTTCAGCTCCTTGAGCCTGGCCTCCAGCTCTTCATCGCTGCCGGCGCTGACTATGCCTACATAGCCTAATGTATGGGCCAGCATGTCATTTTCGGGATAAGAGCGCACCGAGCCGTAGTTGCCGTAATCTATGCCTATGCCTTCTATTTCGAGAAGCTGAGCTTCAAGGTATTCTGGGAACTCGCCCTGATAGAACTGCTTGAGCACGGCAACGCCGTCGTAGGCCTTACTCAGCTTTTTGTCTATGGCCTCCCTGGTCATGCCGAGGAGGGAGGAGCACTTGTTGTAGAAGTAGTCGCGATTGGTGTCGTTCAGCCTGTCCGGCATGGCATAGACGGATATTTTTCCTTCAGTGGTGGCCAATACCTGCCCGCCGGCCATTATCTCGCCCCGCTTTGCGCTTATGCGGGCCACGCGGACTGTATCGCCCCATTCCATCTCGGGAAATATGAGATTTGGCGACCACTCTATGAACCACCTGTTGCGGGACTTTATGGCTACCATGCGATGCTCGCCGGATACGTCGCCCAAAAGGGGAGAGGAATATGTAGCGGTGAAGTTGACTATGGTGAATACCTCGCCCTCGTTGACTTGGATATTATCGTACAGTACGGAGGTTATCTCCAGCGCATCGAATATGTTCATGTATTTGGCGATAAACTGATTTTTGCTTATGAGCCCTTCTGATTCGCGGTTGGGCTCAAGCTTGGCCAAAGCCACATAGTCAGGCTTTTCATTGGGGTCTATGGGCTTGGAAGGGTCCACGCCGGCAGTCTCGTCAGGAATGAAGGTTACGGCGCCGTCCAGAAGGCTGTATGCCCCCTCATAGTCGCCGGAGGATATTTTAGACAAAAAATCAAGACACACCTGCTTGCCGCTTGAGCCGGTACAGCCCGGCAGCAGGCAAAGGCAGCTGGCCCATATCAGAATTATGCTTAAAGCTCTTTTCAACCCTGCTTCTCTTTCGCTCCCATGTTGAATAAATAATTGATTATAACAAAATTATAGCTTGGGGATAATCATATGTAAACGGCTGACAATAAAAGTTTACACAGGTAAATTTGACAGCATTGAGATGTATTGATAAAATAAACTAAGTGAAAGGGAACGCCATGGTTCGACGGAAAAAGAAAAAATCCATATCGGCACTGTTTTCGGGGCGCAGGAAAGGTACGCAGCAGCGCAGGGCGAGAAGCGCGAGCCGCCCCGGCTTCGGCTGGGCAAATATCGGCCTTATTGCCGCGGTATTGGCAGCGGGGGCCTTTTTCGCATGGGCGCTCATGTTCTCGGACGGACGGCTTAATATATATTTGAAGGACGGCGGTCGAACTCACCAATACCTTACGTGGAGGACCAATGCCGGCGAGTTCCTCACGGCAATAGGCGCGAAGCTGGACGAGAACGACACACTGTCGGTAGCGAAGGACGCGGAGCTTACCGACGGCGAAACCATAGAGATAACCAGGGCATACCCCATAGCGGTGCAGTCCGGCGGCAATACCGAGGTGATGTACCTCAGCTCCGGCACGGTGGGCGACGCGCTGGACAAGGCGGGAGTCACGGTAAAATCAGGAGACGAGATATCGGAACTCACCTTCCGGGATCTTGAGCCCGGCATGAAGATAAGCCACACCGCCGTGGATGTTACATACAAGGTATCCTACAAGACCCTTGACTACGACGAGATAATCAAAAAGGACGACAGGGAGTACGAGAGCTTCAAGAAGGTGGAGGTAGAGGGCAAGGACGGCAAAAAGCAGATAACCCAACGCATAACCGTAAAGGACGGCGTGGAGGTATCCCGGGAGGTCGTAGACCAGATAATCACCGAAAAGGCCGTGGACGAGATAATACGCGTCGGCACCAAGATACGCTACCAGACCAACTTCAAGGGAGAGACCAGACGCTGGAAGGAAGCCCCGAAGAACGGCGTAAACGGCTGGAAGAGCATGAAGGTGGACAAGATAACCGCCTATTGCACAGGTACCCGCACGGCCACCGGCACGACGCCCAAGCTGGGTACAATAGCCGTGAACACATATTACTTCAAATACGGCACCCAGTTGTATGTGAGGGGCTACGGCTACGGCACGGCAAGGGATACCGGCGCATTCAGAAAATATACCAACTCTTCCGGAAAGCCTATGAACCAGCTGGATCTCTGGTTCAACTCGGAATCGGAGGCGAGGCGCTGGGGAACAAAATACAACGTGACTATCTGGTATAAATAATGAGCACAGCTTCAGTAAAATGTGAACTTGAAAAATACGGCCTCACGCCCAACAGGGCGCTGGGGCAAAATTTTTTGGCCAGCGACGCCGCGGCAAGGACTATTGCCGAGGCTGCTTGTGAAAACGGATGTCCCGTCATAGAGATAGGACCGGGCATGGGGGCGCTGACTGCCGAACTGGTAAAATGCGCCCAAAGGGTAGCGGCCATAGAGATAGACAGACGCATGGCGGAGATAATCGCGGACAGGCTGCCCGAGGTACAGCTTATCAACGAAGACGCGCTAAAGGCGGATATACCGGGGCTTATAGCGGCCCTCGGCGGCAGGGCGAATATCGCGGCGAACCTGCCGTATTACATAACCACGCCGCTTTGCGTGAGGTTTTTATCCATAGGCGCAGACGGCAGCATACCCGCCATGACGCTTATGATGCAGAAGGAAGCGGCGGAGCGGTTCACGGCAAGGCCGGGGGACCGCGTATACGGGCCGCTGACGGTGCTTGCGGGGTATTATTATGAGGTTACTAAGCTCATGGAGCTGTCCCGGGATATGTATTACCCCCAGCCTGATGTGGACTCGGTAGTGCTGAAGCTTACGGCCAAGGGCGCGGAAAAGCTTTTTGAGCTGGAGTGGCTGCTGAACAGGGCATTTGCAATGCGCAGAAAGACTCTATCAAACAACCTCAGGGCTGCAGGAATATCGGACGAACGGCTGAAATCGCTGCTTGGAGCTTGCGGCATAGAGGGAAATATACGCGCAGAAAAGCTCACGGTGGCACAATTTGCAAATATTGCGCGGGAAATAGAGGCGCACGGGAAATAACGACAAAACCCTATAAAAAGCGATACTGTGGAAAAAGTGGATGAACGCCACTTTTCAGGCAAACTAACAAAGCCTTCGAGTCATTGACCCGAAGGCTTTGCAATACCGCGCACCCGAATCTCGACGTCACGTCCCATGGGCGTTTTCGCCATCAGGTTGCTACTCCCGGGCATGCCCGCGGCACACCTGCGCTTCCGCTTAATGCTGCTGCCTTCCGGCCCTGACATGGTTCACAGTGGCAAGTTGCACGGGACCCGGGGATCGACGCCCCACGATGGCGGCGGCCCCACAGGGGTGAGCCTCAAAACGGGGATTCAGCCCTGCTGTAGCGGATTGCAGGTATAGGGCACCGCTATCTCCCCGCTTAGCGCGGCAAGGTTATTTTAACAAGGCAGGGGCAATTAGTCAATAAAACGCACAAAAAAATTGCTTTGGAAGGGGGTCCAAAGCAATTGTCGGTTTGTTGTTGGTTTTGAAAGGGTTTCTCTCACTTGCAAGCTTATTATAACCCGCGGGGAGACGGAAATCATCACAAAAGTATTACAATCTGCTGAAATGTTCATTAAGTTTTAAAGAAATATTTGTTTTATGGGCCGTTTGAGGTATAATCATGCCGTCAGGCGACCCAAACTCCATATAGGAAAGGAAAAGGCAAAATGAAAAGGACGATAAGGATAGAAGGCATGATGTGCGGCCACTGCTCCGGCAGGGTAAAGAAGGCGCTGGAGGCCGTGGCGGGAGTTGAGACCGCGGAGGTGAGCCACGAGACAGGCATGGCAGCAGTGACCCTGAACGGCCACGTATCCGACGAGGCGCTGGCCAAGGCCGTGACCGATGCGGGCTATAAGGTAGCGGGCATAGAGTAGCGTCTGCACTTTTGGTGCATGAAATATGCCCCGAAGCTGTCCTTTACAGCGAAGAACGGCGGGGTGTATAATGAACACGATGGAAAAACAGGCAAGGGACAAAAAGGAGAGGCTTCGGCATCTCCTTTTATTTTTTGCCTGCACCAGGCATCATCGCGATGAAAAATACGGCGGCCCGCCGAAAGGGGCAGAGAAAAGCGACGGTATACCGCCGCTTTTTTGTTTCAGGAGGAAAAATGATATTCAGAAAGGAAAAGGAGCACGGCGTACTCACCGAGGAGGAGATTCTGGACATGGCCCGGGACATTGCGGAAAACGACCCGGCCTACATCATAGGCTCCATGCTCATCAAAAGCGTGTGCGACGATACCGGCCTCGACGAGGGGGCTGCCTTCAGCATGCTGCTGGACGGGGGCGGAATGCCCAAGGGCATAGCCGCTATCAGCGCCAGAGCTGCAAACGACCTCATGCGCCTCTACAAGGAGGGAGGCATAGAGGGCGAAATTGACAGCTATCTGGAGGACGAGAGGTTCGTGAAGATGCTGCTGGAGATGCCGGTAAAGGCGGCGCTCAGGCTTTATGCCGCCGAGTGCAACGCAGATGCCGCCGCCAAGGCGGAGCGTGAAAAGGGCGCTATGGACGTGATGGAAAAGCTGGCGGCCCGCAGGGCGCTGCCCTCGCCCATAAAGGGCAATACCCCCGCCGCCGCGGATACGGACTACGCCAACATGCCCACCAGGGAATTCAACCTCATAAAGGAAAGACTGATGCGCGCCGCCAGCGAGGGCAGGCGCGTTTCGTTGTAAAGGCATAAAAAGGAAGGAGAAAAATAATGAGTATCAACACTACCGCAAACACCGCAGGTACCACCAAGCTCAACAAGACCTTTTACGACCGCCAGCTGCTGGAAAGCGCCAAGACCCGCTTTGTACACGCCAAGTACGGCCAGAAGCGCCCTATTCCCAAGAACAGCGGCAAGCGGGTGGAATTCCGCAAGTGGAACCTCTTTGACGCAAACGACGCCATGGAGGCACTTCAGGAAGGCGTTACCCCTGCCAGCCAGGCTCTGTCCCAGAGCAACGTAGAGGTGGAGGTGGCCCAGTACGGCGCATACGTGGAGGTATCCGACCTGCTGGACATGACCGGCTATGACCAGGTAATCTCCGAGAGCGCGGAGCTGCTGGGAGAGCAGCTGGGCACCGTGGTGGAGTGGGTCACCCGCGATGCCATGAACGCCGGCACCAATGTGCAATACGCAAACGGCAAGTCCGGCCGAGGCGAAATAACCGCCGCCGATAAGCTGACCGTGGCGGAGATACGCAAGGCGGTGCGCACCCTCAAAAAGGCCAAGGCGCGTCCCTTCGGCGATGAGGGCAGAAAGCCCCACTTCATCTGCATCTGTTCCCCCGAGGCCACCTATGACCTTCAGAGCGATTCCCTCTGGCAGGACGTATCCAAGTACTCCTGCGCGGAGCAGATATATTCCGGCGAGATCGGCCGCCTGTTCGGCGTGGTATTCGTGGAATCCACCGAGGCAAAGGTGTTCTCACAGAGCGTGCTGAACAAGGTGAAGACCGCCACCAGCTCATCCAAAACCTTCGTGCTCAAGAACAGCCCAAAGGACGCGGAGGCGGCGTATCTCTCCACTGCGGGAAACAAGATAAAGATAGGTACCGCCGAGTATACCGTAGCCTCCTTTGACGCGGCTACCAATACCGTCACCCTGTCCGACAATGCCACCCTTACCGCCGACGCCATAGTATACAGCGAGGACGCGGGCAGCATAGACGGCACTACCAAGGCGGGCGCCGACGTGCATTCCACGCTTATTTTCGGCAGGGACGCCTACGGCATAGTGGACGTGGGCGGCAGCGGAGCCCTTCAGATCATCATAAAGCCCCACGGCAGCGCAGGAACCTCGGATCCTCTGGATCAGCGCGCCACCGTAGGCGCAAAGGTAGCGGCATATGCGGCAAAAATCCTCAACGAGCTGTGGATAATCCGCATTGAGCACGGCGTAAGCGCATAAATAACATCAGGAAATAAGTACGAAGGTACTGTTTCATATCCCTTTCAAGGGGGCCGAGGGGAAACCTTCGGCCCTTTTTTATTTGAGCAGAGAAAAGCTGAGAGAGTCAAGGAGGAAAGACAATGAATTACATAACCGATAAGGAAATAGACGCCATACAGGGCGACATGGGCGAGACGCTGAGAAAGCAGCCCCGAGTGCGCATGCGCATAGAGGGCAGCGGCTACTGGGAGGGCGGCATAAACGGCTGGTTCTTCAGGGTACGCCGGGGAGAGGAGACAGAGCTGCCCAAGTCCATTGCGGAGCTTATACAAAGAAGCGAGCAGGTGGCGGTGATGGGCGAGCGGGAGGTAAAGGCCTACAGGGGCGTTGGCAGAAGGGTGGCGCAGGTATGACGCTGAACGACATCATCGTATCCGCACTTGCCCAGCTGGACCGCGGCCACGACGCACAGAGCCTGGACGTATGGCGGGACAAGTTCACCCGCTTTGCAAACGACGGCGTGACGGACATCTGCGCCACATATAAGCCCCGGCGCACAGAGACTATCGACACCAGGGACGGCACGTTTACCACCGCAATGCTGTCGAGGGGCTGCCGCAAGGTGCTAAGCGTAAAGCGCGACGGCCGGGAGGAGGACTTTTACGACGGCGACGCTTCCGAGGTGATAGTCACCTCCGGCGGTCCCGGCAAAATTGAGGTGACGTACCGCTCGGTGCCAAGGGAGATGTTTGCGAGCACGGACGAGCCCGACATACCCGCATACATGCACGGATTGCTCGTAAGCTACGTCGTGGGCCGCGAGAGGGCTGCGGGGGACGTTTCCCAGCAGCGGGGCGGCAACATCTACTTCCAGATGTACGAGGCCGGCAAGGCCGCCATACGGCCACATCTGGGCGGCGGAACCAGCCAGCGCATAGTGAACAGGTGGTGAAGCCCATGGCCCGCAAGATATACAGGATAGACGAGTTCATGGGGCTGGATCAGTCCATGGGCGAAAACGGCATGGCGGCCTCATACAGTCCCGACGCCTGCAACATGGACACGGCGGACGGCGAGCTTACCGTAGCCAAGGGCTACACCAGGTACATAACATCAGCAGTTCCGGGTACCGAGGCCATACGCCGCATGTTCCTTTTCCATTCCGGCAGCGGCGATCAGGTGATAGTGGTAACGGGCGGCAGCGTATACGCCTACAGGGAAGGCGTCTGGGTGCTCATATACACCTTTACCGGGGGACTCACCGGCGGAAGGGTGGATTTTACCGAGGCCCGGATAGACGCCACGGATTATCTCCTTATCGCCAGCGGCGAGCAGCAGATAGTCAAGTACAACGGCGCACAGGCGGCGCTTTTCGGCAGCAGCGACGGGCTTTCGGATAAGCCGGTAAGCTACCTTGCTGCTTACAGAAGCAGACTCTTCGCGGCCGGGGACAGCAGCTGTCCCAACAGGCTTTACTGGTCCAAGCTCCCGGGCGGCAGCCGCACCATAGAATCCTGGGGCGAGGAATCCGGCTCGGTCAACGTCTCCGGAGGACATACCGAGATAGGCGCCAGCGCCGGCGACCCCATAGTAGGCCTTGCGGCGCTTTCCAACCAGCTGCTCATATTCAAAAAGCGCAGCCTTTACCGGCTCATAGGCGACAAGCCATCGAATTTTACGGTGGAACGCATAGATTCCGACGTGGAGACGGCGGCGTATACCTCCCTCGTAATGAGCGGGGATATGCTGTACTTCATGACCAAGGGAGGCCTATGCAGGTTCAACGGCGTATCCGCAGCGCTCATGCCTGACGCCCGGCGGATAAAGAAGCTGCTTTCAGGCGCCGACGTATCTCTTTCCAAGGGGGCGGCGGCCCGCAGCAAGCTTTACTACTCATTCGACGACGCCAAGGGCGGCGGCATCATTGAATACGACCTTGTGCGGCACACCTACATGCTGCGCCGCGGCTTTGACGTAGGCGACATAGCCTCGTGGGACGGAAGGCTGTACATAGTCAATTCCGGCCGCTACGTGTGCCTCTTCGACGACGGCAAAAGCTACGACGGCAAGAACATCGAGGCCTGGTGGCGCACACCTGAGACGGATCTTTTCGACAAGAGCGGCGTAAAGGCCATGCGGTCCCTCTGCTTCAGGGGCCACGCCCAGGGCGCCGCCACAGCCATGAACGCGGAGGTGAGCGTGGGCAGCGCAAGGACTGCCACAAGGGTGCTGCTGCCTACGGAGGAGAGCGAGGTAGTGGAGGTGCCGCTTAAAAACGAGGGCAGGACATTTTCGCTCAGGATCGCCAACGAGGCGGGAGGCCGCTTCACTCTGCGCGGCGGCATAGAGCTTTCATTTGAAACCTGGAGGAGGGTGGAATAAATGGCTCTTGATATGCGGGCGCTTTACTATGTGACGCTGCCGGATATAAAGGACGCGGAGCTTTACAGAGAGACGGTAAAGGCCAACGAAAACAACCTTAATCAGAACTTTACGGCCATTGCCCAGAAGATAGAGGAGCTGGAAACGCGGCTTTCCGCCCTCGAATAGGCAAGGCAGTACAAAAAGGAGGAAAACACCATGGCAAAATATTATATGAACGGCTACACACCTCCAGAGGGAGTGAATTCCGCATCAAAGGTAAAGGAATACCAGCGGCAGCTCGGCGTAAAGGCGGACGGCATATGGGGGCCTGATACCGACGCGGCATACAGGGCCAGCCTTAACCGCAGCGCCCAGCGGCAGACCCAGAGCAGAAGCGGCTTTGACTGGGGGGGTTCCGGCAGGAACGAGGCATTTGACGGCTACTACAACGCCATAAGGAACAGCCTGTCCGTCCCGACCGTGACGGTAAAGGCGCCCAGCGCCGGCGAGGTGAAGGACATGTGGAGCGGGGTGCTTCGCCCCAGCGCCGACGCCGCCATAGAGCGGCGCAACAGGGCGGCCGAGCGCGAGATGGCCGAGATAGACGCGGATGCCGTTTCCCGGGGTATGGGCCAGAGCAGCTATGTAACATCGGTAAAGGCCCGGCAGATGGAGGAGGCCCAGGACGACATAAGCGACATTGAGGCGCAGTACGGCGCGGCGCTGGCAGAGAAGATATACGATACGCTGTACAAGTACGATCAGATGAGCTTAAACGCCCAGCAGTACAACGCGGAGGCTCACGCGGCTGCGCAGAAGACCGCACTCAGCATGGCGTCGGACTGGTACAATCAGTACCTCAGCCAGCAGAACGCCGCCATCGCCGCCGCGGCAAAGGGAAGCTCCTCTAAGTCGTCAAAGGGCGGCTCCGGCTCGAAAAAGAGCAGCCTTTCCAGAGAGGACTACACCGAATATGTACGCAACCTCACCGCCGAGCAGCGCAGGCAGCTCTTCAGCAGCGAAAACAGCTATTGGAGCAGCAGGCGCGAGGAGATATACTCTGCCCTCGGCAAAACCCTTTACGATAGCCTTAAGAAGAAATACGGCGGTTAAGGGGGTGCCTATGGCTGCGGTAAAAAAGACCTTCGATATTGCGCTGGACATAGCGGACGCTGGGGCGAACCGGGAATTCACGGTGGTGGACGGGGACAACGGCAACGTGCTTGCCATACTGCTCACAGACGGGGGCTACCCGGTAGACCTTACCGGGTGCCGGGTCATAGCGGTGTTCTCAAAGAGCGACGGCACCGCCTGTCAGGACAGCTACGATGCTGACGGCGGCATAACTCTTTGCGGCACGCTGAACAATCAGGTGGATATAGAGCTTTTTGCGGGTTCCGTGGCTCCCGGAACGGTGGAGTGCGAGCTCCAGATATACTCGGATCCCAGCCTTTCCACCCTCGTCACCACGGCAAAGTTCAACTTTGCCTGCCGCAAGGCTATTTTTTCCGGCGAAACGCTGACCTCTGCGCCGCAGTACCCACAGCTTACTTCCCTTATGGAGAGGGTGGAGGTGCTGAACGCGGAGACTGCCGCTGCGGCGGGGGCGGCAAACTCAGCCGCGGCGGACTGCAGGGCAGCAATGGAGGGAAACGTCACAACATGGAAAATACTCAGATACTCTTAAACCAAAAAGGAGGGATTGCCTATGGCAGTATACCTTGGAAATGAGCTGGTGCTGGCAAACGGCGTGGGCGGCACAAGCCTTGCCAACGGCCACGCCTCCACCCACGCAAAGGGCGGCAGCGATGAACTGGCCCCGGCGGACATAGGGGCGGCGGAGGAGGTACATACACACACGGAATACGCATTAAAGCCGGTAAGCATGGTAGTTGAGCTGCCGCTGGACGGCTGGGTGGTGGGCACATACAGCTGCACACAGGCCATAAGCGTGGACGGAATGAGAAGCGGCAAGTACGCCATAGTAGGCCCCGTACCAAAGGACTGGGACGAATACGTGAGGGCTAACGTACACTGCGCCGTACAGGGATACAATTCACTCACGTTCTTAGCCGACAAAAAGCCGGCCACGGACCTCCGGGTAAACGTGCTGATATGGGGGTAGGATAGTATGCTTTTCAATCTCGTATGCGGCGTGAACTACAGCATGGGAATAGCCTCCGGCAGCTTTGATGGCATAGACAGCTCGAGGGTGCTGACCGTGAACAAGACAATAGACCCGCTGGCGCTCGTCATAAAGACCACGGTGGGCTCCTCCAGCGAGCTTATAGTGTACTACAGGGAAAAGCCCACGGACAGCTTTTCCACAGTAGTGGGCGGGAGCGTGCCGGTATCCTGCAGGCTGCTGGGCGAATACAGCACAAAGCTGCTGCTGACGGTGCATAACGCCAGCGCCGCAAACTGTGCCGGCGTTGAATACTATATATTGGGGGTGAAAAAGCAATGACAGCCACGGAAAAGGATCTTAGCCTTATGAAGGTACACGTATTCAAGACCGTGGACGAGTATGAGGCGGCAAGGAGCGGCGGCCTGATAGGCGGGGACGACCTCGTCATCACGCCGGATACCGGCGCCATAGACGGCGAGATGTCGGATACCTCCACAAACACAGTGCAGAACAGGGTCATAAAGGCCTATGTGGATTCCGCCATAGCCGCCGCAATAGCTTCCCTTAATCAATAAAGGAGAGAGCATATATGACAGAGCTGTTCATAAAATACCTTAAAGGCCATGTGGGCGACATATACGTATGGGGCGCCCAGGGCGAAACAAATATAACCGAGAAATGGATACGCCGGCGGGAAACCGGCGAGAAAAACGCCGAACGCGCCATAGCCCTGTGGGAAAAGCGTAAGGCGGAGGGCAGGAGCCCTATCGCCGCCTTCGATTGCAGCGGGCTGATAGTGAAGTTCCTGCTGGACAATAAGCTCATAAAGAGCGACATGTCCTCCCGGGGGCTGTACTCCGCCTGCGAAAAGCTGAACGACAGGAGCCAGCTTGCTCCGGGGGACCTGCTTTTCCGCCATAACGGCAAGCGGATACATCACGTTGGCGCATATATCGGCTGCGGCCTCGTAATAGAGGCAATGGGCCGGGACGACGGGGTGGTGCTCAACTGCCTGGATTCAAACGGCGCTGGCTACTGGAACAGATACGGCAGGCTGCCCGTACTGAAGGACAGCGGGGAAACGGAAGAGGTATACGAATGCTGCAAGGGGGAGGACTGTCCCTGCCGGCAGCTTATGAAGGAAATACTGAAAGGAGAAAACAATGAACAATAATCTGATAACAGGGGTGCTGGCAGGAGTGAGCGGTGTGCTCAGCTACATTTTCGGCCCCTGGGACGCCATGATAATGGTGCTCATAGCAGTAGTGGCCTTGGATTACATCACGGGCGTGGCTTATGCTGCGGTATCAAAGACGCTAAGCAGCGTTATAGGCTTTAAGGGATTGCTGAAGAAGGTCTTCATATTCGTACTGGTGGCGCTTTCCACAATGCTTGACAAGCTGGTGCCCGCCACAAACGGTGCGGTGAGGAGCGCCGTATGTATGTTCTACATCGCCAACGAGGGGCTTTCCATACTGGAAAACGCGGGCCGCATCGGCCTGCCCATGCCGGAGGCGCTGAAGGGTGCGCTGGTGAAGCTCAAGGACGGGAAGAACGATACGGCCGAGGGCAAATAATTATGGGGGGCGAAAGCCCCCTTATTTTTTTGTACGGAATTGTGGGTCATACTTGTCGGTAAGTTTTATCTGCGCTCTTATCCGCGGCACAGTAAGAACTGTATACGGGTCATAGGTGTGGTTGAATTTCATTTCGGCTATCATCTGGTCGAGCTTATACATAGCCATATCAAACATGATATTATTCCTTCGGGCAGACGTGATATAATCGTGTTCTTCTTTAATATAGCGCATTGCGCGCTTTCTGCGCTCAAAATCATATTTGTAAAAGAGACGTTTAGGCAGGGTACATACACTTCGTATCCGGCGTTTTGTACGGCACATATCATCACCTCGATTAAAGAATATATAAAAAACGGCGAAAAGTCAACTGATTGAGAACGTTTTGATTAAATTGGTGACTACAAATGCGGGGTATACTAACAGTAAACGCGAGGTACTCAACATGGTTGACTTTGGAATTAAATTAGCAAAGCTGCGGGAGAACAAAAGGCTCTCTCAATCTCAGCTTGCCGCAAGGTTGGGTATAACCAAAAGCATGGTGTCAGCCTATGAAAACTCGGCGCGTATGCCTAGTTATGCTGTACTCTTGAGGATTGCAGGCATGTTTAATGTGTCCCTGGATTACCTGCTTGGAACGGAAAATCAGATCATATTCAGAACGGATGGGCTTAGCGAAAGCCAGATAGCGATAATAATGGATATAATCGAAGAATTCAAAAAATAAAGCCCCGTAAATACGGGGCAAAAACGGGGGCTGTGCCCCCGTTTTTTTGTTTTTGGCTTAAGACTTCTCGACGCCCAGCGTGACGCTTTCGCCGTTTATCTCCCAATCCTTCACATAGCCGGACGCGCCCGGCTTGATGGAGTCGGCAAGGGTATCGGCGGCGATTTCCGCGCCGTGCCTGGCGAATATACCCTCGATAAGGCTGTTGCCGTGGTGGGAGAGCACTATGTGGTCGGTGACCTCAAAGCCCGCCTCCTTGCGCATGGTCTGCACCTTGGATACTATTTCGCGCACGAAGCCCTCCTCGATGAGCTCAGGGGTGAGGTTGGTGTCAAGCACCACGGAGAGGTCATGCTCGGTGACTGTCACGAAGCCGGCGTTCTCCTCGGTGGAGACAAGCACGTCCTCGGCCGCCAGGGATATCTCGGTGCCGTCTATGTCGAACTTGTAGCTCTCGCCCCTGTTGTGGGCGGCTACCACCGCGTTTCCTACGCCTTCGCCCGCCAGATACTGATTGATCTTGGGCAGGAGCTTGCCATAGCGGGGGCCCAGGGTCTTGAGCTGGGGCTTTACCCGGTAGCTGATGAAGGAAGAAGCGTCGTCAACGAATTTAACTTCCTTTACGTTCAGCTCGTCCGCTATGATGGATACGTACATATCGGGCAGCGCCTTTCCCTGCACGTACATGGAGGCAACGGGCTGGCGGTTCTTGATGTTCGCCGCGTTGCGGGCGCTGCGGCCCAGCACTACGATATCCAGCACGGCGGCCATGTTGGCCTCAAGCTCGGGGTCGATGAAGCTCTCGTCCTTCTTTGGCCAGTCGCAAAGGTGTATGCTCTCAGGGGCGCTCTTATCCACCGTCCGTACCATATTCTGATACATGGTCTCGGACATGAAGGGGGTGAAGGGGGCGGATATCAGCGCCATGGTCTTGAGCACGGTGTAGAGGGTCATGTAGGCGGCCTCCTTGTCGGCGGTCATATCCTTGCCCCAGTACCGCTCGCGGCAGCGGCGGACGTACCAGTTGGAAAGGTCGTCCATGAAGTCCTGCATCTCGCGGCCCGCCTCGGTCATCTTCAGGTCGTCAAGGTATGCCTCCACCCGGCCCATGAGGGTGTTCAGGCGGGAAAGTATCCACCTGTCCATGGGGGTCAGGTTTTCGCGCACCAGCTTATGCCGGGTGGGGTCGAAGTTATCTATGTCCGCATAAAGAATGTAGAAGGCGTAGGTGTTCCAGAAGGTTCCCATATACTTGCGCTGGCTTTCGGATACGGCCTCTGCGGAGAAGCGGTTGGGCAGCCATGGCATGGAGCTGGTGTAGAAATACCAGCGCACAGCGTCTGCGCCCTGATTGTCCAGGAGCACCCAGGGATCTACTACGTTGCCTATGTGCTTGCTCATCTTGCGGCCTTCCTTATCCTGAACGTGGCCCAGCACGATGCAGTTGAGGAAGGCGGGGGAATCGAACAGGCAGGCCGCTATGGCGGAAAGGGTATAGAACCAGCCGCGGGTCTGGTCTATGGCCTCGCTGATAAAGTTTGCGGGGTAGCGGCGCTCAAACTTATCCTTGTTTTCAAAGGGATAGTGCCACTGTGCGAAGGGCATGGAGCCGGAATCGAACCAGCAGTCTATGACTACGGGCTCGCGCCTCATGGTGCCGCCGCACTCGCACTTCCAGGTGAGGGGATCCACATAGGGCTTATGCAGTTCAACGTTCTCATCGCAGCCGGTAAGCTCGGAGAGCTCTTTACGGCTGCCGACAACGTGTATCTTGCCGCACTTGTCGCATACCCATACGGGCAGGGGGGTGCCCCAGTAGCGCTCACGGGAGATGCCCCAGTCTATTACGTTCTCCAGGAAGTTGCCCATGCGGCCTTCCTTGATGGTTTCGGGGATCCAGTTGATGCGGCGGTTGTAGTCTATAAGCCTGTCCTTTACCTTGGTCATGGCTATGAACCAGGAGGAACGGGCATAGTAGATAAGCGGCGTGTCGCAGCGCCAGCAGAAGGGGTAGCTGTGCTCAAACCTGGGGGCGGCAAAGAGAAGGCCGCGCTCGTCCAGATCCTTGAGCACCATGGGGTCGGCCTTCTTTACGAATACCCCGTCCCAGGGGGTGCCGCCGCACATTTCGCCCTTGGAATCCACCATCTGCACAAAGGGCAGGTCGTATTTCTTGCATACCCGGTAATCGTCCTCGCCGAAGGCGGGAGCGTTATGGACTATGCCGGTACCGTCGGTGGTGGTGACATAGTCGTCCACCATCACATAAAAGGCGTCCTTGCCGCCGGCGGCCTTGCGGGTGCATTCAAAAAGGGGCTCGTAGTGCTTGTATTCAAGCTCCCGGCCGACGACCTCTTTTATTATCTCGGTGTCGTGGCCCTCCAGCACCGTCCCTATAAGATCCTTGGCCATTATGAGGGTCTCTTTGCCGTCCACCCTTACGTATGCGTAGGTCACGTCGGGATTGACGCAGAGGGAAACGTTGCTGGGCAGCGTCCATGGCGTGGTGGTCCAGGCCAGGAAGTAGGTGTTCTCCTCATCGGGCACCCTGAAGCGGACGGTGGCGGAGGTCTCCTTGACCTCCTTATAGCCCTGAGCTACCTCGTGGGAGGAGAGGGCGGTGCCGCAGCGGGGGCAGTAGGGGACTATTTTGTGGCCCTTGTAGAGAAGGCCCTTTTCGTATATGGCCTTCAGCGCCCACCACTCAGACTCTATATAGTCGTTGTCATAGGTGATGTATGGGTTATCCATATCCGCCCAGAAGCCCATGCGGTCGGACATTACCTCCCACTCGCCCTTGTACTTCCATACGGATTCCTTGCACTTCTGGATGAAGGGAATAACGCCGTACTGCTCTATCTGCTCTTTTCCGTCGAGGCCCAGCTCCTTTTCCACCTCCAGCTCAACGGGAAGGCCGTGGGTATCCCAGCCGGCCTTACGCAACACGTCGTAACCCCGCATGGTCTTGTAGCGGGGGATTATATCCTTCATGGCACGGGTCAGTACATGGCCTATGTGGGGCTTGCCGTTGGCGGTCGGCGGGCCGTCAAAGAAGGTGTAGGCGGGGGCGCCCTGCCGAAGCTGGACGCTCTTTTCGAATATCTGGTTATCCTTCCAGAATTTCAGCGTTTCCTTCTCGCGTTCCACGAAATTCAGCGTGGTCGGAACTTTCTTGTACATCTGCTTCTCCTTAGTGTTTTATAGCTTCTTTAAAATGATTTTTTTCGGGCAAAATAAAAGCGCCCCGAATATCGGGACGCAGTATTGCGCGGTACCACCCGAGTTGGCGCGGCGCGCCCTCTCTGCCGCGGCATGTCATAGCCGCGTGCCCGTGTAACGGAGGGCTGCCGTCCGGCGTTAATGGCAAAATACGTTTTCGCGCCGGCGCTCGCGGGTGATGCGTGTGGGTGGAGACGCCGCAGCCCTCGCACCGCAAAAACGGGCCGCTCTCTTTGGCTTCCGGTCCCACCGTGTGTCCCGGTCATAACTTTACAATTACTTATTATATTATTCCAGTTCTTTTTTGTAAACCCCTTAATTCAGGGACAAAAGTGGTATGCGTCACGTTTTTTTCACTTAAATTTGATTATTTGAGGTATGAATAGGTAAATTTTTGTGTTACTATTAGATGGATAGTTTAAACTCGTAGGTGGTATGCTTAGCCATAGGACTTTGCGGGGGGCATACCGGGGAGGTAAAAATTTGAAGAGAAGAAACCTTACAACACCGATAGTGTATCTTATAATGCTGGGAATAATCGTTCTGCTGGTATCCGGCTTCGATCTTTCCGGCGATAAGGTCAAAAAGATAAGCTATTCGGAATTCATAGATGACGTCCGCAACGGCAGGGTACAGGCGGCGGAGGTCACCGAGCTGAAGCTCGTGGGCTTGTACTCCGACAGCAAGATAAGCATGGAAGTCTTCCCGCAGGAGGCGGACTTCTACACCTATATACCTTCCGTGGATATTCTCAAGGATGACATGGATAAGGTTACCGCCGAGCTTACCGGCAGGGAAGCCAATGACATAACCCAGGCGGATTATCCCTTCTCCCTCGTGCTGAATCCCGCTCCCGGCCCCTCCATACTGGAGACCCTGCTGCCCTACATACTGCTCTTCGGCGGCCTGGCGCTGTTCTATGTCCTTATGACCAGGGCCCAGGGCGGCGGCAATAACATAATGAACTTCGGCAAGAGCCGCGCCCGCACGAACATGGACGGCAGGAATAAGGTCACCTTTGCAGACGTTGCAGGCGCCGAGGAGGAAAAAGAGGAGCTCAGAGAAGTGGTAGAGTTCATGCGCTCCCCCAAGCGGTTCACCGCCATGGGCGCACGCATACCCAAGGGCTGTCTGCTTGTAGGCCCTCCGGGCACAGGTAAGACTCTGCTGGCCAAGGCCGTAGCCGGCGAGGCGGGCGTACCCTTCTTCTCCATCTCCGGTTCAGATTTCGTGGAAATGTTCGTGGGCGTCGGCGCCAGCCGCGTGCGTGACCTGTTCAATACGGCTAAAAAGTGCGCGCCCGCTGTGGTGTTTATAGACGAGATAGATGCCGTTGGCCGTCAGCGCGGTGCGGGCCTTGGCGGCGGACACGACGAGCGGGAGCAGACCCTTAACCAGCTACTGGTGGAGATGGACGGCTTTGCGGTAAACGAAGGCATAATAGTGCTTGCCGCCACTAACCGACCAGACATACTCGATCCCGCACTGCTGCGTCCGGGCAGGTTTGACAGGCAGATAACCGTGGGCTATCCCGACGTTAAGGGACGGGAGGCCATACTCGAGGTTCACGCCAAGGGCAAGCCCCTCGCCAAGGACGTGGATCTGGGAGTGCTGGCAAAGCGCACCAGCGGCATGACCGGCGCTGATCTTGAAAACGTGCTTAACGAGGCGGCCATACTTGCGGCCCGCTTCAAGAAGAAGGAGATAACCATGGTGGAGCTGGAGGAGGCCATAACCCGCACGGTTGTGGGCCCCGAAAAGCGCAGCCGTGTAGTTACCGAGGAGGATAAGCGCATCACCGCCTATCACGAGGCGGGACACGCCATAGTAGCCCTGAAGATGGAGCACTGCGATCCTGTACACGAGGTATCCATAATACCCAGAGGACAGGCGGCGGGCTACACCATGACCATGCCCGACAACGACGACAGCCACATTTCCCGGGGCAAGATACTTGACCAGATAGCCATGAGTATGGGAGGCCGTGTGGCCGAGAGCATAGCCCTTGACGACATATGCACCGGCGCCATAGGCGACCTGAAGCACGCCAGCGACCTTGCCCGCCGCATGGTCATAGAGTTCGGCATGAGCGACGAGATAGGCCCCGTGTTCCTGGGCGGCGATTCCGAGGTGTTCATAGCGAAGGACTGGGGACACCAGCGCAGCTATTCCGAGGAGGTGGCTGCCAAGGTGGATAAGGAGATCCGCAGGATACTGGAGGAGCAGTTCGAGCGGGCGAAGCAGGTGCTGCTCCACGAGCGGGAGGCGCTGGACCGGGTAGTGAAGTATCTTATAGAGTACGAGCGCATAACCGGCGAGGAATTCGAGAAGATATTCCATAACGAGCCTGTGGAGCTGGTATCCTATAAAGAGCGGAAGGAAGCTCTTGAAAAGCCGGACGAGGAGGAAAAGCCAGAGGACGAATCCGATGACAGGACAGGGGATGAGCCGGAGCAGCGCCATGAGGGCAGCGGTGAGGACAGCTCCGAGGATAAGCCTGAGAAAGAGGCGGAACAGAAATTCTACCGGCCCGGCGGATTCGACGACGAGGATAAATAAAAAAGCTTTCGGGCGAAGACGATGCTTCGCCCGATTTTTTTGAGGATAAAGCCAAAAATGGAAAAATTCGACCTGCACATACATTCCAACATGTCAGATGGCACCTTTGACCCGGAGGCTATCCCCACCCTGGCAAGGGTGCAGGGGGTATGCTATATGGCCCTTACGGATCACGATACGGCCGCAGGCTGCAAGCGGGCCATAGCCGCGGGGCAAAGCATAGGAGTAAAGGTAATACCCGGCATAGAGCTGGATGTGGAGTTTCCGACGGAACTTCACATGCTTGGGCTGAACATAAACCCTGACAGCCCTGCCATGGTGAAATTCGAAGCATGGCGGGGGGAGAGCAGGCGTCAGCGCAACAGGGCCATACTGGACAAGCTCAGCGCATTTGGCATACCTGCCGGGGAATACATGGAGCACAGCCGCGGCAACGATACACGGCTGCACATCGCCAAGGCAATAATCGCCGCGGGGTATGCGGATACCATGCCTGAGGCGTTTGAAAAATACCTGAATCCGGGCTGCCCCGGCTTTGTGCCCGGTGTACGGCCCTCTAAAAAAGAGGCGATAGAGCTTATACTGGAGTCCGGCGGCAGGCCGGTGCTGGCTCATCCCTGTAAGATAAAGGCGGACGCGGATAAGCTCATAAGGGAGCTTGCGGACTACGGCCTATGGGGACTCGAGGTATTCTATCCCACCTCCACCGAGGGGCAGAAGCGGGGCTTTTTGTCCCTATGCGCTCAGATTGGCCTGCATGCCACCTGCGGCAGCGATTATCACGGAAAGAACCGGGAAAACCCCATAGGCGGCCCATATGAGAAAAACCAAGCGCTGGAGTGCGCATGGCGGGAGTTCTTTGAGCGGTAAGTCGGTATAATTTTTTGATATGAAGGAATTGATTCAAAAATAACGAACGATATGCTTTGGGATGCGACGCATAGGGCAGACCATACAAAAACGGGATATGGACGGCGCACCTGCGATAAGCTGCGGTTATAATGAAATGCAGCTGCTCCTTCATCCAAATTGTCGTATTGCGTTGATTATACGGATTATATTTGTTATAATGCTGATGAAAATTAAAAGGGGGTATATCGAAAAATGTCCGGCGACGGTACGATTAAGATTTTTGCAGGCAGCGCCAGCAAGGAGTTTGCAGCACAAATGTGCGATTATCTCGGAAGCCCTATGGGCAAATGCACAACTCACATATTCTCCGAAGGCAATACCTTCGTCCGCATCGATGAAAGCATAAGGGACAAGGACGTATACTTCGTTCAGACGTTGGGACTCGATCCAAACAATGAATTTACGGAGCTGCTTTTCTTCCTGGATGCATTCAAGCGTGCCAGCGCAAACAGTGTTACCGCCATTATCCCCTATTTCAGCTATGCCAAGGGCGATAAGAAGGACGAGCCCAGAGTTTCAATACGCGGCAGGGTGTGCGCGGAGTGCATAGAGCTGGCGGGCGCGGACCGCGTCGTGACCATGGATCTTCATGCCGCTCAGGTGCAGGGCTTTTTCAAGAAGCCCGTGGATCACCTTTACGCCCAGGACCTGCTTTGCGCATACGCAAGGTATCTGGGCATAGTGGACGACAACCTGGTAGTGGTATCCCCCGATGCGGGCAGCGCAAAGCGCGCAAGGATGATGGCCAACGAGCTTGGCTGCGCCGTGGCCATAGGAGATAAGACGCGCACCGGCCACGACGAGAACGCCAAGGTGCTTGAGATAATCGGCGACGTAAAGGGCAAAAACTGTATAGTGGTAGACGATTTTACCATCTCCGGCGGCACTTTGGTAGACGTTGCGCACGGCCTCAAGGACAAGGGCGCAAACGATATTTACGCATTCCTGTCCCATGTAGTGCTCCGGGAAAAGGGCGTAAAGAAGATCGAGGAGAGCCCCATAAAGCTGCTGGTATCCACCGATACCGTAAATTGCCCCGCCGTAAAGGGCCACGACAAGATAAAGATACTGTCCGCCGCCCCCATGTTCGCGGAGGCCGTCCGCCACATACACGACCGTATGTCCATGAGCAACCTCTTTGACAACCCCAGCCAGAGAATGCTCACCATGAGCTTCGCCAAGCAGATGTCTCTCGACGATATGATGAATCTGCACAAATAAAAATACGCTTGGATTGACGCCTCGTGACTTTGTGTTGCGGGGCGTTTTTCATTGGGCTATACTCATTGTAAACCAGCATGGAGAGGTAATATGAACGACATAAGCTTTACTGAAGCCCTTGGTATAGTGCCGGGCATCACCGCCATAATAGGGGGAGGAGGAAAGACCAGCCTTATGAACCGCCTTGCCGCGGAGCTTTCGGCTGCCGGCAGCAGGGTGATAATATGCACTAGCACCCACATATGGCGGCCTGCGGATTTGCCGGTGCTGGAAAACGCAGCGGAGGCGGACATAGCCGCTGCCCTCATGGAGCACAGCGTCGTATGCGTAGGCGAGAGGGAGGAAGAAAAGCTCATAGCCCCTAAGCTGCCCATAGCCCGGCTCAACGGCCTGGCGCCTTATGTGATAGCCGAGGCGGACGGCTCAAAGGGGCTGCCATTAAAGGCCCACGACAAAAATGAGCCCGTGATACCCCCAGGCTCAAAGGTGATATACGTAGTAGGGGCGGACGGTATAGGTAAGCCCATAGCCGAGTCAGCCCACCGGCCGGAGCTGTATGCCCGGCGGCTGGGAGCGGACGTGGGCCATGTGGTAACGCCTGAGGACGCCGTAGCCATGGTGGACTATGGCGATACGGTGCTTTTCAACAAGGCGGAGAGGCCAAAGGACGTGGAAAACGGCAGGGCCTTCGCGAAGGCGTTCCATGGAAGAACGGTGATAGCCGCGCTGAAGCAGGGCAGGGTAATAGAAGTGATCAATTAGATCCTGTGCATTATGGGCTCCATATTTTTAAATGTGGCCACATAGGGTATTCCGGCGGCGCGTATCATGTCCAGAGCCTCGGAAAGCCTGTTGCCTACCCTTTCCGGCTTGTGGGCATCGGAGCCTGTGGTCACGTATTCGCCCCCCAGCTCACGGTAGCGGCGCAGTATGTCAAGGCCCCATGGGGCGTCGTTGCGCCAGGCGGAGGTGTTGACCTCAAAGGCCTTGCCGCGGCTTATAAGCTCCCGGAATATTTCATCGAATATCTGAGGCGCCAGGGAGTAACTCATGGAGCGCTCGGCATAAGGGCTGTGCTTGGCGCAGAAGTCGTAGTGGCCCATTACGGAAAAATCCGATACCTTGATGCATTCGAGGTCTTTTTCAATATAGGCAAGGTAGGCCTCCTCGCGGCTCCTGCCCTCGAAATATTCGGGATAGTAGGCGTCCACGCCGTTTACGATGTGTACCGAGCCTATGACGAAGTCCATGTGGCAGCCCTTTACGTGACAAGAGAGGACACACACAGAACTGGACGCATTTAAAATCAAGCTGAATTTAAGCGAAAGATTTAATATACCCTACGAAGAAAGGGTTTATCTCAAGTAAAAAATAGGGAACTTACCAACCCCATTACGGGGCAGTAAGTTCCCTATTTACATTTTTTGTTTTATCCTGGCATAATGGGCAGAGACCGGACACGTTCTAACAAATGGGTGAGATAACCGGACGGGGCTGCGGACAAAAAGTTGGACTCCAGAAGGAGGCAACTGAATGTACACAAAGGAGCAGGAAAAAAGGGCACTCAGAGAATATGAGCGGCTGGGATCAATAGCCGCCGTAATCCATTGGTTGGGATATCCCAGCGAGTCGACATTGTACCGCTGGTATGAACGCAAGAAAGCCGGGTTGGAGAACAGACATGGCCAAATAGCAGAGACTACCACAACGACCGGACATCACTGCAACACACCCGGGTACCCAAGGTATCCCTCGGCAGAATTCAAATATGAGGTACTCCACCGTTGCTTTGAATTGAGCGAAGATGTAGAATATGTATCAAGAGAAATCGGATACAGCCGTATGAGTATATACACCTGGCGCAGGAAATATCTGAAGTATGGGATGGTGGGTCTGATGGCGAAGAGAAAAAGCATACCAAGGGCTCCGCTGCCTCAGGAGCATGCATTGTCTGAAACTGAAGAGCTGGAGAAACTTCGAACGCAACTTCAGGAACTGCAGTTTGAAGTAGATGTGATGAAGGAGACCATCGCAGTCTTAAAAAAAGACCCCGGCGTCGATCTGACGGTACTCAGAAACCGTGAAAAGGCAGTGATCATCGACGCCTTGAATGGGAAATATACACTGCCGATGCTGCTGTCCCGTTTTAATATGGCCAAAAGCAGTTACTATTATCAGCGGGCTGTTATGAACAAACCCGACAAATATGTGTTTTGCCGGACACAAATCACCTCGATTTTTCAGGAAAACAGGGGTGTATATGGTTACCGCCGCATTTATCTGGCGCTGAAGCGCGAAGGGGGTTATCCTCTCTGAGAAGATCATCCGCCGGATCATGAAAGAAGAAGAACTAATCGTTCTACTTTCCAAAAAGGGAAAATATAGTTCATATTTGGGAGAAATTACGCCTGAAGTAGAGAACATCGTCTCGCGCGATTTTCATGCAAACTAGCCGTACGAAAAGCTACTAACGGATATCACAGAATTTGCTATTCCGAGCGGCAAGATGTATCTCTCCGCCATGATCGATTGTTTTGATTGGAAGGTTGCGGGCTGGACGACCGGAACTCGCCCCAATGCCGATCTGGTCAATACCATGTTGGATCAAGTGATTGCCAATCTGCCGGAGGGCTGTCATCCGGTTGTCCATTCAGACAGAGGCTGCCATTACCGATGGCCCGGATGGATTGATCGGATGAACGGAGCAGGCCTGATTCGCTCTATGTCTAAAAAAGGGTGCTCTCCCGATAACACAGCATGCGAAGGGTTCTTTGGAAGGCTCAAAAACGAAATGTTCTATGGGCGCTCCTGGGAACAGGTCTCGCTTGACGATTTTCGTCAGGAGATAGACCGCTATATCAATTGGTATAACCATAAACGTATCAAGCTATCTCTCGGCGGGCTGAGTCCGATTGAGTATAGACATCATCTTGGCTTTGCTGCATAATCAGTCCAACTTTTTGTCCGCACCCCCAGCCAAGAGACGCTTTCTTTCGCCTTTTTTGCATTCACTCTGTAAAAGAAAGAAGCAAATCACTAAGGCCAAACATACTTAATGGTGTACAGCGGCGTATAGTCATCATCGCTGAAGCGTTAAATAGGAGCAGGTCTATCAACAATTTTCGAGGTTATCGATATGTGCAGAGTCCGGAATGCATTGTTTAAATTACTGGCTATAGTTTCTCTCGTGTGTTTTTCTTTCTATTGAGTATTTGGGCATTGGTTTGCCAAGTGGGATTTTGTTCCTTTTGTTGCTTTGAAATATCAATCACTTAGTTTGGCAGTTGTGACTTTGTCACAACTTTATTTCTCCTCTAAACTCACAAGCACCAGTGGTTTCCCAGGTGACGCAAGTGTCATCGAATGTATTCAGATTATGTACAGCACCTATCAATACAAGGGCGAAGACATGAATTGAGGTCATAGCCCCAACTGTCAGGGCGATCCATGCAATAAGGTAACAGATGATATCATCTCCTTTACCAAGTAAAAAAACGACTTAAGACCTGCCGGCGAATTGCGATTATGAGTTTTGCTATAAGCATAGCGACGCGAACCCTTGGTAGCCATCGACGTATATTTCGAGGAGTTTTCGTAGTGGCTAATACATAAATTAATTAACTATCTGACATCAAAATAAGTCGCTTTTCATAATATCTTGTAAGTACTATAATACGGAATAAGAAATAACGGTTGAACTCGGTACGGAGATCATGGGGAGATCATCCGGCATATGGCCTGCAGATTTACGGTGAATAGTAGAACGCCAGTATCATTAATTGCACTTGAACGTTATTTCCCTCCTATTAGAAAACACAGCAGTTTGAATGTTCGTCAAGTCAAAGTATCCCTGCTGCCTGCACATAACCATGAACTCGCTCAGATCCAGCTTGGCCTTTTTCAGATTTTCATGATATAATTTGCCGTGATCCATGAGAATGGTGGGTGTACCGTTCAGGTATTTGCGCGTTCTTGGAAATTTGTTGGCAATGATACTCAGCAGCAGAGTTGCGCCTCCGTATATTACCATGGCGGTAAGCGGTTTCCAGGGTTTCTCTAACTCTGTGGCCATTTCAGCCGCAATGGAACCAATGGTTATTCCCGTAATGTAATCAAAAAAATCCAACTGAGCAATTTGCTTGTGCCCAATGAACTTGGCTATCAAAAATAATGCCCCGAATGACCCCAGGGCAGTCAGGCAAAGAATCAGAAAGTTCATACTCCAATCCCCCTTTCTCTCTACATATTGGCCAAATTTGCGGCAAGCATACACGCACAGAGTAAACAAACGCAAAAATGCTGTTTACCGCAGCATCCGTGGCTGAATAATATATTACCAGCTATCCTTGATGAAGTTAAACAGTTTGTCCATCATGGTGACGAGTACACCTTCGATCTTCAGAGCAGGATTCATCTTCCTACGCACCTGGCTGTAGGCTGGGAACAGCATTTCAGGTTCCTTTGCTGGAAAAAACTGCGGCTGGGCAGGGATCAATACGCTGTCCGCCGCAACAAGGGTTATGATAGCTAAAATATTTAGACTTAGCTGGAAACCGATGAGGATGTGGTCATATAAATCTCTTGCTGAGTCTACATACTGGTGCAGCATGTTTTACCTGTAAAGAGGCTCCTGCCAGTGATACAAGTTGATTCTCGCCCACCATCTGAACACGGTCATAGGCAGAAAGAAGCTCTCCCAATTATTACATCTAAAGGTGCTCATAAACAGTATGGCAGCAAAGGATTACTCTGGCAAGATCATGCTGGAAGTCAAGAAGCCGCAGATTAGATGAATGACGCTGCCATTGAGAACGACATGGTCAGCAGAAATGTGTCCGTCAATGTGTCAGCCCCCGATATCAAGTTGAAGAACGAAATTCTATCAGCAAGGAGCATCGTACCCTCATTCTCGATAACAGCTATGTGAGATGATTTCCCTGAAATAACGATAGTTTTACCGAAAACATACAAATCGAGGCCCTTATCCAACCTGCTCCCATTGTATGTGTGATGGACAGTGGAATTTAAGAGAAACATAAGTATTCAGCGCCAGTAATTATCAGTGATGGACCTATGAGTTTGCTTTCCAATAATTCGAGCATAAGTGACGAAGTTACTGGTGGAGGACGCGGAACACGAGTCGTTAGTACAGTCTTGTATCCAAGGACAGTTCCTTCAGATGGAGTTTATCAGCTTCCTTGCTGGATTCGCAATATGCGAATTCTTGATGAAAACAATTGCCATCAGGAAATGTGTATCCGCCAAAGACAATAGCTATTGCTGTGCAAAAAATATAATGTTGATAACTCAACTCCAACTAGGATATTAATCATTCTATTAGAAACCGTAGATATTGTGAAATGAAACACGTGATGTCATAACGATCATTAAAGAAAGAGCCAGACGCACAGATGCAGAGCCGATAAATTTGTGGAAAACTCACAGATCTATTGGCTCTGCTTTTTTAACAAACTCAATAAATTGTGTTCTGTCCAGCGGCAGAAAAGAAAAAACTATTGCCGGGCAATAAATTCCCACGATTATTTTGCATAGCTTTTTGTGTGGCGGTTTTGAGCAAATCAAGGCTACCATTTTTCTGACCGTTGAAACGATGATGCCATAATGCTCGATGCGGCTGCCGGCGGACGTGCCGGTGCTGGAAAACGCAGCGGAGGCGGACATAGCCGCTGCCCTCATGGAGCACAGCGTCGTATGCGTAGGCGAGAGGGAGGGAGAAAAGCTCATAGCCCCAAGGCTGCCCATAGCCCGGCTCAGTGGCCTTGCGCCTTATGTGATAGCCGAGGCGGATGGCTCAAAGGGGCTGCCATTAAAGGCCCACGGCAAAAATGAGCCCGTGATACCCCCGGGCTCAAAGGTGATATACGTAGTAGGGGCGGACGGTATAGGTAGGCCAATAGCCGAGGCCGCCCACCGGCCGGAGCTGTACGCCCGGCGGCTGGGAGCGGACGTGAGCCATGCGGTAACGCCTGAGGACGCCGCAGCCATGGTAGACTATGGCGATACGGTGCTTTTCAACAAGGCGGAGAGGCCAAAGGACGTGGAAAACGGCAGGGCCTTCGCGAAGGCGTTCCATGGAAGAACGGTGATAGCCGCGCTGAAGCAGGGCAGGGTAATAGAAGTGATCAATTAGATCCTGTGCATTATGGGCTCCATATTTTTAAATGTGGCCACATAGGGTATTCCGGCGGCGCGTATCATGTCCAGAGCCTCGGAAAGCCTGTTGCCTACCCTTTCCGGCTTGTGGGCATCGGAGCCTGTGGTCACGTATTCGCCCCCCAGCTCACGGTAGCGGCGCAGTATGTCAAGGCCCCATGGGGCGTCGTTGCGCCAGGCGGAGGTGTTGACCTCAAAGGCCTTGCCGCGGCTTATAAGCTCCCGGAATATTTCATCGAATATCTGAGGCGCCAGGGAGTAACTCATGGAGCGCTCGGCGTATGGGCTGTGCTTGGCGCAGAAATCGTAGTGGCCCATCACGGAAAAGTCCGAGACCCTGATGCATTCGAGGTCTTTTTCAATATAGGCAAGGTAGGCCTCCTCCCGGCTCCTGCCCTCGAAATATTCGGGATAGTAGGCGTCCACGCCGTTTACTATGTGTACAGAGCCTATGACGAAGTCCATGTGGCAGTCCTTCACGTGACCGTATGCATCCTCGTATGCTGCCTTATCCTTCATCCCGAGCTCCATGCCGAAGGATATGTCGATATCCGGGAACTGGCCCTTTAAGGCTTCTATCTCGGCGTTGCGGGCGGCTATGTCGGCAGGGGGCAGGCCTACGCCGTCAAAATCCACGTGGTCGGTGAAGCATATATGGGTCACTCCGGCCTTCTTTGCGGCGCGAAGCTGCTCTATTACAGGCGCTCTGGAATCGGCTGAGTAGCGGGTGTGTACGTGATAATCAAAAAGCATGGCATTTCTCCGTGTAAAAGTTATGGACAAGCTGTATTATACATCATAAGCGCCCCCAAGTCATTGACTTTTAGCTTTGAATAAAATATAATACATACGATATCGGCAATGAAGCGAAAAAGTAGGAAACAGCCATGCAGAGCGAGCCGCATATGGTGCAAGGCGGTGCAAGAGGCATTTTCGAAGCTCGTCGCGGAGCCCCGCCCGTGAAAGCGGACGGCGTACAGCCCGGCGTTAACGGGAGTTGAGTTGGGCGAATTTTCGCCAATGAGAGTGGTACCGCGGAAGCATGGCTTTCGTCTCTTGGCTGAGACGGAGCTTTTTTTATTGCTCAAAATAACCTGTTTAAATACTGAATTGGAGGAAATATCAATGGCAGAGCGCTACGATCACGATCAGGTAGAGCTGAAGTGGCAGAAGATATGGGAGGACGCCCATTGCTTTGAGGCAAAGGACGACTATTCAATGCCCAAGTTCTATCCCCTGATAGAGTTCCCTTATCCCTCGGGGCATGGCCTTCATGTAGGGCATCCCCGATCCAACACCGCCTTGGATATAATCGCCAGAAAGCGGCGCATGGAGGGGTATAACGTGCTTTACCCCATAGGCTGGGACGCATTCGGCCTGCCTACCGAGAACTATGCCATAAAGACCGGCATACACCCTGCCAAGGTCACCCACGACAACATAGAGCACTTCCGCGCACAGCTCAAGCGGCTGGGCTTCAGCTTTGACTGGAGCCGCGAGATAAACACCACGGATCCCGACTACTACAAATGGACCCAGTGGATATTCCTGAAGTTTTTCGAGAAGGGCCTCGCCTATAAGGCGGAGATACCCATAAACTTCTGCACCTCCTGCAAGGTGGGCCTTGCAAACGAGGAGGTGGTGGACGGCGTATGTGAGCGCTGCGGCGGCGTGGTGGTTCAGAAGGTGCGCAGCCAGTGGATGCTCAAGATCACGGAGTACGCGCAGCGGCTCATAGACGATCTTGACGATCTGGACTATATCGAGCGCGTAAAGATACAGCAGAAGAACTGGATAGGCCGCAGCGAGGGTGCTGAGGTGATATTCCCCATAGAGGGATACCCCGAGGGTCTGAAGGTATACACCACCCGGTGCGATACCCTCTTTGGCGCGACTTATATGGTAGTATCCCCGGAGCACCCCATAATCGACGCCATGAAGGACTCCATCGAGAACATGGACGAGGTGCGGGAATACCAGAAGGCGGCTGCCCGCAAGAGCGATCTGGAGCGCGCAGAGCTTAACAAGGAAAAGACCGGCGTGATGCTCAAGGGCCTAAAGGCCACTAACCCCGTTACCGGAAAGCTGATCCCTGTATGGATATCCGACTACGTGCTCATGGGCTACGGCACCGGCGCCATAATGGCAGTTCCCGCCCATGACGAGCGCGACTGGGAATTCGCCAAGAAGTTCAATATGCCCATAATAGAGGTGGTCGCCGGCGGCCGGGACGTTCAGGAGGAATGCTACTCCGACGTTGAGAGCGGCATAATGGTGAACTCCGGCTTCCTTGACGGTCTTACCGTCAAGGAAGCTATCCCCACCATGATAAAGTGGCTGGAGGAGAAGGGCATAGGCGAAAAAAAGGTAAACTACAAGCTGCGGGACTGGGTATTTACCCGCCAGCGCTACTGGGGCGAGCCCATACCCCTCGTACACTGCGATAAGTGCGGCTGGGTACCCCTGCCCTACAGTGAGCTGCCTCTGAAGCTGCCGGAGATAGAGGACTTTGAGCCCACCGACGACGGCTCCTCCGCACTGGCCCGCGCAACCGACTGGATAAAGACCACCTGCCCCAAGTGCGGCGGCCCGGCAAACCGCGAGACCGACACCATGCCCAACTGGGCGGGCTCAAGCTGGTACTTCATACGCTACTGCGACCCCCACAACGACAAGGAGCTTGCAAGCCGTGAAGCCCTCGAATACTGGATGCCCGTGGACTGGTACAACGGCGGCATGGAGCATACCACGCTGCATCTGCTCTACTCCCGCTTCTGGTATAAGTTCCTCTATGATATAGGCGTAGTGCCCACCAAGGAGCCCTACAAAAAGCGCACCAGCCACGGCATGATACTGGGCGAGAACGGCGAAAAGATGTCCAAGTCCCGGGGCAACGTGGTCAATCCCGACGATATAGTGGAGGAGATGGGCGCAGATGCCTTCAGGCTCTATGAGATGTTTATGGGCGCATTCGATCAGCCCATACCATGGAGCACACAGGGCGCAAGGGGCTGCCGCAGGTTCCTGGACAGGATATGGCGCATGCAGGATATGGTAAACGATTTTGACGGCATACGGCCCGAGATGAAGGCGCTGGTACACGGTACCATAAAGAAGGTATCCGAGGACTACGAGGCCATGAAGTACAATACCGCCATTGCCGCAATGATGACCATGGTGAACGAGCTGTACAACAACGGCAGCGTATCCAAGGAAGAATTCCATATACTGCTCACGCTGCTAAACCCCGTGGCGCCCCATATGACAGAGGAGCTGAATCAGAGGCTGGGATATGAGCAGCCCCTGTACTGCACCCCCTGGCCCAAGTGGGACGAGAGCGCGCTGGTGAAGAACACCATAGAGTACGGCGTACAGGTGAACGGCAAGATAAGGGCCCGTATAGAGCTGCCCATCGATATGCCTAAGGAGGAGGTCGAGGCTGCGGCCAAGGCGCACAAGGATGTAGTGCCCTTCCTGGAAGGCAAGACCGTACGCAAGGTCATAGTTGTTAAGAACATAGTGAACATAGTAGTCGCGTAGGATTTGACAGAGAATGCCGCTCATTTGGAGCGGCATTGTTAAAAGGAGGGGCTATGGACTCCATATACATGAAAAGCGCCATCGCGGAGGCGGAAAAAGCCTATGCCGAAGGCGAAACGCCGGTGGGGGCGGTGATAGTGAAGGACGGCGAGATAATCGCCTCCGCACACAATATGACTGAGCGGCTCAATGATTCCACCGCTCATGCGGAGCTTCTGGCAATACAGGCGGCAGAAAAGGCGACGGGGGACAGACGGCTCACCGGCTGCGCGCTGTACGTCACAATGGAGCCGTGCCCGATGTGCGCCGGGGCGGCGTTGAACAGCCGCATAGAGGAGATAGTATTCGGCGCATGGGATCCCGAGATGGGCAGCTGCGGCTCCCGGACTGACGTTACAGACGGGCGGCTGCCGCGCAGGGCAAAAACAATGGGCGGTGTGCTGGAAGAGGACTGTCAGCGGCTTCTAAGGGACTTTTTCAGGGAAAAACGGGGCAAATAGCTGGTCTATTGTGTACATATCATGAACTTTCGGCGGAATATATTTGTTTTTAACGCAGGTTTAATCTTTTTGGGATAAACTGAGCATAATAAAAGGCGAAAGGAGCGCAAGATTATGCTTAAGCTTATTGAAAAGGTAAAGAATGCGATGGAAGCAAGCGAAGCCGCCGAGGCAATGAATGAACTGATGGGCCACGACAGGGCAAAGCAGGGCAGTATGAAGGAATGCCTTTCTGCGCTGCTGAAAGCCGCCGGAGTGAACCACGCCGCAGAGGTATACAGGGCCAGAGAAGGCCGCGTAGGCGGGCGCAGGGGCTACAGCTTCGCATTCCTGTCAAACGGCCGCAGATACTGGGGCTTTGTGGACAGAATGACTATGGAGGTACTCCGTTTCCGTTTTCAGACGGCATAGTGCTTAAAAAAACTTTAAACATATGATATAATGCCCATATCCAGTATTGGATATGGGCATTGATTTTATTTTTAAGGAGAATTGCCGTGCGCATACTCGTTGTGGAAGACGAACAGGACCTGAATAACGTTATATGCAATAAGCTGCGCGCTTCGGGCTACAGTGTGGATAGCTGCCTGAACGGCGAGGATGCGCTGGACTATATCCGCGTGGGCAGGTACGACGGAGTGCTTATGGACATAATGCTGCCAAAGATAAACGGCTTTGAGGTGGTAAAGATGATACGCGCCGAAGGGGATCGCACCCCGGTGCTGTTCCTTACTGCCAGGGATACCGTGGAGGATATAGTTCATGGGCTGGACATAGGCGGCAACGATTATCTGATCAAGCCATTCTCCTTTGAGGAGCTGCTTGCGCGCATACGCGTGATAACCCGCAACAAGGATCAGGGCTACGCAAGCGTCCATACCCTTGCCGATCTCAAGGTGGACAGCGCCGCCCGGACCGTTTACCGCGGGGATAGGGAGATAGAGCTTTCGCCAAAAGAATTCGCTTTATTGGAGTACATGATAATAAACAAGGGCAAGGTATTGAGCCGCGAGGCCATAGAGGATCACATATACGACGTGGACTACGAGGGCGGCTCAAACGTAGTGAATGTATACATAAGATTCCTGCGCCGAAAGATAGACGAGCCCTTTGAAAAGAAGCTCATACATACCGTCCGGGGCTCAGGATATGTATTAAAGGAAGAATAGCGTATGGCAAAAAATAACAGCAGTCAGGCTCCCAAGACCAGGCCGAAGTTCTGGGAGGCCATATCCGTAAAGTTCATAATCATATTCTGGTTTACGCTGCTCATGGTCATTGTGTCGGCACTGGTAATGGTGTTCATGCTGACGGTGAGCAGGCTCACCATGGAGCAGGACATGCAGCGCAGGGTGCTTTCCGGAGTCAAGGCCAACAGCAACGACCTGAAGTGTGAAAACGACACCATACAGGCCAAAGGCGGTTTCCAGTATTACGTAAACGGCGTATACTGCCTCATATATGACGCGAACTGCAACAAGGTGGCGGGGGAATACCCCGAAGGCTTCTACACTAACGCCGGCTTTGAGGACGGAGTACTGCGCACAACTGAGTGCGGCGGCAAGAAGTATTACATATACGACAGCTACATCACCTTCAAAAACGGAAGGCACGCCTGGATACGGGGCGTATCCCTTACCACAACCACCGTGACTGTGGCCAGCACCGTGGCAAAGGTAGCGTCCTATGTACTGCCCGGCGTAGTAGTAGCCTCCGCTATCGGCGGCTACTTCATAACCCGGGCGGCATTGAAGCCCATAGACGAGATAACCAAGATGTCGGACGAGATATCCGAGGGCAGGGACCTTTCACGAAGGCTGAATATGAGAAACGTCACCATGGAGGCATACATACTTGCCCAAAGCTATGACAAGATGCTGGAACGGCTGGAGCGAAGCTTCGATATGGAAAAGCAGTTTACCTCGGATGCTTCCCATGAGCTGAGGACGCCCACGGCGGTGATAATCTCCCAGTGCGAATACGCCCAGGAGCACGACGCCACGCCGGAGGAATTTCAGGATACCATAGCCATAATCAAGCGGCAGGCACGCCGCATGAACGCCATGGTGTCCCAGCTTCTGAGCTTTGCCCGAATGGAGCAGGGAACCCAGAAGGTAAAGCTGGAGCATGCTGACATAAGCGATATAGTTGAGGCGGTATGCGAGGAGCAGGAGGAGCTTAATCCCGATGTGGACTTTCAGTGCGCCATAGACCCGGGCATATGCTCAAATGTGGATATAACGCTTATGAGCCGCCTTGTGGAAAACCTCATAACAAACGCCTGCAAGTTCGGCGGCAAGCATGTCAAGGTGGGCCTTTACGAGGAGGATGGGCAGATATATCTGTTCGTCCGGGACGACGGCATAGGCATATCCCCGGAGAACCAGAAAAAGGTATGGGACCGCTTCTGGCAGGCGGAGCCCTCAAGGAGCGACAACCGGCAGGGCAGCAACGGCCTTGGACTTTCCATGGTGCGGGAGATAGCCAAGCTGCACCGGGGGGAGATGAGCCTGCAAAGCGCGCCCAGGCAGGGCAGCACCTTCACATTAAAGATGCCAAAAGAAGAATAACAAAAAAGTGGCGTTAAGCCACTTTCAGCCTGTCAAAAAAACCCGGGGTTGATAAGGGGCCGCAGCCCCTTATGTTCAATCCGGCTCTGACGACATGTGCGTCAGAACGGATGAAAACCCGGAGGGTTTCGTACTTTGCGGGTTTTGCCGCCCGGGAACGAACGTGAGAGGCAAAACCCGAAAAGATTCAAAAAAGTGGCGTTAAGCCACTTTTTTGATTAGAATTTCAGTTTTTCCATGCGGTCGAACACCTCTTTTATGGTATCCAGGCTGCATGCGCAGACGAGACGTATGTACCCTTCCCCCGAAGCGCCGAAGGAAGAGCCGGGGGTGGCGAGTATGTGGCACTTTTCGAACAAAACGCCGCAGAACTCTTTGGAGCTGAGGCCTGTCTTTTCAATATTGGGGAAGACATAGAAGGTTCCGCCGGGCTGCCCCATGGAAAGATAGGGTATGTTCTTTATGCGCTCATAGGCGTAGAATACCCGCTCCTTATACCGGCTGATGTACTTATCCTGTATGTCCTTCCGAAGCTCCAGCGCCTTTATGGCGGCGCGCTGAGAGGGGGCGGGGGCAGAGTACACCAGGGAGTTATTCACGTGCATAACTGTGTTGACTATATGGGGAGACGCTATGATGTATCCTATGCGCCAGCCCGTCATCATGAAGTTCTTTGAGAAGCTGTTCAGCGTGACGGTGCGTTTCATGGCGCCGGGGAAGGAGCAGATAGGCACGAAGGGGCCATTGAACATGTAGCGGGTGTATATCTCGTCCGCTACTATCAGAAGGTCGTGCTCCTCTGCAATGTTGTACAATAGCTTCAGCGTGTCAATGCCGTAGGCGGCCCCTGTAGGATTGCAGGGGTTATTGAATATGATGGCCTTGGTCTTTGGTGTGATAGCGGCGCGGAGCCTGTCCCCGTTTATGGTATAACCCTCCGAGCCATATGTGGGCACCTCTACGCATACGCCCCCTGATAGCTCTATCTGGCTGCGGTACATGGTGAAATATGGCGAAAACACAATAACTTCATCGCCGGGATCGAGCAGCGCCATCATGGTGAGCCCCATGCCCATGCAGCTGGAGGCTGTGACAAACAGGTTTTCCCGGGAAATATCGATGGAAAAGTCCTCTTTGTACGCCTTTATGACAGCATCTATCAGCTCCGGATCCCCCTTGGGGTCGCCATATTTGGTGTATCCCAGCCGGGCGTCCGAAAAGGCTGCGTCTATTATACGGCTGTCCGTGATGAAATCGGTATCGCCTATGCTCATGTCTATCACATCGCTATAGCGGCTCAATGCCTCCGTATCCAGAGAAAGGCCGCCTGAGATGTTCTGAAAGCGCTTTGCAATGTAGTTTTTCATATTATTTATCCTCTTATGCCTTGGGGTAGGGTACTACGGTGGAACCGTTGGGAATAAGCAGTATGTCCTTATCCGCTATATCCGCCGCAGCGAGCAGAGCGGCCATATCGGTATATGCCTCTATGCCCATAGGAGCCAGCGATGAAGGGTCGGCGGTAGTCAGCAGCATTATCCTGTATTTTTCCGCCTGCTCGCAGTTCATGAAGAATATATAGCCGGGTATGGTGAAGCCGGCCTTCAGCTCCTCATAAAGCCTGCCTTCTTTAAGTGGCTTAAGCCAGTCGAAATACTGGGCGGGGCCGCCGCCCTCCACGGCCTCCATCAGCACTATCAGCGTGCCGCCGGCGTTCAGGCCGCTTTCAACGTTGTCTATGATCTTTGTACCCTGATAAAGGGACATATCCTTGGGATAGCCGCCGCAGCTGGTGATTATCACGTCCGCCTTTTTGACTATTGGCACCCTGTATATCTCGTCCACCCTATGGCATGCCAGCTGCCATGACTTCATGGGATCGCCCGAGATTATATGGGCAAGCTGCATATCCGCGTTCGTGACCAGGTTTATGCCGAAAAGGTTCTTTACCATAGCCGCTGCCTGGCACATGTCCTCGTTGAGGGGATTGCCGTCGGTCACCCCGTTGCCTATGAGTGGATTAGAGCGGGGGGCGAGCAGGTCCAGTGAGTGCAGATGGTTCTGCCGTATGGTTTCGAGGCCGCTTATGCCGGGCAATATGCTCTTGCGGCCGCCGCCATACCCAGCCATTACATGGTAGGTGCAGGCGCCCAGCATTATCACCTTGTCTGCATTTGCAGCGATGGGGTTTATGCGCACCTCCGTACCGAGGGAGGTGGTGCCTATATAGACAAGATCCTTTGCCTGACAGTCGTGGTTTACTACCCTGATCCTGTCGTAAACGCCGTCCGTCACCAGCGTGCGCAGTTCATTTTCGCCGCCGCCAGGGTGAGTGCCGTTGGCGATTATTATGGTGATGTTGTTTTGGTTGACATCGCACTTATCGGTCAGATAGCTGATTATGTGGGGCACCACAAGATCCTGCCTCATCCAGAAGCGGGACATGTCGCTGACTATGAGCGCCACCTTATCTCCTGGATTTACCCAGGATTCCAGAGGCTCGTGACTGACCGGCGAACTAAGCGTCGCGTAAAGGGCGGCCCTTATATCGTCGATCTTTGGAACGGGGGTGCCGTAAAGCTCTGTAACGTGTGCTTCATCAAGGGCAAAGGTGACGCTGCCCTTGCCGTATTTCAGGGTGTAGTCTTTCATGCTGCTCCTTTATTTTAGCTTCAGTGAGCGAAGATAAGCCTTTTGTCCGTCGGTTATCCTTCTGCTTTCGATGGATTTTTGTATGGCCTTGTTGTGGGTCCAGGCGTCCAGTCGGCGGTCCTCTATATAGGGAAGGGCCGCCTCGTACTGCTTGGCGAGGGCTGTAGCGAAAAACCATGCCGTCATCATGTTGATATAGTATTCCTCGCTGCGGATATCAGCCGCAAGTTCCAGCGCCTTCGGGGTGAAGTCTTTATCCAGAAAATGCTCCATCAGCATGCCGATGCCGAAGCGTACGGTGTAGGTCTCGCGGGAGGCCGTCCACTGTTTTATCTTTTCATAGAGCTCCCCGCGGTGCTTTGCAAATACCTTTGGGCTCAGCATGTCGCATACCGCCCAGTTGTCGATATACGGCAGGAAGCGCTCGGTTTCGGCCATCGCCGAAGCATAGTCCCTGATGCGGCATATCAGCGCCCCATGGAGGTTGTTTTCGTCGAAGTATTTATGGGGAAGCTCCGCCATAAACCGGGCTGCCTCGTCTGTGCCGTAAAGCTCCTTTGCCAAGGCTCTGATGGCCGGGGCGCGCACGCCTATTACGGCGTCTTTGCTTATATTTGGCGTCAGCCTTGCGGAAAAATCCCGGTATTTTGTATCCTGTAAGGTGAAAAGCCGTTCTGTGACCGTCATGTGTTTACCCTCCAAGGTGTGCTTTTGCGTATTATACCAGATGAGGCCCTATATGGAAAAATGCCCGAAAAGCGGTTTTCGGGCATTTGCTGCTTTTAAGCTACAGCACCTTTGAAAGGAAGCTCACAAGGCGCGGGCTCTCGGGATGGGCAAAGAGCTCGCGGGAGGGCTTATCCTCTTCGATTATGCCATCTGAAAGAAATATGGTGCGGTCGCTGACTTCGCGGGCGAAGCGCATCTCATGTGTAACGACTATCATGGACATGCCGTCGTCGGCGAGGGCCTTCATAACGTCCAGAACCTCGCCTACCATTTCGGGATCGAGGGCTGAGGTGGGCTCGTCAAACAGCATCACCTCGGGATTCATCATGAGCGCGCGGACTATTGCCACCCGCTGCTTCTGTCCGCCCGAAAGCTGGGCAGGGTAGGCAGTGAGCTTGTCTGCAAGGCCGACCCGGGTGAGCAGCTTTACCGCCTTTTCCTCGGCCTCGGCGGGAGACATCCCCTTTATCTTTACGGGGGCGGCAGTGAGGTTCTTCAGCACGTTCATGTTGTTGAAAAGGTTGAACTGCTGGAATACCATGCCTATCTTCTGGCGGTGCAGGTTTATGTCGGTCTTTTTGTCGCAGATGTTTACACCGTCGAATATTATCTCCCCGCCGGTGGGCTTTTCCAGAAGGTTAAGGCACCTTAGGAAGGTGCTCTTGCCGCCGCCGGAGGGGCCTATTATGGCGGCTACGCTGCCCCGCTCGAAGGTGGTGGATATATCCTTCAATACCTCCAGACTGCCGAAGGACTTACAGAGATGGTTTACCTGTATCATGGGGCTACTTTGTTCCATTGGACATCTTCCTTTCCATGAGGGATACGAACCTGCCGCTTATGAAGGTCATTATGAAGTAAAGTATGGCGGCAATGGCAAGCGTTTCGAGGCTTATGTAGGTCACGGCGATCACGTCCTTGCTGCGGAACATGAGGTCAGCTATGCCAATGACCGACACGATGGAGCTTTCCTTTATCACGGTCACGAATTCATTGCCCAGAGCCGGCAGTATATTCTTTACCGCCTGGGGCAGCACCACCATGGTCATGGTCTGGGACTGCCGGAAGCCCAGGCTCCTTGCGGCCTCGGTCTGGCCGTGATCCACCGCCTGTATGCCTGAACGTATTATTTCGGCAACATAGGCGCAGCTGTTCATGCTCATGGCGACTATGCCGGCGGCGAAGCGGGAAAAGTTGGGTATCCAGGATATATCCGGCAGCTTTATGCCGGTCATGGGCAGGCCGTAGAATATGAACATAAGCTGAACCATCAACGGGGTGCCCCGTATGAACTCGATGTATGCGGTGGCAAGGTAGCGCAGGGGCTTTACCTTGCTCATGCGGAGCATCGCCATGAGGGTACCGAATACTGTGCCGAGCAGCACGGAGAAGAAGGCGATGATGAGGGTGTTCTTTATGCCCTCCGCAAAGAAGGTATTATATCTTGTGAACAGGGTCCACATCCGTGTCAGGAATGCTATAAGTGCTGCCATTAGTGCGAGCCGCCTTTCTTTTTAGCTTGCTTAACTGGAAAAGCCGAACCCGGGGCGGTCAGGCCTCGGGCACGGCCGGTATGGTGAGCTTTTCCGGACTTTAGTCCATCTCAAGACCCATGGAGTCCGCGAGGGCTACCGCGTCGTCATATGCCTTCTGGAAGGAACCGTCAGAGGCGACCTTGGTAATCACTTCGTTTGCGGCGGCTACGAAGTCCTCGTTGCCCTTTGCGATGACGGCGGCCTTGCCGTAGTTTACCTCGTTGGGGTCAAACTCAAATTCAGCCAGAGCCAGCTCGGGATTGCTCTTGATGAGGGCGTCCGCGACCGCGGAATCAACTACCAGAGCGGCGATGTTGCCGGCGGCAACCTCCATGCCCAGCTCAGGGTACTTGTCAAGCTCAAACAGCTCGCTGTCGCTCAGCACGTTCTTGATGAGCAGGGACTGCACGGTACCCTTCTGCGCGCCCACCTTCTGGCCTGCGAAGCTCTCCTTGGTGGAGTAGGTGGCTTCGTTGCCCTTCTTTACTATAACGGCCTGGGGGCTCTTCTCGTATACTTCGGAGAAGTCGATGACCTGTGCCCTCTCCTCGGTAACGGTGAAGGCGGCTATGCCTATATCCACCTGGCTGGACTGAACGGCGGGGATTATGCCGTCAAAGCTCATATCGACTACCTCGAGCTCTACGCCCAGGGCATCGGCTATCTGCTGTGCGAGCCACATATCGCAGCCTGCGAAGTTGGCGTCCAGATCCTTGAACTCATAGGGGGCGTACTGGGCTTCGGTGCCTACAACCAGCTTGCCGCTTTCCTTGATTTTCTTCATTACGGGGCCTTCCTCGGCGGGGGCTTCGGCAGCTTCGGCGGCAGGAGCCTCGGTAGCGGGGGCGGCGGTTTCTTCTGCGGCGGGTGCGGAGCAGGCCGCCATGGACAGTACCATCAGGGCCGCAAGGGCCAGCGCAAACAGTTTCTTCATTGAATGTATCCTCCAATTTTAAAAAATTTATTTTACTTATTCAGCGGTGTGCTCTCTTGCTGAGCACATGATTTATTATACGCATAAAATCCGGTTTGTAAATACCCAAAATGCAAAAATATAAAATTTTTTTGATAAAATGTGCATAAATACATCCGGAAATGCATTTTTTAAGCTAATATGCAGCATAATTATGCAATAATGTTATGCATTATAACTTTTGCAGGACTATGGCGGTATTTTAACGGAATAATATTTAAGAAAATGCATAATTACTGTTTACAAAAGAACTTCCATAGAATATAATGCTAAAAGTTGTGATATAGGAAGGGGTTATGGTTGACTTTCGCACGAAACGGGCATTTTATATAGGTGAATGCTGGGAAAAATGGCTTATGCCCATTTTTGCGAAAAGTAATAACAAGTCCGGCAACTATAAGTGTTACTTATAAAAACAAAACGACTAAGGAGGAACGCCGATGCAGCTTTTCAATGAGCTTTTCGGGAATGTGCTGAACTTTACCTGGCAGCAGGGAGTTATGATCGTAATAGGCTGCGCCCTTATATGGTGCGCGATAAAGCGGGAGATGGAGCCCGCGCTGCTCTTGCCCATGGGCTTTGGGGCGATACTCGTAAATCTGCCCTTTGTGAATACCGAGGCCATAGAGACGATGTTCAACGCGGGCATAGCGACCGAGCTTTTCCCGCTGCTGCTGTTCATAGGCATAGGCGCCATGATAGACTTTGGGCCTTTGCTTTCCAACCCAAAGATGATGCTCTTTGGCGCGGCGGCTCAGTTCGGTATATTCTTTACTCTTGGAATGGCGGTGCTGCTGGGCTTTGAGCTGAAGGACGCCGCAAGCATAGCCATAATAGGTGCTGCGGACGGTCCCACCAGCATATATGTGGCGAACTACTTCAAGTCCAACTATCAGGGAGCCATAATGGTGGCGGCATACAGCTACATGGCGCTGGTGCCCATAGTCCAGCCGCCTGTGATAAAGCTCTGCACCACACAAAAGGAGCGGCGCATACGCATGCCCTACAATCCCAAGGCGGTGTCTCAGACCACCCGCATACTGTTCCCTATATCCGTTACAGTCATAGCAGGCACCATAGCCCCCAAGAGCGCGGAGCTTATAGGCTTCCTGATGTTTGGCAACCTTATACGTGAATGCGGCGTGCTTGGCAGCCTGTCAGAGACCGCGCAAAAGGATCTTGCAAATCTCATCACACTTGTGCTGGGCCTGTCCGTTTCCTTCCGCATGAAGGCTGAGATGTTTGTCACCCTTGAGACGCTGGTGATACTGGCGCTGGGTCTTGTTGCGTTTATATTCGACACGGTGGGCGGCGTGATGTTCGCCAAGGTGCTGAACCTGTTCTCCAAGAACAAGATCAACCCCATGATAGGTGCAGCCGGCATATCGGCATTCCCCATGTCCAGCAGGGTAGTGCATAAGATGGGGCGCGAGGAGGATCAGGGCAACTTCCTGCTGATGCACGCTGCAGGCGCAAATGTCAGCGGCCAGATAGCATCGGTAATAGCCGGCGGATTGGTCATAACCCTCATAGAGAACGTCATAGCGGGCATGTAAAGGAGGAAGAAGTATGTTTGATCTGCATTTTGACCCTCAGGCTCTGGTAAACGTGCTGCCGGTGCTGGGCAAGGGCGTTCTCGGCGTGTTTGCCGTGATCTGCGCCATATGGGCGCTGGTGGCCATCATGAACAGGAATGCCGGGAAATAATAAGGCTTTAAATCGAAGGGGCGGAAATGAACTGCCCCCCTTTTGATTTACTTTATTATCTCCAGTTCGTCCCCGGGCCTTACGGAGCCCTCCTTGAGTACCTTTACGAATATGCCCTCCCGCGGCATGACGCAGTCCCCTGCCGCCTTGCGTATGGCGCAGTCATAATGGCACTCCTTGCCTATCTGGGTAACCTCGCATATGGCATCTGGGCCTAGCCTGAGCCTCGTTCCCACCGGCAGCTCATAGAGACATATGCCTTCGGTGAGTATGTTTTCGGCGAATGCGCCGGGGGTGAGCCTGAAGCTTATCTTCTCCTGCAACTTGGCTGCGCTCTCGGCGCCCAGCAGGCTCACCTGGCGATGCCAGTTGCCGGCATGGGCGTCGCCCACTATGCCGTGGTCCACTTTGAGCAGTATTTCCGGCACCTCGTGCTTTTGCGTGCCTTTCTTTTCGGATATGCAGACTGCCAGTATCTTAGCCATTCTGATGACGCTCCTTATGCTCATGGCCGTTGTGGGAAGAGCATTCCCCCGACCAGCCCCGTAATATCTGTATGCCGTGCTTCAGGGCAGGCAGCACCGCAGTAAGGCATTCGCGGGCGGCCTTTTCGCTGCCGGGGCAGTTGATTATAAGAGTATCCCCCCGAATTCCCGCAGCCTCCCGCGAAAGGCAGCCCCGGGGAGTTATGCGCATAGATTCGGCCCGCATGGCCTCGGGTATGCCGGGGACCTCCCGCTGTATGACGGCCCTTGTGGCCTCGGGGGTGATGTCTCGCTTGGAGAAGCCTGTGCCGCCGGTGGTGACGATAAGGCAGGGACTTAGCCTGTCGGCGCATATGGTGAGCTCGGTCATTATCTTTTCCATGTCGTCCGGTACGAGAGAGGTGCTTATGACTTCGTAGCCGTCCTCTCTGAGCAGCTTGACGAGGGCCGGTCCGGAGGTATCCTCCCTGAGCCCGGCAAAGCCCTTGTCGCTTACGGTTATCACTGCCGCGGTGTAACGGTTTTCCATATTATTCCTTCCTCCTGAACTCACCGGATTTTCCCCCCGCCTTGCGCAATAGGCAAATGCTTTCAATAATTATATCCCGCTGCGCCGCCTTGCACATATCGTAAACCGTCAGGGCGGCTATGCTTGCTGCCGTCATGGCCTCCATCTCAACGCCTGTGGGGCCCGTGCATTTCGTAGTGGCGAATATGTCTATTGTGTGGTTTTCGTCGTTCAGCTCAAAGCTTATGTCTGCGCCGGTCAGGGCTATGGGATGGCACATGGGTATAACGTCCGGGGTGCGTTTTGCGCCCATTATGCCGGCTATCTGTGCGGTGGTGAGCACGTCCCCCTTTTTTATGCCGCCGGACTTTACGAGTGCGTAGGTATCGGCATTGAGAAGCACGCGGGCTTTGGCTGTGGCGGTGCGGAGGGTATCCGCCTTTTCGGACACGTCTACCATGCGGGCCCGGCCCTGATGGTTAAAGTGGGTGAATTCCATGTTATCCTCCTATACGGTTCATGTCGCGGGCAGACCCGGATCTGTCAGAATAGGAAAGGGCGCAGTGGCGCTCCGGCTTGCGGGATACGGCAAATTCTATCCGCTCCTTCAGCGCATCGCCGTGAAGTCCCCTTAGGGGTATCTCCTCGGCAGAGTGCAGGCAGGGCTTGAGGCAGCCGTCCGCCGTAAGCCTGAGCCTGTTGCAGCCGGAGCAAAAGTGGTCGCTGAGGGGGCTTATCAGCCCTACCGTGCCCTTTGCGCCGGGCAGCCTGTAAAGCCGGGCTACGCCGCCGTCGCTCTGAACGGGCTCAAGCTCCGGAACTCTCTCCAGAACGGTGCGCATGGGCAAATACGCTTCCCTGTCAAATGGGTAAGTATGGCCAATGGGCATGAGCTCTATGAAGCGCACCTGATAGGGCTTTTGCTTGGTAAGCTCTACAAGGCGGGGTATCTCGCAGTCGTTAAAGCCGCCTATGAGAACTGTGTTCAGCTTGATATTTGTAAAGCCGGCCTCCTCCGCGGCGGCTATGCCGGCGAGGGCGTCGTCAAGGCTGCCTATCCTGGTTATTTGATGATACTTATCGGGATCAAGAGTGTCGAGGCTTATGTTCAACCGCATTAATCCTGCGGCCTTAAGCTCCCTTGCCATCTCCGGCAGCAGCAGGCCGTTGGTGGTCATGGCAAAATCCTTCACTCCGGAAAGCCCGCTTATGCTGCGGCAAAGTTCGATTACGCCCTTCCGCACCAGAGGCTCGCCCCCTGTAAGGCGTACCTTGCTGAAGCCCATTTCTACGGCGGTGTGGATTATCTCATATATATCCTCGAGGCTGAGGATATCGGCGTGGGATATTTTGTCGATCCCCTTTTCCGGCATGCAGTAGCGGCAGCGCAGGTTGCACCTGTCCGTCAAGGATACGCGAAGATAGTTGATATTGCGGCCAAAACTGTCTGTCATTCAGGCACCCCGGAGATTATTATTATATTCAATTGTAGCACGGCCCATCGTCGAATACAACCGATATACTTGCAAATCCCAAACGCTTGGTGTATAATTTGACTATGCGTTATTTATAAGTGAGAATAACGAAAACACGATGTCAGAGGAAGAAACACATGAAGCTTGTCAGAACAGAGAACGCCGTGGGCTGCGTGCTGTGCCACGACATAACCCAGATAATAAAAGGAGTTACAAAGGACGCGGTGTTCCGCAAGGGACACATAGTCCGACAAGAAGATATCCCCGTGCTGCTCAGCGTAGGCAAGGAGCACCTCTACGTATGGGAGAGCGACGAAAATACCCTGCATGAAAACGACGCGGCGGAGATACTCCGGGATATATGTATGGGGAAAAATATGCACCCTACGGAGCCCAAAGAGGGCAAGATAGAGCTGATAGCGGATATAGACGGGCTGTTCATAGCGGATCTCCAAAAGCTCAGGGAGGTGAATTCCTTAGGCAGAATGATGATAGCCACACGCTCCTCAGGCTTTCCGGTAAAGGCGGGAGATAAGCTCTGCGGCACCAGAATAATACCACTCGTAATAGAAAAGCAGGCAATGGAGCAGGCGAAAGCCGCGGCGGGCGACAAGCCCATACTCCGCCTTCTGCCCATAAAGCCCAAGAAATACGGCGTGGTGACTACCGGCAGCGAGGTGCTGAAGGGCATAATACAGGACACGTTCACTCCGGTTATAGATGAAAAAATGGGGGAATACGGCTGCCACATGATAGCCCACTCCACACCGGGCGATGACGACAGGGCTATTACCGCCGCCATAAAGCAGATGATAGCGGATGGGGCAGAGATGGTCATATGCACCGGGGGTATGAGCGTGGACCCGGACGACCGGACGCCTCTCGCCATACGCAACAGCGGCGGACGTGTTGTTACATACGGCGCGCCGGTGCTGCCCGGAGCAATGTTCCTGCTTTCATACAATGAAAACGGCATACCGGTATGCGGCCTTCCGGGCTGTGTTATGTACGCCAAACGCACCATATTCGACATAGTGCTGCCCTATCTTCTCGCGGATGAGCCGGTAACAGCGGAGCTGCTCAGCGGCCTCGGCAACGGCGGCCTCTGCCTCAACTGCAAGGTCTGCCACTATCCCAACTGCGGCTTCGGTAAGGGCGCATGATACGGACGCGAAGGCGTTTTGTATATACTTTGTTTAAATACAAAAGGAGAAATAAGAAATGAAGAAGCTTTTTGCAATGCTGATTGCTGCCGTAATGGTGCTTAGCCTTACCGCCTGCGCCGCACCCGCAGCCGAGGAGACGGCCGCGCCCGAAGAGACCGTTCTAGAGGCAGAGCCCGTGGAACTGATTGTATTCGCCGCCGCTTCCATGACGGAGACCATGAACCAGATAGCGGAGCTGTATAAGACCGTGGCGCCCAACGTGACGCTGACTTATAACTTCGATTCCTCCGGTACCCTGAAGACCCAGATACAGGAAGGCGCTGAGTGCGACCTGTTCATCTCCGCCGGCCAGAAGCAGATGAATCAGCTGGATATTACTGCCGATCCCGAAGTGAACACCGACAAGCTGGACTTCGTGCTTGAGGGCACCCGCATAAACCTGCTTGAGAACAGGGTCACTCTGTGCGTACCCGAGGGCAACCCCAAGGACATTAAGAGCTTTGACGACCTGGCCGATAAGCTGAAGGAGGGCTCTGTTCTTATGGCGATGGGCAACAGCGATGTTCCCGTTGGCCAGTACACCCAAAAGATACTCGCTTTCTACGGCCTTGACGAAGAGAAGCTGGCCAAGGACGGCGTTATCACCTACGGCACCAACGTAAAGGAAGTCACTACTCAGGTAACTGAAGCTTCCGTCGACTGCGGCGTTGTATACTGCACCGATGCCTTCAGCGCAGGGCTCACCCCCGTGGATTACGCCACCAAGGAAATGTGCGGCCAGGTCATCTATCCCGCCGCCGTGCTGAATATCAGCGGGAATCAGGAAGCCGCCAAGGAGTTCCTGGCATACCTCCAGACCGATGAAGCCATGAAGGTATTCGAGGCGGTAGGCTTCGCTTCCGTGGCGTAAGCTATGGATTGGTATCCGCTTTACAATTCTCTTAGAATAGCCGCAATAAGCTGCGTGCTGGTGTTTTTTGCGGGCATTTTTGCAGCTTATTATGTGGCAAGGCTTCCTCGCGCCGTAAAGGGCATACTGGACGTCATACTGACTCTGCCAATGGTGCTGCCGCCTACGGTAGTAGGTTATTTCATACTTCTGGTCTTTGGCGCCAAGCGCCCCCTGGGCATATTCCTTGCCCAGTACGGCATCAAGTTCGTAATGACGTGGTACGGCGGCGTGCTGGCCGCCGCGGTCGTGGCATTTCCTCTCATGTATCGCACAGCCAGGGGAGCCTTCGAGAGCTTTGACGATACCCTGGCGTATTCCGCTCAGACCCTCGGCCTCTCGAACACATACATATTCTGGCGCATACGCATGCCCTACTGCCGTCAGGGCATATTGGCGGGCACGGTGCTGGCCTTTGCACGGGCGCTGGGCGAATATGGCGCAACAAGCATGCTCATAGGCTACACCCCCGGCCGCACCGCCACCATATCCACCACGGTTTACCAGCTGTGGCGGACGAATGACGAGGCGGGGGCCTTCTTCTGGGTTATGGTGAATTTGGGCATATCCGCCGTGGTGCTGCTCATAGTCAACATGCTGGAGCGCAGAACCAAGGGAGGCAGAGCATGAGCCTTATCGTTGACATAAAAAAGCGGCTTGGTTCCTTCAGCCTTTCCGCACAGCTGGAAGCGGGGGAGGGAGTCACGGGCATACTGGGCTCCTCCGGCTGCGGCAAGAGCATGACGCTTAAGTGCATCGCAGGCATAGAACGGCCGGACAGCGGACACATAGAGCTGGACGGCGTGGTACTCTACGACAGCAGAAAGCGCATAGACCTTCACCCCCAGCAGCGCAGGGTGGGTTATCTTTTTCAAAATTACGCCCTGTTTCCCAATATGACTCTCAGGCAAAATATACTCTGCGGCCTCAGGAACCAGCCTGATAAGGCTCAGCGGGTAAAAGAGGCGGACGATATGATAGCGCTGATGGGGCTCAACGGGCTGGAAAAGCACAGGCCATACCAGCTTTCAGGCGGCCAGCAGCAGCGGGCGGCGCTGGGCAGGATACTGGTGAACAAACCAAGGCTTCTGATGCTGGACGAGCCGTTTTCCGCGCTGGATACATATCTTAGAGAGAGGCTTCAGGCGGAGATGCGGGAGCTGCTCAAAAGCTACGGCGGCCCGGTCCTGTTGGTGACACACAGCAGAGACGAGGCATACAGACTTTGCCGGAGTATCGCCGTGATGGATCAGGGAAGCGCGACGCCCCCGCGCCCGACAAAGGAGCTTTTCGAGGATCCGCATACCGTAGCCGCCGCAAACCTTACCGGCTGCAAGAACATATCGCGGGCGGAGAAACGGGGAGAGCACCAGCTTTATGCCGTAGACTGGGGCGTTACCCTCAGCACCGCGGCGGTGCTTCATGACGGGCTTTGCGCCGTCGGCGTGCGGGCGCACGACATACTTGAGGAGGAACGCCATAACAGGTATGCTATAGTCTGCGGGCAGCCAATAGAGGACCCCTTCGAGCTGACGCAGCCCTTCACGTTCGCGTGCCAAGGGGATAAAAAAATGCTCCTCTGGGTAAAGCTTCAGAGGCGCGAGGATTACACCCCCCCGAAGGAGGTCGGCATAGCGCCGGATAAGGTGCTGCCGCTGTACGAAAAATAAATAAAACAAAAAGCCGGTGGACTAAGCCGGCTTTTTGCTTTAGGGGGAGAAATCTTATGGATGGAGTTATTATCTTGCAGCGGTTTCCCTTCTGCGATTATTATAATACACGAAGATTGCGGCGGAAAAATGCAGAATTCATGTACGATCGGTAAAGTAACTATTAACAAACCGTGTACAAAACAGAAAATCAAAAAACAAAAAGCCGGTGGACTAAGCCGGCTTTTTGCTTTAGGGGGAGAAATCTTTATGGATGGAGTTACTATCTGCAAGTTCTTTCCTTCTGTGATTGTTATATTACCAGCAAAATGTGGCGAGAAAATGCAGATTAAGTGTACAATCGGTAAAGTAGGTATTAAAAAAGATTGAATAGGGCTTTTGGCCCTTCTACTTCAATATAGCCTCTTTTACGGCGCTGGCAAGCTCGGCGGGCGTTTCGCCCCGGGCTGCATTTATGCCAAGCGCTTCCGCCCAGCTCACATTTTTGATGACGGCGGCCGGGAAGCCCCCTAACAGCCTGTTCCTATACTCCTGCTCCTGAGCCATGAACCGCTCAAAGTCATCCACCCTTATGAGCCGCAGGGCGATCCCTTGTACGGCGAGGTACATGGCGGCCTTCCTGGCAAGCTCCTCCTGGGCAGCGTCAAAAAGCAGCGCCCCGTCGCGTAAGCCCTTGTGTGGGTCGGCTATGATGTACGCCCCCTTATGCATGTCTTCCTTTGGTGTAACGTAGCAGCTGTCCATAAAAACCTCCTAATCAGAGTTTCGAAAAAGTGGCTAAAGACCACTTTTTCGAGTTTTTTTCGGTTTTTGCCTCTCACATCCGTTCCCGGGCGGCAAAACCCGCAAAGTACAAAAACCTTCGGTTTTTATCCGTTTTGACGCACATGTCGCCAAAGCCGGAATAAACTTAAGGGGCTGTGGCCCCTTAACAACCCTGGGGATTCTTTCGACAGACTAAAAACGCAGCGTGTAAAAAAATCGGAGAAGCGGGGAACCCGCTTCTCCGAAAAGCTAAGCTTTAAATCAGACAAGGCCCTGAGCCATCATTGCATCTGCAACCTTCTTGAAGCCGGCGATGTTGGCGCCTGCTACCAGGTTGTAGCCCAGACCGCACTCTTCAGCTGCCTTGGCGGAGGCGGCGTGAATGTTGGTCATGATGTGATGGAGCTGGGTATCGACTTCCTCGGCCTTCCAGGCGAGACGCTCGGAGTTCTGGCTCATTTCCAGACCGGAGGTGGCTACGCCGCCGGCGTTGACGGCCTTGGAGGGAGCTACTACGAGGCCCTTGCCCATAAGGAAGAACAGAGCTTCGTTGGTGGTGGGCATATTGGCAACTTCGATGTAGTACTTGGTGCCGTTGGCAAGGATCTGCTCAGCTTCGGGCATACCGATCTCGTTCTGATATGCGGCGGGCATGCAGATGTCGCCCTTGACTTCCCAAGACTTCTTGCCGGGGACGAACTTTACGCCGAACTTGTCAGCATAGTCCTGAGCCCTGTTGCGGCCGGAGGCGCGCATCTCCAGCATATAGTCCAGCTTTTCCTGGGTGCAGATGCCGTCGGGATCGTAGCAGTAGCCGTCGGGGCCGGAAAGGGTAACGACCTTTGCGCCCAGCTGGGAGGCCTTGGTGGCGATGCCCCATGCAACGTTGCCGAAGCCGGACATTATGATGGTCTTGCCCTCGATGGTGTCATGCTCATGCTTGAGGACTTCGCATACATAGTAGATAGCGCCGAAGCCGGTAGCCTCGGGACGGATCAGGGAGCCGCCGTAGCTGAGGCCCTTGCCGGTGAGGACGCCGTTCTCGTAAGCGCCGCGAATGCGCTTATACTGGCCGAACAGATAGCCGATCTCGCGGCCGCCTACGCCGATATCGCCGGCGGGAACGTCAACGCTGGGACCGATGTGGCGATAGAGCTCGGTCATGAAGGCCTGGCAGAAACGCATGATTTCTGCATCGCTCTTGCCGTTGGGATCGAAATCGGAACCGCCCTTGCCGCCGCCCATGGGCAGAGAGGTCAGGCTGTTCTTGAAGGTCTGCTCGAAGCCGAGGAACTTCATAACGGACAGATTTACGTGGGAAGCGAAGCGCAGGCCGCCCTTGTAGGGGCCGATGGCGCTGTTGAACTGTACGCGGTAGCCGCGGTTTACGTTTACCTTACCGGCATCGTCTACCCAAACAACGCGGAACTCGATAGTGCGCTCGGGCTCTACGAGGCGCTCAAGAAGGGCTGCCTTCTCGTATTCGGGGTGCTGCTCGATAACGGTCTCAAGAGAACGCAGAACTTCTTCTACGGTCTGAATGAATTCTTTCTCGTTACCGTCGCGCTTTTTGCACTTTTCGATTACGGACTCGATGTAAGCGTTCATTAAATTGTTACCTCCACGATTTATAAATATTGCTTATTTGCCCTGCGCCTGAGCAGGGAAATTTATGTTTTAAAATGAGTATAATAAAGCTGGCGGACATCTTCCTCCACCTGACTTTATAATAATTCTCATAATCCCGAATGTCAACATTATAAAATAACAAATCGGCGCAATATATACAAAATAATTAAGCTTTTGCCGTTAAAAAAATCACATGTGCGCCAAAGAAAAACAGTGTTCTTCCAGCGAAAAAACACATGGAAGGACACTGTAATATCCGCTGCGATCAGAGATTGAACAGCAGGTCCTCGTAGCCGGGGAAGGGCCAGCATTCCTTGGCAGTGATGGTCTCCAGAGCGTCTGCCGCCTCACGCAGGGAACCCATGGCGGGCAGCAGCTTGTCGCGGCAGTATTCAGCGGCCTCGCCGTTCCCCTTGGGCATTGCGGCTATTGCGTCGAACAGGCCGCCTATGCGCTTGTGCAGAGCGTTGACGCCTGCGGAGAGGCCCTTCAAAAGCGCATATTCCGCATCGTTGGGTACGCCGAGCCTATCCTTTGCCGATACGGCCTCGGCGATTTTGCTCTCGTAGCCTATTACGGCGGGGAGTATGCTGCGCTGTGCCATGCTGAGCATGGTGCTGGCCTCGATGCGTATGAGCTTTGCGTAGTTCTCGAGGGATATATCGTACCTTGAGCGCATTTCACGCTCGGTATATATGCCCCATCTGGTGAAAAGGGAGATGTTCTTTTCGCTTATGAAGCAGTGCATGGCGTCCACAGTGGTGGGCAGATGGGCAAGGCCGCGGCTTTCCGCTTCCTTTATCCATTCTTCGCTGTAGTTGTTGCCGTTGTACAGTATGCGCTTGTGGTCCCGCATGGTGTGGCGTATTATCCTGAAGGCTTCACGGCGGAAGTCCTCTGCCTTTTCGAGGCGCTCGGCGAATTCCGACAGGGCCTCCGCCACTATGGTGTTTATGACGGTGTTGGCGTCGGCTATGCTCTGGCTGCTGCCCAGCATTCGAAACTCGAACTTGTTGCCGGTGAAGGCGAAGGGGGAGGTGCGGTTGCGGTCGGTGGTGTCTATGCGGAGCCTCGGAACGGTGCATACGCCGCTTTCAAGTATCCTGTCGCCGCCCTCCTCGTATTCCTCCTTGTGCTCTATTGAGGTGAGAAGGTCGTAGAGGGTGTCCCCGAGGAACATGGAGACTATTGCGGGGGGCGCTTCAAAGCCTCCCAGGCGGCAGTCGTTGCTGGCGGCAGCGCAGCAGACGCGCAGGAGATCCTGATGCTCGTCCACGGCCTTGATAATGGCGGCTAAGAAGAGCAAAAACTGGAGGTTGTCCTTGGGGGATTTGCCGGGGGCCAGCAGGTTCATGCCGGTATCCGTGGAGAGCGACCAGTTGTTGTGTTTTCCGGAGCCGTTGAGCCCGGCGAAGGGCTTCTCGTGCAGCAGGCATACCATGCCGTGGCGGAGTGAGGTCTTTTTCATTATTTCCATCACCAGCTGGTTGTGGTCCGTAGCGGTGTTGGAGTCTGCAAATACCGGCGCCAGCTCGTACTGGCCGGGAGCCACTTCCTTGTGCTCCGTCTTGGCGAATACGCCCAGCTGCCAAAGCTCGGTGTCAAGATCCCGCATGAAATAGCTTACCCGGGGGGATATGGCGCCATAATAGTGATCGTCCATCTCCTGCCCCTTCGGGGATTTTGCCCCAAAGAGGGTGCGGGAGCAGAGGACGAGATCCGGCCTCTGGTCGTAAAGGGACTTTTCCACAAGGAAATACTCCTGCTCTGCGCCGGAGGTGGATATGACCTTCTTCACATCCTCGTGGCCGAACAGCTTGAGTATGCGAAGGCATTCCCGGTTGATGAGGTCCATGGAGCGCAGCAGAGGGGTCTTTTTATCCAGAGCGTCTCCGCCGTAAGAGAAGAACAGAGTGGGTATGCACAGCGTGGCGTCCTTTATGAATGCGTGGCTGGTGGGATCCCATGCGGTGTAGCCTCTGGCCTCAAAGGTGGGCCTGAGGCCGCCCGAAGGGAAGCTTGAGGCGTCAGGCTCGCTCATTATGAGCTCCTTGCCGGAAAACTCTATGATGGCACTGCCATCCCGGCCGCAGCCAAGGAAGCCCTCGTGCTTTTCTGCGGTAACGCCGGTGAGAGGCTGGAACCAGTGGGTGTAGTGGGTGGCGCCCTTTTCCAGCGCCCATGCCTTCATTGCGTCTGCCACTGCGTTTGCCACGTTTATGTCCAGTGGTTCTCCGGAGCGGATAGCGTCCTTGAGGGCGGCGTAAGCCTCGCCGCTCATGCGCTCCGACATGGCGCGGTCGCTGAACACCAGCTCGCCGAAGCTTTCAGTCAGATTGTCCATAATAATTCCCCGCTATATATAAAAATTTTATTGCAAAAAGCAGCAAAGCCATAATGATTTAGTCTATATTCACGCAGGATAAAAGTCAAATAAAAAATGCCGTTGTGAACGGCATTTTTTGCTTCGGCTATATGAGGAGCCCCCGCAGCCTGTATACGGCTACCGCTATGCTTTCCCGCATGTAGTTGTTGAACTTGGTGTACCATACGTCTTTTGCGCCATAGCCCTCAGCTTCAATGCCGTTCATTATGGCTACCCTCCCCGCCCGGTAAACGTGAAAGTTGGTGGTGACGAAGGCGGCGGAAGCGCCGGGGAAGCGCTCGTCAAGTATCATTTTCGAGAATTTGAAGTTTTCCCATGTGCTGGTGGACTTATCCTCCGTTATTATGCGGCTTTCGTCTACGCCGTGGGATACCAGGTATCGCTTCATGGCCTCCGCCTCGCTTATATTTTCGCCGTCACCCTTGCCGCCGGATACTATCACCGCGGTATTTGGGCTGTGTTCCAGATACTCAAGCGCGGCGTCCAGCCTGAGCTTGAGGGTGAGGGATACCCGCTCACCGCGCACTGCGCAGCCCAGCACGATGAGTACGTCCTTGCCGTAATCCGCCTTCCTGTGGGCGGCAGAGCCCAGCATTGCCCCCATGCAGCAGAAAAACACCACCGCCGCCGAATAGCAGACTATGAGCAGCACCTTTACAAGGTGTCCCGCCGGCGTGCGGAACCAGGGCATGAAGAACCTTTTAAACAGGCCTATGAGCAGCAGCGGCACGCCCATTATTGCGGGAAGGGCGGTGCCGAGGTTGCCGTTGCATACGGTGGAGAGCCAGATTGTGTCCATCGTCATAAGCCCGCCGGCTATTATAAGAAGGTAGTACATATATGCGCCTCCTTAAAGATCATATTGAAGTCTTTATTAAATATATCACCGAACGGGGCATAACAAAATAAAACAAACTGTAAAAGCATGGCAAAAAGACTGTGCCTTATTTGTAATGAAGCGTAGTTTATGCTATACTGCAATAGTATATAATCATAAGTATAATGCCCTTTTGCCGGGCTTATGGAGGAAAATAATGGGATTCTTGGATAAACTGCTGGGCAGCACCTCGGAGGCGCAGGTTAAAAAGCTCATGCCCATGGTAAAAAAAATAAACGAGCTGGAGGGCGGCATGGAGGCCCTTACGGACAAGGAGCTTCGAGCCAAGACAGATGAATTCAGGGCGCGCCTGAATAACGGCGAGACCGAGGATGACCTGCTGCCGGAGGCATTCGCCGTAGTCCGCGAGGCCGCAAAGCGCACCATAGGCCAGCGGCATTACGACGTACAGCTTCTGGGCGGCATAGTGCTGCATCAGGGCCGTATAGCCGAGATGAAGACGGGCGAGGGCAAGACCATAACCGAGACTCTGCCCGCCTACCTCAACGCCCTCTCCGGCCACGGCGTGCATATAGTCACCGTGAACGACTACCTGGCGGAGCGCGACGCCCAGTGGATGGGCAAGATATATAAGTTCCTCGGCATGACCGTGGGCTGCATAATACACGAAAAGGACAACGACGAGCGAAGGGAGGCCTACGCCTGCGACATCACCTACGGCACCAACAACGAGTTCGGCTTTGACTATCTCCGGGACAACATGGTGGTTTACAAATCCCAGATGGTGCAGCGGGAGCTTAACTACGCCATAGTGGACGAGGTGGACTCCATACTGATTGATGAGGCCCGCACCCCTCTTATCATATCCGGCCACGGCGAGGAATCCACGGATATGTACGAGAAGGCGGATAGATTCGTATGCCGTCTGGAGCGGGGCGAGAATATCGTCAAGCTCAGCAAGTCCGATCAGCTCATGGGCGTGGAGCAGCCTGAATCCGGCGACTATATGGCGGACATAAAGGCGCGCACCGTAGCCCTTACCGCCCGGGGCATGGAGAAGGCCGAGAGGTTCTTCGGCATAGACGACATATCAAAGCAGGAGTATTCCGAGCTTAACCACCACATACAGCAGGCGCTCAAGGCCCACGCCCTGTTTGAAAGGGATAAGGACTACGTAGTGCAGGACGGCAAGGTGCTCATAGTGGATGAGTTCACCGGACGTCTCATGCTGGGCAGGCGGTACAGCGACGGGCTGCATCAGGCCCTTGAAGCAAAGGAAGGCGTAAAGGTAGAGCGGGAGAACCGCACCCTTGCCACCATAACCTTCCAGAACTATTTCCGCATGTTCAAGAAGCTGGCGGGCATGACCGGTACCGCCAAGACGGAGGAGCAGGAGTTTCAGGCGATATACGACCTTGACGTTGTGGAGATACCCACCAACAAGCCCCTTGCGAGGAAGGATCTCAACGATATCGTATATACCAACCAGAAGGCCAAGTTTAACGCCGTGGTGAACGAGATAGTGGAAGTTCACAAGACCGGTAGGCCTATCCTCGTTGGAACCATATCCGTCGAAAAGAGCGAAATGCTTTCCCATATGCTGGACATGAGGGGGATAAAGCATGAGGTGCTGAATGCCAAGCTCCACGCCCGCGAGGCGCAGATAGTAGCCCAGGCCGGTAAATACGGCAACGTGACCATAGCCACCAACATGGCCGGCCGAGGTACCGATATACTGCTGGGCGGCAACCCGGATTTCCTTGCACGCCAGGAGCTGCTCCGCGAAGGCATGGAGGAGAGCATGGTGGAGGAGGCGACCGGACACGCCGACACGGACGATGAGGAAATACTGGCTGCCCGGGGCAGGTATGCCGACGCATACGCGAGATATAAGGCAGATACCGACGCCGAGCACGATCAGGTGGTGGCCGTGGGCGGCCTGCATATAATAGGCACGGAGCGCCACGAATCCCGCCGTATAGACAACCAGCTCCGCGGCCGCGCCGGCCGTCAGGGAGACCCGGGCTCAACGAGGTTCTATGTATCCATGGAGGACGACCTGATGCAGCGCTTCGGCGGCGAGCGGGTACGGGACCTCATGCAGAAGATAAGCCCCGATGAAGATATCCCCATAGAGGCGGGGATACTTACCAAGCAGATCGAAGCGGCGCAGAAGAGGGTAGAGAGCTATAACTTCGACATCCGCAAGAACGTCCTCCAGTACGACGACGTAATGAACCGCCAGAGGGAGATAATCTACGGCCAGCGCCGCAGGGTGCTCATGGGCGAGGACATACACGATTCCATAATGGAGATGGTGGACGAGACGGTAAGCCTCCGCTGCGCCCAGTTCTGCCCCGGCTCCCACCCCAGCTCCGAATGGGATATGGAGGGCCTCCGCACGGAGATACTTAACATAACCGCAATGGACTGCGGCAGGGATATAGCCGGAATCACCGATGCAGAGAAGCTTCAGTCCGCAGTAAAGGACTTTGCCCATAAGGCGTACCGGATCAAGGAAGACGGCCTTATGCAGGCCGCGGCGCAGCTTGGCGTGGACGCAGACATGCGGGAGCTTGAGCGCGTAGTGCTGCTCCGGACAGTAGATGAGCATTGGATGGATCACATCGACGCCATGGATCAGCTGCGGCAGGGCATATCCCTGCAGGCCATAGGCCAGAAGGATCCGGTCATCGCCTACCGCAACGCGGGCTTCGATATGTTCGACGAGATGGTGCAGGGCATAAGGGAGCGCACCGTCCGCAACCTCTACCATGTGGTGATCTCCGCCGGCGCTCCTCAGCGGCAGCAGGTAGCCAAGCCCGTTGAAACGAAGGGCGACGCCCCCGCACGCCCCAAGCGCATAGAGGGAAAGATAAGCCGCAACGCCCCCTGCCCCTGCGGCAGCGGCAAGAAGTATAAGCAGTGCTGCGGAAAGGATAAGTAGATCAGGGAAGCGCACAGGAAGCTTAAAATACTATATTATCAAGGAAAAATCGAAAGGATGTGAGTAGCAGTGATCCAGCTGGACGAATGCAGGCAGCAGCTTGCAGCAATGCAGGAAACACTTACAAAGGCAGGTGAATCCCTTTGACGTCGCAGGATTAGCGGCCGAAAAGGAAGAACTGGAAAAGAAGATGGGCGCACCGGATTTCTGGGATGACGTTGAGGCGGCCAATAAAGCCAACCAGCGCATGAAAACCATCTCTGCCAAGCTGGAAAAGTACAACAAGCTCAGGGGCCTGTTGGAGGACGCCGAGGTGATGGCGGACATGGCGGAGGAGGGCGACGACCAGGAGATAGCGGACGAGCTCATAAAGGATATGCCCCATCTTGAAAGCAAGGTAGAGGCGCTGAAGCTCGAAACGCTGCTGAAGGGACCGTATGACAGGCTCAACGCCATACTGTCCCTTCATGCGGGCGCCGGCGGAACAGAGGCTCAGGACTGGGTATCAATACTGTACAGAATGTACACCCGATACTGCGAGAGCAAGGGCTGGACCGTCAGGGAGCTGGACTATCTGGCGGGGGACGAGGCGGGCATAAAGTCCGTAACCTTCGAGGTAGAGGGCGATAACGCCTACGGCTACCTGAAGGCCGAAAAGGGAGTGCACAGGCTGGTGCGCATATCGCCCTTCGACGCCTTCGGCAAGCGGCACACCTCATTTGCATCGCTGGACGTAACTCCCATATTCGAGGAGGACACCAGCGAGATAGAGATCAACCCCGACGATATCCGCATAGACACCTACCGTTCCGGCGGCGCAGGCGGCCAGAACGTCAACAAGGTAAGCTCGGCAATACGTATAACACATTTCCCCACCGGCATAGTGGTGCAGTGCCAGAACGAGCGCAGCCAGCTCCACAATAAGGACATGGCTATGCGCATACTGAAGGGCAAGCTGCTGGAGCTGGCCGAGAGGGAGCGCCTTGAGCACATGGCTGAGATAAAGGGCGAGATGAAGAAGATAGAATGGGGCAGCCAGATACGCTCCTATGTATTCCAGCCCTATACTCTGGTAAAGGATCACCGCACCGGAGTCGAGGTGGGAAATATACAGTCCGTAATAGACGGCGACCTTGATGTATTTATCAATGCGTTCCTGGTGCAGTCTTAAACAACAAAAAAATGCGCCGCGGCGTTGAGCCGCGGCGCATTTTTTTGCGAAACGCTTAAAAACCCATTCCAATTACCTTTACGCCTGAGGTCTTTTCCGCAAGGCCGTCTATGGGCAGCTCCTTCATGTGTATTGAGAAGCTCTTGGAGTCGCTGCCGTCCATAGGGGCATTTTTGGTGAAGTGCCATACCCCTATAAGGTTGTCGCTGCTGTCGTAAAAGCCGATATAGACCAGATTGAGGTCGCATTCGCCGTCTGATGACAGCGTGCCTGTCATGGTGGTGAAGCCGGGGTAGTTGTCGGCCAAGAAAATGTCCTTTGCGTATACGGTAACGTCGCGGCCTTCGGCCTTTGCGCAATCGAGGCTGGCAGTCATGGCTGCGGCTGTGCCCGGGGTGAGGGAAGAATCTTTGTGCCAGAAGGCAACGAAGGAAGTCTCCCCGGGCAGCACCACGGTCTTGTCGTTCATGATCGGGACGAAGGAATACTGATACGCCGTGCCGCCAACATTAAATGAAAGCGCGGCATTTGTGATTATGACGGGGCAGTTGCCGGTGTTTTCGTATGCTGCTGCACCGTAAAGCGTCGGCCCCTCCGCGCCGTCGAACACGTAGGCTGCCGTGCCGGTGACGGCCACAGCCGGCGAGGGCGCGGCCCCAGGGTCTGCCGTGGCGGCAGGCTCCGCAGCGGGCGCCGTTTCAAGGCCTGCGGCGCCTTTGGGGCCCGGTAAAGCCGCCTCGTCCGTTTTTGCGCCGCCGTCCAGCGGGTCGACAGCAAACAGGGAGGCCTTTTCCTCCTTTTTGGCGCAGCCCGAGGCCAGCAGCAATATGCATATTATAAAAACAGTAAGCCTTTTCATAGGCTGATTATAGCACATTATCCATTGTTAGGATACGGGTAAAAAGTGAATAATAATCTCTGACAGCGGCGCTTATGGCGTAAAGGGGTGTTATTCAAATAAGCAATATGCAGCTTGCCGCAAATGTGATAAAATAATCAATATAAAATGTGATAACATGCCGCAGCAGGGGCAATTGCCGCTGGGCGGATCGAATTTGGAGGTTTAAAAAAATATTATGGCAAAGAAGACCGTTGAGGACGTAAACGTAAAGGGCAAACGGGTGCTGGTAAGGGTCGACTTCAACGTGCCCCTTCAGGACGGAAAAGTAGCGGACGACAAGCGCATAACAGCGGCGCTGCCCACTGTAAAGTACTTGCTCGAGCACGGTGCAAAGGTCATACTCTGCTCCCATCTGGGCAGGCCCAAGGGTGAGCGCAAGATGGAGTTTTCCCTCGCTCCCGTAGCGGAAAGGCTCAAGGAGCTGATGCCGGGCGTCAGGATCAGCTTTGCGCCGGACTGCATTGGCAAGGAGACCGAAAAGATGGCAGGCGAGCTCAGGGAAGGCGAAATACTGCTTCTCGAGAATCTGCGTTTCCATAAGGAAGAAGAAAAGAACGACCCCGACTTCGCCAAGAAACTGGCTTCTCTGGCAGATATATACGTGTCCGACGCCTTCGGCACCGTACATCGCGCCCATGCTTCCACCGCGGGCGTAGCCCAGTACCTGCCTGCGGTCGCAGGCTTCCTTATCGGCAAGGAGCTTTCCGTAATGGGCGGTGCTCTGGAGAAACCCGTGCGCCCCTTCGTGGCCATACTGGGCGGCGCAAAGGTAGCGGACAAGATAGGCGTAATAACGAATCTGCTGAACAAGTGCGATACCCTGATAATCGGCGGCGGCATGGCTTATACCTTCTTCAAGGCGCTGGGCTATAACATCGGCAACTCCCTGCTTGACGCAGACAGCATAGAGCTTGCAAAGAAGCTGATGCTTGACGCCGATGCAAAGGGCGTAAAGATGCTGCTGCCAGTGGATACTGTGGTCGCCAGGGAGTTCAAGGCTGACGCGGAATACATGACCGTGGATTCCGACAGGATACCCGACGGCTATATGGGCATGGATATAGGAGAGAAGACCGCCAAGCTCTTTGGCGAGGAGATAAGGAAAGCCGGCACCGTAGTATGGAACGGCCCTATGGGTGTGTTCGAGTTTGACGCCTTCGCAAAGGGTACTGCGGCTGTTGCCGAGGCCTGCGCAGAGTGCAAGGGCACCACCATTATAGGCGGCGGCGACTCCGCCAGCGCCGTAAAGAAGCTGGGCTATGCGGACAAGATGACCCACATCTCCACCGGCGGCGGCGCAAGCCTGGAGTTCCTTGAGGGCAAGGTGCTGCCCGGCGTAGCGGCTCTTGACGACAAGTGATAAAGCATAAAATTTTGAATTGGAGATAAATAAACATGCGTAGACCAATTATTGCAGGCAACTGGAAGATGAACATGACCCCCTCCGAGGCAAGGGCCTTGGTAGAGGAGTTGAAGCCCCTCGTCAAGGACGCAAAGTGTGAGGTAGTGGTATGCCCTCCTTACGTTGACCTATCAGCGGTATCCGAGCTTATCAAGGGCAGCAATATACGCCTCGGCGCTCAGAATATACACTGGGCAGAGAAGGGCGCTTTTACCGGCGAAGTTTCCGCAAACATGCTTAAGGAGCTGGGCGTGGAGTACGCCATAATAGGCCACAGTGAGCGCAGGCAGTACTTTGGCGAGACGGACGAAACTGTGAACGCCCGCGCCAAGGCAGCCATAGCCGCAGGCATCACCCCCATAATCTGCGTAGGCGAGTCCCTGGAGGAGAGGGAAAGCGGCAGGACAGAGGCCAAGGTCAGCGGTCAGGTAAAGAAGGACCTTGAAGGCATAGCGGCCGGGGACGTTGCCAAGCTGGTGATCGCCTACGAGCCTATCTGGGCCATAGGTACCGGCAAGACCGCCACCGACGAGCAGGCAAACGAAACCATAGGCATGATAAGGGCGACCGTAGCCGGCATGTTCGGCAAGGAAACCGCAGAAGCCCTTCGAATACAGTATGGCGGAAGCATGAAGCCCTCCAACGCAAGGAGTCTCATGGCAATGCCCGAAATAGACGGCGGCCTTATAGGCGGCGCCAGCCTTAAGGCTGTGGACTTCTCTCAGGTAGTGAATTATAATGATTAAGGCATAAGTGCCACAATTATTAAACAGGAGATTTGTCTGATATGAAAAAGATGACCGCACTTGTGATACTGGATGGCTTTGGCCATAGCGAGGAAACTCAGGGCAACGCCATAAAGGCTGACGGTATAAATAATATTTCCAGACTCCTCAAGGAGTACCCCCATACCCTCATAGAGGCTTCCGGCGAGGACGTAGGCCTGCCTGACGGCCAGATGGGCAACTCCGAGGTAGGCCATATGAACATAGGCGCGGGACGTATCGTATATCAGGAGCTGACCCGAATAACCAAATCCATAAAGGACGGGGATTTCTTTGAGAATCCCGCCTTTTTGGGCGCCGTTGAGAATTGCAGAAAGCACGATTCCGCACTGCACATATACGGCCTCGTAGGTCCCGGCGGCGTGCACAGCCATCAGAAGCACTTCTTCGGACTGCTGGAGCTTGCAAAACGTCATGGCCTCAGTAAGGTATATGTACACTGCTTCATGGACGGCCGTGACGTTCCTCCCGAAAGCGGCAAGGGGTTCATCGAGGAATACCAGAAGAAGATAGCCGAGATAGGCGTGGGTAAAATAGCCACCGTAATGGGACGCTATTACGCCATGGACCGGGACAACCGCTTTGAGCGGGTAGAAAAGGCATATGCCGCCATGGTATACGGCGAGGGTAACTACGATACCGACCCCGTACATGCCATGCAGGCGAGCTACGATGCGGGCGTCACCGACGAGTTCGTAGTTCCTACCGTCATAACCGATAACGGCAGGCCCGTGGCTACCATACAGGCTGACGACAGCATAATCTTCTACAATTTCCGCCCTGACAGGGCGAGGGAGATAACCCGCGCCTTTATAATGGAAGACTTTGACGGCTTCGAGCGCAGGAAGGGCTTCTTCCCTGTACATTACGTCTGCATGACCCAGTACGACAAGACCTTCGGGGATAAGGTGGACATAGCCTTCAGGCCAGAACACCTGAACAACACCCTTGGGGAGTACCTTGCGGCCTGCGGCAAGACCCAGCTTAGGATAGCCGAGACCGAGAAATACGCACACGTGACCTTTTTCTTCAACGGCGGCGTGGAGGCCCCAAATCCCGGGGAGGACAGATGCCTTATACCTTCCCCAAAGGTAGCCACCTACGATCTCCAGCCCGAGATGAGCGCCTATGAGGTAACCGAGGAGGCGGTAAAGCGTATAGACAGCGGCAAGTACGACGTCATGATACTGAACTTTGCCAACCCGGACATGGTAGGCCATACCGGCGTAATGGAGGCGGCGGTGAAAGCTGTCCATACCGTTGACGAATGTGCCGCCAAAGTAGTTGAGGCCATCCTCAGGAATGGCGGAAGGGCCATAATCACAGCGGATCACGGCAACTGCGAGAGAATGCTTGCGGACGACGGCGTTACTCCCTTTACCGCACACACTACCAATCCGGTGCCGGTGATACTGGTGGATAACGGCAGAAAGGACGAAAAGCTCCGCTCCGGCGGCAGGCTCTCCGACCTTGCCCCCACCATGCTGGACCTGATGGGCATGGAGATACCCAGGGAAATGACCGGCAAGAGCCTGATAGAGAAGTAATGCGGCAAAAGGGAAGGCCATTTTGATAAAAAGCGCATAAAGCGGCAAAAGTATTTGATTTTTTACTGCGGGTGTGATACAATAGCCTTCGCGTGTAATGCGAAAGTATTCCAGGGGAGGAAGTATATATAATGCAAACTCTGAACACAATTCTTAACATCGTGCTGATAGTCCTGTCTATCGCAATGATAGCCGTAGTACTTATGCAGCAGTCCAAGAGCGCGGGCCTCGGCAGCGCGTTCGGCGGCGATACCCAGTCCTTTACCGCCCGCGGCCAGAAGGCCAGCAGGGAGGCCAAGCTCCAGCGCATCACCAAGATACTTGCAGTTGCAATCGGCGTGATCGCTATTGCCATGGCTATATTAGGCTGATAAAAGGCAAAGATTTGATCTTGGGGCGTGCCGCTAAGGTATGCCCCTGTTTTTATGCAATAAAAAAGGAGAAAATGAAAAACAATTTGGAACTTAAAGAAATAATAAACGGGATGATAGCTGGAACGGGCCGCCCAATGAGCGCTGAGGATATATACAAGAGCATGACGGATAACGGCGGCGAGATACAGATAGAAGAAATAAAGCTGGCGCTGAAGGAGCTTTCAAGGGATGGCCGTGTGATAATCACGCGCCGGGGCAAGGCGGCTCTACCGGAACAGCTTGGCCTTATATACGGCCGCATACAGGGCAACGGCCGCGGCTTCGGCTTCTTTATACCCGCAGACGGCAGCGGAGACCTGTTCATCGCCGCGGAGGATATGAACGGCGCCTTACACGGGGATACTGTGTGGGTGAGGAAACTTACCGGCTCCCCCCGGGGCAGGAACGACCGGGGAGCTGTGGAGATGATAGCCAGGAGAGCGGGTGGCCGGGTAATAGGCACGTTTGAGGCGGACAACGAGTACGGCGGTTACGTGGTACCCGACGACAGCAGGGTGGCAGAGGATGTGCTCATACCCTTTTCCCATACCAACGGCGCAAACCACGGCGACAAGGTGGTAGCAGAAATAACCCAGTATCCCGGGGCAAGGCGGCCCATGCTGGGCAAGATAGCCGAAGTATTGGGCGGGCCGGGGGATAAGGGCATAGATATGCTCTCCATCATACGGCGGCTGGAGCTGCCTGATAAATTCCCCGATGGGGCGCAGAGGCAGGCCGAGGGGCTAAAGGCCCCCGATGCGGACGCGCTCACCGACAGGCGGGATCTGCGCGGCGCGCTCACCATAACCATAGACGGCGCGGACGCAAAGGATCTTGACGACGCGGTATCATTGGAGATGGCCGACGGCCTGTACAGACTGGGGGTACATATAGCTGACGTGAGCCACTATGTAAAGCGTGGCAGCCCCATAGACGTGGAGGCATACAAGAGAGGCACCAGCGTGTATTTTCCTGACAGGGTGCTGCCTATGCTTCCCAAAGAGCTGAGCAACGGCCTCTGTTCCCTGAATCCGGATGAGGATAAGCTTACACTTTCCTGTGTAATGGACATAGACTCACATGGCAAGGTAGTGCATCACAATATCGCAAAGAGCGTAATACGCTCGAATTACCGCATGACATACGACGAGGTCAACGCCATATTTGCAGGAGACCCGGATATGGCTGCGAAGTACTCCGATATTATGCCAATGCTTGGCGAGATGCGCCGCCTAAAGGATATACTCAAGGCCAAGCGGCAGCGGCGGGGCGCAATAGACTTCGACCTGCCAGAGGCGGACATACAGCTTGACGAAAACGGCAGAGCCGTAGACGTTTCGCTGCACGTCAGGGGCGAGGCGAACATGATGATAGAGGAGTTCATGCTGGCTGCCAACGAGACTGTGGCGCGGGAGGGAGTGGACAAGGGCCTGCCCCTCATGTACCGGGTGCATGAGGCCCCTGACCCGGAGCGAATAAAGGAGCTTAACACATTCCTCCATACACTGGGCTACGGTGTAGGCAACGCGGAAAAGGTTCAGCCTGCCGATGTGCGCAAAATGCTGCTCAAGGCTGCCGGAAGTTCGGAGGAGAGGGTGATAAATAACGTCACTCTCAGGGCTATGACCAAGGCAAAGTACAGCCCCGACTGCGACGGCCATTTCGGGCTTGCGGCTAAGTACTACTGCCACTTTACCTCGCCAATACGGCGCTATCCTGATCTACTGGTACACAGGGCATTGAATGAATCCCTGGAAGGCAGGCTGGACGAGGAGAACCTCAAACGATGGAAGGCGTACCTGCCGGGAGCTTCAGACCAGTGCTCAGACCGGGAGGTGACCGCAACGGAGGCTGAGCGGGCCGCGGACGACCTGAAAAAGTGCGAATACATGGCGCAGCACATAGGCGAGGAGTATCAGGGCGTCATATCCGGCGTAACCCAGGGCGGCTTTTTCGTGGAGCTAGGCAATACCGTGGAGGGACGGGTGAAGGTGGAGAGCCTGAGCGGCGACAGGTATGAATGGGACGAGAAGGGCTACCGCCTTGTGGGCAGGTTTACAGGCTTGCAGTACCGCCTGGGGGACGAGGTAAAGGTGCGTGCGGTATCAGCCGATATGGAAACTTCCCGGATAGAGTTTGAATTAATAGAGGAAAAACCCCATAAAGCGCCCAGGGAGAGCCCGAAGCGGAGCGGACACGGCTCGACAAGAGGCAGAAACAGTGATAAAATAAAAGCTCTTAAGAGCAAGAAGGGAGGCCACGGTTTTGGCCATAGCAAAAGGCACCAAAAGGGTCGCGGAAAATCGAAAGGCACGCCATGAGTATTTCATCGAGGATACCTACGAGTGCGGAATAGCTCTGGTCGGCACCGAGGTCAAGAGCATACGGGCCGGCAAGGTCAACCTGAAGGATTCCTATGCGCAGGTAAAGAACGGCGAATGCTACCTCATAGGCATGCACGTTAGCCCCTATGAGCAGGGCAATATATTCAATCGCGATCCCTTCCGGGAGCGCAAGCTGCTGCTGCACAAGAGCGAGATACGCAAGCTCAACGCCTTGGCGCAGGTAGAGGGCTACAGCCTCATACCATTGCAGCTTTACTTCAAGGATGGCAGGGTAAAGCTGGAGCTTGCGGTCGCCAAGGGCAAAAAGCTTTATGATAAGCGCAGCGATATAGCCTCGCGGGACGCCAAGCGCGAGGTGGAGCGCCGCATGAAGGAGGAGCGCTTCAGATAGCCCTGCGGGCGTTTGAAAAAGCGCACAGAATGTGATATAATACTTATAGCAGGGCGATATGCCAGAACGCCTTGCGCTATCCGGGGTCGTAAATGGTTTCGACGGGGATCGTGGAGGCCGGATAAGCGAGCCGAAGCCCCGTGCTTCGTTAAAAACGGGAAAAACTTAAATTTAACTGGCAAATCTGATTTTGCACTCGCTGCCTAATTAGGCTGCGCGTCGGCCCGGCGCTTCCCACGGCTCCGGTAACCGGCGTCATCAATGTGGGGAACCAGCCTGCCTAAGCTTTGCAGCAGGTGGGATTTAATGAAGCTACCGAAGCCCTGATCCTGTCGGAGGGAGCTGCTTTGGCTGAGGGAACGTTAATACACCGACTACGCTCGTAGAAAGTCTTGCTGACAGGTTTTCGGACAGGGGTTCAACTCCCCTCGACTCCACCAAAAAGTGCAAATCCGAACGTCGAGAGGTGTTCGGATTTTGCTTATTCCGCTCCGCCAGCACAATACGATCCGAACCTTATCCTATGGGAAGGGATTCGGATCGTTGTTTTTATTTACTTCGCCCGCCGTTTGGCGGAAAGAAAGGCATGGAGCGCGGGGAAAGCGGCGATGGTCGACGAGATAAGGAGAAACAGGGCTGCGGCGTCGGGCCTTGTCTTTATCCACCCCGAGAAATGCGCCGTAATAAGGTAGATGAGCGCGCCGGCGGTTAGATGTATCAGAATCTTTAGCCGAAAGGAAAGCCGGCTGCTTTCGTAAATCAGGGTGGGGACGGAAAAACCCGTCGCTATTATTATGCAGTACGCGGCGAGCTGCTGCCAGCCTTCCCCGGTTTTTTGCCTGAAGAAAGCATTTGCACCCCCTTCAAAAAGGGGAAATATAAAGATTATCGCCACGAAAGCAACACATCCGACGCTGATTCCCGAGCAAATCTTTTTTATCAGCTTTTTTATCGCATACACCTCCAAAAATCCGTTTTCGCGCAAAACCGATACTGCATCAGTATTGCGCAAAAGCGCGATCCGATGCAATGAAAAACAACTAATAATTATATTATACAATGCCCCGGCACTTCCTGTCTTTACTCCAATCAAAATCCCCCGCAGCTTGCTTACTGCGGGGGATGAATTTGCGGTCCGGGCCTTTGATTAAGGGTTATGCAAGCGCTTCCGCAAGGGTCTCAAAGGCGGGGATCTTGAGTATGGGTATGGATACCTGCTCCTTGCGCTCGTTTTCGGAGCCGGCAGCGGCGGTGACATCGTTGGAGTAGTTTGCGCGGAAGGTGCCTTCCTTGGCGTCGAGGTAGTTGTCAAAGAAGTTCCATGCTACGCCTCCGTCAACGGCGGCGGGCTCGCACATGAGCGCCGCAAAGGAGCCGAAGCGCTGCGCGGTGGAGATCACATAGGTACCGGCGGGGATAACGATATCGCCGTCGCCCTTCTTCCACTCGCCGGTCACGAGGGTCTGGAAGTGGCCCTCATAATCCTTGCGTTCGCGGCCGTCTATGACTGCGCCGCCGCTGGTGTAGGACTTGATGGCGAAGTGGAGATGGTCTGCGCCCGCGACGGTAACGTCGTTGGGAAGCTGGGTCATCTCAACGCCGTGGAACTTCATAAGCTCGATGAATTCAGTGCAATCCTGGTCTATAAGGTAGTATGCTCCCATGGTCTCGACGTCGGTGGGTACGAAGGTTCCCCAATATTCGGTCTCATAGTCCACCGGTGCGCCGTACTCGATGGCATAGGGATCGCCCTCGTCGTCGTACAGGCGCTCGCCGATAACGGTGCCGTCCTCGCCGGTCTCATAGGAGAGAACGGTCAGGGTGTCCTTGCCCTCAAAGGGCATGGTGGTCATTTCGGAGTTGAGGGCCACGAAGTCCTTTTCGGGATTGATGCCCTCTGTGGCGCGGGCCTCTGAGCGGGCGTCGGCGGCTGCGATCATGGCCTTGATTTCGTCCTTGTCCTTTGCCACAACCTGCAGAGCGCCGTAGATGCACTCATACTGGGTATCCACGCGGACGGGGAAATCGTCGTAGGAGTAGACCTCCAGCAGCAGGGCGAGCCTGTTCCTGAGACCGGCATAGTTGGTGGTGTAGCGAGCATAGTCCTCAAAGGTGCGCCAGCCCTCGGCTACTATGTCGCTGTAATAATAGCCCCAGTTGCCGTAGGGGACGGCTACCTTGCCCTTGGAGGCCAGATAGGAGCCATCGCGCAGGGCCCGTGAGCAGAATACATCGCGGTTGTAAGCGAGAAGCTCGGCGTCGGTTCCGGCGTTGAGGCCCCAGTTATAGGTTACGGCGTGACGCATATAGGAGCCGTCGGTCGCGTGGGCGTCGATGAAGAGGATGGGGTTCCAGTCGTTCATCAGCTTGACGATGGTGCGGCCGCAGGCGGTCTCCAGCTTGGTCATGTCGCGGTTGACATTAAGGCCGTTGCCCTCGGCGCGGGTGCCTACCAGCTTGGGCGTGAACTGGGTGGTTATGCGGTTCTTGCCCAGGTTATCGTTTCCATCGGGGTTGCTGTTGGGGACGATGATGACGACCAAATCCTTGAGGAGATCGTCATGCTTGCCCTGCGCGACTTCGCGGGCGAAGATCATCATGGATTCCTTGCCCTCGATCTCGCCGGAGTGGATATTGCAGTTTACATATACAACGCCCTTGTCCTCGGGCACGTCGGCGGGGGAGGCGGGGGCTACGTCGCTTATTATCATGTAGGATATGGGAGTGCCGGCCTCGGTAGCGAAGGTGGTGGTGTCCAGAATGATGCGGCCGGCGCTGTGCTCGGCTACTACCTTCAGAAAATCAATGACCTCCTGAGACGATGTGGTGCGTTCCCAATTGCTCTCCTCGGCAGGGGTTTTGAGCTCTGCCAGTATCGCCTGGGAATCGACCTTCTCGGTCTCCGGCTCAGCGGCGGGCGTGGGTTCTTCGGCAGGGGCAGCGGGGGCTGCACAGGCTGCCAGGCCAAGGGCCATGATCAGTACAAGAACGAGCGCCAGGATTTTTTTCATAGTTTCGTTTTCCTCTCCTTTGTTGTTTTTTTGTGAAAATATATTGCCAAGCCCTGCGGTTTGGGCCGCGCAGGGCTTGCGGATGCGCAAGAAAAGGCTATTCCTCCCTCTCTCTCCTGAAGAAGCGGCAGCCCTGATAGTGGACGCCCGTGATGTACGCTATGCGGTTCGCCTGCAAAAGCTTCTCGCCCAGCAGGGCGGAGCGGTCGCCCTTTGAAATGAGCTCCAAAAAAGCCCCATTGGCGTCAAAGAAATCGAAATAGGCCCTGTGTGCGTCCATTATCCTGGGGCGGTATTCCTCCTGAATGACATACAGACAGAGGCCCATCTTCACTCTCAGGCGGGTAAGCGCCTCCTCCAGCTCTGCGGCTTTTTGCTCTGCCATGCCGGCGTCCAGCCTGACCAGCCTGCCCTTGCTCCATTCCTCCAAGTCGGTTATGCGGTTGATGAGGAGAAGAAGCATGGCCTCCCGGTATACGTTGGTGCGCCTTTCCTGCCCGGTAACGCCGAAGTATATCTTCACGGGCTCCAGCCAAAGCTGCTTGAGGGCTTCGTCGTATGCGTAGTAACACCTTATCCACGCCTTCTGGGAAGCAACGAGCGCCTCCCTCTCATCGCCATCGAGGGAGTTAAGATAGGCGCTGTAAGCGTATATGAGCCTGTTTTCTAAACTGAGCCTGTTGCATAAAAATTCATCGTCCGTCATGTGGAAGGACTCGGTCTCGTCGCAGGGCGCATCGTAAAATACGGCTGAGCCCGCCCAATTCTGAGTGACCAGCCTTCCGTCTCCGGCCTGCGCGGGGATGGCGGAAAATAGCATGAGGACTGCTGTCAGCCATAGAATAAATTTTTTTACCGGCGGTAATTTTATCATTTAATTTACAACCTATTTTTGTGAATATACGTTGGAATCTGAGCAGCATTAAGTCGTAATCGTATCTTACTATGAGGCTATTGTAGCAGTATCGCAGGCATAAAACAATATTTATTAAATTTCTACCCGATATAATCGTGATTGAACTTTTTTAACCGCGATTAGAAAACGTTAATACTTTATCAACATTGCGTGATTATATAACGTTTATTATATAAATTTACAATAATAAAAATATAATTGAATCATGCTGAGCCCCGGCACGCGCTGTCTTTACTCTGCGGCGAAAATGCACCTTGACTTTATCTGAAAAGAGGATATAACAGAAAACAGATGTTACGCAACAATAGCTTCTTATCGTGCTGACGAGGGGGGAGAAAAACAAGCGTGCGCCGGCAACGGCAAAAGCGGACGTTGACTACCTGTTGACAACTAAATTGTTTTGCGGACTCTGTGAGCGCATGATGATAGGCGAAAGCGGGACGAGCCATACGGGAGATAAGCATTATTACTACAAGTGTGCCGGAGCAAAGCGAAAGCTGGGCTGCAAGAAGAAATCCGTCAAGAAGGATTTCATGGAGCGGGCGGCAGTCATTCTGACCGTCAACAGAGTTTTGCGAGACGAGGAAATCAGCCGCATTGCCGACAGCATCTTTGCCTTGCAAGCCGGCGAGGACACCACCATCCCGGCGCTGAAAAAACAGCTTGCTGACACGGAGCGCGGAATAGAGAATATGCTATGGCGGGTTTTAAGACTGGCCTTCGCTGATTTTGCGGAATTCATCTTCCATATACTGCTTAAACAGCGCAAGGCTGGGCTTTGAAAGGTTGTGCATGTCCCAGAACATGTGCACGGTGCGGTAAATTGGGGACTCGAAGGGGATTATAACACCCGAATCCTTGAAGAGCGTAACCCAGGAAAAGCGGGGGATGAGCGCTATGCCCATGCCAAGGTCGAAGTACTGACGAATGCAGTAAAGGTCGTTGCTGACTATGGATACGTTGGGTATGAAGCCGGCATCCTTTGCAACTGCCTGAAATATTTGAAACATCTGGTTGCTGGTGCTGGATATTATGAATTTCTCGTTCTTTAGGTCATCGATGGCTACCTTGCTGTTATTTGCAAGGCGGTGACCGAAGGGAACCACAAGGCGTATCTCTTCCCTGAGAAGGCTTATGCTGCTGTCATATTGGGATACTCTGTCCGGGCCGCCAATGCAAAGATCGAAGGGGCCGGGGTCCGCCCAGTTGTTATATATGGAAAAGTTTACGCCGGGATAATCCTTTGAAAAGCGGTCAATACAGTGGATGCAGGTGTTTCTGTGGTACATTATCGAAAGACGCAGATCACCCGAAAGAGCGTTTTTCTTGGATTCCATTTCTCTTATTCCATAGTCCAGATGCTCCAGAGCCTTTTCAACCTCAGGCATAAAAAGCTGGCCGGCCTTGGTGAGACTCAGATGGTTCTTGCTCCTGTCAAACAGCTTTACCCCCAGCTCGGATTCCAGGCTTGATATGGTTTTGGACATTGCAGGCTGAGGAATGCCGTGTATTTTTGCAGCCTGCGAAATATTTAGCATTTTCCCTACAGTATAGAAATATCTTAACCGCATAAGTTCCATTTTAAAAAACCGCCCTTCACTAAAATATATATTATGATATATATATTACATATAAAAATATGTATTTTCAATATTCTTTTTGTTGTGCTAAAGTAGTACCAAGTTAGATGTATCAATATAAGATTTGGTTGAATAATAGACTATGCAAAAAGTAAATTTGAGTGAAGCGGTTAGCGTAACCCGGAAATATTAGGAGCGGTACCTTGGAAAGCCTTATTATATCCTTTAATGCAATAGTACCGATGTTTTTGATAATAGCCATTGGCTATACCTTCAAAAGCATAGGATGGATTACTCCGGCGGAGGTAAAGCGCTTTAACAAGATAGTATTTCATACCTTCATGTCGGCGATGCTGTTTAGAAGCATATACAATTCAGATCTGTCCAAGCTCATGGATCCGGGTTATCTGTTATTTGTGCTGGTTTCAGTGATGATAACCTTTGTCATAGCTGTGCTGGCTGTGCTTCCGCTGGAAAAGGACGGGGCGAAGCGTGGGGCCATGATACACGCGGCGTACCGTAGCAACTATATACTGCTGGGAACCCCGATTGTGGCTGCGCTCACATCCGACGGAGACACCGGCATGGCCGCCGTAGTAGCCAGCATAACTATACCTCTTTATACCATACTTGCGGTGATAATGCTGGAATACTTCAGAAGCGGGAAGCTTCGCCTTAACGGAATGCTGAAGAGCCTTGCAAAAAACCCGCTTATAATAGCCTCCGTGGCGGGAATAATAGTGAAAATCGCAGGTATACAGCTTCCCGGCGTATTGGAATCAGTAGTATCCAAGCTGAATTCTGCGGCGTCACCTGTGGCGCTGCTGCTGCTGGGTGCAAGTTTCGACTGGAAGCAGGTGGCGAGCGAAAGGCGGAACATAGCCATATCCACAGTCCTGCGCCTCGTGATATTTCCGGCGGTGATGCTTACCGCCGGGGCAATTATTGGCTACAGGGGAGTGGAGTTTGTGACCCTGATACCCCTTTTTGCGTCTCCTACGGCTGTAAATACCTTTAATATGGATCAGGAAATGGGGGCGGATCTGAACATAGCAAGCGGAGCCATAGCCATATCAACGGCATTGTCTTTCGTTACGCTGTTTATATGGGTAAGCCTTTTTAAGCACCTTGGAATGTTCTGATGGGAAACTATAGGGAGGACATGGCATGAGTCTTAGGGAACTGAAAAGAGCTGCGCGAAACGACCTTAAGGGTAAGTGGCATATCGGCATAATAGTCACGATAGTAGCCTTTATCATAGGTGTGTATTCTTTTGGGCTGCTGCCAATGATAAACCTTCCGGCTGAGGAATGGCTGAAGGATCCTTCGGTTCTGCTGAAGGACTGGAGAAATATATTCTATTTTGATATGCGGTCGGTGCGCATGGGGCTTTTCTATCTTCTGGGAGCGGCTGGCGTGCTGGGACAGTGCTACTGCTTTTTGCTTATGGCAAATCAGGAGCAATGCAGGATAAGGGATATTTTTCATTGCTATCCCCAGATGGTGCCGGCAATAGGCCTCAGGCTGCTGAGGTCGGTCTACACTTTTCTTGGGCTCAGCCTGCTTGTTGTACCCGGCGTATATCTGTATTACGTATATGCGCTTGCGCCGTGGATAATGGCTGATAACCCGGACATAGGTGCGCGGAAGGCCCTTCAGCTCAGCAAACGCGCCATGGACGGATATAAGATGAGGATGCTCATGCTTGACCTTTCCTTTATTGGATGGTTTGTGCTGTGCGTACTCAGCATGGGCATAGGGCTTCTGTTCCTCATACCGTATCACTGCGCGGCGAGGGCGGAATTTTTCAAGGAAGTCAAAAACCACAAAAAAGTAAAACCGGCATAAACATGTGCCTTCAACGCGGATGCATTCCGCGATGATAAAAATATCAGATATTCAGCGGGCCTGACTGAATATGCAGATATATCGGGAGAGGAGGCAGGGCGAAGAGATAATGCAATCATAAGGGCCAGATAACACAAGAGAAATTTTTGGAGGAAATATGGAAACCACTAAAAAGCAAAAGAAACACTTTGAAGTGCCCGGTACGTATGTAATACTTACCGCACTGATCGTACTGATGATACTCCTTACCTACATACTGCCCGCGGGCACCTACGATTTCGCGGAAGACGGCAAGACCGTTATTCCCGGAACCTATCATCACGTTGAAAGCAATCCGGCCGGCATAATGGACTTCTTCAATTGCTTCTTTAAGGGCATGAGCAAGGGTTCCGGCACTATCTTCCTGATATTCATGATTGGCGGCGCATTCAAGATGCTTGAGGACACCGGTACTATCAAGGCCGCAATAGCATGGCTCATCAAGAAGACCAAAGGCAACTATAAGATCATACTGCCCGCAATAGGCATCATGATGGCGGCGCTCGGTTCCGTGGGCGCAGGCAATAACATAGCCCTTGCGTTTGCACCCATAATGATAATGGTATGTAAGAAGCTGAAACTTGACCCCATCGTGGCAGTTGCAGCTATGTATATACCTTCCAGCACCGGTACCGTTTCTTCCCCTATCGAGCCTTTCAATACCTTGATCGGTCAGGAAATTGCCGGTTTGCCCCAGATGTCCGGCGCAGGCGTCCGCCTTATCACATGGATAATCTTCGTGGCTGTTGCCATCGGCTACATCGTTCGCTATGCCAACCGCATAAGCAAGGATCCCAGCAAGTCCATAGTTGGCTGCTATACTGACGACGAAGAGGTGGGAAATCAGGACGCCGCTCTTGCGGAAGTTGCTGATAAGCTGACCGTGCGTCACGTACTCTGCCTTATCGTTCTGCTTGCAGTTTTCGTAGTATATGCATATGGCACCATAAAGTACACCTGGGGTATCTCTCAGCTGGGCGCCTGCATGATGATCCTTGCCTTTGCATCCGGCATCATCGGCGGCATGACCCCTGACCAGATGGAAAAGTCGTTCGCGGCCGGCGCAAAGACTATGACATACTCCGCACTGCTGGTTGGCTTTGCCAATGCCCTTAGCGTGATAATGACCGATGCAAATATCATGCATACCGTCATAAACGCCATATCCATTCCTCTCGGTGCACTGCCTGCTGCTCTTTCCGCAGTCGGTATGTTTATCGTAAACCTGCTGATGAACATCTTCATCTCCTCTTCCTCCGGCCAGGCTTATGTCATCATGCCTCTGATGGCGCCTCTCGCGGATGTTGTAGGCGTAACCCGCCAGGTAGCCGTTTCTGCTTACTGCTTCGGTGAAGCCATCGGCAACCCCCTGTTCCCCACCGCTGCTCTGATTATGGGCATCTGCGGCATAGCAGGCGTAAAGTACGATAAGTGGCTGAAGTTCGTGGTACCCCTCACCGGAATACTCGGCGGCTTGGCAGTAGTATTCCTGGTAGTTACCCAGACCCTCGGCTGGTGCTAATAGAAGACCGATAGAAACACACACTCACAATGCGAGCACGGCAAAATGCGCCTGCTCCACTGGATAAGCCGAAATAAAAAGAAAGGAACATAAACCATGGCAAAAGAACTTTCACACGTTGTCGAACGCTTCCTTCGCTACGTCAAGGTGGATACTCAGTCCGTACATAACTGCACCGCCATACCCACAACCGAAAAGCAGAAGGATCTGGCACGAATGCTTGTAAAAGAGCTGGAAGAACTGGGCGCCACCGATATCAGGCTGGATGATGCCGGCTGCGTATATGCGACCATTCCCGCAAATTGCGATGTCAAGGCGCCTGTCGTTGGCTTTATAGCTCACATGGATACCACTCCCGATGCTTCCGGCACCAATGTCACTCCCCGCATAATAGAGAACTATGACGGCAAGGACATCGTGCTCAACGCGGAAAAAGACATCGTAATGAGAACAGAGGTATTCGAGCATATGCTCAACTACGTAGGTCAGGACCTTATCGTTACCGACGGCACCACTCTGCTCGGCGCAGACGACAAGGCCGGCGTTGCAGAGATCATGAACATGGTCGAATATTTTGCAACCCATCCTGAAGTAAAGCACGGCACCATCAAGGTTGGCTTTACTACCGATGAGGAGGTCGGTAAAGGCGGCAAGTATTACGATATAGGCTATTTCAACGCCGATTTTGCCTACACCTTTGACGGCCAGACCACCGGCGAGATAAACGCCGAGACCTTCAACGCGGCTGACGCAAACGTCACCATTCATGGCGTTCAGGTACATCCCGGCCGCGCCAAGGATAAGATGATCAACGCTATCACCGTAGGGCGCAAGTTCGATGAGCTGGTTCCCGAAGCACAGACCTGCGAGCACGTTGACGGCCGCGAAGGTTATTACCATATGACCAACTTCAACGGCACCGTCAGCAAGACCACTATGAAGTACATCGTAAGAGACTTCAGCATGGAGGGCTTCCTGGCCCGTAAGGCTCACATGCGGAAGATCGCCGATTTTCTCAACAGCGTGTACGGTGAAGGCACCGTCGAGCTGGAGCTCGTAGACTCCTATTTCAGCATGTACGAAGTCATCAAGCCCATGCCCATAATTCTTGACCATGCGCGTACAGCTATCAAGCAGGAGGGTATCGTACCCCGTGAAGTACCCATTCGCGGCGGCACAGACGGCTCCATTCTTTCCGGAAGAGGGCTTCCCTGCCCCAATATTTCCACCGGTTACCAGAATGGCCACAGCGTATATGAGTATGTTTCCACCGAAGCGCTGGAGACCTGCGCGCGTATATGCATAAATCTTGCTGCTTCGTTCGTTAAGTAAGCTTTCCCCAAATCACCCCGCCGTCTTTTTGCATGTGTTTTCATGGCGGCGGGGAAACTTATATTTATCTGCGGGCAGGCAAGTCCGCTGCCTACCCGCAGAACTATTAAAAATGCGAATATAAGCGCTTGCGTATTAAATAGATGATGTAGCAAAATAGATACGGGAAAATTCCGTAAGGATTTTGCGAGAGGTAAATATGAATTACGAGCTTGGCTATGGCAAGGGCATTCAGAAAATAGAAATACCCGATGCCAACCTGATGGGAGTTCTTCTGCCGGAAAATGCGGCTGCGGAGCGCAGCGAGGATCAGGAGGTGCTCCGGGCTCTGGAGGAGCCAATAGAAAGCCTGAAGCTGCGCGAAATAATACAGCCCGGAGAAAAGATCGCCATAGTGACCAGCGATATAACCCGCCCAATGCCTACGGCGAAGGTGATGCCGGTGCTGCTGGATGAGCTTTACCGGGGCGGAGCAAGGCCGGAGAACATAACCCTCGTGTTCGCAATAGGCAGCCACCGCCATCATACCGATGAGGAGCGGAAAGCGCTGGCCGGCGAAAGAGCCTGGCAGGAAATACGCTGCGTGGACAGTGATTCCGATGACTGTATACACCTTGGCACAACCTCCGGCGGAACCCCCGTTGATATAACGCGCGCAGTAGCCGAAGCCGACAGAAGAATATGCCTCGGAAATATAGAATATCACTACTTTGCCGGTTACAGCGGCGGGGCCAAGGCCATAATGCCCGGCGTATCCACCCGCGCTGCAATACAGTGCAACCACAGTAAAATGACCAGCCCCTGGGCGGTAGCGGCAAGGCTGGAGGGAAATCCCATAAGGGAAGATATAGAGGAAGCGGGCCGCATATGTGGCATAGACTTCATACTGAATGTAGTACTGGACGACCACAAGCACATAGTCATGGCGTTTGCCGGTCACCCGACAGAGGCCCACAGGGCTGGCTGCAAGGCCCTTGATGCGTTGTACGGCAAGCGGATAGACTCCCTTGCGGATATAGTCGTGGTATCTCCCGGCGGAGCGCCAAAGGACATGAACCTTTACCAGGCCCAGAAAGCTTTGGACAACGCGAAGCACGCGGTAAAAAAAGGCGGTATAATAATACTGACTGCTGCCTGCATCGAGGGATTGGGGGAGAGTACATTCGAAAAATGGATGACCCAGGCTAAAGAGCCCGATGAGCTTATACGGCGAATAAGGGCGGATTTCAAGCTGGGCGGCCACAAGGCCGCCGCCATAGCAATGGTGATGCAGAGCGCCGATGTGTATCTTGTATCCGACCTGTCGCCGGAACTCGTAAAAAGCATATTCTTCAGGCCCTTCGGAAGCGCTCAGCAGGCGCTGGATCAGGCGTTTTGCGAGCTGGGTCACGACTCAAAGGTGCTGCTCATGCCCTGCGGCGGATCGACGTTGCCGCTTCTAAAACAATAATTTGACTGACAGGAGAAATAAAATGGATTACGCAAAAGAATCTCTCAGGCTGCATGAAGAATGGAAGGGGAAGATAAGAGTAGACTCTGCGGTGCCGGTAAAGACCATGCAGGATCTTTCCCTCGCCTATACCCCCGGAGTGGCGCAGCCCTGCCTTGAAATACAGAAGGATATCAGCAAAAGCTACGACCTGACCCGCAGATGGAACATCTGCGCCGTAATAACCGACGGCAGCGCGGTGCTGGGGCTTGGCGATATAGGTCCGGAGGCCGGTATGCCCGTAATGGAGGGCAAGTGCGTGCTCTTCAAGGAATTTGGCGGTGTGGATGCCTTCCCGATATGCGTAAAGACAAAGGATGTTGACGAATTCGTAAACGCGGTATATCTTATTTCCGGCTCCTTCGGCGGTATAAACCTTGAGGATATAGCTGCGCCACGTTGCTTTGAAATAGAGCGCAAGCTGAAAGAAAAGTGCGATATACCAGTATTCCACGACGACCAGCACGGTACAGCCGTAATAACCCTTGCCGGCCTTACCAACGCACTGAAGCTGGTGGAAAAGAAAAAGGAAGAGGTAAGGATAGTAATGAACGGCGCCGGCGCGGCCTCCATAGCCATAACCAGACTGTTGCTTTCCGCCGGTTTTAAGAATATAATTATGTGCGATCGTACCGGCATAATATACTCCGGCCGCGAAGAGGGCATGAACCCCATAAAGGACGAGATGGCCAAGGTCACCAACCTCGAGGGGGAAAAGGGCAGCCTTGCCGACGCGCTCATTGGCGCCGACGCATTCATAGGTGTTTCCGCTCCCAATACCGTTACAAAGAAAATGGTAAGCAGTATGGCCAAAGACGCGATAGTGTTCGCCTGCGCAAACCCCACACCCGAAATATTCCCGGAAGATGCCAAGGCCGCAGGCGCGAGAGTAGTTGCGACCGGACGCAGCGACTATCCTAATCAGGTAAATAACGTGCTGGCATTTCCAGGCATATTCAGGGGAGCTTTCGATGTGCGCGCATCTGATATAAACGAAGAGATGAAGATAGCCGCCGCTCATGCCCTTGCCTCCCTTGTGAGCGACGAGGAGCTCAATGAGGACTATATACTTCCCAAGGCAATGGACAGCCGCGTGAGGGAAGCGGTATCCTCCGCCGTTGCAAAGGCGGCAAGGGAAAGCGGAGTAGCCCGCATATAACGCTTTTTACAATTTGGCGCCTGGCGTATAAGCATAGGATAAAGGGAATTCCGATCCCGTAAAAAAATATAAACAGAAGCGAGGTAAAAAAGATGAATAAGTATCGGGAACGCATAGCGAGGGTTTGCGCCGAGATGAAGAAGGCGGGCATCGGCCAGCTTATGGTGAACGACCATCTCGGCATATACTACCTTACCGGAATAGACGTTATGCCATTTGAAAGGTTCTGGGCATTTCTGATAAACGACGACGGCAGCACCGTGCTGTTCGACAATAAGCTTTTTGCACTGGGAGATACCGGCCTGAATACCGTGACGCTTACGGATACAGACGACGTGGCAGCGGCTGTAGCAAAGCATATAAAGCCCGGCAAGATGGGCGTAGACAAGAACATGGCCGCTCGCTTTCTGCTGCCCATTATGAACGCCTGCCGCGATACCAATATGGTGCTGGGCTCAGACTGCGTGGATAACGTAAGGGCCCGCAAGGACGAGGAGGAAAAGAGGCTCATGCGCCGGGCCTCCGAGATAAACGACATCTGCATGGAAAGGCTTGCAGCCTACATACATGACGGCGTTACCGAGAAGGAATGCGCGGATTACCTTGACAGGTGCTATGCGGAGTTCGGCTGCGAGGGCCTGGCCTTTGATTCCATAGTATCCTTTGGCGCCAACGCCGCGGATCCCCATCATTCACCGGATGGGACTGTGGTAAAGGAAGGCGACTGCATAGTAATAGACATAGGCTGCAGGAAGGATCACTACTGCTCCGATATGACCCGCACCTACTTCTGGAAGAAAGCTGATCCAAAGTATACCGCTATACATGATCTGGTGCGCGAGGCCAACGAGAAGGCGGAGAAGCTCATACGTCCGGGCGTGCGCTTCTGCGATATAGACGCCGAGGCCCGCAACCATATCTCCGCCGCAGGCTACGGAGAGTACTTTACCCACAGGCTGGGCCACTTCATAGGCATGGAAGACCACGAAAAGGGCGATGTAAGCTCCGTAAATACCAACACCGTGCAGCCCGACATGATATTCTCCATAGAGCCGGGAGTATACCTGCCCGGCGAGTTCGGTGCAAGGGTGGAGGATCTGGTAATAGCCACAGAGGACGGCTGTGAGTTGCTCAACCATGTGGATAAGCATGTTAAAATACTCGGCATCTGATAAGGATAAAGCACAAATCAATCTTTGCGATGCCGGGCAACAAAAGAAAGGAGTGTCGGGCAATGTAGCCTGACGGCAGATATGGCACAGGTTTTTGAAACTGCAATGATGGTGCTGTTTGGAATATCGTGGCCGCTTAATATAGCGAAGTCCATAAGATCCAGAACAGCTGAAGGAAAGAGCTTGTTGTTCGAGCTCTGTATTTTCTTGGGTTATGCAATAGGCCTAGCGGGCAAGCTGATCAGCGGAAGCATAACCTATGTGGTCGTAGTTTACATACTGGATCTCATAATGGTAACCACGGATCTGATACTGACGCTGAGAAACCGCAGGCTGGACAAGCTTCGCAACAGCGCCGCAAAGTAGCATGGCATTATATCCGCCCTCGAATGGGGGCGGATAACTCTGTTGCGCATATGAAAAAAGGAGACTGTCGAAAAAGTGGCTGACGCCACTTTTTTTGATATTCTCAAATAATATGGGCGCGCCGATCGGCAAACACATACAGAGATTGTTCAAAAATCTGAATGCCATTGACTTTCGCTGGACAAAGAGTATAATAGATAACAGATGTTGCGCAATGTGGATTTCTTATTATGCTGCCGAACAAGGAGGGAAAGAAAATGCCGCCCAAGTTTAAGTTTACCAGAGAGGAAATTATTCAGGCTGCATTGGATCTGACGAGAGAAAGCGGCATTGCCGCCGTAACCGCGCGGGGACTGGGGGCAAAACTGGGATCCTCCGTAAAGCCGATTTTCAGCCTGTTTGAGAATATGGAAGAAGTACAAAACGAAGTCCTGAAGGCGGCGGGAAAATTGAGCCAAGCCCGCATACGGGAGACTATGGAAAGCGGTCAATATCCTCCTTATAAAGCCAGCGGAATTGCGTATATATGCTTCGCCAGGGAAGAAAAGGAGCTTTTCAAGCTGCTTTATATGCGTGACCGTTCCCGTGAGACATTTGATGATGGGGATTCCATAAAACCGCTGATTGAGGAAATACAAAAGCAAACCGGGCTCAGCGAGGAGGACGCATATCGATTCCATTTAGAGATGTGGGTGTATGTCCATGGAATTGCCACGATGATAGCGACCTCATATCTGGAATGGGATTTAGACACCGTAAGCGAGGTCTTGACAGACGCATATGTGGGACTGAAGTACCGCTTTTCTCAGAAAAATTGCAAATAACAGTGGTCAAAGAGCCGGATGCCGGGACATAGAGCTGACGAACTTTTACACAAACACGGTTTACTGGCTTTGTTTTATCCAAACAGGAGGTATATGATGGAAGCCATCAAAACAGATAAGCTTACAAAGAAATACAAAAATCTGACTGCTGTGGACAGCCTTGATCTGCTTGTGGAGCAGGGAGAGCTGTTCGCTCTGCTGGGTGTCAACGGCGCAGGAAAAACTACCACGATCAAGATGCTTTCCTGCCTGACAAAGCCAACAGGCGGGGACGCCTATCTGAACGGTAACAGCATTGTCAGCGATCCGGCAGCGGTGAAGAACGTAATCGGAGTATCGCCCCAGGAGACCGCCGTCGCCCCCGGTCTGACGGTAAAAGAAAATCTGGCGCTGATGTGCGGCGTTCACGGTTTTTCAAAGGAAAAGCGACAGCAGAAAATCAAAGAGCTTTCCCGGCAATTTGACCTGACAGGTGTCCTCGGCAAGAAGGCCGGTAAACTCTCCGGGGGCTGGCAGCGGCGATTGAGCATTGCCATGGCTTTGATCAGCGAACCAAAGATACTTTTCTTGGACGAGCCGACCCTCGGGCTGGATGTGCTGGCGCGAGGTGATCTATGGGATGTGATCCGCACACTGAAGGGCCGGATCACCATTATCCTGACTACCCACTACATGGAGGAAGCGGAGGCACTTTCCGACCGTATCGGTATTATGAAAGGAGGCCGGCTGCTTGCGCTGGGGACGGCTGATGAACTGAAAAGGCAGACCGGCAAAGAGAAGTTTGAGGACGCATTTATAGCAATTGTGAAGGAAAACTAAATTGAGTATGCAAGGGTGGAGCAATGGTGCCGGAAATATCTGTCAGAGAATTAAAAGAAAACGAATCAGCGGACGCCCTATTATTGGTTTGGGATGTTTTTATGGAATATGAGGCGCCTGATTATTCAGAAGAAGGGATCGCAGAGTTTTACAAAAGCATTCACGACGAAGGCTATCTGTCCAAGCTCCGTATGTACGGTGCATTTATGGAAAACAGGTTGGTTGGCGTTATTGCGACGCGAAGCGAGGGCGCGCACATCGCTCTGTTTTTTGTAAAAGGTGAATATCACGGAAGGGGCATCGGGAGAAAACTCTTCAAAACGGTTTTACAAATGTGTCCTGCCGGCAGTATGACGGTAAATTCATCGCCCTATGCCGTTCCGATTTATCATCATCTCGGTTTCCATGATATGGATAAGGAACAAGCCGTGAACGGCCTGAGATTTACGCCGATGGAATGGAGAAGGACGTAATTGTTTTGATTTTTAATAAGAGGAGAGAATATGAGATTACTTACTTTTTCGAGCCGGAACGCAAAAGAGATATTGCGCGATCCGCTTAACGTGGCGTTCAGCCTTGGTTTTCCGGTGATCCTGCTTTTTCTTATGAGTGCGATTGGGGCAAACGCGCCGGTAAGCATTTTCAAGATCGAAACTCTTACCCCGGGCATTACCGTGTTTGGCCTTTCCTTTATGACCCTGTTTTCCGCAACGTTGATTGCGAGGGACAGGGAGACCGCTCTTCTGCAAAGGCTCTATACCACGCCTCTGACTTCAGCGGATTTTATCTTCGGTTATGTGCTGCCGACCCTGCCTATTGCGGTGGCGCAGTGCGCCCTATGCTATATTGCCGCCGTTATGCTGGGGCTAACCTGGTCGGTTTACATTGCCTATGCGGTGCTGCTCATTATTCCCGTTTCCCTGTTCTTTATCGCATTGGGGCTTCTTTTTGGAAGTATCCTCAACACAAAACAGGTAGGCGGAATATGCGGAGCTCTGCTGACGATCCTGACTGCGTGGTTTTCCGGCGCGTGGTTTGACATTTCACTGATCGGCGGTGTCTTTGAAAGATTAGCTAATATCCTGCCCTATATTCATGCCGTTGCTTTGGAAAAAGCTGTGCTGGCCGGGAATTTTTCCGGAATCCTTCCACATATTTGGTGGATCGTGTGCTATGGGGCTGTGGCGCTTGCAGCAGCTGTTTTGCTGTTCCTTCGCCAGATGAAAAAACAATAAGCATGAAAGAAATCGCTTGACAGGAAGAATCAGATCAGCATGCTTTGGGGTTAAGAGGAATGCAAAGTGTGAGACTGCCGAAAAAGTGGCGTTCAGCCACTTTTTCGGCAGTCTCAATCATCAATAAGTATTTTGAGATTCGCAAAAAACCGGATTGCGCCATGTGGACGTCAGCTTTTAATTCTGCTGGCGGAACTCTTCCTTATCCAGCATTGGATAGCAGATAAGCCTGCTGCCCTCAAGGTCTTCCCGGTGCATATCTACAGCGGCTATCTGATGGTTTGTGTAGGTGGTATAGTAATAGATACCTCTGGAGGCATTACAGCATGAGGTATAAATTGTGATCTCGTATTTACCCTCTGACACCTCGCAGCAGCCGCGCTGCTGATCTACGGAGCCGAGAATGTGGAAGAACTGTCCAACACTGTCTTCTTCAGAGCTGGAGGATATGGAATTCAGTTTTGTAAATGCCACCCTTGCAAAGCGAGAGGCAGAAGAAAGGTCACCCGGCAGCCCAAGCGCGCCCATCCCCCGGCTATAGGCGTTGAGCTCAAGTTTGCTGGAAAACAGATTTTCCGGCTGCCTTGGAGAGAGCTTCATATAATTATTCAGGGCAAACATCTGCTTGTCAAAGGGCGGATTATTTGTCAGCACGCCCACCGGGTTTTCGTAAACCCTCAGACCGTCTGCTACCGATTCGACGGTGATAGCGCCGCTTTTATCGGCGATAATCCAGTGAAGCTGGGCCGTTGGCAGCGTATCGCTGTACGGAGTACCGACCAGATTCATGCAGGAAATAAGATTTCGGGCCTCAGCCAGAGTTCCACACTGGCCCAGCAGCCAGGGAATGAATTCGTACTGAGCAACGTTTCGGCATCCGTCTTTTACATTGCTGTATATGGCGTTTCCCACAAAGTTCAGTCCTGCTATGCCGAGCCCCATCTCGTTGACCGCATCATAGTAAAGCGGATAATCGTCTGCGATATGAGCCATGCCGATAATGGCATAGTGAGAGGGTATACTGCCGCCGTGGCGAAGCTCGAGAGGATAATTCCTGGGCATAACAGTTATCTTTTCCCCGTATGAAAATTCATAATCCAGGGTCCGCCCCATGTAGAAATCCTTTGTCTGATATGTTGCAGCAGTACACATAAGCCCTCCTAATATAAAAAAGTAAGCGAATCATCGTAGCCGCCAGTTAAAAAATCAGGCCTGTAAGCCTGATACGATTATATCACCGAGCATTTGAAATGTACAGCTGCCAGCGGAAAGCAAAATTGTGAGGAGCAGTCATCAGGCTTTGCTTTTGGTTTCCGAATGTTGATAGATTTTGCCATAATATTGCGGTATACTTAATATGAAAATCAACCATGGATTACCGCACATACAGGAGAAGCGATATGCCACAGAAAAGCAAGGCAGATCACAAGAGGCTGATGAGGGTGGAGGTGCAGTTCAGGACAATATCCATGGACTGGTGGGCGAGCCTTGAACATAAGATACGATATAAAAAGGGCTTACAGGAATCCGACCATGTGGATCAGGAGCTTTTCGAGTGCGCCAAGATGAGCGCTGAACTCGACAGCCGTATGGAAAAATTGCAGCAATTTGTGGGAGACCTATACGAATAAGCAGCAGGAGGTATAAACAGTGAAAAAGATAGTACGCCGCATCCTGATAGTGATTCCCGCAGCTGCGCTGCAGGTACTGTGGCTGCTGCTTCTGGTAAAGTGGCTGGCCCCGTATACGGCTCTGATCACGCTGGCCATGTCTGTGGCGGCGTTCTTCTTTGTGCTGTATATAATCATAAAGCGGGAGGAAAGGACCTATAAGATACTATGGCTGCTGGTAATACTGACATTTCCGCTGCCCGGCGCGCTGTTCTATATGTTCTTTGGAAATAAGCGGACGGCGAAGCCGCTGGGGAGGAGACTTGAAAAAGTAAAAGAGGCAGGAACGCCAAAGCCGCTTTGCATTGGCGCAGTGCCATTTGACGGGGGGCACAGAATGGAGCAGACGCTCCGATGGCTGGAAAAAAAGACGGGCTATCCCCTGATGAGGGCGGGGCAGGTGCGCTACTACGCTCTTGGAGACGATATGATGCCGGATATGCTGGAGGATATTAAACGGGCGCGCAGCTTTATATATCTTGAGTATTTCATAATAGAGCCGGGCAGATTGTGGGATTCCATGGCTGCGGTTCTGGAAGACAAGGCAGCTCAGGGCCTGGACATCCGGGTAATGTACGACGACCTGGGCAGCATTTCCACATTCAATATGGACAATGTGCGGCAGCTTCGCTCAAAGGGCATAAAATGCGTGCCTTTTAATCCTCTTATTGCCGTGAAGGGTACGGTCAATTACCGCGATCATAGAAAAATGCTCATAGTAGACGGCGAAACCGCATACAGCGGCGGCGTGAACCTGGCGGATCGCTATGCCAACATAGAGCAGCCATACGGACACTGGAAGGATACCGGTTTTCGCATTACCGGAGAGCCGGCGCAGAGCTTTACTCATATGTTCCTGACATTCTGGAACGCTTTCTCACTGCAAAACAATCTGCCCCAACCGGAGCTGAAGGAGCCGCGGCTGCCTGCGCCTGAAACTGAAAACGGCTATATACTGAGCTATTATGACTCTCCTTTGAACCGGGAGGCATCCAGTAATCAGCTCTATATCGACCTGCTCTCACAGAGCACAGACTACGCGTGGTTCTTTACGCCGTACCTTATGCCCGGAGACGAATTGCTGGACGCTATGGCGTGCGCAGCCCATCGCGGCGTTGACGTTCGCATAATCATGCCGGGCATTCCGGACAAGAAGCTTATCTTCAGAATGTCGCGAAGCTTTTATCAGGCACTCCTTACAGAAGGGGTCAAAATCTACGAATACACTCCGGGCTTTGTCCACGCAAAGAGTTTTGTGTCGGACGACGTGGTAGGCACTATAGGTACGGTCAATCTTGACTACCGCAGCCTGTTCCTGCATTTTGAGAACAATTCGCTGTTTTACCGCTCCAACATAATTGCTGAGATGAAGGACGACTTCTTATCGACGCAGGCAAAATGCAGACAGGTGCAGCCGTACGACATAAAGCACTATGCAGTTCGCTGGATAGTGGACGGGATACTGCGCATCTTCGCTCCGCTATGCTGACCCCTTTGATGCGGGAGAAGCCGGCAAATTCTTTTTAGACCAACGGCTTGCCGGTGGTCTAATTTACTGTGCCGGGATTTACATAATTTCTTTGTATCTATGATAAGATCTGTATTTGACTGTTCTTGGCATGTTTTTATGCTATAATAAAACATATAACCAAGAACGATTTGTGGGAGTTTTTTGTATCGTATGGAAATACGGCGCGTTAAGAAACACGATGTGGATATGACTTCGGGCAGCGTTTTCAGGCATCTTCTGAACTTCGCGGTACCGCTGCTCATGGGCAATATATTTCAGCAGCTTTATAATACGGTGGATACGTGGGTAGTGGGCAATTACGTGAGCAACGAGGCATTTTCCGCCGTAGGCACCGTAGCCCCCATAATAAATACCCTCATAGGCGCATTTTCCGGCCTCGCCAGCGGCGCGGGGGTGGTCATTTCTCAGTATTACGGCGCCGGAAAGTATGACAGGGTAAAGGACGCTGTGCATACCGCCGTCATGATGACGCTGGTGCTGTCCGTAGCCTTCACCGCCATTGGCATAGCCATGACGCCTAACATGCTGCGCCTGATGAAGACCCCGGCGGAGGTATTCCCGGAGTCCAGAGCGTATCTTAACATATACTTTTCCGGCATGGCGGGATTGATGCTGTATAATATGGGCGCGGGCATACTGCGCGCCGTGGGGGATTCAAAGCGGCCCTTTTATTACCTCGTATGCGCCGCAGTGATAAACACCGTGCTTGATCTGGTATTTGTCATAGCGTTCGGAATGGGTGTCGAGGGCGTGGCCTATGCTACAATAATCGCCCAGGGAATATCCGCCTTCCTGACCATGCTTACGTTGTTCAGGAACGAATCCTGCGTCCGTGTGGAGCTGAAGCTTATCAGGCTTCATAAGGATATGCTTTTGAAGATAATTAAGGTAGGCATACCTGCGGCTCTGCAGATGGCCATAACGGCCTTTTCAAACATATTCGTGCAGTCTTATATAAACTTTTTCGGTGCCGACTGCATGGGAGGCTGGACGGCCTACACAAAGGTGGACCAGCTGCTGTTTTTGCCTATGCAGTCCATAGCGCTGGCGGCCACAACGTTTGTGGGACAGAATCTGGGCAAGGGACGGGTCGACAGGGCAAAGCAGGGTGTGCGCACCTCTCTCGCCATGGCTATGACTGTGACGGTAGCGCTTTCAGCCGTAGTGATAACGGTTGCGCCGTCGCTGGTGCTGTTTTTCAACTCAAAGCCGGAGGTGATAAGCTACGGAACGCTGTTCCTGCGTAGACTCACGCCGTTCTATGTTCTGTGCTGCTTCAATCAGGTATATGCCGGCGCATTGCGCGGCGCTGGCAACAGCCGTGCGCCTATGATAATAATGCTGTGCTCATTTGTGCTGTTCAGGCAGTGCTATCTGTACATCATGTCCAATTTCGTATCCAATACCGTATTGCCAATAGCGCTGGGCTATCCGGCCGGTTGGCTGGTGTGCAGCGTACTTACGGGGCTGTATTATAAAAAGGTGCATCTTGGGAAAGCTGTGGTAGTTGAGAAGTAAGGGCATCAGGTGCTCTCCGTTCACTTCGCTGCTCGCTTGGGATTCCCCTGGAGGAGGGAAAAGGCGTCACTGACGTCTTTTCTTATCCGCCATTTGAGGCTTTATTTTAAAAAGGTTGATTGCATAATGAAGTTGGACACCTAACAAAAAAATCCATAGTGATTTTCCAGCATGGTAGAATGAAGTTCCTACACAACATCTGCCAAGGGAGGGCAATCACTATGGACTGCCAAGATTATATCACAGGGCCAGCAGAACGCAAGAAGGGACAGCACCTTCAGCGTGAAGAACGAGGGGCTATCCAACATCTCAAGTGCCAAGGCTACACAAACAGAGCCATCGCCAGAGAGATAGGTTGCTCGCCGTCTACCGTGGCAAACGAACTACGACGCGGCACACCGCCTCGTAAGAGCAATAAGGGCAGGAAACCCGGTTACTCAGCAAGGCATGGAGAGGCCGTCTACAAGGCCAACAGGAAGCATTCTCGGAAGCACCATCGGATTTGCCGATGCGCCCACTTCCTTCGTTGGGTAGTCAAGCAGTTCAAGGAACACAAGTGGTCTCTGGATTCCTGCGTTGGCTATGCCCGTCTGCATGGGCTGTTTCCAGCAGATGAGATGGTCTGCACCCGCACTCTTTACAATGAGGTCTGGGCAGGCAACCTTGACTTGTCTGTGACGGAACTACCCGAAGCCATGAAACGCAAGCAGCACAAGGATTCCAAGCCCCGTGAACACAAGAAGAGCTTCGGCACGGACATCTCCCAGAGACCTGAGATTGCGGCTCTGCGCATCGAGGAAGGTCATTGGGAAGGTGACACCGTGGTCGGCAAGAGGGCTGGTAAAGAGGCTGTCGTCCTCTCCCTGTTGGAGAAGAAAACGGAGAACTATATTGCCATCCAGATTCCCGGCAAGGATGCAGACTCCGTTCTGAACGCCATGCAATCGCTCAGGGAGGAATTCGGAGACAAGTTCTCACAGGTCTTCAAGACCATTACCGTGGACAACGGCTCGGAGTTCTCTACGTTCAGTCTGGTCGAGAACTGGGGCAGTGCAGTCTACTTTGCACATCCCTATACTTCGTGGGAACGTCCCCAAAACGAGCGCCACAACGGGCTGTTCCGAGCCTTCGTGCCCAAGGGTGCCTCCATTGAATCCTTCTCTCCAGAGTACATCTTGTCTGCTGCTGATGAGCTGAACGGGCGCCCTCGCAAGAAGCTGGGCTACCGCACCCCGGAGGAACTGTTTGATGAGTTCCTCGACTCTGTTTACGCAGCCTCCGGCTGCGGCAGCATCGCCCAGAACGGAAGCCAGAGGCTTCCATCCTGACCGATGCTCTGATTAACTAATTTCTACCGTGCAGGTGTCCAACTTGCACTTGCAATTTGCGTTTGTTTTAAAAAACGAAAAATAAAAGCAATCACCTAAGGATGATTGCTTTTATTTGGTGCGCCCTCAGGGACTCGAACCCTGGACACCCTGATTAAGAGTCAGGTGCTCTACCAACTGAGCTAAGGGCGCATATTCTGTGGAGCGGGAAACGGGGCTCGAACCCGCCACCTCCGCCTTGGCAAGGCGGCGCTCTACCAAATGAGCTATTCCCGCATCTTGGCATTTCACTGTCTTTTCGCCAGCGCGCTTAATTATAATAGCGCAAGACGGAATGGTTGTCAACCCCGTCTTGCGCAAATTTTGCAACTTTTTTTGTGGGCGACTATAAGCTCAAAAACTCCGCGGCGTTTTTGTATTGGATCTTTTCGAGGGCCGTTTTTGACAGGGGAAGGGAGCGCAGCCGGGCGAGCTCCGTGCCGGCGTCCCACATAGGATAATCGCTGCCGAACATTATCCTGTCCTCACCGTACATATTCATGAACTCCATTATCCTCTCGTCGGTCATGGTAAAGAAGCAGGAGGAGCAGTCCACCATTACGTTTGTGCCGGGGATGTATTTTTCTGCCTCTTTCCATTCGGTCCATCCGCCGAAGTGGGCGCATATGAGCCTGAGGCGGGGGAAGCTCTCCAAAAGCTTGGGTATGAGGCAGGGATTGGAGTAATGATAGCGGTAGTCGCCGGTATGGAAGAGTATGGGATAGCCTGTGGCTTGGCAGAAGTCGTATATGGGTCCCATGCTGCTGTCGGTTATGGCGAACTTCTGAAAGTCCGGGTGCAGCTTTATACCCTTTAACCCCAGTGATTCAGCCCGCTCCAGCTCGGCTATCGGGTCCTCCATACCCGGATGTATGGTGCAAAGGCCCACGAACCTGTCAGGGTGAGCCAGAACAGATGCCTTTATGAAGTTGTTTATGCTTTTCACCTGATGTGGCGTGGTCGCCGCGGAGTGTACCACAAATTTGTCCACCCCCGCCCTGTCGCCTATCTCCAGCAGTCTTTTGACTGAGCCGTTGGGGTTAGTCATGTGCTTATCGTAAAAATAGCCGATGTTCATTGCCGCTTTTTCGGCAATATTATCCGGGTAAATATGAGCGTGTACGTCGATGACCATTGGGTGTTTTAAACGTTCCTTTTCTCGTGATTATTTATTTTTGAGCCTTTGCTTCGGCAGTTCATCGTACATTGCAATTATATCATCGGGAGGGGGCGGGGGGAAGGGGCAAAGGGGCCCGCAAAAAGAATAAGCCATCTGGTGACGGCTTGTTCTTTCTGGAGCGGGTAATGGGACTCCCGGCGGCACTGGGGCAGTGCCGCCGCCAGCCCGGGGAACTCGGAAACGATACACTGTATCGTTTCCGCCCCTCGCGGGGACGTTCCCTTCGAGTCCCATTCCCCAATCATCATTTCAACAAAAATATCCCCCCATTCGGGAGGATATTTTTGTTGGAGCGGGTAATGGGACTCGAACCCACTATCTCAGCTTGGAAGGCTAATGTGTTACCATTACACTATACCCGCGTATTAAGTTGTAAGTGGTGCGGGCGAAGAGATTTGAACTCATACGCCTTTCGGCACTGGAACCTAAATCCAGCGCGTCTGCCAATTCCGCCACGCCCGCAAGCTTATTATTCAAATTTGGTGACCCGTCGGAGATTCGAACTCCGGACACCTTGATTAAAAGTCAAGTGCTCTACCGACTGAGCTAACGGGTCAATTGGCTGGGGTGGCGGGATTTGAACCTGCGCATACCAGAGTCAAAGTCTGGTGCCTTAACCGCTTGGCTACACCCCAATAACTGGGGGTGAGGTAACGGAAGCGGATAAAGTAGTATTATCCGCTTCCCCTCGAAAAATGGGGTGAGTGGTGGGATTTGAACCCACGACATCCAGAGCCACAATCTGGCGCTCTAGCCACTGAACTACACCCACCATGTAAAGTTATCCGGCCTCAGGATGCCAACTGCAAAACCATTTAAGCGGCTCAAATAACTTTGCATTTGGCGCGCCCGCAGGGATTCGAACCCTGGACCTACGGCTTAGAAGGCCGTTGCTCTATCCTGCTGAGCTACAGGCGCATATCCAGATGTCAGTCCCTGGCCCCTTGGCAGCCCATACAGGCATACCGCCGACATCAACGTATTTTATCAGAAACACACAGCTATGTCAAGCATAATGCTGATCTTAAAATGCGGCAACAGAATGAATTAATTATATTTTGATTATTCTGCGCCGGCCGGGGCAGAATATGGCTATGTTGATTTTGTTTATCAGAGCAATAATACTTTATCTTCTTGTGTTTATGGTGATAAGGCTGACCGGCAAGCGGCAGATATCCGACCTTCAGCCCTTTGACCTTATCATAACGCTGCTGGTAGCGGACTTGGCCTCTGTGCCTGCGTCAGATACCAGCATACCCCTTCTTTACGGCATAGTGCCTATACTGGCCCTCTTTCTTATACAGCAGACGATGGCGCTTTGCTCGCTGAAGTTCGAGGGCTTCCGCTATGCCGTGTGCGGCAGGCCCTTACTGATGGTATCAAAGGGTGTGGTGCAGGAGCAATCCCTCAAGGCGGCCAGGTACACCCTAAATGACCTTATGGAGCAGCTTCGCGCAGGGGGCAATTTCGAGCTGTCAACGGTGGAGTACGCCATACTCGAAACAAACGGGCAGTTGTCTGTGCTGTTGAAAGGCCCTTCACAGCCTGTGACGTACGAGGCGCTGTCGCTGGAATCCCCCAAGGCACAGCCTCCCTTTTTGCTGGTGCAGGACGGTAAGATACACAAGGAAGCCCTGCGCCAGTCCGGCTACGACGAAAAATGGCTCAACAGCAGGCTGAAGTCCGCCGGAATAAAAGGACCCGAGCGGCTTTTGTTTGCTTTTTTGTCCGGGAATACGCTGCATGTGCAGTCCAAGGGAAAAGATGGAGGCAGGGTGGCATTTATAGATACAGGAGGAAAAAATGACTAATAAAAGCGGTTTTCCCATAGTAGCTGCCATAGCTGCGGCCATAGCGGTAGCTATGCTCATATTCCTGTTCACAGTGCCCGGAAATTATCTCAGGGATATGACGGCAAAGCTGCGCGTAATGACTCATGAGGCAGAGCAGGCGGCAGTATTGGGGGATATGGCAACGGCTGCGGAACGCTTGGACGCGATAACGCGGGAATATAACAGCCGCCGCGATAAGATAAAGATGTTTTTTCATCATGACGACCTGGACGAGATGGAAAAAACGCTCATCACCTGCCGTGATCTTGTGGCCATGGGCCAGAGCGACAACCTTATATGCGAGATAGATACTATCTTAGGCATACTGGATCACATGGATGCTGTGGAAACCATAACCATAGCGGAGCTGTTCTAACCTGAACAAAAAGGAAGCAGCAAAAAACTAAACCACCGGCTAACCGGTGGTTTGCGTACTTTGCGCTCAATGCAGTCGAGAAGTTCTTCGCCGTTATAATCCCCTTATCCTTACTTCCAGCACCCGGCCGATTATCTCCACGTCGCCGCCGGAGATTATCATGGGCTCGTATTTGGGGTTGGAGGGTATCAGCATCAGCGTGTTATTTAGCCACTTTACCTTGCGCACCAGAACCTCGTCTCCTATGCGCACTATGGCGATATGTCCGCTTTCCACCCGGTTCTGCATGCGTACCAGTACAAGCGCGCCTTCGGGTATGAAGTCGCCTATCATGCAGTCCCCTTCCACTTCCATATAAAAGTAATCCCCCGCGGTGACGTCGCCTGCGGGCAGGGGAATGTATTCGGTAATGTTCTCGTCCGCCAGTATGGGCAGCCCGGCATGAACCCTTCCCACAAGCGGAACGCCGACAGTGTCCGTAACGGGCATGAAAAGGGCGGAACTGCTGCCCCGCTCCTTGAACATAGTAGTCACTGTGTCACGGCCCAGTATGTAGTCTGCAGTTACGTGGAATATGGAGCAGAGCTGCATCAGCGCATCGTTTGGCAGGGGCACCCTGCCGGTCTCATATTTACATATGGCTGCCTTCTGTACGCCCAGCGCCTGCCCCAGCTCATCCTGAGTAAGGCCATGCTGCTTTCTAAGCTCCCGCAGTCTGTTCATTTATACACCGCCTCTCCGATATGTGCAGTCCTGTTTTGTTTAGTGTATCCCATTAAGAAATAAAAATCAAGCCAAATATTTTGTACCAAGTACCACAAATGGTATTGACAGTATCCGACAAAGATACTATAATGCAATTGTAACCTGATAAGACACTTTTGAGAAAGATGCGGAAAATGATCGTTTCCGATGAAGATATAAACGGAGGTGCGTTATGAATTACTTTGGACTGTTCTTCAGCTTTATGATCCCCGGCGTGGTGATAGGTACTATGGCGGCGTCCGCCGTAAAGGAAGCGGCAGCCAAAAAAGGCAGGCGTCAGGCTATGATGCGGCGCAGAGCCATGCATACCGTCCCCAAGAATAAGCTGTATGTAAGCACCATCGAGGAGCGAAAGGCCGCGTAATACTGCTGAATAGAGCTATCCGGCAACTTCAAAATCAAAGCTTGCCCGTTCCCGCGGGCAAAAATCAACTTAATATGCGCCATTTGTAAAAGCTTCGCCTGAATAAGGCGGGGCTTTTGCATTGCCTGACGATTTGCCCAATGTGTAAACTTGCAAGCGGTTCGCTTGTGGGAAATGACAAAGTGAAGTATAATATCCTGGTACACCTAAAGTATAATTGACGAGGTATGTCATAATGGCAAAAAGACGCAGGAGAAGAAGCAGAAACTCAAGGAGAAGGAGAATACGCAACGCCATAAGGATAACGCTCTTTTTCCTTATTGTTGTCGCTATAATAGGCGGAATCATACTGCTGGTCTCAAAGCTTATAAATAAAGGCGGGGAGACGGGCGATATAGGCAGCGATGCGGCGATAGAGCAGCCGGCCGGGCAGGAGGAGAAGCAGGGCTTCTTCGCCAGGCTGTTCAAAAAGAAGGATAAGGAGCAGGACGGCCTGTTCGACGAGGAGGGCAACCCTCTCGCTACCCAGCCGCCGGAGCCTACCCCGACGCCGCTGCCGGAGTTCAGCCCCTATTCCGTGGCAGGCACAAGCCCCTCGGATTTTGGCCTTGAAACAAAGATAGAGGTGGACGGCAGCGAGATGGATGCAAGCCAGTATACCGCCGCCGATGTCATAGACTTTGAGGAGGGGTATAAATATACCCAGCTTGAGGGCGTAATAACCTTCCGCGGCAACAACTTCCGCGACAGCCCGTCTTATGGCACTGTGAACATGACCGAGAAGAAGTTCGACACCTCCCCATGGACCTTCACGGTGGGCAGTATGCAGAAGATGTACGGCTCCGGCTCCTGGTCAGGCTGCGGCTGGACGGGTCAGCCGCTGCTCGTTCGCTGGCCGGAATCCACCAAGCGCATAATGAACATGCGCGACTGGGCCAAGCAGAAGGACGGCCTTGTGGAGGCCATATACGCCACCATGAGCGGCAACATATACTTCTTTGACGCCGAAACGGGGCAGGAGACACGCGACCACATAAGCACCGCCTTCCCCTTCAAGGGCGCGGGCGCGCTGGATCCGAGGGGCTATCCCCTCATGTATGTAGGCTCCGGCGACGACAGCCCGACCGAGGGCAAGGATACCTCCCACGCCTTCATAATAAGCCTCATAGACGGCTCGGTGCTTTATGAGTTCGGCAAGCAGGACTCCTTCAGGTTAAGGGGCCTTTCCTACTTTGACAGCTCCGCCCTTGTGGACGCCGAGACGGATACCCTCATATATCCCGGCGAAAGCGGAATACTGTACCTTATAAAGCTCAACACAAATTACGACGAAGCCGCAGGGACTATCTCCATAAGCCCGAAGGTGACAAAGTGGCGCTATAAGGGCGCAAAGAACAACACGGACGGCGTAGCCGCAAGCGACGCCTTCTGGCTCGGCATGGAGGACAGCGCCATGATCTGGCGGGGCCACCTGATAATCGCCGACAACGGCGGCCATCTCATGTGCATCGACCTTAACACCTTGCAGGTGAAGTGGGTGCAGGATACCCTGGACGACACTAACTGCACAGGCGTGCTGACCCTCGAGGGAGAGGACCATCACCCTTACGTGTATATGTCCACCTCCTTCCACCCCAACTGGAGGGCCAGGGATACCCAAACCGCGCCCATACCCATATGGAAGATAGACGCCGTGACAGGCGAGAGGGTATGGACCAACAACGACTACAACTGCCAAACCATCGCAAAGCCCAATCAGGTTTCGGGCGGCGTGCAGGGTTCATTTGCCTCCGGCAAGAACGACCTTGAGGGCCTCATATTCGTGCCGGTATCCATGACGGAGGGCATGAAGGGCGAGCTGGTGGCGCTCAACAAGTCCGACGGTACGGTAAAGTGGCGGTACACCTTCCAGGGTTACCCATGGAGCTCGCCGGTGCCGGTATATGACCAGAACGGCAAGGGCTACATAATACAATGCACCAAGTCGGGCTACATACACCTTTTCGACGGCCTGACGGGCACGCTGCTGGACGAGATGAACCTGGGCTCCAACGTGGAGGCCTCTCCCGCTGTGTTCGATAATCATATCGTCATAGGCACCAGAGGCGGGCTCATTTATGGCATAAAACTAAAGTAACTGATTTGGAGATGTAATGGGCAGGGTAAACGGAAATATTCAGGGCATAAAGGACACGTTGCTGGAGAGGATAGAGCTGCTGTACGATATGCGTCAGGGGCAGGACGAGTTCGTCTCCCGGGAAATGGTGGCGGAGCTGAGCCAGCTTACGGGTATTCTGGGCCGGGAAATTTCCGTATACATAGGCCGTGACGGCCGCATTGCCGACGTATCCGTGGGCGACAATGCCAAGGTCTCCATGCCCAACATGCGCCTCGTGCGCAATGAGGACAGGCTGTGCGGCGTGCGCTGCATACACACTCACCCCAACGGCGACGGAAGGTTGTCCGGAGTGGATCTGGGCACACTCCGCAGCATGCGCCTCGACAGCATGGCGGCCATAGGCGTGAGGGAGGAAGGCGAAGCCGCAATGATATACGCCGCATACCTTGGGGAAGCGGACGAGGCGGGGGAGCGCGGCGTGCTGATATACGGCCCCATGCGCCCATACAAGCTGCCCCAGCGGCTGCTTATGAAGGAGATATACCTTGCGGACGACAGGCTGAAGTCAACGACAGTCGAGGCGGAGGGCTCACGGCCTGAGAGGGCAATACTTGTGGGGCTGGAAAACAGCGGGCCCTACGATACCCTTGCGGAGTTAGGCGAGCTTGCGAGGACGGCGGGGGCAAACGTGGTGGGCAGGTTCACCCAGAAGAAGGCCGGCGCGGACAACGCCACATACATAGGCAGCGGCAAGGCGGAGGAGCTTTCCCTGAAGGGGAGTGAGCTGGAGGCGGACCTTTTCATATTCGACGATGAGCTTACAGCCGTGCAGAGCCGCAACCTCGAAGAAATTTTGGGCGCCCGGGTCATAGACCGCACGGCGCTTATACTGGATATATTCGCCCAGCGGGCGACCTCCCGGGAGGGCAAGCTTCAGGTGGAGCTTGCACAGCAGAAATACCGGCTGCCGCGGCTGCTGGGTCAAGGAACGGTGCTTTCCCGGCTGGGCGGCGGCATAGGCACACGGGGCCCGGGCGAAAAGAAGCTTGAGATAGACCGGCGGCGGATAAAGCGGCGGATATTCGAGCTTAGCGAGGAGCTTAACGAGATTGAAAAGCAGCGGAGCCTAAGACGCGCCCGCCGCGAGAAGAATTCCACCCCTGTCGTGGCACTGGTGGGCTACACCAACGCCGGCAAGTCCACCCTGCTCAACGCCCTGACCGACGCATCGGTGCTGGCGGAGGATATGCTGTTCGCTACGCTTGATCCGGTGGTGCGGCAGGCGGAGCTGCCCAACGGCACCGAAGTTCTGATCTCTGATACCGTGGGCTTCATAAATAAGCTGCCCCACGACCTTGTGGAGGCTTTCCGCTCAACCCTCGAGGAGGCGGCAAACGCAGACATTATACTGCACGTGGTGGATAGGTCTTCACCGTATTACGAGAGCCAGATGGCAGTAGTGGAGGACGTGCTGTCAAAGCTTGGCGCGCTGGATATACCGAGGATAAACGTATACAACAAGTGCGACCTTACCGGGGAGCGAACGCCAAATGACGGCGTGTTCATAAGCGCTGCAAAGGGCATAGGCATAGATAGGCTGCTGGAGCAGATAGAGAGCCGGATAAACAGCGGCAGGCTGGAGGTCGACGTGGTAGTGCCTTACGACAAATACGAGGCCATGAACGTCATACGCGCCGAGGGCCGAATATTGAAGGAGGACCATCAGGGGGACGGCGCTCATCTGAAGATTCAGATAAACGAGACTGCGCTGTGGAAGCTTAAAAGGATGCTGGGAGAAGGATATGGGCAAAACTAAGGTAATAGCCATAGAGGGAATAGACGGAAGCGGCAAAAGCGTGCAGTATAATAAGCTTGCCGAGGCGCTGACGGATATGGGCTATTCCGTGGAAAAGCGGGAGTATCCCAAGTACGAAAGCTACTTCGGCTCCCATGTAGGCAGCTATCTTTCAGGCGCGGAAGGCGTAAAGGCGGATGCCGTGGACGGCAAGAGCATGGCCCTGTGGTTTGCGCTGGACCGCTGGGAGGATATGAAGAGCCACATTGACGGCGAATACGACTATATGATAATAAACCGCTACGTGCTGAGCAACGCGGTATACCAGAGCATACGCGACATAGACCTTCAGCGCCCGGACATAATTGACTGGGTGTTCGAGCTGGAGTACGACCATTTCTGCCTGCCAAAAGCCGATATATACCTTTTCTACGACGTTGCGCCTGCACAGGCGGGTGAGAACGTAATGAAAAAGGGCTTCAGAGATTACGTGGGCGGCGAAAAGAAGGACGTATACGAGGAATCCTGCGGTATACAGCAGCGGGCCAGAGCCAAGTACCTTGAAACGGCACAGAGACGCGGCGACGTCGCCGTGATACAGTGCATGGGGGATGAGGGAATGCGCTCCATAGAGGATATAGCGGCGGAAACCATGCGGGTGCTGCGGGAGAGGAATATGATCTAATCGGCGGATATACCGCCTTTTTTTATTGCGGCAAAAAGCGCCCGCCACAGCGCAGCGTCAACGGCTTCCATCTGCGCCAGATGGTGCTTCAGCCGGAAGGCCGAGAGCGCGGGAAGGGTATCGCCAGATAGCTTGCCGTTCATCAGGCAGGAAAAACCCAACATATTCAGCCCCTGCTGCAGCACGAATACATGAACCCCCATATTTCCCGGGAAAAGTACAGGATACCCCACGGCAAGCGAGGAACGCCCAAGGCTGACCTCGCCCCGTATCCACAGGGGCGATTGGTACTGGGCTTCTACATATGAAAACAGCTTGTGATTTATGCAGTACCGGCGTATCTCGTTTTGCACGCCGCAGATATTTTTGCAGGGGCAGAGCAGGGCGAAGTCCCCGGAAAGGCCGGCGAAGCAGGGGGAAAAGGGGGCGAAGGGCTCCCGAAGGGTATGGAAGGAGCTTTTAAGCGCCATATCGTAGCGGCTGCACAGGCGGCGGCAGGCATATAAGAAGCGGCTGTCCGTCCAGAGCGTTCCGCCGCAGCTTTTGCAGCGGCCCATGAGGGCGGGATCGGCCGTGATGAACCTGCCGCTGTATTCATCGTAAACAAAAAGCGTCGCCATGCTTTATCATATGGCGGCGCGTTTGCTTTTGTTAAAGCGTATTTTTGCCTTTAACCCTGAAAGTCGATCTGGGGCTGGGCGTTGGGGTCGATGTAGGGGGCGTTGGGATCGTAGTAGCCGGGGTCCATTGTAGGCTCTGCGTATACGGGGGAGTTGTCGCTGTAATAATAGTAGTTGCCGTCAGCGCCCTGATATATGGTAGGCGTGCGGGGAGGCAGCGATTCGCCGGGGGAAAGCACCTTTGCGGCCTCGGCCTCCTCCGCGGAATCGAATATGAATGCGTGCAGCGCCTTGGCGTTGGCGGGCATATCTGCCAGCACTACCGACTTCCTCTCGTATTTATCGGTTTTGTATGTTTCGTCCGCAGGTATCCTGCAGTAGAGCAGGCCGCCTGCGCCCATGCCCAGAGCCTTTGTAGCGCAGGAGATTATGCGGTCGTTGGTCATGTTGGTCTCCACCATGGGCAGTATCTTCTCAAGCATTTTATATTGCCTGGATACGTCCGCCTTCATGAACTGGGCGTATATCTGGTTGAGCAGCTTGAACTGCCGTTTGGTGCGGTTGAAGTCGCTGTCTATGTGGCGTATGCGCGCATAGCCCAGGGCCTGCTTGCCGGTGAGCTTCACGTTGCCCTCGTTGGCGAATATGAAGCCGTCCCATGTGTCCGCTATGCCGCGCTGCTTGTTGAGGCCGGCTATGCAGTCATTGGCCTCGCTTATTTCCTCGGCGCTCATGCGCACCGTAACGCCGCCCAGCGCGTCCACTATCTCCTCGAACATATTGAAATCCACCAGCACATATTCGCTGAGGTTGAGATAAAAGTTGTTGTTGAGGGTCTCAAAGAGCAGGCCAAGGCCGCCCTTTACCGCAGCGGAGTTGAGCTTGCCGTAGCCGTGTCCGGGTATGTTCACCAGCATGTCGCGCATTATCGTGGTGAGCTTGAGCCTGTTGTTTACCGTGTCTATGGTGGCTATGAGCATGGCGTCCGTGTTGGAGTCCCCCTTTGTGCCGCGGCGGTCAACGCCTATGAGTAGCACGTTTATGTAGCGTTCGTCCGCCGCGTCAGCCTTCAGCTTTTCTACAGTTGCGTCGTCCAGCCATGTCTGGTCGTATAGCTCGCTCATGGGTATGGGGGTTGGCACCGGGGTAGCCGAGGGCTCCGGCGTAGCGTTGGGGGTGGCCGCGGGTGCGGGGGTGATTATGATGTCCCCATCGTTCTCTGCGAACACGGTATCCGTGCCGGGGCGGGATATGCTGTTGAGCAGCTTTGCTGCAAGTATCCCTATGGCGGCTGCTGCGGTCACTATGACGCATATAAGTATGATTATGATTTTGCGGCCTTTGCCGTTATTTTTATTTTGCTCCATCTTTTCGGACGCTTCCTTTTGTATAATGTTGTCCGGGACATTATAACCTATAATGCGAAATATAGCAATTTTTGCGAACCGAATTTACAATGCGGTAACTATTGCCATGTTAGCCGCCTTGGGGTATATTATAACATGAATTACTATTGCAACATAGGAGCAGTATGCTAATGTATGGTGATTTCGCGGGCATGTATGACCCGCTCATGAAGGATGTGGATTATGATTCCTGGGCGGAGTACCTGCTCCGTTTTATGGGCGCTGAAAAGCTGCGGGTGACGGATTGCGCCTGCGGCACAGGCGAGATAACGCTGCGTCTGGCCAGGGCGGGGCACATCATGACCGGCGTGGACATATCCGGGGACATGCTGAGGATAGCCTCCGAAAAGGCGCGAAGGGCGGCGCTGAAGATACCCTTTGTGGAGCAGGACATGTGCAAGCTCGCGCTGCACCGGCCCCAGGACGCTATAATCTGCGCCTGCGACGGGGTGAACTACCTCGATTCGCTGAAGGCCGCCGAGGAGTTCTTCGAGGCCGCAAACGCCGCGCTGAAGGTGGGCGGCCTGCTGCTTTTCGATATTTCGTCGCAGTACAAGCTGGAAAACATACTGGGCTGCAATACCTTTGCGGAGGACGAGCAGGGCGGGGCGTATATCTGGAAGAACAACTATGACCCGAAAAGCCGGCTCATAGAGATGAATCTGACCTTCTTTGAGCGGCATGGTGAGCTTTACCGCCGCTTTACCGAGCGGCACATACAGCGGGCCCATGGCGTGGACGAGCTGCTTAAAGCGCTGAACAGGGCGGGCTTTGATGCGGAAGCATACGACTTTGAAACAATGGATCCCGTAAAGCCCGACAGCGAGCGGGTGCAGTTTTCAGGAAGGAAAAGGCGATGAAGCCCCTTGAGCTTTACAGAGACGGCGAAAAGGTGGTCTGTGCTTTTACGCTGTACATAGACCCGAGAGCCGGGGAGCCTGAGGAGATGCGGCAGCTAATGCTGGACGGCCTCGGGCGCATAGCGGGCTGCTACGGCACGGACAAAGGGCCCGTTGAGATTGAGGTGCGGGTGAATATAGCCGATAAATTCAGCTTGGGCGCGGTGAACGTGCGCATAATAGACGAGACGCCAGTCATACGTAAGTGGTACAGCCCAAGGATAAACGTGAGCCGGGCGTATTACGGCGCGCGCCGCAAGGGCCTCCTGAAGCTATGGCGGTTCATTATGCGCAAGCCGGATGTCTACATAAACCTCGCCGGCAAGGATGTGCAGGACCAAAGGCAGCGGGGGGTGATATGCTCTGTGATACAGCACGAGTTCGGTCATGTGCTGGGATTCAAGGATAAGTACAGGATGAGGAATTTCAAGAAAAAGAACGAGGACGTTGACGACGGGGACATAATGTACCGCGTGGGAGAAGCACAGAAGTTCATGGAATATCATATAAGAAGATTGAGGAGCTGCGCGGATAAGGGCAGGGTACCCTTCAGAAACGTGTAGCGACGATATACGGAGGATAACATAATGGGTAGGATAGTAAGGGGCCTTATGGCAAACGATACGGTAAAGCTCATGGCTATTACCGGCAAGGACATATGCGAGACCGCCCGTGAGCTTCACGGCCTGTCAAGGGTGTGCACAGCGGCGCTGGGCCGCTCCCTTCTCATAACCGACATGATGGGGGCGCAGCTCAAGGGCGAAAACGACAAGCTCACCACCATAATCAAAGGCGGAGGCCCGGCGGGCAATATAGTCTGCACCGCGGATAACAGGGGCCACGTAAAGGGCTACATAGAAAACCCCAAGCTGGAGCTGCCGCTAAACGACAGCGGCAAGCTGGACGTTTCCATGGCGGTAGGCTGGTTCGGCGAGCTTACGGTAGTGCGGGATCTCGGGCTGAAGGAGCCCTATGTGGGCAAGAGCAATATGGTGTCCGGCGAAATAGCGGAGGACTTCGCACAGTATTTCACGGTGAGCGAGCAGCAGCCCTCCATGGTATACCTGGGCGTCCGGGTAGACCCCCACGATGGCAAGGTCAGGGCCGGCGGCGGCCTCATAGTGCAGCCCATGCCCTTCTGCCCCGATGACGTAATAGATAACATACAGGACAGGGTGCCGATGGTGAAGATGCTTGCCGGCATGCTGGATGACGGCATAGAGCTGGAGGCTTCGCTGAAGAAGATATTCGACGGCATAGATATGACCTTCACTGAGACCATGGAGACAGGGTTCCGATGCGACTGCACGCGGGAGCGGCTGGAGAGGGTCCTTATATCCCTGGGCCGGGACGAACTCAGTGACATGATAGAGAAGGAACACGGCGCGGAGCTGACCTGCCACTTTTGCAATAAGAAGTACAGCTTCAGCGAAGATGAGCTCAAGGGCCTCCTGGAGGAGGCCGGAAAGGCGCAATAGTCAAATGGCGGAAAAATTCAGAACCGAAAAAGGTGGAAAAGTGCTTCAGTTCGCTCAGGACGGAGAATTTTACTACCGCAGCGGCTCGTCAAAGCTTGAAAAGAACGACCTTACCGGGGCCATAGCGAGCTATCGCATGGCTCTGAAGTTAGACCCCAAAAATTACGATGCAGTGCTGGGCATAGCGGAGATACTCACCGCCATGGGGCGCACGGAGGAATCCAACCGGCTGCTTATGGTGAAGTTCCGGGAGGAGGAGAGGCCCGCGGAGGCTTATTTCGGCATGGGCTGCAACTTTTTCGCCCAGAGGGAATACGACCAGGCGCGCATGAGCTTCGATAAATACCTTGATGAGGATCCGGAGGGCGAATTCGCCTACACCGCATACGATATGGCTGAGGCCATAGACGACGGCACCGCCCAGGCCTATCAGGACGGACCCTTTGCCGTACCCGGGTACACGGAAGCGGAACAGGCAAGGCGGCTCATGGAGAAGGAGGACTTTAAAGGGGCTATAGAGCTGCTGGAAAAAACTGTGGAAGAGCATCCTGAGCTTTCATATGCGCGCAACAGCCTCGCCCTGTGCTATTATTGCGTACACGATTACGACAAGGCAACGGATCAGGTGGGCGCGGTGCTTAAGGAAGACCCAAAGAACATACAGGCGCACTGCAATCTGGCTATATTCATGAGGGGAGCCAAGGACGACGTTGGCCTGAAGCGGCAGGTCGATTATTTAAAGACTGTCGCCACAGAGGACGCGGACGACCTTAACAGGCTCTGCGTTACATTCATGGATCTTCGCGAGTTCGCCGTAGCGCTGCCAATCGCCAAAAAGCTCTACAATAAAAAAAGCTTCGATCCTGCCGTTATACACAGGCTCGCCCTCTGCGCATATTATACCGGCGAATGGGCCTATGCCCTGAGCTGCTACGATAAGCTTATCAAGATTGACGGCGAGGACAGCATAGCCCGCTTTTACAGGGGAATATGCAAGGCGGCGATAATGGGCGCGCCAAAAGCCATGAGCCTCATGCTGAACTATCAGGTGCCTGCGGAGGAAGTCATAGCCAGGATAAAGAAGCTCAACGAGTACATACACATTCCCCGGGAAAAGCTCATGGAGATGTGGAAGGAGGGCGGCGACGTGAGGATGACTGCCAAGTGGGGCCTGACGCTGCCGGATCAGTCGGTAAAGCGGGCCATACTGAGCTTTATCGCTTCCTTCCGAGACGAGACAGCGGAGGAGATACTGCGCGACTTTGCCCTGCGCAAGGAGGAGAGCACGGATCTCAAGCGAGATACCTTTGCAATGCTCAAGGCCATAAACGCCAGGGAGCCGTATCTGAGCTATATCGACGGGGAGCTGGTGGAGAGCCGGGTGAGCCTTATGCCGGTAATGCCAAAGGGCCTGCCCAAAGCTTACGGCGAGGTAATGGAAAGCTGCGTAGACTACATGAGAGGGATACGTGACGACAGGTGTATATCCACAGCCGTGAAGCTATGGGGCAAATATGTAAACGGCCTTTCGAGTTACCCGCCGATCTCCAACGGGCAGAAGATGGCCCTTGCGGCGGCCCTCGAGTACGAGGCATGCCGCAAGTGTGGCGTGGAGGTCACAAAGCTTGAGCTTTGCAGCAAGTACGGAATAAGTATGGTTCGCTTCAACAACGCCATGGGCAAGCTGAACAAAGGAGAAAGCAAGGAATGAGATTCATAGCGACCTGCAAAATAGGCCTGGAGAGCGTAGTATCCCTTGAGCTCAGGCGCCTTGGCATAGAGGTGGAAAGGGTGGAGGACGCGAGAGTGCTGTTCCTCGGGGATTATCAGACTATGGCAAAGGCCTGCTTGTGGCTGCGTACGGCGGAACGGGTGCTCATGGAGGTGGCAAGCTTTGAGGCCAGGAGTTTTGAGGAGCTGTTTCAGGGCGTGAAGGCCGTAAGCTGGCGGGATTACCTCAAAAAGGACAGCTTCATACACGTAAACGGCAAGAGCGCCAAGAGCACGCTGTTCAGCGTATCCGACTGCCAGCGCATAGCAAAGAAGGCCATAGTGGAAAACCTCATGGCCGCGTACCGAACGGAGCGGCTGCCGGAGACAGGCGGAGAGGTGATAATAGAGATAGGCATATTGCGGGACGTGGTTACTGTGGCGCTGGACTGCTGCGGCGCGGGGCTTTCCCGACGGGGCTACCGCACGTATAACGTCGCCGCGCCTATCGCGGAGACCTTGGGGGCGGCAATGCTCCTGCTCTCCCATTATAGGGGCGACAGGCCGCTTATAGACCCCATGTGCGGCAGCGGCACAATGCCCATTGAGGCGGCGATGATCGCCAACAACATGGCTCCCGGCCTGAACCGGCCATTTGCAGCGGAGGAATGGGAATTTGCCGGCGGCAAAAGCCTGTTTGACAGGGCGCGGCAGGAGGCCCGTGAAAGCCGCATAGACGGTCGGCCCGACATACTGGGCAGCGACATTGATGCCCGCAGTATAGATCTCTGTAAAAAGCACGCCAAGAAGGCGGGAGTGATGGTAAACTGGAAGGTAGCGCCGCTGAAGGAGCTTTCTACTGATAAATCCGGCGGCCTTATAGTCTGCAACCCTCCCTATGGTGAGCGCATGATGGAAAAGCGGGAGGCGGAGGCGCTGTACCGGGAAATGCGGCACAAGTTCGACGAGCTGGATAACTGGCAGGTGAGCGTTATCACCGCATACCGGGATTTCGAGAGAATATATGGCAAGCGGGCGGACAAGCGCCGCAAGCTGAGCAACGGCGGAATGGTATGCACGATGTACCAATATTTTAAAAGAAACGATTAAATCCTAAAATTATGCTTTACAAATCCGCAATGATGTATTATAATAATCTTCGTTGCAAAAAGGGGCATTAGCTCAGTTGGTAGAGTGCCACACTGGCAGTGTGGATGTCAGCGGTTCGAGTCCGCTATGCTCCACCATTAAAAGCGCCTGAATCTCTAAGGATTCAGGCGCTTGCTTTTTTCGTTGCAGCTCTTTTTGCAACTTTTTTTAAATAAAATTATCAAATATCCCTTTATCCGCTATTACTTATTGCGTCCGCCCTTGCGCTTTATCACTTCTACACCGGCAGCGCCAATAAGTGCCAATGCTATGAGGCAGAGAGCCCCGGTATCACCGGTCTTGGGGGTGACGAGCTGGGGGCATGGTACCTTACAGGTGCATTTGCCGCAGAGAACGCACTTTTTGCAATTGCAGCAGTAAACGTGCTCGTGGAGGCAAGGACGTTCCGTAGGCCTTGGCCTGTAGGTGGGAATAGGCCTATACGTAGGCCGGGGGGTGCGGGTGGGGGATGGCCTTGGGGTAGCCGCGGGTTCCGGGGAGACCGAAGATTCGGGCGACGCGGTGGGTTCAGGCGTGTCCGTAGGTTTTGGCGACGCCGTAGGTTCCGGTGAAGCGGTAGGCGTGGGTTCGGCGGAAGGCTCCGGCGAAGCTACAGGAGTAGGCTCCGCAGTGGGTACCGGCGAGACTGTGGCCGTCGGCGTAGGTGAGGGCCATGGGCGGGCGGCAAGGGCTGGAGATGGTATGAGGGTAAGCAGCATAAACAGTGCTGCTATAATTGATATCGCTGTTTTATTCATTTGGTTTTCCTCCTTGGTAAAGCATGGGGATAGCTGCCACCATCTGTTACAGAATAAGTGTAACGAATAAATATGCGCTAATCCATGGAGTTTTACTGGTGTCGGTGGAATAATATGCAAATTATTGACGTAAAACATGTGATTTTGCCGTTGATTTATGGGCGGCATTGTGATAGATTATCCGTTATACGAAGCGAGAAGGCAGATAAGTATGACTGTTAATGATGCAATGAAAAGAAGATTGGCCAACATGGCGCTGCTGATAACAGGAATGATATGGGGCAGCGGCTTTGTGGTAATGAAAAATACGCTGGACAGCATGTCAACGAACTATATACTTGCAATACGGTTTACCATAGCGGCTCTGGGCCTTAGCTATACTCTGTTTACCAAAGGTCCCGTCACATTTGAAAAGATAAAGGCCGGGGCCAATCTGGGTCTGTATATATACGGTGCTTTTGCGGTGCAGACCTACGGGCTGATGTTCACCACGGCCGGCAAAAATGCGCTCATCACGGCGTTTTACGTTGTGCTGGTGCCGCTGCTGCTGTGGATAATGCAAAAGCGCCGGCCGGAAGGCAAGGTATGGATGGCTGCCGTAATGATGATAATTGGCATAGCGCTGCTCACTACTGACGGCGGAGGAAGCATCAACATAGGCGACGTACTTACGCTTTGCTGTTCATTGGGGTACGCTATACAGATAGTACTGGTGGACGGATATGCCAAGAAGTATGACTTAATGCAGCTGACCTGTCTCCAGTTCTGGTTCAGCGCGCTGTACGGCTGGATAGCGGCTTTGATGTTTGAACAGCCCCCCGTAAATATGGGAGGAGATACGGTGTTTGCTCTGGCATACTGCGGAATAGCCTGCACGCTCATAGGCCTCACGCTGCAAAACGTTGGGGTAAAGTACGCGAGCCCCGAGTACGCGACGCTTTTCATGAGCACCGAATCCGCCTTTGGGTGTATATTCGGCGTGATATTTCTACATGAGACTATGACGGCGCGCATGCTTGTGGGAGGATTGATGGTGGTTGCAGCACTGATGCTGTCGCAGGTGGAATGGAAGGACGTATTTGCAAAAAGAAAGAACAGGGGTGTTCATAATGCCTGAAAAATTCTGCGGGTTTAAGCCGGAAGCATATATATTCCTAACGGAATTGGGGTTCAATAACAATAAGCAGTGGATGGATGAAAACCGCTGGCGGTATAAAGAGTACGTCTATAAGCCGCTATGCCGGCTGGGAGAGATGCTGCTGCCTACCATGTTGGATATAGATTCGGAGTTCAATCCCAGGCTCACGACGATAGTTTCCCGCATAAACCGTGACACCAGATATTCAAAGAACAAGCTGCCCTACCGGGATCACGTGTGGCTGGGCTTCCGCCGGGACGGCCGCAGTATGGGGGAGAGCCTGTGCATGTACTTTGAGATATCTCCAACGGGCTACGGCTACGGCAGCGGCATGTACTGCACCAACCTTGAGGTGATGAACGGACTTCGCGCCCATGCCATGGCAGATCCGGAGGGCTTCAGGCGAGTGATAAACGCACCGGCGCTGAAGAGGTACACAGTGGAGGGCGAAAGCTACAAGAAGGACAAGGTGCCGGCTGCACCAGAGGATATAAAGCCCTATCTCAATCTCAAGGGCATGAGCCTGTGCTATGAGAGCCACAGCCTTGCGCCCACCATGAACGCAGGTATATTCGATGAGGTAAAGACGGCTATGGAGGAGCTGGCGCCCTTCTACCGCTACGTCTGCAACGTTAAATAAGTAAAACAAAAATGCCATCGGGGTTGTGCGATGGCAGATACTGTCGAAAAAGTGGCTGAAGGCCACTTTTTCGAGCTTTTACGGGTTTCGCATTGCATAAAATATGAAGCTCCGCCCCGGGAAACGTTCCGGAACTGACCCACTGCAGCGAGCCGGACGGGTTAATCATAAGCTGGAGTGTGGCAGGATTGCTGACAACAAGCGATGTTTTCAAACATGAATAATGAAAATATGCGATATTTAAAAGTCGGAATAGCGATTGTTATAGATAAAGTGAATAACGAGTTGACATGATACATAATTGCTATTTCCAATTTCTGTTTTTACGTTATAGAATATATCTATACCATGTCTGCATTGTGCGGATGTAAAAAGAACAGGAGAATTATAATAATGAAGAAATTCCTTTCACTGGCATTGGCCCTGATAATGGCCCTTGCCATGTTTGCCGGATGTGCCCAGCAGGGTGCAGAGAACGCTGCGGAAGAACCTGCCGCCGCAGAAGCGCCCGCTGAAGCTCCGGCCGAGCAGCCCGCCGAAGAGGCTGCTGCCGCTACAGTATTCCCATTAACCGTAAAGGATCAGCTGGGCAACGAAGTGACCCTTGAGCATGCTGCAGAGCGCATCGTCTCCGGTTACTATATCTCTTCCTCCACCTGCATTGCCCTTGGCCTCAAGGATAAGCTGGTAGCTACCGAGGAAAAGATCGACAAGCGGCCCATATACAAGCTTGCTGCTCCCGAGCTCATCGGCAACGTAGGCAACGTAGGCTCCGCCAAGGCCTTTGACCTCGAAGCGTGCATAGCCGCCGAGCCAGACCTCGTAATATTGCCCAAGAAGGCTAAAGACTATGCCGCTACTCTCGCCGAGATGGGCATACCCGCAATAGTCGTTAACCCTGAGAGCCACGAAAAGCTGGTCGAGATGGTAAACCTTATAGCGCAACTTACTGGTGCAGAGGAGAAAGCCAAGGCGCTGACCGCCCGCTATGATGAAGTAATGAAGAAGGTAGAAGGACTTACCGCAAACATAGCCGATGCCGACAAGCCCACAGTATATATGTGCGGCACCAGCTCCTACCTCACAACCGCGCCTAAGGATATGTATCAGGCATCAATCGTAACCTCCGCGGGCGGCAAAAACGCAGGCGATTCTCTGGAGGGAGACTCCTGGACCGACATATCATACGAGCAGCTTATCGCCATGAACCCCGATGTGATAATCATACCCACCAATAACATGGCAAACGGCCAGCCCGACTTTACTGCCGACGAAGTGCTGTCGGACGAGCAGCTTAAGGAAGTCGCCGCCGTAAAGAACGGCGCGGTGTACAATATGCCCACAGGCTTTGAAGCATGGGATTCACCGGTTCCCTCCGGCGTTCTGGGCATGTTGTGGATGACCGCCAAGCTGCATCCCGAAGTATACACCATGGAAGAGTTCGCCGCTGACGCAGCCGACTTCTACAAGACCTTCTACGGCTTCGATATGGATACTTCTTCCATACTGGGCGAGACCGTTGAAAAGGCAGCATAACGTTTCAGATAATATAAATTAGTGAACAGCAAAATAAAAAACAGGCTTACGCCAATACTGTTTGCAGTTATTACCGCAGCCGTAATCACGGCTGCGGTGGTTTCGGTTTGCGTAGGCAAATACACCATTACGACTGCCGATATACAGGCCATACTTAAGGGAGAGCAGGTTCAGGCGATGACCCGCAAGGTATTCACTACCCTGCGCCTGCCCCGCACAGTAATGGCGTTGATAGCCGGCGTAGGTCTCGGCATTGCCGGCAGCGTATATCAGATAATATTCAAGAACCCTCTTGCATCACCTGACATCATAGGCATAGCGGGGGGCGCCAACCTCGGCGCGGCTGTAGCCATAGTATCCGTATCCACTTCCGGCATGATTGCCATAGCGGCAGGCGCCTTCTGGGGAGGGCTTATCGCCGTGGTGTGCGTTATGCTGCTGGTCAAGGCTACCCGATCCCGGTCAACGTCAACCTATGTTCTGGCGGGCATAGTAATAAACGCCATATCAAAGGCTGCTATAATGGCCCTTAAGTACTTTGCGGATCCGGAAAATGAGCTTGCCGCTATGGAATACTGGGAGATGGGTACCTTCGGCAATACAACCCTGTCCAAGCTTCTATCGATACGGCCTATGTTTCTCATTGGCCTTGCAGGCATACTGCTGCTAAGGAGGCAGATAGAACTGATGTCACTGAGCGACAATGAATGCAGGGCCTTAGGCGTGAGGCTGCGGCCTGTCCGCGCGGCAGTGCTGGCGCTGTCTACCCTGATGGTAGGCTCTATAATAAGCGTCACCGGTCTTATATCCTTCGCGGGGCTCATAGCGCCCCATACGGCGAGACTGATGCTCCGCCGCAACGATTCAACTACGATAATAATGAGCGGCCTTGTGGGGGCATTCGTCGTGCTGACGGCGGATATACTGGCCCGTGTACTGTACAGTGCCGAACTTCCCATATCCATACTCACCACCGTAATAGGAGTGCCAATACTCATATACTTCCTCTGCGCGAGGGGAAAGGATGTATCGTGAGCGGGCTGTTTTCACTTGATAAAGTAAAAATCTCATACGGCAAAAACGAGATAGTGCACGGCGTAAGCATGGACATAGCCAAGGGCGAGTTCTGCGCCCTCCTGGGACTGAACGGCAGCGGCAAGACCACAATACTCCACGCCTGCTGCGGCTTTCTGCCAATGGAGGGCAGCTGTATAGCGGCAGATACCGAGTGTAAGGGACTCAACGAGAAAAAGCGGGCTAGGCTTATATCATTTATACCTCAGATTTGCAGCCTGCAGGGAGGACGCACCGCCCTCGATGTGGTGCTGATGGGTTTCAACTCACAGCTGGGCCTGCTGGAATCCCCATCGTATGTGCATAAGCGTGCGGCACTTGCCGCCATGGAGCGGCTGAACTGCGCGGAGTTCGCAGAAAAGGACTTTGGCGCTTTAAGTCAGGGCCAGCGGCAGATAGTGATACTTGCCCGGTGCATTGTGCAGGATTCCCCCGTGATGCTCATGGACGAGCCGGACAGCGCGCTGGACTTTCTGAACAGGCACATGGTACTCTCGAAGATACGGGAGCTTATAAAGGAAGAAAATAAGGCGGGGCTTATAACCCTCCACGATCCCAACTTCGCCATGGCCTACTGCGACAGGCTGCTGCTGTTAAAGGAGGGCCGTCTCGTGGGCGAGCTGGATATGCGGCGTGCCAAAGCGGATGAGGTAAAGAAGAAGCTTTCACTGATATACGGCGACATAGAGCTTCTGCAAAGCGGCGACAGCTTCCTGATGGGCAAGGCGCTATGAAAAACAGCATAGACCGTGAAATATGGCGGCTGCTGTGGCCGGTGCTGCTGCTGACGCTTGCGCAAAAGCTGGGTTCAGCCTTTGAGGGCATACTTGTAAGCGTGAACAGTTCACAAGAGCTTGCGGTAATGGGCATATGCGGGCCGTATATAACCATTATCACTACGGTGAGTTACGGCCTCGGCATAGCCGCCAACGCCGCCACCGGCAGGGCGTATGCGGATAGAAGCTGGGAAGCTTCACACAAGGCCTGCGTCCGCGCATTCCTTCTGCTGACGCTTATATCCGGGCTTACAATGTCTCTGCTTGCAGGAGCGCTGCTCTACCCGGCCTTTGCCGGGCTTTCCAATATGCGTAGCCTCGGCTACCTGTACATGCTGCCGTATCTCATAGGCAGCCCGGCGCTGCTTTTATACAGCCTGCTGGTATCCTGTACCAGGGGCTTAGGAGATACAAAGTCCGGCATGTATATGACATTCATATCTGTGCTGGCGCAGTCGATCGTAAGCTATATGTGCTATAATGCATTCGACCTGCCGGGTATCGGATGGGGAACGCTTATATCGCGGCTTGCGGCCTGCGTTTACGGGGCAAAACGCTTTAAAGCCATGCTGCCGGATACCGCCGGCGACGCGCCGCTGCCCAAGGGCGCCCTTAATGGCTTCGCAGCGATCGCGCTGCCTGTTAGCCTGTCCAAAGCCGTGTCCCCTACCGGCAACGCCCTGATAAACAGCCTCATGCTTTCCTTTTCCCCGCTGCTGCTAAGTGTAAAGGGACTGGGCGGGCGGCTGGAGCCGTTCTTTTACCTGCCGGCCATGGCAATGTGTTCGGTGACGGTTACAGTTATATCACGGGAAAGGGATAAGGCCGCCATAGGGCCGCTGTGCCGGAGGCTATGCCTCTGGAGCACGCTGCCGGCGGTTTGCCTTACCGCCGCAGCAGGACTTTTCAGCGGCGGCATATGGGGGCTGCTTACCCCCGACCCGGAGCTTGCGGAGGCTGGAATGGCCTATTGGAGTATATGCCTCTGTGCGTACCCCATGATAGCCATGGAAATGACGCTGACATCGGTATTGCAGGCATTGGGCAGCGGATTCCCTACCCTCGCCGCAACGGTTATAAGGGTATGGGCGGTACAGGTACCGCTGACATATCTTTTGACACGCCCCGGCATGTGGCAGAGCGGGCCGTGGCTGGCCTATCTCATAAGCAACGCCGCATCCCTGGCAATATGCGGGATATATGCGTATTCACATATTAAAAAACTAAGTACGGAGGCAATATGAACGCAATAGATATAGTCAAGGAACAGGCGGCGGCATACGACGCGGGCAAGAGCTTCGCCGTGGTTACAATAGTGCAGTCCGACGGCTCCACACCCCGAAGCAGCGGCAAGATGATAGTATACCCCGACGGCAGCTCAAAGGGCACCGTTGGCGGCGGGGCTGTCGAGCTGCTTGCCATACGGGATGCGCAAAAATGCATACAGTCCAGTGAAAACGCCTTCAAATCCTACGACCTTACATCCCCGTCATCGGATACCGGCATGACCTGCGGCGGCCATGTCAGCGTATTGATTGAGGTATTCATACCACGGCCGCTGCTGGTTATGTGCGGCGCGGGCCACGTTGGCGGCTGCATGCTGAAGCTTGCGGAGTTCGTAGGCTTCGATACCATTCTCATAGATGACAGGCCGGAGGATGCCATAGCGGACAAAATAGAGACAGCCAGCCGATTTGTAGGGGTGAAGGACTTTGAAGGCGAAATATCTGCGATGAACATACCGGCGGGAGCGTATTTCGTAATAGCTACCCACGGCCACGCCTGCGACGGGGAGGCTCTGGCAGGCGCTCTCGGCAAAAACGCCGCCTACATCGGCATGATAGGCAGCAGCAAGAAAGTCGCGGCTCTTTTTGATAAGCTCAGGGCAAAAGGCGTATCCGGTGAACAGCTGGATTCGGTATATACGCCGGTAGGCCTGGATATAGGCGGCGAAACTCCGGAGGAAATAGCCATAGCCATAATGGCGGAGATACAGTCTGTCAGATACGGCAAAAACGCAGACCACATGAAGGGAAAGGAAAAGTAGCGTGTCCCGCATACTGATAATAGACCTTACGGATAAAAGCATAAAGGAAGAAGCCGTTCCCACCGGCCGTTACGGCCGGGGCCTCGCCATGGAGCTCATACGCCGCCACTCTAAAGAGGGCTGCGAAAGGCTTTCACCCGACAACACATTCGTTGTAGTTCCCGGTCTGCTCACCGGCTGCCACGTACCCTGCGCTACCCGGGCCACAGTAGCCGCCCGGTCGGACAATGGCTTTGCGGTAACCAGCATAACCGGGGATATGCCCCAGAAGCTGGCCTCTTTGGGCATATCGGGGCTGGTGATAAAGGGCAGGTATGAATGCGGGCGCTGTGCGGTTTATATGGACGGCGATGCTGTCCGCATATTCCCCGTACCCGGTATGGACGGCCTTACCTGCGGCGATATTGTAGAGAATATCCGTAAAAAGTACGGCTCGGACTGCGCGGTCATAGGCACAGGCCCCGCCGGGGATATGCGGCTTCCGCTGAGCGGCCTCTTTACTACCTACCCCGAGGGAACGCCGCGCTTCACCTGCCCGAGGAGCAGCTTCGGAGATGTGCCGGGCAGCAAGAACCTCCGGGCAGTAATAGTAAAATGCAATAAGTACTTCGGCGCTGAGTGCGCTGATGAAGAGCGGCTTATCCGGGACGGCAAGGCCCTGGCGCGGCTGATAATAGACGACCCCATATGCGGCGGCGCGCTGCCGGGGCTGGGGTCCATCACCATACTTCACTTATTAAAAAACAAAAACGCCATACCTGAGCTGCCCAAGGGCAAAAAGCCCTGCAGGCCGGAGAAAGCAGGCAGACTCAACTACTGCTGCGCCCCGGGCTGCGTAATAGGCTGTCTGAACCGCCACAGTGCCGGAAACGGCTATGTGTTTTCTGCTCCTGAGGAGGCGGAGGTGCGGGCGGCGATGGCGCACTGCTTCGGCGAACTTTCGGAAGAGGAGCTGGACCGCACCGCGTCGGCACTTTCCAAACGGGGAATGTCCCTGGGCCTCAACGCTACGGAGTTCGTATATACGGCAGCCATGTATATAGAGCTCGCAAAGCTGCCCAAAACGTCAGAAACGCTGCTTTCGCTCATAGAAGAAACGGCAAGGGGCAGCGTCCCGGGGAGGCTGATAGGCGGCGGGACCGCCGCCCTCGGCAGGCTTTATCCGGATAGGGAGGATATACAGCGGCGGGTGACCAGGCCGGCAAATACCAAGGATTCCGAGCGACGTATGAGCCTGCATAAACTCTGCCCGGAGCTTGGGGATATAGGCGATCTGGAGCTGTTATACCGGCAGATATTCATAATGGAAAATCTGGGGCTTTGCATATTCTCGTCCTTTGCCCTGATAAACAGACCTGAGGCTATGGAGCTTATGGCGAGGCTGTATTCCTGCCGCACGGGTGAAACCGTTACACCGGTGCAGCTGCTTGAATACGCGGGAGAATGCCTTGCCGCCGAAGCGGACATGGCGAAGGACAGCGCCGCCGCTTCCGTGCGCCGCAGCATACCCGAGTTCGTAAAGGTGCTATACAGGTATTTCGGTGAGGAATAGATGGAAAGAATAGCAGGCTGCCCCAACCTTCGGGATATGGGCGGAATAAAAGTAAAGAACGGATATGTGAAGCCGGGGCGGCTGATTCGCTCAGGAGCTTTGTGGCGGCTTGAGGATAAAGATATTGAAAAGCTTGGCAGCATAGCCGCAGTATACGATATGCGAAGCGAAAACGAGCGGGCCTATCACCCCGATCCGGAGATACCCGGCGCGGAGTATATACATATACCCATAACCGAAAATGGCCGCCGCAGGTTCGTTCAGAGCAAGCGCACACTGTCGGATAAGGTAGAGGACATGTTGGAAGGCTACCGCCGTAGCGAGCCTGCATCGGCACAGCGCATGCGGGAGGTATATAGCGGTATGGTGCTGTCAGCCGATGCCGGAAGGTGCCTTGAAGGTATAATACGCACTGTGGTGGAACAGCGCGAAGGCGCGGTGATATACCACTGCTCTGCCGGCAAGGACAGGGCGGGGGTGATATCTGCCCTGCTTCTTCGCCTTCTGGGCGCAGAGGACAGCGCCATATACGCGGATTATCTATATACCAACACCGCCCTTTCCCATGAGCTGGAGGAGGCACAGTCAGCCGCCCTTGCTCTCAGCGGCGATGAGCGCGCAGCAAATTACGTTTTGGGCTTTTTCGCCGCCTGCCCCTGCTGGCTTGCTGCGGCGCTGGATACATTGGATAAAAGATTTTATTCGATAGAAGGGTATATAGCGCAAATGACAAAGTTGACGGGATGGGAGGCGGAGGAGTTTAAAAGAATATGTATAGAAAAAAGCCCGGATTAGACGGGCTCTTGTGTTAAATATGGTTACCATCAGTTGACAAGGACACACAAGGTTTTAGAAGCCAAACAGCACGGCATAACTGTGTCGTCCTCATTTGAAATACAACCAGTATTTCTGCACTCGTCCTCCTTGTTCTGCCATGCTCTTTGGCTTCTAAAACTCAAAGACCCCAAAGAGCTTGTTTTGAGGGCGATCCAAGGCCGAGGAGCGCAGTACTACTGGATGTAATACAAGCGACGAGAACGCAGGAGCGTCCCAAAACAAGCCTTTCGGGCTTGTGTGCTCTTGTCAACTGATGGTACTGAAAACGCTCATGCAACGCGTCCGCGCCGGCATCGTACAGCCTTTCATATCTGAGGTATCATCTGTTCAGGAAGGATCTTTACTGCAAGTTCAGCTTTATCTACGGCCTTGGTTTCGGCTATGCCTGGGGACATTTAATCTGCATAAATATGGTTATATTGTAAAATTTTACGTTCATAAGTCGGTTAGGAGGCCGTATTTCTTGCGCAAATAAGGAATATGGTTTAAAATATAAAAGCAATATTATGTAAAGCCAAAAAGGAGGTATTGTACAATGCCGGGAACTATTAACAACGAATACGGAAAAGTTACCATCAGTGAGGATATAATCGCAACGGTGGCGGGCTATGCCGCGACTGAAAATTACGGCGTGGTAGGCATGAGCGCAAAGACCGCCACGGATGCCATACTGAAGCTGGTCGGCAGCGAAGCCAACAAGAAGCGCGGCGTGAAGGTCTCCTTCCTCGGCGAGGGCGACGAGGTGGATATCGACCTGTACGTCACCATGGTCTACGGCGTTTCACTGCCCGTGGTGGCCAAAAACATGATAGACAACGTTCGCTATCGCGTTCAGGAGACTACCGGTATCAAGGTAGCCAACGTGAATATACACGTTGAAAGCATCAGCGCATAGTTTAATCAAGGGCGCATACCTTTCAACGGGCTATGCATGGAGGATATCGATTTGAATAATACTACAATAAACGGGGCGCTCCTGAAGGAGATGTTCCTGACAGGCGCTGCCCTGCTGGAAAAGAACAAGGCGTATGTGGACTCACTGAACGTATTTCCCGTGCCGGACGGCGACACGGGAACAAATATGTCCATGACAATGCAGTCTGCTGTAAAGGAAATAAAAGCCTGCAACGGCGGAAGTACGGTAGGAGAGGTAGCCGCGGCAGCATCTTTGGGCGCGCTCAAGGGAGCGAGGGGAAACAGCGGCGTTATACTTTCACAGATATTCCGCGGCTTTGCAAAGGCGCTGAAGGGCTGTGAGGAGATGGACGCGGAGCTGCTGGCCAACGCGCTGCGCATGGGTACCGAGTCCGCCTACAAGGCAGTGATGAAGCCCAAGGAAGGAACCATACTTACCGTTTCGCGCATGATAAGCACTGCGGTAGAGGGCGAGTTCAATCAGGGCGCAAACGTGTTCGGCCTTATCGACGTAATGATAGAAAGCGGCGAGGAAGCCCTGCGGCAGACGCCGGAGCTGCTGCCTGTGCTCAAGGAAGCGGGCGTGGTGGACAGCGGCGGCAAGGGTCTTATGACCATATACCGAGGCTTTAAGATGGTGGTGGACGGAGATGCCATAGACGATTATGTGGCAGAGCAGCAGGAAGCTGTTACCCCAGAGGACAACGACCTTTCGCTGGAAGACGTAAATGACATAAAGTTTGGCTACTGCACTGAGTTTTTCGTCATACATCTTGTGGAGTCCTTCACTGAGGGCGACCTGGAAAAGTTCCGTGATAAGCTCATGAAGATAGGCGACTCCGTAGTAGTTGCCCACGATGCCGACTTTATTAAGATACATGTCCACACCAACATGCCGGGCAAGGCTTTGCAGCTGGCGCTCTGCCTTGGCGAGCTGGATAAGGTCAAGATAGAGAACATGAGGGAGCAGAACCGCGCCATTCAGGAGAACATCAAAAAGAACGAGACCGAGAACGCCATGGTAGCGGTAAGCTCAGGCGAGGGCATGGACAGCGAGTTTACAGGCGCCGGCGTAGGCGTGATAATCTCCGGCGGCCAGACCATGAACCCCAGCATAGACACCATAGCCAAGGCCATACGCAAGGCCAACGCCAGGAACGTATTCGTTCTGCCAAACAACTCCAACATAATCATGGCGGCGCAGCAGGCGGCGGAGCTTTCCGACCGCAACGTAATAGTCATACCTACAAAGACCATGATGCAGGGAATGGCGGCGGCAATGGCCTATGCCCCTGAAAATACCCCGGACGTAAACCGCAAGCGCATGGAGAAGGCCGCGGCAAACGTCGTATCGGGCGCGGTAACATATGCCGTAAGGGATACCTCCTGCAACGGCCTGACTTTAGCCAAGGGCGATATAATCGGCCTCAAGGACAACGCCATAACCTCCGTGGGCAAGACCGTGGAGGACGCTACGCTTTCTCTTGTGGAAAAGATGCTTGAGGGCAGGGAGGAAGCTATGGTGACGCTGTACTTTGGCGAGGGCGTTACCGAGGAGCAGGCAAACGAGCTTTCCGAAAGGATCATGGCGAAGCTCCCTGATACCGAGATCATAGCCATACCCGGCGGACAGCCGCTGTATTACTACTATATATCCGTAGAATAATGCATGAATGAAGCTGACTGACAGCATAACCGATTTAAAAGGAATTGGCCCACGCAAAGCCGAAGCTTTCGGCAAGCTGGGCCTTTTTTCCATGCATGACGTTTTGTATCATTTTCCGAGAAAATATCGGGACTATTCAAAGACGTCATGCATAATGGGCGCAAAGCACGGGGACTACGTGGCTTTGGAGCTGAAGCTCAAGAGCGATCCCAAGCTTGTCCGGGTGCGCCGCGGGCTGGATATCACTACCGCGCGCGCCTTTGACCAGAGCGGCGAGATCACCCTTGCATGGTATAACCAGCCGTACAGAATGAAGGCGGTAGTGGCGGGCGAGTGCGTTTACGCCTGCGGCAGGGTGGACAGGATGCATGGCGTAAAGATGATAAATCCCAGCATATACCGGGAGCTGCCGGGTATACTGCCGGTATATCCTGTGTGTGCCGGCCTTTCGCAAAAGCTGCTGCGGGATACGGTCAAAGCAGTTCTTGAGGGCTGCAGTGAAGGGATAGAGGAGAGTCTGCCTGCCTCCATGCGGCAAAAGTATGGCCTTATCGGCCTTTATGATGCCCTTCGGGGCCTTCATTTCCCCGGCAATATGGAGGAAATAAAGGCGGCGCGGCAAAGGCTGGCCTTTGAGGATACGCTGATGTTCAGCCTTACGCTGTCTATGATGCAGTATAGCCTGCCGAAACGGGAGCAGCCGCTGAAGCTGGAAGGAACGATGAGCAGCTTTATAAAGCTTTTGCCCTTTGAACCAACCAACGCCCAGCTCAAAGCTATGGAGGAGATACGGCGCAATCTTGCGGGCGAACGGCTCATGAACAGGCTGCTTCAGGGAGATGTGGGTAGCGGCAAGACCGCCGTAGCTCTTTATGCCATGTATGCGGCTATGAAAAACGGAAAGCAGGCGGCCCTTATGGCGCCTACCGAAATACTCGCGGCACAGCACTACACAACGCTCTGCAAGATTTTCGGAGCAGAAAATGTGGCATATTTAAAGGGCGGAATGAAGAAGGCCGAGCGGGAGGTGGAGCTTGCGCGCATAGCGGACGGCACCGCAAAGGCCATAACGGGCACGCACGCGCTTTTACAGGGCGATGTGGAGTTTCACGATCTGGGGATGGTGATAACGGACGAGCAGCACCGATTTGGCGTAAAGCAGCGGGCGACTATCGGGGCCAAGGGCAGCGCAGCGGATGTGCTTATAATGAGCGCCACGCCAATACCGCGCACCCTCGCGATGATACTTTACGGAGATCTGTCGGTATCCTGCATAGACGAACTGCCGCCGGGCAGAAAACCTGTGGCCACGCGCCTTGTGCCGGAGCACAAGCGGCAGGATATGTATAAATTTATAGAGGAACAGGCGAAAGCCGGACAGCAGGCATATATCGTATGTCCGCTGGTAGAGGGCAGCGATTCCATGGATGACGTGCAGAGCGCCGTAGAGCTTTATGAGGAACTTAAGAAGCAGCTCAGCGTTCCCGTGGGGCTGCTGCATGGGCAAATGTCCAACGCCGCCAAGGAAAAGGCAGCAGAGGCCTTCCGCCGCGGTGAAACAGGAGTGCTGGTAGCTACTACTGTTATAGAGGTAGGCGTGGACGTTCCAAACGCCACGATAATGGCCATAGAAAACGCGGACAGGTTCGGCCTTGCCCAGCTGCATCAGCTTCGGGGCAGGGTGGGCAGGGGGGATAAGCGGTCCTATTGCTTCTTATTGAGCGGGGACAGCAGCGAAGCGGCGCAGCAGCGGCTATCTACGCTTGTCAAGACAAACAGCGGCTTTGAAATAGCCGAGACTGACCTTATGATGCGTGGCCCCGGCGAGTTCCTGGGCAAAAAGCAGCACGGCATTTCGGAATTTGCGGCGGCAAGTCTGGCCATGGACATAAGCGTCATGAAGGAGGCAAAGGACGCGGCGGAGGAGATACTGTCCGACAGGCAGGCCATGGCGGAGGCTTCGCCGCTGATGCATAGGGCGTGGAGCAGGCTGGAGGCCATGGAGGGCGAGATAGCCCGGAATTAGAGTTGATTTAAAAAATTAAAAAACATATATTGTCATTCATATTCCTTACCCTTTCCGGGGATATTAAGACCATAAACCGAAGGAAAGGAGGCGGAAAACAGAATGGCACGCAGCAATAAGATAGTAGTACCCGATGCTAAACAGTCACTGGACAACTTCAAGATGGAAGTTGCGCGTTCTCTGAACGTAAACCTCAAGCAGGGCTACAATGGCGATATCAAGGCCAGGGACGCGGGCTCCGTTGGCGGCGAAATGGTAAAGCGCATGATAGAATACGCCGAGAACAACATGAACGGCAATATGATGCGATAATTTAAAAGGGCAAAAAAGGGACGCGGAAAATCTCCGCGTCCCATGCTTTTATCTGTTTTTTATCTTATCCCGAGGAAATGCAGTATGCTCTGCCATATCGTCATATCGCCGGTCTTGGGGGGTATGACTATTACGGGAACGGGGGTAGTGGTGGGATGCCAGTGACCGCCGCCGCCATTGCCGCCGCCGGGGGTGGAAGTGGGAGTGGGAGTGGGAGTGGGAGTGGGAGTGGGGTTAGTACCTGACTCCTTAACGTTCTCAAAAGTGATATTTACGGTCTTAGCGTCCGTAAAGGCGCCGTTTATTGAGCTGCCCGCGCTGCCGTTCACCTTCACGGTATATCCGCTGGGAGCAACCTCCTCGACCTTGTATTGTAAGTTACTCGGTATGCCCTTTATCTCAAAGCTCTCGCCGTCTTTGAGCTTAAAGGTCGCTACGCCCTTGGTGAATGTAACGCCGCCAAATGTGTTGGTGCCGCCGAGTTGGTACCAACCGACTTGTGTTTCCATGTCACCATTACTGTATTCAAGCAGGGTCACCTTGAAGTCGAAATACTTTGCTTTATCCGCCCCATCGCCTGAAACCTTCTTGGTTACCTTGATCTCCCTTGTCTTTTCCGTGGGTACGTTGTGGATCTGGAAGGCCAGTAGGTTATTCCAGGGTCCGGCAGTCCAATAATACGGCGTCCAGCCGCTGACATCTTCTTCCTTTACGGTGTAGTTAATGGGCTTACCGTTATCGTTGGCAGGCTTAGCACCGAACGAATGAGACCACGCGCCATTTACATACTTTATGGGAGCCCTATCGACCTCTTTGCCGTCCGCCAAAAGTAGTACGGTAATCTCATCCGGCTTTGTGACAGTATCGCTATCATCATGCCACCTCTTGGAAACCTCGATGGTGATGGTATCGAGCGGCGGCTGAGTATTGTCGCACTTTACATTGAAAACGACAGGAACGCCGCTGGGGTTAGCAAGCTTCCAATTTTGCGCTTCTTTATCATATTTAAGATGTATCGTGCCGGTCTGGCCTGCCGGGGCAAGGGTATGGTCTACACTGATGTCTGTATTGTAAGCCTCGACATATTTATCCGGGTTCACGGTAATGTCGCAGGTATAGCCGTTCGTTGCATCATCTTTCACGTCACCGACGGTATAGCCGTCATGCATCAAACCATAGCTCTTGTTCTTGTCGGCATGATTTGCATTATCATTAGTGCAGTGTACCTTTACAGCTTCTTCGCCGGTCAGTTCAATGAACGGCTTAGAAGTGTCTTCGGGTTCGGGCCGTTCGGGCTTATTATCCGATTTCTTCGGGCAACATGCGCCATCGCCTTCATGAGGATGCGTACAACCATCTACAATGCAGTAACCGCCCTGGTCCTTCTCATGCATGCACTCATGGTCAGTGTCGCAGTAGCCGTCACTGTTTTCATCCTTATGCTCATGGTTTGCCCACACGGCGTAAAGGGTGGTATCCTGGCTTATTGTTATGCTATCTCCACCCTTATACTCTGCGGCCGCAGCATTCTTGGCGGTGCTCCATCCCTTAAAATCGTAGTTAGTTCTGGTGGGTTCCTTACTATTTACTGTAAAGGTAGCTTCTTTGCCACTTTCTACCGTCTGTGTCTGAGGCTCAGGTGCGCCGCTGCCGCCGTTAGCATTATAAGTCAAGGTAATATCTTGGGTCTGAGGAGCAGCCTCTTTATACACCAGATAAAAATTCTTAGAACAGGAATATGGTTCGCTGCCTGTTACGTTAGCCGTTGCATTAACTCTACTGCTTGTAAAATTATAAAAGGTGTTATTGTCTTTTCCTTTAGTGTAATAAGAGTCAAACTGCCATCCGGTCCAGTCGGTAGTTGGAAGGCCGAAGTTAGTCGGGTAGAATTCTTTTAATTTAACAGAATGATTATATCCGCTATGTCCGGTTGCGTCCTGACAGATTACAGTAATAGTATTAACAAGTTCGGGATTCTGATACCCTAAAGGTTTGCTGCTATCAAGAACGACCTTATAGATTTTTACTGAAATCTGATGTCCAGTACCGTTCGCCGCCAACGCGGTTGTCGGTATCATGCACAGCACCATGATAAGCGCCAGCATGACTGCAAGTGATTTTTTCATTCGTTTTTCCCCTTCTTTCTTTTGTGCTTAATGATTTTTTCAGTGAAAATAACAAAAAAATACCGCTATGGTTATCCCATAACGGTACTAATTATTATCCCGGGGGTCGCTAAAAAAGCAGAGCTTACCCTGCCTGCCTGCCTACATAAATTAAAGAACACACAGACACTTTAATGTCAACCCCTCTTTCGCGTTTTTCGGCAAAAACCCTTCCGCCGATACCTTTATATTATATATGATAACATCGCGTTCCAGATAATTCAATAGCGCCAATACATTTCCAATGATATTTTCACAAAAACTGCGCAGATTATAACTACACTCAGCGAGTAAGGAGGTGAAAAACAGAATGGCACGCAGCAATAAGATAGTAGTTCCCGACGCCAAGCAGTCCCTGGACAGCTTTAAGATGGAGGTTGCCAATTCCCTGAACGTAAACCTGAAGCAGGGCTACAACGGCGACATCAGCGCGAAGGAGGCCGGCTCCATAGGCGGCAACATGGTAAAACGCATGATCACTTATGCAGAGAACAACATGAACGGCAACATGATGAAGTAAATTATTCACCGTGAGAAATTCCTTTCAAAACGGGCGCGGCTTTTGCGCCCGTTTTTCGCATGTATAGAATGCGGTCCCGCCGATTGTCGAAAAAAGTGGTAAAAAGATAACATTATGGCAAAAGATTGCGAAAACATAAATACTTTGGCAAAATATAGAAAAACAACGAACGAAGCAGCACAAAGGAGGAAGAACCATGAAGGTATCGGATTTCGTTGAAGGTAAATTGATGGAAATTGGCGCTACACCGGAATATACCGGTTATAAGTATCTGGTATGCGCCATAGTAATGTCGATGCAGAACGAGTATCTTTTGAATAACGTAACTACCAAGATGTACCCGGCGATAGGAAAGCGCTATGGCGTGAGTCCTGCCAGCATAGAGCGAAGCATACGCACTGTGATATCCGCCATATGGTACGATGGAGATCCGGAGCTCCTGCGTAAGCTTATGGGACGCAGCTATCCGGTGCAGCCGGGCAATGCGAAGTTCATAGGCGTAGTAAGCAGGCGTCTGTCCTTCTATTGCCGCCGCAATGCGGAAACGAGCAAAATAAGCGGGCAGGCCAACATATAGAATAAAATTGCATTGCAAACCCCCGAATTTTATGCTACAATCTCCTGGTATGAGCCGGTGTGTTGGAATTGGCAGACGAGGAGGACTCAAAATCCTTTGCTGGCGACAGCGTGTGGGTTCGAGTCCCACCACCGGCACCAAGAAAAATACCCCCGAATGGGGGTATTTTTCT